>ERZ1740065.2284-NODE-2284-length-11883-cov-11.457981_pt1 | contig 11883 bp, 21 predicted proteins | sample MGYA00581738_ERZ1740065 | MGnify/ENA primary metagenome ERZ1740065 (study PRJEB43018, sample SAMN04849749) | marine metagenome | isolation source: floating plastic debris | place: Pacific Ocean | collected 2008-09-01 | study: EMG produced TPA metagenomics... | reverse complement strand
CCTCCCCCCCCCCTTCTCTTTTCACTTTCCCCCCCCCCTCTTCTTTTATTTTTTTTTATACTTCTTAGTCATTCATCTATTTCTATCCTTCTGACTCACTCACCTATGTCTACCCGCCCGTCTCACTCACCTATGTTGCCAAAGATGATGCCGTTCTCTGTAGACGCCACCTTGACATTAGCCTTGATGTTGCAGAAGTCATTGCCAGCAAGGGTCATGGGCATAGGCTTCTCCACCAGCTTGAGGTCACCTGACAGCGACATAATTATATAGTATAACAATGGCGATAATTAGGACACTTTGAGGAGCGTGACACTTACCGAGGGTGGCGAGCTCGAGCGTTAGGTTCTGCAGTGTGTCGGTGGTCTGGTTGACTATGAGTACGTCGAGTACGATATCGTACTGGTTGACATGTACGTACGCTTCAGCGTACACCGGGTCCGAGAATCCTGTTAGCTGAGTGACCTGTGAGAACGGTGTACGGTGTGACAGATCGTGTGACAGTGTGACAGATCGCGTGATGGTGTGACAGATCGCGTGACGGTAAGACAGATCGCGTGACGGTGTGACGGTCCATGTTGCTCACCTTGTTGAGTTTGCTGCCAGCAAGGTTAGACAGGTCTTTCTTATCAGCGCCGCCGCCAAGAGCCTGTGACAGAGTCAACTCAAACATGTCCTCAGTCTGGCCAAGCTCATTCTTGGGCGCCAGCTGGCCAAATTTAATTGGGTCGTCTGCCTGAACTTTTATCACCTTCTTCTCCACCGCCTGATTGGGAATGACACAGAGACACGGTAACACTACAGTACGAGTGAAGTTACCAGACGTAGGACCACTAGTACCACTACTGACCTTCTGCTTCTCCTCAGCCGACTTGACGGCCAGCATTCGGTCCAGACTGTCTCTACACAGCTTGTTGAACACCTCGACAAGAAGGTCGGACGACTCTGACAGCACGTTGAGGCAGAGCGAGATCCTATCCAAGTCATCGTCATTGATGGACTTGTCTGCCATGCCCGACTTGCCCAAATGGATGATGGTAGACATGATGAGCATAGCCTCAGCTCTGAATGACTAAAAGATAAGGAACATTCATACAACACTCCAGCAGGAGCGTTGTGCAGCGCGCGAGGACTGCATGCTTACATGCTGACGAGTGACACTGCTGTTAACGAGTGGGAATCGAACGGCCAGCTTTGTGAGCACAGTCGAGAGGGCAGCGCCGACAAAGAAATCGCCAGACATGAGGAAACCTCGAAGGGGTGGTCTCTCCGCAGACTTCTTGTCTCGGGCAGCCGTGGTGAAGACGCTCTGCGTGGCATACGTACCTGATAACAGATAGAGAGATAAACCGCAGGATAACAGGCACTGTTATGGCATGGCGCAGGTGGTTTTGCCTACCATCTGAAGTGACCATCTTCTGCACAGTTCCTGACTGCATGGTAGCTTCTTCCTCCTTGTCACCTTCACCAGCAGCTTTGCGAATCTCGTCATCAACAATGGGGATCTGAAATTATTATTCGTTGGGTAAGCATTGCGGCACACCAGCTGGTGGCAGACTGGTCGGCGGCAGACCGGTCAGCAGGCAGACCAGTTGGTGCCGGACCAGTTGGCAGGAGACCAGTTGGTGGGGGAGACGACTAGTTGACTGGCTAACCTCTCCGAGGCTCTGACGGATGAGTGTCATGACACTCTGTATCTCATCGCTCGTGCAGCAGTACTCGCCCAGGATCCAGAGCGACGCGCGGAATATCTTCACGTTCTTGATGGCAGGGAAGACCTCCATCATCTTGTCAAGGACAATGCCTCTCAGCGATGGGAATCGCTGCACGGCCTCTCGTATGAAAATCAGCACATCCTGGGCAGCCAGCTCAGATGTGTCGCTCAGGAACTCCATCAACTGCAGAGAGGTACACTCGGCTGATAGTACGTCTCTGACAACATCCGCACAACCAACTATATTCGTCACCTTACCACCGGTATGATGTTGGGCGCAACGTCAGGGAACTTGACGCTGCACCGATGGAGTGTCTTGACAAGGAGTTGTCTGTACTTGCTGGCGTCGTCCTGCTCTACGGCTTCGTTGGTCTTTATAACTTCCTTCTTGAGGATGAGAACCATCTGGAAGCATGTCAAAACGGATATACTGCGCCGCCATATCATAGACCATGGTTCCTAACAGTAATACACCTGACATATGCGGGCATTTACACACCTCCTCTATATTCCTGGAGCTGACGAGGTCTAGGGCAAGGTCGAGCGTCTTCTTCTTCACCTCCAGATCTGTGGCTGACAGAACTCTCAGTATGTCCATCACCAGATCTTGCAGAATCTTAGACACATACGACAGTCTGGCAGTCGGTAAGACTAGGCGAGACGCTCATAACTAGTATCGCCGGCTCACCTTATCGTGAGTCTCCGCCATAGACACCAGCCGGTCGAGGACTATCAGCTTCACGTTATTGTCGCTCTCCTTCACGATGAGCTCAATATAGCAGGAGGCAGCCGCCTTCACCGCCGACGGAGCGCTGCAAACAGACGAGGACGTGTTAGGACACTCAGAGCTCGGCGGACAGTGGGGAGGCTGACGACAGCTACCTGGAAAGAGTGATTAGAGTGCCAGCGGCCTCGTAACGCACAGCGGGGCTGGACGACTGCAGCAGGTTGTAGATGCAGGTGATGAAGCGAGCGCGCTCGGCTGGGTTGGCATGGCACACCTTGTAGATCAGCTCAACGATAACGAGCTGCAGAATGTCACCAAACGTGGGCACCTGCTCAATACAGGAGCTGAGGTAGTTGAGCGCCCGGTCCTGGTCGGCATGGATCAGCATCATGAATGCGTTACGCTTGCACGACATGTCCTGCTCCTGCTCGAGGAATGTCGCAATCAGCTCCGGCGCATCGGGTATCAGGAACTCATGGCTCCTAATCACGAGAGGACAACTCTTAATAGAAAACAATGGATCCAAACATGGGCTGTGACAAAATTAAAGCTCTACAAACCTGTAAATGGTGAATATTGCCAGCACAGCATTGCGGCGCACATATTTGTGTCTGTGCTCAAGACAGGCGCGTATTGATGGCATGAGAGGCTCGAGGAGTTCCGGCTCCTTCAGTTTGCACAGGAATCTCAGAGTACAGCCACGGATGTACTCGTTCGGGTGTTGTAAATCCTGGAGAGAGAGCAATATAGTTAGCTACTTACATTGCATACAGGCCATTGAAGGAAGCTCCTCTCGCTGTCACTTACCTTACGATAGGCATCGCACACCAGAATGTACTCGTGCATCATTTTACCATCTGGGTTATACTTGGGAACAACCTCCCAAAATATCAGCAGCAGCTTCTTCAACTCATGGTCCAGTGTAGGCATAGCAAATCTGCAATGACGTCATAGGCTCAGCGTGTATGACACAAGAAACTTAGAACTGTACGTATTTAATATGAACACCAACCTGATCACATGCATGAGTAGCGACGCGCCCACTCGCTCTCCACTGAGTACCATGTGAATGAGTTTCTTGATAGCGTCTCTCTTATCAACAACATTTCCCTTCTCTGTAAATCGAATCAAATGTGACGCTATATTCACTGAGACCGCGTCAATGATCTAAGTAGAAAATAGAGTACAAAATGTAGTTCATCGGAAGATGGGAGAATGTCTAAGAGGTAAAACTTCATACAACATACAGTACAAATATTCGTATATATATATATAGATTAGTCGTAAATTCAGTCATCGATGAAGAAAAATAGAGCCTACCCAGACTCTGTTTTAAGTCTTGTTCATTGGGGAAGTCGCCCTCTTGGGGATTCGATATTAGTGTGTAACAGGGTTGATCTGCCAAAGATGCCATACTTAGTCAGTCTGCAACATTCGGAGAATATCCTAACGTTGAAATACAGTTTTATATCGAGAAAGGGAGTGAAATGAATGAAACACTATACGTACATGGCAATAGAGCAAACGAACACTTTTGAGAAGCTCTCGGTGTTGAATAAGCCGACGGAAGTACAGATGCCGATGTGGAGGTATCCCGTCAGCCTCTTGATACCGCTTTGTTATCAGACTTATTACTGGTGTAACAAATAGCCAATGGAACGTTGTTTCACATCATCTTATTTTTATAGACGGAGATCCATAATCTGTATTTAGGTAGTACCCCTCACCTTCTAATGTTCTAAGGCTAGTACAGAGAGAAAAGCTGATGAAATTTCCGGATGTTACTTCACTACCATCAGAGTAGTCTCGCGCAAAGACATTTCCCCGAGCGTCGTAATTAATGGAAACAATTTGGCAATTCAGGCTTATTTTCAGTAATGAAATGACTTAAAATATGATTTAATGCCTAATATAAAGCTTTTATGTTCCAAAGATGATGTTTTTTTTTTACGTTTCCAATGACAGCCCTATCGCGTATTGATACAAAACCTCCGCGCAGACGATCCTATTTCGGTCCACCGCATCATTCTCCGTCGAGCGTTTACAGAGTGATTACGGACTGCCCTAGTATGGCTGTTGCTTTCTAAAAACTCCAGGCTGCCCACGGCGCCTACTTGGCAAAACTGCATGATCATGGTGTACGTATACATACATCTTCTATTTGATCTAACTATGCCGTTTATGTGTATGTGTGCTTGTGTTCTCGAAAGAATCAAACAACCATGTATTTCTCTTTCCAGTTTCAAAAATGTTGTAACACGCCTCAGTGGCTTATCATTCCCTCAATTCGGAAACATAACGATACGAAATGGAAGGTTATCAAGGGATAGCACTATTCAACGAGCTCGAGGATCTCCTGGGTCATGACCCGGTCTTCTATGAGGAGACTGGTGTCTCCTCGCCACCTGGAGACATCTCAAAGCATAACATCACATTATCTCAAGACTACTGTAAACCTCAGGCCACATCTATCCCAGAATTCATGCAACAGCATGACATCAATAAACAAGGTATAAATAACTGTTCCTTAGCTGTTGCTATGGTAACCCGATTTGTGGTCGATTTCATACGTATACGCTATGATTATAGGTCTTGGTGACATCGACTCTCTACTGACTGAAGGCAACAGTCTTCTCGACCAGCTGATGGTAGCCAATGGACTGGATTTGGAGCCATTCTCTGTGGATCTGGCGGACATTGATGAGCTGGCTTCGCATCCTATGGCTCTACCAACTCACTGTCATGATGATCAGCAATACTACGCAGGTTGCAGTGGAATGCAGATCCCAGAATCTCCTGTTTCAACCCTTCCTAGCGAGCCATCTAGTCCAATCGATTTATCGAGTCTCGAGGACAATGGTGTATTGACGAAACCAGTGAGCGTGCCCAATGAGGATCTTGACACACTGTTGAAATCACTGATGCATAGTGATGTGGACAATACCCTCGCTGATGAAGACTACTACAGCTTCAGTCAGTCGCCCCAGTCATCAATATCCTCGGAATGCTCATCTGATTTCTCTGATGACTACACTCTTAAAGCCACTCCTTCTAAGGCCAAGCCCAAGAAGAAGTCCACTCCATACAGCAAACTACCATCAGGACGAAAAGAGAGGAAGAAACTTCAGAACAAAGAGGCTGCTATCAGATACCGAGCAAAGAAAAAGAGCGAAGTAAAAGTTATGGTGGGAGAAGAGGCTGAGCTGGAAGAGAGGAATTCACAACTGAAGTCTGAGGTTTTCAATCTAGAGCGAGAGATAATGTGTATGAAAGAACTGCTTTCTGATGTCTTCAACGTTAATTCATTCAGTTAGTTATATTATCGGCATTGAGACAGGAAGTCTGTGGCATCATCTGATAGACTGCTACCATACAGCCAGTGTGCGCTCACTCTCTCATCCTGCCCATGCCATATTATATTCAGACCAGATATATATCCTACGCATTTATAACCTCATGTCTTCTCTAAGGTGTGGTGTGTTTTGTTTATCAACTTTTCTCATATAAACTTTGTTGTGGTACAAGTATGATCTCCGTGCTATATATGGATATCAATACAAATATCTCTGTGTGAAAGGTACTACAGCTACAGCCACTTGTGCCTGTGTACTTCAACACTAGTAATAAGAACCTGGTACGGGGTGCAACATGCAGTGCAGTTGTATTGTGCTCAGGGCCTCTCGCTGATCTCACGAATGTGAATGGTTTCCAATGAGATGACTACGAATGAAACTGATTTCAATCATTTATACCACTGGAGTGGCGGCTCCTGTTTTACAATGGCCCGTTGATTGAGGAGGTAGGCTGCTGGTGAGTTCTCTGGCTTGAGTGCTGTGCTGCCAGATGGTGCAGTTAGGGCACTTACCAGCTCTCCCATTGGCTGATTTCAGCTCTAGTATTTCACATCTATATGGCAGAGCATCTGTTCGGTCTCATATGGTTCATGGATAAGAAACATCCCTGTCAGTTGCGGAATCTTTAGTTGGTGTTCTTCAGCAATGGCAAATATGTTGAAAGTTGCAATGCTCCTTGCTTCTACCCTGTTGGTGGCGGATGCTTTCAGCCGGAATGCAGTCCACCTAGGTCTGGTCAGCAAGACATATCCTCTTCAATTATGGGATACACTTGCAGCTCTGGACGACTCAGAAATATCGCCACAATTCAGAAGATTCTTGGATGGATTGGATAGAGAGAGGGCAGGCAATGAGTAAGTCGACGCCAATGCCCTCGGTATATTTTTGTGATTGTGGTGATTGTGGTACATGTTTTACTCCTACACAGACATTGGTGTTGCCACTCCGGTCGCACTGAGCCCCTTAAGGTGCCTGTCTATAACAACCGCGGTGAAGTCGTTGCCTGGAACACAGTACCGTGTGAGAAGGTCGGCTGCTGTGACAAATATCTGGAGGTAGCCAATCACTGCTTGGGTGAGTACTGTGTGCACAAACTTGGCTGCCGTACACTCTGTGCAGTGTCCACACCATCTTAGTCTTGTACCCAATGCAGACAAGAGCGGTCAGTCCAAACTGCTGGATGCTCTGGATGTGGCTCGTGACAGACTCGGGTCGCAGGACGTCACTGATCTGATTGCCTTGCTCAACAAGGGAGGCCTAATCGGGTAGTATGCCATATCTACACCTGGCTCCAACGCAGCAAGGGAAATATATAGACGGATTCCAACTGTGTCGAATAAAATAAAATTGACTCACCTAAAAACGGTATCACTATAAAAGTGTCATGACAGCAGACTAAGCTGAGTCTGGGGATCTCCAGGGACGATTGATGGTAGCAGTAGTTTCTTTTGAAATTGGATATTGGCATATTGTCAGCATGGTTCACATACATGTCATCACTTTGCCTTGATTGTGAGTGTGCAGTAGACTAGAGTTCTATCCTCGAATGGCTAAACTGGTTGGAACCAACAGTTCTCATTCCTAAGAATTACGTCCAATCTGTCCATTGCCGACTAGTGACACCCATCAGGAGTTATCCCCTCTTGATTGTAATTACAGACGACTGTAGACCAATTTCTAGCAAGCATGTGGGAATAATAAGCATAGGATAATAAATGCATACACAAGCCATATCAGCCATGTCCAACTGCAACGCACAAACCAGCCAATCAAAGCTGCTCTATCCGTTGTTTTGCCACTGTTCCATCCTGTGTGAAAAGTAAAATTGTGTCAGATACAGAAATCTACAAATAGTAGATAAGTTCTGATGTTGATCAGAGCTCATAATGAACACCAGTTCTGAGGATGAGGCTATCACAGCTAATAATGAAGGTATGGAAGTGATAATTCTTGGAATTTTTACAAACGGTTCCTCATACTTGGCCAACCAGCTCAGGTGTAACGTAACAAGTAAGCCCTTTCACCCTGGGCTGTTCATGTTCCGCTACACCTGCGCAAGTATAAGACTGAGTTCGGCGATGATGTTCTTGTTTGAATGCATGTAAATGCATTATAATCTAGTCAGATCATGATGAGGTGTGAGTCAAAGGGTGACCAGAATTAATTACCTACCGTAAGCATGGTAATTATTGTAGCCCACAGTATAACGGGTTGAAGTGAGATCAAAAGATACAAGTCGTAATAATAACGGATTGAGATGTGTGACATACAAACTCGATATGACTAAAACTCTTTATAAACGCTATAAATAGAACTTCCTCATGATTACCACGGTTACAGTGATTAGTTCTCCTGTCAGTTTGGTGTAAATTGGAAACAATTACAGTATCTGAGGGAAGGATTTATCAGTTGGTTCTGCCTACCAAAGTAGATGATTTCATAGAAACACCTGCTCATTCCCAGCTGATCTCACCTGACTGGCGTGATAAAGTATCAGCAGAACTGAGTACCTCCAGTGTCTGATTGGAGACGAGTTCATGTAGTAGCAGCGAGGATGTTGGTCAGCGTCCTCTCATCTCTCCTCTTGGCTGCAGCAGTCAGCGCTGTCAACGACACGGATATCGTAAGATACGATGGGTAAGTATGAGTGTGACAGACGCAGCTGTATGAACGGTATTGTTACTGATTTAAGCTGGATTGACAGACATAAAGTCATCAGGCTGGAACCCTATACTCAGGATCAACTGATGTGGCTGATAGACCTACACGACAATGAAGAGGTAACTCCTAACACAATCCAGTGTAATCAGCAGGTGGGGGACAGGCTGTTGTTAACTTGGTGACTTTACCAGTTAGACTTTTGGACCCACCCATCTTTCGTGAGGCCAGTCGACATCAGGCTCAGTCCATCACAGTTCAATGAACTGCAGAGGCACCCTCACTGGCACCAGATGAACGTCACGATCCTACACGACGACGTGCAGAAGTAAATCCCGTACAAGCTTTCATGCGACCCTCAATGGCTGCAGATGCACAAGATGTTGTTGATTTTTTCAGACTGATTGAAGATCTGGGTCAGCATCCACACAGCAAGAGGCAGCTGTCACTGTCTCCCATTGCAATCACTGATGAGTTCCCAACCTATGACACTGTAACACTACCACCATTGGTCACTAAGTATCGGACTGGCAGGTGATACTCATTGGTGAACACTTACTATTCCAGATATACAAGTGGCTACTCAAACTCAAGAATGAAAACAGCAAGCTGGTGACTGTGACAAGTATTGGTCTGACGTATGAGAGAAGAGAGACATACCTGATAAAGGTAGAAGACTACCAACCTCAAACCAATGATCAAATATATGAAGCTAGATATGGTACATAACAAATTCTGCATGCAGATCTCTATACCAGTACTAGGCAAGGTAAAACCAGCGGTGTGGATTGATGGGGGCATACACGCCAGGGAGTGGATAGCAGTGTCGACTGTCGTCAACCTTATTGACAAGGTAAGGCAACTCCTACTGTAGTCAATGCTGGCTATTTCTGCTTTAAAATGCCAGTATCTTATGTAGATGGTGACTGGCTATAGGAATCAAGACTCAGAGGTGATGGGTCTTCTGAATGCATGTGACTGGTACTTCCTGCCGGTGGCTAACCCAGACGGCTATGTCTACTCTCATAAACAGGGCGTGAGAGAACAACTCCAAACTAGTAGGTTAATTTTGCCTTTTGCCATCAATAAGTTGTCTTGAATCCACATTTTAGGCCAGGTTGTGGCGGAAGACAAGGACCCCCTATTTAAACGGTATTGGGGCCGACCCAAACAGGAACTTTGACTACTACTGGGGAAGTAAGTGCAGAAGACATGCTGTAACTGACATTATCTAGGGCCCTGATTGCTCATTATCGATAACGCTGTAGCAACTGGAATATCAAAACTGCCATCGTCAGACAGTTACTGTGGTCCATACGCCTGGTCAGAGAAATGCACCGTTAACTTGAAGAATGCGCTGGAGGGTCTGAGGAATGAGCTCAAGTTCTTTATGACGCTTCACTCCTACGGACAGATGTGGTTTCTACCATATGCCTACTCCAAGTCTGCGTACCCATTCGACTACAGGACCACAGTCAGTGAAGCTGATCATACCTGCTTCTGGAGGCCTCGCAATTCGTCATGTTAACTGTTTGTGTTTTAGTACTATGTAGCAACAGCAGGTGCAACTGCCATGAGAAAAGTGACTGGCGTCAACTTCCGGGTGGGGAGAGTGCCTGATCTGCTATGTGAGTAGAGAGCGGAGTAATATTACATGCTACCTCTCACAATATCATAGAACCCAGCTCATACATTTTACCAGATGAAGCCTCAGGATCATCCATGGATTGGGTTAAGGCCGTGCTGAAAACGCCCTTTGCCTACGGCATGGAACTGAGGCCAGTACAGGGAACTCAAAATGGATTCATAGCCTCGACGCAATCGATCAAACCCTCGGCGACGGAGGTTTGGGCAGGAATAAAAGATGCTGTTAAACTCGCCAACTACTATAACTTCTATTCGCCAACAGTCATTGGTTGACTGGATCCGCGGCAGCTGAAACTTGAGACAGTCGAGATACGGAGCTGATCAGCTGTTTATCACAGTCGTGTTTCACACCAGACACTCAGAAAATAAAATGAATTGAGTAATACATGCAAGCCTAGTAGCTAGTTCTACTGTGATATTTGAGTATGATAGCGTATTAACTCTCTCTGTAGAGCAGAATCTTCTTTGCCAGCCGTTTACCAACTAGACGGCAGTAGTTTGCCACCTCCTCCCTGTCGTGGTCGCCCCGGAACATCATCAGCAGTGCGTAAGGTACCGCCTGCTGCTGGAAGAGGCAGAGTACCTCTCTCATGTCTCCATCTTCCGGGCGGTCTGGGTCGCCTACAAATACATGCTTCTGTTAGGCTCTATCAGCTGTATCAGAGACTACTGGACTGTCCAGCTATCCATAAACACCATGTGACCAGGGATCTACATTAAGGATGTCTATTGAGATCTAGTGACTCACCTCTGCTTTCGTCCTCACAGAGACGGCTGTATTTGTTGATGGTTAGTTTAGGTAGACAGTGCTCCACAAGTACCCAGTCATACGTCTCGGGACAGAGGAGGTACGAGGGTGAGAAATTAGCCTTGTACCTGAATGATACTGCACTGTTAGTGGCTGTCAACCATTGTGGGTGTGTTAGACACCGCACTATTGCGGAGAGAAGAACAGAAGAATATATGAATTAGGAATGAGGAAGAAGGAAATAAGTTTAGAAGACTCATAGAAAAATTGAAGCTAAAATTTCACTACCTCATCTTCTGACACGAGTGAATGTAATACCCCATGAGATAGTATCTGAGCGAGGGTATGTGTGACTGCAGCTTTCTGATCAATTGAATTGACCTACAAACATCGCAGAGTTATCATACACAGCCAGTATATAGGTGTAGGCAGATCAAGAGATGGTAGCTCTGAATCCACATACTGCAACGCGCTGTAGGTGCCCAATGACAGGAAGTCATAATCCGGGTCATAGAAGAGGTACTTTGATGATACGAACTCAGGTAGGATGTCCATGACCTCGACGGCTATGATCTTACCATCCAGAAGATATTGATAGTGAAAGGAGCCAAGGGTGACGCCATCTTGATCAACTGACTGTGGTAACACAGCAATCATATCGATCATGTTACGAGTCAGAGACACTGATACTGATGGAGCAGACTGTGATACCTTGAGGGGCGAGTCTATGAGAAACCGCTTGAACTGCTTGAAGCTTACTTTCTCTTTAGGGTCATTGTGTATGGTCATCTGATACTTCTGATAGAGTCTGTGCTCCTCCTCAGCTGTGTCCTTGAAGAGCTGTGATTGGGGACAGCTCTGCACTAGTCTCAGCTGTAACAGATACAGGCCACGCATGACAATGAGGGGCAACATGGGGAGAGGGAGGGAGAGGGAGGGAGAGGGAGGTAGAGGGAGAGAGAGGGAGGAGACAGAGGGAAGAGAGCGAAAAGCGCAGATCGACTGTGAAGGCTAAAAAAAGAGAAAAAACAGGAGG
>ERZ1740065.2283-NODE-2283-length-11883-cov-12.320849_pt1 | contig 11883 bp, 14 predicted proteins | sample MGYA00581738_ERZ1740065 | MGnify/ENA primary metagenome ERZ1740065 (study PRJEB43018, sample SAMN04849749) | marine metagenome | isolation source: floating plastic debris | place: Pacific Ocean | collected 2008-09-01 | study: EMG produced TPA metagenomics... | reverse complement strand
GGTAGAGAGGAGATAGGGTGGAGAGGTAGAGAGGAGATAGGGTGGAGAGGTGGAGAGTAGTAGAGAGGAGAGTTAGAGAGGAGATAGGGGAGGTAGAGTGGGGTGGAGAGATGGTGGAGGGCTGAGGAGTGAGAAGTTACTTACTGTCGCGAGTTACGGGCCATGTCCTCGTCAGCAATATCAGACAGAGAAATAGTAAAGAATGTGAACGCACCATCTGACAACGTGCTGAAGCATAAAATATTTTTCATTAATGACACTAAACGCTCCCACACTACACAGTAAGAACAAGTGGTTTACTTACAAATCAAAAACCAGGAAGACCAGAAACCACACAGTTTCAGCCGCACCAGAGAGGTACATCAAAATACCAGTAGCAATTTTCAAGTAGAAAGACCACATTATCAAGTAGTAGACGCCCATGCGAGATACCACAGGAGTAAGTGCCACAACGGCCACCTAAAACAGAGATTGCATAACCGCTGACCAATGGGATCAGCTGCATCTGTTTGCGTAATACTCTACTTCCCTGCCCTGGAAGTTCTTGAAGAATTCTTAAGACGTCTTCAAGAACTTTTTGAATAATTCTTAAGAAGTCGGAAGATTTCTTGTTTTTGAAGAAATTATTCCCGGGGAAATAGACAACTAATTTTTTTGTCATTTTTATTTCATGTATTTATTGTGTCTATATTATTGTTTATAAGGTGTACTCACTTGAGGGAGTATCATCAGCGCCCCCAGCAGGAAACTTCTGCCTGAGTTGGATAACTCCGTCTCGGGTATCATCTGCTCGGAGAATATTTTGGCAAAGTTCATGATATAGGTGATGTGCAGCTCTTGCATAAAGTTCATAATCACAAAAAGGAGGAAATTCTTGTTTTTGAATATTTCCTTTGTAAGTGTCCAATAAGAGCCTGCTGGTTTGTCTTTCTGTGGCTGTATGTCATACTTGGTTTCCGCAAACATTCCTGTGATGGAGAACAGGCCTAGGGCTATGATGGCTTGAATGAAGCAGATGAACTGAAATGCCCCATAGTTGGACAGTCCCACGGAAAAATAGTTCGAGAAGAATACCGAGCTACTGCCAATGATACCAGCTATGCCCATGTATTTCACTAGGGTCAGTCTCTCCTGGTCAGATTCGGCATACTCCGTCATCAGAGCACAGTGAGCAAGGAGGCAGAACGTAAAAAATGTATCAAACATGCATAGAGCTATAAGGCCCTGGAAGAAACACAGGAGCTCATGTCCTCCGGTACTATAGTCTGCCCAAGGAAAGAAAGGTATCAAAAATGACAGAACCCATGGTAAAGCACCGTACAGTATACACTTGCGACGAACACTCATCCACCCATCAACACTGTTATCTTGCAAGTATCCAAACCAGGGATCGTTTACAGCATTCCATACTGCAAATATCGACTGGGAAAGCTGGAACCAAGCTTGTGTCATGTGATATCTGTCCAATACTATCTTCACATAGTAAAAGTTGAACGTAGACGATATTATGCGTGATCCAAAAGTGGTGGCGGCAACTATCAAGCCTTTCCTACTTATCCGATCCAGCACCATGACAAGTGAATGAAGCTGAAACACAAGAAGGAATTCACCAGATTATCGGTGAGAGTCAGAATGGGCATGAAAAGTCCTTCCCGGATTCTGCTGCTGCAGCTGCCGCCGTTGAAAGCTATGACCTTGACACATCACCTAAAACGCTTCGATTATCGGCATTGAAGAGAAGACAACCCCGAATTACAACGATAATCGGCCAGTCGAGCTTCTTGCAGCTATCTTTAGCATATATTTCAGCTTGCTCCGAATTGGCACCAGAGACAGCCTGTCTCAGCTACAGGAGATGGTGGAGATACACATATGTACTGATACTAGTATGTATGTCCTTAGGAGTGGAGGTAGACTTGTCATTGCAAGATCTACAAAGAACTGAGACACGCAAAGCATGTAAATGCAAGCAAGAAATGTACACTTTTGTCTTTTATTTTTAAAATTCACAAATCGGTAGGATATTCTGAATCACAGATCTTAATTGAAGTATCATCAAGATCATTAGAGCTACAGGAACTGGGTAATGGTAGAGGAGAATTGGGAAGCACAATAACTTCATGAGATACAGGCATCTCGTTCTGTGATATGGTAGCAGTGGTCCTTGTCCGCCGTTTATATAGTCTGTCTCGCTCCCTCTCTGCTGCCCTCTGCTCTGGGTTACACATTCTAGCTAATCTTCTACGTTCTCGATCTCTCTGTCTTTCTAACTCTCTGTAGATAGGATCGCTACGCTTTAACTTCATGCGATTTCTAGAGCGAGCTGTTTCCTGTTGTCGGTACTCAGATGATTGGCGGAGGAGTCGTTTCCTCATCATATCTTTATGCTTTCTATCAGTTAGTCCCTCGATGAGGTCAGTGCTGGAACACAGCGGTATAGATTGGGAGGCACAAAAACTGTTTGCACTCGCATGAGATTGCTGAATTTTACATCCGTTGTGCTCGTGGAAGGATTGCAACAGTCTAAATTTGGTAGGAGATTTCTGATTCGAATAGAAGTTTGACACTGGCGGTAGAACATTGCTCCTTATTTCGGTCTCTGTTTCCATGGATAATGGTAACTCAACTGAGTATCCGTTCTTATCTGCAGCACAAATGAGGTATGCGTTCACGATATTGATAGCTATAGGATAAGTTGAGAAAGACTTTAAGTTTGTAAAAACAAATAGAAGATAAAAATGAATACTGAAACAAGATTGTTTTCAAGTATCGTCGGGGCTTATGATCCAGAGATATCCCATTATGATTCAAAAGTCAAGCAGAAATCCATTCGCTATTGGAAGCTTCACAGTAAGCGCGTTCCACTGACCACACTGATGGCATGTGCTATAGAACATACAAATCGCAGCCTCTCCGACAAATATTGTAAAAAGTATAATCGTACGCTGGCTATAGCTAGCTAATGAATATGTTACCAGAAGTTTTAACTTTAACGACATACTGTGTGGCTGAACTGAGCTATGAGACATGGTAAAGATTTTTCCTGGCAATAAAAAGGGGCTAACTAGGGCATTCCCAAAAAGCATGAGCGTACACATACCTGTCAGTATGACGGAAGAATGATCATCAATAATATCATCTGCACCAGCAGTTTCTGTGAGAACTAATGACTGTATGATGGAATCTGTGGTGGGAGAGCCATCGTCAGAGTCGCTCATTTTGTCCAACATTAAAGTTCTTACATCGAGCTGATTGATGCTGCAGATCGGAATGGAACACCTGATGGGAAGTTATAATCAATTGCAATCGATACATAACTGCCATAGTAGTGCAATCAACCACTATTGCTGAGACGCACACTATACCGACTCGGATAGAAATAGCGCTACAACACGATCATATGTGGCACCTTTTATAACGATGAAGAGCACAGCATAGTAAGAGCTTGTTTTCTCGTAGTGTAGATCGTAACCGGCAGCAGAGTGGAGAAAGATAATATATTGATCAGGAGGAAGAAGCAAAAATCAAGGGGGAAAGATGATCCGTCCAGCTTTTGACCTCGTCCATTTTTCGTATTTGACAATAATACGACCTTGACACATTTGATGGCGAAGTAGGCGGAGCGATAAAAAGTGAGAAGATGATTCCAACAACTATACTTTTATTGAGTCCAAATTCAATCCCGCGCGTTAGTTGTAGAGTATTATAGTATACGTATAGAATGAAATAAACATGATGATATGACGGGCTATGTGTACAACAGATCAAAGAGCTGAAATTTTCAGCTATCACAGCATTGCCATCAGTAATATCGGAACAATCACTGTGTCACGACTTTAATCCCTCCACCGATGTCCACATGTCTGATTACAGCATTTGTAGAAGGTAGTCATCGGCTCATCAGCAGACCTAGTCTGTATTTGCATAAAGTAGGCTCTGGCATGACTGCATTTTGGACAAGTTTCTACAAGAAAATGGACATGTCATTTCAAGTATTGGCAATGATTGTAGGATTACAAAGTTGAAATCAAATCACCTTCAGTTGAGTCGACATTTTTCCATGCTTCTGATCCTCCTAAAACGTCATCTACTTCTTTTAATTTCGGGTAAACTCTTCTCGTGATCTGCACAGATATTAAATCAATTTAGTCTTAGTATGTGGTGGTACAGTGCCATCACATAAACAGGCAGGCTTTAAGATAATCCAGTGAATATGTGATTGAGTAGTAGTCATGAGTGCACCTACCTTTCGTTTAATGTTATGTACGTACGGGCATGTGCTACAAGATAATCTTACAACATTACTGGATTGTTCTGCTATAAGGATGTTAGCACAGGTAGGGCAGAATGTCAGCATGATACCCAAGGCTATCTAAACAAAAAGGTTAGCTGCTGTCGAGGTTTTCAGTGCTCTGTGGTTTTCATACACAGACCTGGGGAGCTACATATGATTTTGGTGGTAAAGAAGTATACTAAGAGCTAATGAGATTTAGCGTCGTGGCACAGAAATATAATACAGTTACAGAGGTTAGACCAAAAAATCTTCCACCACCGTGGTTTTCGCTCTTGTCAAGTCTGTGGACAAATAGTAGTGATACACACCTTTTAACGAGACGTATCCATATCTGTTCTCCAAATTCTGTCGGAAAACTAGGATACTTGGGTATGCTATAGCGAGTAAAGTATAGCGCAACTCTAATAGACTGGTGAAGACCCGTAAGTCATCGGACAACCTTATGCATGTCACGTCGAAGGTCACAGCCAACCCTATTGAGACTTCCTCTTTCTCTATCATTTACGGATAGTAAAAACACGTAAGTATTTGAGATCTCTAATTAAATCGCCAAATATAGGCAACATCCGTATGAATTCGTCCTCTATTTTTCACTCAGTTTAGACATTTTTGCACCTGAATTTAACTTGTGAAGTTAAAAGTTCGTCTTTGGGCTTTGTGGCATGGTTACTCTGTCCTACGATCCCACATGACTGGAGTTGTAAATCTGTTTTTTCATCCCTTAGCAAATGGCGGACGCAGCTCCAGCAGCACCAGCAGCACCAGCTGCACCAGCTGCACCAGCCGGTGGAGGATTTAGAGGTGGGTTCGGTGGCCGAGGCCGAGGTCGTGGTCGTGGTCGTGGTAGAGGCAGAGGTCGTGGCCGAGGTGGTAAGGATGGAGACAAAGAATGGGTTCCTGCAACAAAACTTGGAAGATTGGTGAAGGACATGAAGGTCAAGTCTCTGGAAGAGATCTATCTCTTCTCATTGCCAGTCAAGGTCTGTCCTAATACCAACAATGCTTGTATGGGCTTATGAGATTTTTCCTAGCTCAAGATTTATGGTCCCTGCTTCAGGAGTTCGAGATCATCGACTACTTTCTGGGATCAGCACTGAAGGATGAGGTGTTGAAGATCATGCCAGTCCAGAAGCAGACTACTGCTGGTCAGAGAACACGATTCAAGGCTATTGTGGCTCTTGGTGACTTCAATGGTCACGTCGGTCTGGGTGTGAAATGCTCTAAAGAAGTAGCAACTGCCATCAGAGGAGCCATCATCTTGGGCAAGCTCTCTGTCATCCCCATCAGGCGAGGCTACTGGGGTAACAAGCTGGGAAAACCACACACCATCCCAGGCAAGGTACTAGTACTGCCAACGATAAACTACTCCCATACCACTGCTGCATCAGTGTATATAAACTAACTTACTGATACTTGCAGATAACCGGTAAATGCGGCAGCGTTTCAGTGAGGCTGATCCCTGCCCCTCGCGGTACAGGAATAGTTGCAGCACCTGTTCCCAAGAAACTGCTGAACATGGCTGGTATTGAGGATGTGTACACTCAGTCTGTCGGAGCAACAGCTACCCTTGGCAACTTCGGTAAGTTTTAACAATATAATTGGTGTTTTGAGAAATAAAAATCAGGGCTTTCAGGAATTTACAAACCTAATCACTGGTGTGCTGCTGTGCGGAGGCTGAAGTTTCCATGAATTACATGACTGTCCCCTCCTCTACTCGTTGACATCATCACTATCTTCTTGGTTATGTTATTATCATGATAATTGCTGCAAATCAATTTCTTACAATCCTCAAAGTCTTCCATTTTTTGATGAATGGAGAGTTGCCACGTATCGAAGCTTCTTTTATCAGCTGCGTGTGAATGAGGAAAGGCTGCTGCGATGAGTGGTTTTTTCATAAATCGTACTTCAGGATATGAATGACTATTGGTTGCTTATGCTCATGTAAATAATAAATGCCAAAATAAACATAGTTGCCTGAGACGAATTGATGTAGCCTCAACATCGTAGAAATGTTGAAGTGAGTGTTTGAGGTAGGTTGTATGGCTATCTATGCTTCATAGATCATCTCAGATTTCTCATATTTGAGTTTTATAACAAGGCCTATACATTCCAACTATCCGTACAAAACTATTGCACTAAGCAACCATGTGGTACGTTTTCGTCTGTCACAAAAATATTTTGATGCTCTTTGTTATGTATACAGTTAAGTAGTTGCAAGAAACAAAAATGGATTTTTGCAATTTCTTTAACATGAAAAATTATGTGCTTGAGAATTTCCCTGTTTTACAGCAGCTAAATACTCTATGCAATGGTACTGAAGCGTTTTTTGTCACCGTCATATAATGTGCTGCTCACCAGGCTCAATAATCATGAGTGCTGCATCACAACAAGCCGTTCTTGCACTTAGAACAAGTGCAAGAACTGCATTCTTTAGTTGCTCTGATGTATCCAACCGTTTTTGTAACTACTGTCTGCTTCTTTTTTAGCCAAAGCAACATTCTTCGCCATTTCCAAGACGTACGCTTTCCTGACTCCTGATTTGTGGAAGGAGACTGTCTTCACCAAATCTCCATATGAGGAGCATACTGACCACTTGGCCAAGCACCATAACCCAGAAAACAGGAGAACTGCCGTCTAGGCTTCACTTCAGTCCTGCTTACTGAACCAAAACCTCAAATAAATGACAAAAAATCTTGAACCTATGCTCTTCATTACCATGCTATAAATACCTGCCACAACGATAAGTTTGTCAGCAGATTTTCGACGCTATTTATTGTGACTGATATCCACTGTTTTGACTAAACTGCATAACCTACATGTGACTACGGTGAAATGGCGTTGGTATCGTCTTCTCCAAAGCTGTATACGGCCTTATACGGCTTTGGTCTTCTCGGTCGAGTTTGACGAGCTGGTTACGCAATCTCCGAAAAATATCAGTCATGCGTGCACGAGTAGAGGGTAGCTGCGTGTTCGGCTTCTTGACTGCTTACGTCATCACCGCAGATGCGTGTCGAAACTGTCACGTCTCTTCTCATTCATTTCGCTGTACACACGGCCGTCGCAAACATCACGAGAAGTCGCTGCTCCAGCCGGTACTCTTCTGGTAGCATGTCTTTGAAACTGCAGAATGTGTTGATCACGGATCAAGTTGATCCAAAATGTGTTAAAATTTTGGAATCGAACGGTGTCAATGTGGTGGTAGACACTGGATTAGCCAAAGACAAAGCTCGCCTTATTCAAGAAATACCGGTATGTGCTTTTGCTATTTCCACTCCCCGACCGCACGCTATTTCTGTGGAGCATGTGCTAGATATGAGAAAAGCTGTTGTATGGCTAAATGCATGGCAGCATCGTGTATGATTGAGCTCTTTTGTTTCTTTTCATCATAGAAATACGATGGCTTGATAGTCAGATCTGCAACCAAAGTTACTGCAGATGTAATCGAAGCCTCCAACCTGTCAATCATTGGTCGAGCAGGGACAGGCACTGATAATATCGATTCTAATGCTGCGACAAAGAAGGGTGTTATCGTTATGAAGTGAGTATTTTCTCAGAATAGGTGTCGTTGATCGATTTACTGCAGCTTTTTAATCTGATGAAATGTTCGACATACCGTGGGATGCAGGAGAAGACAACCCCGCGATATAACGTGTTCGGATAGCCTATGCTTTTTCCGAAGTAACACGTACTGTACTGATGTGAAGAATATATGTGTGCTAATATGATGATCCACAACGATCACCCATCCCGACTAGCCTCTCCCCATACATATAACCTGTGTGATATATGTGTGTGTCCCCTAGACCATGGGTGCTCAACCTTGTTGGCAAGTGGGCCACACAAATCCTCTCTCGGGACTCGAGGGCCAGATTAGTAAATGTATTTGTAGAACTAGCCTTTATGCTGATTGGAAGTAGAGCACGAGTAGGGACATTTTTTTCAGTTTTGTTAAAGAAGGTATTCTCCATGTATACTCACTAATTTGATGCTGTAGAAATTGAATATGTTGGTAAAATAATCCTAAGCCATGTCGTTTTTAAAAACTCAAGCAAAGAAAGTTGATGATCTGTGATGTCATAGTGTGGCTATAGTCACTATGACAATGGCTTATATATAAGAAACTTGGTCCAAATAAAATGAGACTGGAAAAGCAAATCATGAGCTTTCACTGACTTGTTGATCATGATGCTCAAAAGAGATACTGCTAATGCCATTACATTTTGGTAGCTTGTGTGGGAGCTATGTCAACATAGTTTCAGAGATCATCCACATCCGTTGTGGATGATCTCTGATAGTTTGTTATATATAAGCCATTGTCATAGTGACTATAGCTACACTTTGATGCCACAGACCATCAACTTCCTTTGCTTGATTCCTTCAAAGTGACTTAACTTGGGATTATTTTACCAACAACTCAACTTTTACAGCATCAAATTAGTGAGTATACATGGAGATATCTGGTGATTTCACCCTTTCTTTTGAGTGTTGTCTCCAAAGGCTCAGGTCCAGGGGCCGGCCAGGCCCTGGTGGGGTCTGGGGCAACATCCCAGTGGGAGGGGGTTGGGGGTTAGTTGATGCAATAATAAATACTTAGGCTGCCGATATCGAGACAGAATGGACGGAAAGTAGGCATACTTGGGCTTCTCCAGAATTGTAGTGCATGTGAGGGAAAGTGGAACTAGCATATTTTCTCTATGAACGCATTGAACATTTCAGAGTAACGTTCCATAGTATGCTAAGATTGTTCTCTTTGATTTCACACCTTGCATACTGTGTAGACAGGTTGCTGTCTACCAAGCCCATTTTATCCATTTGTTTCTCTGTCAATGTATGGAGTAGACTCTGTCTTTGCTGTCTGTCTCTGTTGGCTTTGAGTATTCTTTTACTCTTCCATTTATTTCCAGCACACCTGGAGGCAACACCATCAGTGCAGCTGAGCTGACCTGTGCTATGATCTGCGCTTTGTCGAGGTAGGCTGTGTACTAGTTCTAGCCCTTGGTTCTGCTACCGTGTTTCCTCAAGATTAGCGTCCCAATCGTGAGGAAACACGGTAGTTCCAGTCACTGAGGCATGAGCACAGTGATAGCAGGTGCCTGGTCAGTGTCCCCTAGTTGGAACGCATCCGTATAACCAGTGAGCATGGGCAATGTTGATGATCTCTCTGGTATAACTTGGTTAACCACACCTGGCGGAGACCCAGTTTTTGACCTTTCGGTCCCAAACAACACGATTGATTGCTGTACTAGGGCGGCGGCGGCCACCAGTGTCTGAGATTTTGGATAACAATCTATGTCCCTATCGTAGGAACATAGGCGCGGCTAATATGTCGATGAAAGAGGGCCGCTGGGACAGGAAGCTATTTATGGGCGAGGAGTTGCAGGGCAAGACTCTCGCCATCGTAGGTCTCGGCCGTATCGGACGCGAGGTCGGCAGCCGCATGAGGTCCTTTGGAATGAAGGTGAGCGGCGTTGTGCGCTCGTGATATCGAACTGACCATAACAGTATTCATAGCTCGAGCCCTCTGACTGGCCGGCTTGTGTGGCGGGTGTAGGCGTAACGCCCGACCTACGGGCAAGCCGGTTAGTCTATGGGAAATATTTCTGACATTCACAGGCTGACTGACGCCTGATACTATTGTCCATTGATATCTCTATTGGCCGCATGATTTGCACATCTTTCAGTGGAATCAGACGTCAATGTGAACTCAACTGGAAAATGGAATGCATCCGTAACCAAGTATTTAAATTTGTTTCCTAGACGATTGGCTACGATCCCTTCGTCTCTGCAGAACAAAGCGCCGCGTTTGACGTAACTAGTTACCCACTGGAGGAGTTGTGGCCTCTTGCTGATTACATAACTGTGCATGTCCCGCTGATTCCATCTACCAAAAGTAAGGGATTGCTGTAACTGAAACAGGAAGTTTGTGCGTTCGCCTAATTTTTGCGTTTTTGGTCATTCTTGGCCCATCGCAAATGTTTCTCTGCTGTGTTATTGGTCAACATAACGGTTTCAAAAAACGCAAAATATGTTTCGCAAATTTTCCAAAGAACTCAGAAATTCGGCTCACAGGTAAATCCTGTCTCACAGTATCAACCTTTATCGCCACAGTCTCATTAGAACTGCGTCGATTCTGATCGCCTGTCTTTTTCGTCAGACATGATCAACGAAGAGATCCTCGCTCGCTGCCGGCCGGGAGTGAAGATTGTCAACTGCGCGCGTGGCGGCATCATCGATGAGGCAGCGCTGCTTGATTCCCTCAACAGCAAACATTGTGGTGGAGCCGGTCTTGATGTCTATGCCGAGGTGCGTGTCTCAATAGCGTCTGCTGACCAACGCGTCTGCGCGCACCGTCTTACATCTGCTGTCGCTCTTGTGTTGAAGGAACCTCCAACCAGCCTTGACCTGGCGAAACACCCTAACGTGGTTGCCACGCCCCACCTGGGTGCGAGCACCAAGGAGGCTCAGTCTAGGGTCGCCGAGGAGATTGCCCAGCAGTTCATAGACTCACGCGACGGCAAGAGCTTGTTTGGTGCCGTGAGTATCAGCCAGCCAACTGTCTTGTCCGTGCCTGTGGGGAGTTGTCTTCTCGTTGTCTGTCAATGGTCTCCTTATTTCCCGTGCAGATCAATGCCAACGCGATGGTGCAGGCGCTGAGTCCGGAGAGTCAGCCGCTAGTCGAGCTTGGGCGTGGCCTCGGCGCCATGGTCGGCAGTATCGCTCGTCCTCCCTGTGAGGTCACACTCTCCGTCTCCGGTGGTGAGTCGCCCGTCATGTGTTCTAGTGTTAGCCAGCAGCGCCCTCTGCCAGTCAGTTTATCGCTATTGTTTGTGGTTTACAGATGAGAAGATGAAGAAAGCTGTGGCCTACCTGCAGGCAGCCGTCTCCGTTGGCCTGATGACTTCCGTGTCATCACAGCCCATGAATCTGATCAACGCCCCGTCACTGGCTAAAGAGGCAGGCTACACGGTGAGCCCATGTTGTCTGCTATCCAGTGCTCCTACCTGCATCTGCTATTACTACATTTGTATCAAACTCTCATGCTGTTCAATTTCCCCTCTGCTGTTCTGTCATGATTCATGACAGCATCATGAATCGCTAGTGAATTCCTAGCGTGTTGCTTCTGCCGCTTCACTTATCTGCTGAATCAGTTGTGATACAGTCGCGCCTGTCGATGTTATCCGTGTACTGAGATAGTACCGCTAACTAAAGCTGAGAAATGATTTCTAATGGAGGTGTGTTGGGTGCTGTTGTGGAAGTATGTTATGTACAGTCACAGTTATGTCCAGTCAAAATGAAACAGGCTCCACTATGTTCTCCAGATGTGTTCCAAATTTTACTAAGATGCCAAGCTTTGGAAGGAAACGGAAGTTTTCTTCTTCCTCATTTCACCTTGACACTGTTTATTGTGTTGGGAGTTATGCCTACATGTATTTACAGATGGCGGTAATGGCAAATGGAGAAAGAAGACAACTCCAATTGTTTGATATCTTAGTAGAGGTGTATACATATTGGGAGTGTCTCCCTCTCCCTCCTGTCCCTCTCCTCTCCCTCCCTCTCTCTGTCTCTCCTTCCCTTCCTCTCCTCTCCTT
>ERZ1740065.2282-NODE-2282-length-11886-cov-5.869833_pt1 | contig 11886 bp, 11 predicted proteins | sample MGYA00581738_ERZ1740065 | MGnify/ENA primary metagenome ERZ1740065 (study PRJEB43018, sample SAMN04849749) | marine metagenome | isolation source: floating plastic debris | place: Pacific Ocean | collected 2008-09-01 | study: EMG produced TPA metagenomics... | reverse complement strand
GAAAGACAACTGTTTCGAAATTGTTGTCATCAAGGTCACCGGCGACGCGATCCAGGATCGCGCACTGAAGGATATCGGGGGCAAGGGGCTTTTCACGCGCGAGATCGAAGAGGATCTGCTGTCAGGAAAAATTGACATTGCCGTGCATTCCACCAAGGACATGCCAACGTTGCAGCCTGACGGGCTGATCCTCGATACCTTCCTGCCGCGCGAAGACGTGCGCGATGCCTTTATCTCACCCAAACTCTCCGGCATTGCCGAACTCGCGCCCGGCGCCGTTGTCGGTACGTCCAGCCTGCGCCGCAAGGCACAGCTGCTTCACCGTCGTTCCGATCTGCAGGTCGTGGAATTCAGGGGCAATGTTCAGACGCGGTTGAAAAAGATTGCCGATGGCGTGGCGGAATTCATGTTTGTGGCTGCCGCCGGGTTTAGCAGTATGGGCATGGACGACGTGCCTGCCACGCCGGTTGATCCCGACGATATGCTGCCCGCCATCGCGCAGGGCGCTATCGGGATTGAACGTCGCATGGACGATACCAATACCGCCGAGATGCTGATGGCTATCCATGATGCGGAGACAGGCCAGCGCCTCACCGCGGAGCGCAGCCTGCTGCTGACCCTCGATGGATCCTGCGAGACGCCGATTGCCGGGCTGGCCGAACTGACCGGACACGGGATTCGCCTGCGCGGTCAGGTACTGCGACCAGACGGATCACAGGCATTGGATGGGGAACGTGAGGGCTCTATCGAAGACGCCGCAGCCATGGGCAAGGATCTGGGCGAGGAATTGCTGTCACGGGCCGGTCCGGGATTTTTCGATTGGCACGACGCATAGCTTCGCGGCAGCGCTCTAGATCCACTTGGCCAAAGGTGGCAGGCTCATCAACACCGCATTTGCATCATGCCCGGTTTCAAGCCCGAACTTGGTGCCGCGGTCATAAACGAGGTTGTATTCGGCGTAGAGGCCGCGATGCACGAGCTGCGCCTCCTTGTCCTGATCCGACCATTCCTCGACACGGCGTTTGCGCACCAGCGGCACATAGGCGGGCAGGAACGCCCGCCCGATGTCCTGCGTCAGGCTGAAGTCCGTCTCCCAATCGCCGGTGCAATGGTCATCCATGAAAATACCGCCGACACCGCGCGCACGGTTTCGGTGCGGGATATAGAAATACTCATCCGCCCATTCCTTGAGACGCGGGTAGAACGCCGCGCCATGCGGGTCGAGGTGCTCCTTCTGCGTCGCGTGGAAATGCGCCGTGTCTTCGGCGTATTCAAGGCAGGGGTTGAGATCCGATCCCCCGCCAAACCACCAGGCGTGCGGCGTCCAGAACATCCGCGTGTTCATATGCACCGCGGGCACATGCGGGTTCTGCATATGCGCTACGAGAGAAATGCCCGACGCCCAGAAACGCGGATCCTCCTTCATGCCCGGAATGCCTTTGCGCGCGGCCATCGCCATCTGCGCGCGTTCGCCCAGCGTGCCGTAGACTGTCGAGATATTCACACCGACCTTTTCGAACACGCGACCGCCGCGCATGACGGACATCAGGCCGCCGCCTGCATCCGATCCATCATCACTTGTACGCCGTGTCTCCGAAACCTCAAACGCACCCGCCGCCGCGCCCGACATCGGCCCTTCAGCGTGGTCCTGCTCCAACCCTTCGAATGCCGCCACGATGTCGTCCCGCAGGCTGCGAAACCACGCAGAGGCACGGGATTTTTCGGTGTCGAAACTGTCAGTCATGAGCGGTCCACTCTGTCATGTTTGTCTGACACCATTCCTAGACCGGAAGCCCGGTGGCCGAAAGGCCGAAATCCTAATGGGCTGGTGCGGCGACCACGTCGAGCAGGCTGCGCCCGCCATCCACCGTGATCACTTCTCCGGTCATGAAACCGGAGCTTTCGGCTGCCAGAAACTGCACCGCTTCGGCGAGTTCGGACGGTCCGGCGATGCGGCCCAGCGGGGTATGATCGCGAATGTCTTCGCGCCAGTCGCTGTTTTCCACCACAGAGGATTTCAGAGACGCGCTCATGACAGACCCGAAGGCGACCGCATTCACGCGGATCCGCTCCGGTGCCAGGGCAAGCGCCATGGATCGCGTCATCTGTTCCAAAGCGGCAGAGGCGATGGAATACCCCATCAGTTCCGGTCGGGTGTTTCGCGCCGCAATGGAGCTGAGGTTGATGATCGATCCGAGCTGCCCTTCCGGCTGGTCCGCACCCTGTTTGATCATCCGCTTGGCCACCTGCTGTGTAAGATGCAGCGAGGTCATCAGGTTCTGCTCCAGCAGCACCGCAACAGACGTGTCTTCGACATTCAGCGCATCGGTGGGCATGACCTGCCGCGACGCATTCACCAGAATATCCACTCGCTCGAAGGCGTCGATTGTGGCCGAGACCAGATTTGCGATGGTCAGCCGCTGACGCAGATCACCAGCGAAATAGCGCAGCGTACCTTCCTCGGTCTGATCCCCCCATTCATTTGTCAGTTTTTTCTCATCCATATCGGCGCACATGACGTTTGCTCCCCGATCTGCGAACTGACGGGCGATGGCGAGGCCAATGCCGTTTGCCGCACCGGTCACGATCGCGGTCTTGCCATTAATGGAAAAGGACATGGGACCTCCCCTGTTGCGCCGGGTCCAGTCTAGACCGATTCAGCCGCGCTTGCGAAGCGGTCGGCTGGCGTGGAACAATTTGAAGCGCCGATCCCCGGCAACTTCGCTGGTTTTTGCAAAAAGCGACTGCAGGGTCGCCTCATAGGGCAAATGCCGGTTAGCCACCATCCAGAGCTGTCCCTGTGCGTGCAGAACCTGCGCCGCGGTGCGCAAAAAGGCCTGTCCCAGCGTCGGGTCCGCACTTCGCGTGCTATGAAAGGGCGGGTTCATCACCACCGTGTCCAATCGCTCCTCGGGTCGCCAAGTCAGGGCATCGGCCCAGTGAAACCGCGCACGCGGGTCCGTCACATTGTGGCGCGCGCAGTCGAGAGCCATATGCCCGGCCTCAACAAGGTGAAGTTCTTCGACTTCCGGCCGTGTGAGGATATGAGCTGACAAAAATCCCCAGCCCGCGCCCAGATCGGCCACGCGTTTGCCCAAGGTTTTCGGCAGCATATCCGCCAACAGCGCGGATGCCGGATCAATCCCATCCGCTGAAAACACACCCGGCGCTGTCCAGAAACCACCCTCTGTCAGGGCCGGTCCGTCCCGCCAATCCTCAAACATGTCGCCATCGGGTTCGTTGATCCAGAACAGCTTGCCGTGCGCTTTCGACAACGGCCCCTCGACCGCCGCCCGCTTTCGGACATCACGTAGCATACTGTCAACACCATCGGTTTTCTGACCATCTATCACCAAAGGCCCCCGCGTCCGGCGCGCAGCCTCGGCGATCAGCGCCCGCGCCTCTGATTTGGCGCGCGGCAGCGCCAACAGTGCACCGGCATAGTGATCTTCAGCGGCAACAGCGCAGGTATATCCACGATCAAGCCATTGGTCATACTCCGGTCTGAAGCCGGTGATGATCTGCACGCGCTCCTTTGGAAGGCCGGGCAGCGTTGCCTTCATGTCGGGCTGGAATACAGCGATGCGCCCCTCGGACGGCCACGCCTAACCGCCCCCATCAAGGGCCAGCGACAAACGGGCGTCGATCACGCGCCTAGTCTTCTTTTTCCATGGTGCATTGCAGCGGATGCTGGTGCCGCCGGGCGAAATCCATCACCTGCGCGACCTTGGTCTCGGCAATCTCATGACTGAAGACGCCGACAACGGCGACGCCTTTCTTATGCACGGTCAGCATGATCTCAAAAGCCTGTGCGTGGTTCAGCCCAAAGAAGCGCTCCAACACATGCACCACGAATTCCATCGGCGTGAAGTCGTCATTGAGCAACAAGACCTTGTAGAGCGGCGGGCGCTTGGTCTTGGGCTTGGTCGCCGTCAGGATCGATGTATCGCCATCATCCTCGGGGCGGTCTGCCATCATGAACGCGTCGCGGTGCATTTCTGCTCCTGGTCTGCTTTTGTGTCGCGGTGAGTCGTTGAGCGCTCTATATAAACTGTCTGAACATTTAGAAAAGGGGTCGGCCCACATGGCGCAGGTGCTCAGCACGATCGGGTTCGATGCCGATGACACTCTTTGGCACAACGAACGCTTCTTCCAGATGACGCAGGCGCATTTCGCAAATCTGTTGGCGGATTTCACGGATAGGTCGAACCTGATGCAACGCCTTCTTGCCGCGGAAAAGCGCAATCTGGGCCACTACGGATTTGGCGTCAAAGGGTTCACTCTGTCCATGATCGAGACAGCCATCGAAGTGACGGCCGGCAAGGTCTCTGCACCGGTCATCGCGGAAATTCTGGATACCGGGCGCGAGATGCTGCGCCACCCTGTAGACCTGCTTCCCCATGCGCGTGCCGCCGTGGAAGCGGCCCGGCAGACGCACCGCATCGTATTGATCACCAAGGGAGATCTTCTGGATCAGGAACGCAAGCTTGCCCAATCCGGACTGGGCGATCTGTTTCATGCGGTCGAGATCGTTTCGGACAAAACCCCGGACATTTATCGTGGGATTTTTGCGCGGCACGGGACGGGCGCGGATCGCGCTCTTATGGTCGGCAATTCCATGCGTTCGGATGTTCTGCCGATGATCGATGCAGGCGGCTGGGGTGTCTTTGTACACCATGGTCATGAATGGGATTTCGAACGGGCGGAGGCGCCGCCTGAAGACGCCCGTTACCATGCCCTCCAGAGCCTTGGTGAACTCTCCGATCTGATCGCAAAAATCGAGTCCCGCTGACCGCGCGATTTCGAAGCCGATTCTACTCCGGGTTACGCCTCAATCTCGCCACAATAGCTCTTCTTGGTGCTCGCCCGCGCGCAGCAACCAGATGTGGATCATGCTTCACCGAAAGTTAACGCAAATACCTTAAATCAAAGGCTTTATTGAAATCGAAAGCTGTGTTAGCCTCGCACATACAAAACAGTCAGTCGAACAAATCGGCGGCGTGAGGCAGAAAAAGGCAGGTTATCATGAAGGTTCGGCGCGCGATGCCGGCCCGTTACGGGCTATTTTTACTCGCAGCTCTGTGGTTGTTGGTGGTTGTTCCGCTCAGCGCAGCTGCGGCTCCCTATGCAGCATATGTGATGGATGCGAGATCAGGTAAAGTTCTGCATTCGCGAAACGCGGATACGCGGCTTCACCCGGCATCGCTAACCAAGATGATGACGCTCTACATCGCGTTCCAGGCGGTGGAGCGGGGCGAAATTTCCCTCGACACCAAAGTGAAGATTTCGCGCTTTGCTGCATCGGAACCCCCGTCGAAGCTCGGGTTGAAATCAGGACAGCGCATTGCCTTTCGCTACCTGATCCGCGCCGCTGCCGTGAAATCCGCCAATGACGCCGCCACCGCAATCGGCGAAGCGCTTGAAGGATCGGAAGCCGCCTTTGCCCGCCGCATGAACCGCACCGCCAAGGCGTTGGGCATGACCCGCACGACCTTCAAGAACGCGCATGGCCTGACTGAATCCGGCCACCTCTCCACGGCGCGGGACATGTCCATCCTCGGGCGACACGTGCTCTATGACTATCCTGAGTATTACAACCTCTTTTCCCGCCGCTCCACCAACGCCGGTGTACGCGAAGTTGCGAACACCAACCGCCGTCTGCTCAGCGCCTATCGTGGGGCTGACGGGATCAAAACCGGGTATACACGGGCAGCGGGTTTCAATCTCGTGGCCTCTGCCGAACGCGGCCGCGAACGGATCATCGCCACCGTTTTCGGCGGCACCTCTACCAGCGCCCGGAACGCACGTGTGGCGGAACTGCTCGATATGGGCTTCAAACGCGCACCGACGCGTGTCGCACTGAACAAACCGAAAAAGCCAGCCTACATTCCGGGAGGGGCAGCGAAAACCGTACGGGTGAGTGGCATCACGCGGACCAGCCTGCGCCCCCGCTTGCGCGCAGGGACACAACTGGCAGCAGCAACACCCACCACACCCGCATCGCCGCCACCAGCCGCAGCGCAGGCCAGCACCAGCGGCGTGTTGTCATCTGACATCCAGATGGCCCTGATTGCGGCGCAGGAGGTTCCGGTGGAAGCAGAGCCCGCGCCAGTACAAACCATCGTTGCCTCGAACAGCAGCCTTGCGGCCCCGACGCTGCGCCCCGCGATACGGCCCGGTAGCTCCGGCGATGCCGTGCTCGCATCGGTCACGGACTTGCCGCCAGAAAACGAAGTCGTCACGCGGCTCTCGACATCGGGCGGACATCAGTGGGGCGTGAACGTCGGGCGGTATACAAGCCGCTATAATGCAGAGCGCGCGCTGGTCACTACAGCGCTGGCGGAGATGACCACGCTCGAAGGCACCCTGCGCAAGGTTGTGAAAAAGCCTACGGGATTTGACGCCAACTTCCTGGGCATGACGCGGGACAGCGCGGATCTCGCCTGCCGCCGCCTTGCCGCGCGTAACATCAGTTGCATGATGGTCGGCCCCGCGTCATAGGGGCCGCTCTCATTCCTTGGGGCGGTCATCCCATTTGTCACTGAGAATACGCCGGCTGTCGCCTTCGGGATCGTCATATTGACGGGACTTCAGGGTGTAGAGGAATCCAAGCAGCCCCAGACCACCCAGGATCAACGAAATCGGGATCAGATACGCAAGAACGTTCATCCGCGCCCCCTGACCCGAAGCGCGTTCAATGACACGGTGATGGAGGAGGTCGACATGGCCAGCGCCGCGATCAAGGGTGTTGCGAGGCCAGCCACGGCCAGGGGTACCGCAACCACATTGTAAAGCGTTGCGATCTGGAAGTTCTCGCGGATACGCCGTGTTGCCTGCCGCGCAACTGCCAGAGCGTCGGCAATCGGCGCCAGGTCCTGACCCAGAAGCACCATATCCGACGCCGCGCGCGCGGCGTCCAGCGCTTGCGCAGGGCTGATGGACACATGGGCCGTGGCCAGCGCCGCAGTATCATTCAGGCCATCACCGACCATTAGCACGCGCCGCCCCTCGTCCCGTAACTTTTCGACAAATCGCGCCTTGTCCTCCGGCAACATCGCCGCGTGCCAGTCTTCGATGTCGAGCCCGGTTGCGAAACGAGCCACAGCGGGAGCGCGATCCCCTGACAAGAGAACCACATCGACACCTTGCGCCCTTAGGCCCGCAATGGCTTCGGCGGCCCCGCGCCGCGGAGCGTCCGTGAACGTCAGGAGCACAGGGGCGCCCTCACCCAGATCCAGTGCTGCGCAAATACTATCGTCGGCAGGCGTCACCCCGATCCAATCGGCCCGGCCCAGTCGCACCACCTGTTCTCCCAGCCGCGCCTGCGTCCCGAAACCGGGCTTTTCCGCGACTTCCAACAGATCCGCAACGGCAAGGCGTTCCGCGCGGGCCTTGTCGGAAATGGCGCGCGAAAGAGGGTGTGAGGAGCCTTCGGCAAGGGCATATGCAACAGATTTCTGCGCAAGAGTGAGTTGATCCCAGTTCTCGATCCTTGGCTTGCCGGTGGTCAGCGTACCTGTTTTGTCGAACACCACGGTATCCGCCTCAGCCAGGCGTTCCAGCGCCGTCGCATTCTTGATCAACAGACCCTTGCCAAACAACCTGCCCGAGGCGGCGGTTGTCACCGCCGGAACCGCCAGCCCCAAAGCGCAAGGGCATGTGATGATCAGGACAGCGGCTGCGATATTCAGCGAAACGCGCATGTCACCTGACCAGATCAGCCAGCCTAGAAAGGCGAACGCGGACAGGATGTGAACCCCGGGCGCATAGAGTTTCGCCGCCCGGTCCGCCAGCGATGTGTACCGTGACCGCCCGCTTTCCGCGACGGCCACGAGTGCAGCCATGCGGTGCAGGGAGGTCTCCTGCCCCACAGCGGTTGCCTGCAGTGTCAGTGGGCCCGTAAGGTTCACCTCACCGGCGCTGATGGCATCGCCAACACCACGCACTTCGGGGAGGGTTTCACCGGTCAACATGGCCCGGTCAATCTCGGACCGTCCTTCGATGATGACGCCGTCCACGGGCGCGCGCGCGCCTGGCCGGATCAGGACCTGATCGTTAATGCGCAGGTCCGCCACAGGCACCTCAACAGGCCCTTCGTCCTCTACACGCATGGCCCGCGGCACTTCCAAAGCCGTCAGCTCTTCGGCAGCAGAACGGGCAGCGGAACGGGCGCGGGCATCAAGCCAGCGCCCGGCAAGGAGGAAGAACGTCAGCGTCAGGGCCGCATCGAAGTAGGCGTGGTGACCAGACAGCCATGTTTCCCAAAGCGAAGTCACAAGCGCCAGCACGATGGCAAGGCTGATGGGAACATCCATATTCAACCGGGCGGCACGCAGCGCGCTCCACGCGTTGCGAAAAAAGGGCTGTGCTGAAAAGGAGATGGCGGGCAATGCAATCGCGGCGGAAATCCAATGAAACAGGTCGCGCGTGGCATCGGTGGCCCCCGACCAGACGGCGACCGACAGCAGCATGACATTCATCGATGCAAAACCGGCGACGGCAAGACGCATTAACAAATCCTTGCTGGCGTTGCGGGTTGCAGTGTCGTTCAGCGCGCCGGGGTCGAGCTCATGTGCTTCGAACCCTTCGGTTTCAAGCACTGCGACAAGGTCTGCCGCCTTGACGTCCGGCTCCGCGTCGATCAGCGCGCGTTTGAGGGTCAGATTGACCCGTGCCGTCTTGATCCCCGGATAGGCATCCAGCGCCGCCTCAACCTTGGTGATACAGGCCTGGCAGTGGATGGTGGGCAAAGACAGCATCAGCCGCGCATCGACAGCAGGCGCCGAGACCGGTTCCGGCGGCCCCGCCAGGCATCCCGGGCACGCGGCCGGGTTATTTGTGCTCAGCGCACTCACTCTGTGCCTTTGGGAATATGCAGGATCACACGCTGCTGAAAGACTGTCCCGTCATCGGACGTGGCCACCATCCGCACGTTCCAGTTTCCGGGGGCCAGCTGCGCCGGCGCCACATAGCGGGTGCCGTCAAAGACAAAGGCCGGGACCTGGTCATCACGCACATGGGTGGCGCGACCCAAGGTTGCCTCCAGCGATGCCACCTCGACGGGCGCACCATCGGCGTCGGTGATCGACAGCAAAACCTCATCCCCACGGGCCTGCGCAAGGACGGACCAGCCCAGTGCCGTCTGCGCCGTGCGGTTCTCGTCGAACTTCTGGCTGGCGACATAGGAGTTCTTTACCTCCACCCCGGGAAAGGTGCTGATCGCACTATAGGCGAGCAGGAGGTTCACGCTGATGCTCACGGAAAACCCGACGACGAAAATCAGCGCAACATGCCGTCCGGTCAGGGGCCTGGATGTGGTGGTCATTGGGCGTCTCCTTTGCCGCTAAAGCTGCTATCCTTATAGGCGCGATCGCCGTTGCTGAGGTCTTCAACCCAGAAGCGCAAATCCGTCCGCGACGCCTCTGCCGGGTCCGATCCACGTGGTGCGATCACGTAAACCCGTTGCAGGAGCGACGTATCCGTCGGCACATTCACCGAAGCGTAAGGTGTGCCTTCCAGCTGAACCCGCAAGGCAGGGTTGCCTTTGACAAAGATCCGGAATAGCCGTTCCTCGTTGTTCTTGTTGCGCAGGCGAATGTCGTAGGTATTGCGGATCGACCCGTCAGAGAGGGTGACGAAAGTCGGGTTCCGGATCGGCGCCACCGTCATCTCGATGTCTGCCCGAATGAAGAGCGCGACGATCAGGGCAATGCCGACACCACCCCAGAGGGCGGTATAAAGCAGTGTGCGGGGACGAAACACATGCCGCCAGACCGCCCGCGGCGCATGGCCTTCCCGTTCCCGGGTTTCGTCGGACAGTGCAATATAGTCAATCAAGCCGCGTGGTTTGCCGATCCGCTCCATCACGTCGTCGCAGGCATCGATGCACAGCGCGCAGGTGATGCATTCCAGCTGCTGCCCGTCGCGGATGTCGATGCCCATGGGGCAGACGTTCACACAGGCCATGCAGTCGATGCAGTCGCCCTGCGGCTGGGTCTTGGCCTCCTGGCTGTGCTTGCGCGGCTCGCCCCGCCAGTCGCGATAGGCAACGGTCAGCGTGTCCTCATCCATCATCGCGGCCTGAATGCGCGGCCAGGGGCAGGCATAGATGCAGATCTGTTCCCGCATGAAGCCGCCAAAGACAAAGGTCGTGGCCGTCAGAACCGCCACCGTGACGTAAGCAACCGCATGCGCCTGCCCGGTAAAGAGATCAACAAAGAGCGTTGGCGCATCGGCAAAGTAAAACACCCAAGCCCCGCCGGTGGCCACGGCGATGAGCAGCCAGAGTACCCATTTGGTCACCCGGAGCCGTATCTTGCGAACGTCCGTTTTCTGCTGGCGGTGCAGGCGCAAGCGCGCATTTCGATCCCCTTCGACCCAGCGCTCGACCAGAATGAAGAGGTCGGTCCAAACGGTCTGTGGGCAGGCATAGCCACACCAGACCCGCCCCAACGCTGACGTGAAGAGAAAAAGGCCCAGCCCGGCCATGATCAGCAACCCGGCCACGAAGTAGAACTCGTGGCTCCAGATCTCGATCCAGAAGAAGTAAAACCGGCGGTTGGCCAGGTCGAGCAGCACCGCCTGGTCCGGCAGGCTCGGGCCCCGGTCCCAGCGAATCCATGGGACCAGGTAATAGATGCCAAGGGTGACCGCGAGGATCACCCATTTTAGGTTTCTGAACCGGCCGGAAACACGACGCGGGAAAATGGGTTCGCGGGCGGCATAAAGGCTGGGAGGTTGCGCTTGATCTGTCACGACGGTCCTTGCGGGTTTCATCAGGTGCTGTCAGGGCCGGAGCGTATTTGTGGCACCATACCACAAACCCGGCCCTGTCAGGCGGAAGGTGTTATTCTCCCCCGCCAAGTTGGTGCACGTAAAGTGCTACCGCCCTGATCTGTGCCTCGGTCAGACGCTGCGACCAAGGCGGCATGACGCCATAGCGGCTATAGGTCACAGTCTCGGTCAGCGCAGCCTCATCTCAGCCGTAGAGCCAGATCGCATCCGCCAGATTGGGGGCGCCCAATTCGCGGTCACCCAACCCGTTTTCACCATGGCAGGCGCTGCAATTGTCGGCAAACACGACCGCACCCGGCTCGGCCAATGCCGCATCTGCCGTGCCACCGGACAGCTGCATGACGTAGTTCACGACCTGCGTGATTTCCTCCGGTTCGAGAATCTCTCCAAAGGCTGGCATTTCCGAGTAGCGCGCATCCGGGTCCTCTTCGTTGCGGATGCCGTGCGCGATGGTGGCATGAATGGCCTCGATGTCACCGCCCCAGAGCCAGTCATCATCGAGCAGGTTGGGGTAGCCCACGAACCCGGCCGCGCCCGACCCGTGACACTGCGCACACCAGGTGCGGAAGACCGCGGCCCCGGATGACACCGCGTAGGTGTTCAGCGTGGGATCCGCTGAAATCTCGGTCAGCTCCGCCGAGGCCAGCTGTGCATTGATACCAGCATTGGCTTCTTCCACCGCGCTGATTTCTGCAGCCACTTCGCCGCGTGTAGAATAACCCAGAAGACCAGCCGTGGCAGAGGACACCAATGGCCACGCGGGGTAGGCGATGGTATAGCCGATCCCCCAGATGATGGTGGCGTAGAAGGTCCAGAGCCACCAGCGCGGCATCGGGTTGTCAAATTCCTCGATCCCGTCCCATGTATGCCCGGTGGTGTTGGGATCGCCCTCTTGTTTTGGGGGAACTTTACTCATTTCTTTGCCTCCTGATCTGGGGCGGGTCGTTCATCGTTGCGGAAGATCATGGTCGCGGCATCTCGGTGGGTCTTGCTGGAGCCGGGTCGGATGACCCAGAACCAGATGCCCACGAAGACGCAGAAGAGAACCAGAAGCATCCAGCTATCCGCGAATTCACGCAGGAAAGAATAGGT
>ERZ1740065.2281-NODE-2281-length-11891-cov-11.164076_pt1 | contig 11891 bp, 11 predicted proteins | sample MGYA00581738_ERZ1740065 | MGnify/ENA primary metagenome ERZ1740065 (study PRJEB43018, sample SAMN04849749) | marine metagenome | isolation source: floating plastic debris | place: Pacific Ocean | collected 2008-09-01 | study: EMG produced TPA metagenomics... | reverse complement strand
CAATGACCACGCCTTCAACCTATAGCTCCGCCTCCGTACTTTGACTCCACCTTTAACCTTTGACTGCACCCCCTGATGGTAACTCCGCCTCCAGATACCCTACAGCAGTAATTTCCATCTGATACCATATCTGCGGTTATATTTGCTGGATCAGTTTAAATATGCTGGGTTTTGCATGAATTGCTACCATCTAAGACGTGTACTGACCTGCCGGTAGCACCCATCTGGACATTTCTAGCCTATTCCGCATCCGAAACCAGACGCTTAACAGTATATACCCGCTGTTGTTGCAGTACTATCCGTTATGTCCAGTCTGGAAGAGTTCGCCACCTATCTCTATTACTTTCCCTGTCAAATATGTCTTCTCTTTGCGATAACAGCTTTGTTTTCACACGTGTTGCTTTTCCAATAGTGCATCAGTAATGCTGTACAATACACCCTGGTGCCGGTCCTAGTATACTTGTACTCCGACCAGGTCCTCATCCATGGCAGTAAGGAGGCAACGCACTCACTGGCTAAGTACTGTCAGGCCAACTCCGTCTGTCTCGGTGAAGTGTTCTCGCCTGCCATAGGAGAGACCGTGGACACGACGACCGAGAGACATATTTACCAAGTTCGACTCATCGACTCCCTCATCAGTCAGCTGCAGTTTGCCAAGACGCACTCGGCGGAGACGGAGCTAGCCTGGATTGATAGCCAGGTACCTATCTATCTACTGCAGCTCGACTCCCAGTCGGCATCCTGCACATTGTCTGCATAAATATCTATGCTGCCTGGCTCCGGCATCATAGCTGTCCTTTTATATCGAGTATTTTAACGATTAAACGCGCAGGGAATTCATCATGTTTTCTTGCTGAAATGCCAGAAAAACCAAAAGCCTGAATCTGATTTGAGCGTCTCTTGGCCTCTATTTCTTGTTCCCCTTTTTGTTAACACATCATCCTTTAGTTTAGTTTATTTATTGATTTCGTTTCTTGTTACTCCACTAAAAAGCGGTTGATAGACGAAATGAAGGAGGAGCTACTACTAAATGCTTCCGTTTAAAAATCGCATAGAAAAACTGAAAAAAAACTTCTTGTCCTTTTCTGGGTTCAGGCGATAGCAGGACGCTTCTAATGATAGCTAGCTTTCTTTTGATTCCTTTGTTTATATTATTATTATTATTATTATTATTATTTATGCCATCTTTGAGTGAGTTTAGGTAATAAACACCCCCCCCCCTCTCTAGCTAAGTGAGGGGATGTTTAATCTGTAAAACTCGGTATGCTCTCTGCTTTCAACATCGTAGGTATCCATTCACAGGCCAGATGCCTTAGTTGAGCCTAGTAGAACAAAAAACGTCATGTCATAGTGTTGGTTTGATGTTGTTAGGGTAGATGCTGGGTAGACTGGGCTAATACTGGGAGGTAAATTGGTGTGGACCTCCCTACTCAATATGGCGATCTGGAGGCAAGTTGAAAATTTTCAGCTTGCCAGTAGTACAAGTTTGTCCAGCATCAAGTTTTGCAGTTGGGGTGTTAGTCTCAAGTCAGCATGTGGATATCACTGGGTATCTGCCAACTGGAACGAACTTTCAAGTTGCTGGCATCTCCCTTCCTCCCGGCCTCCTCCCCTAATAGTGCCTCCCCTCCTCCCGGCCTCCCCTAATAGTGCCTACAGCACTGATACTATGATGCATACATAGATTGTGGACAACCAGTGGATGCATACACCCGATGGAGTAATAATTGATCGTAATGTCATTTGCAGCCAGGCAGCATAACGACCTTGAATAGGCGTGCCTAGATGGGGGGTCTGCTAGAGGCTGCTCATAATATCATCTTCTCACTGCAGGTGAAAATCCCTGAGCTCAAATCTTCAGAAGATTCAGAGGTCAAGGACGCTGACAGCACATCGTCACAAAATGGCAGTATCCCGCCTGCTGGCACAGGTAAGATGGCATTACGGAGACATGCAGATAACGACATATATCAATCCATTGCTGAGATGTGTGTCCGTGTCTTGTAACAGAGAGGCAGATTTCGACAGTAGGGTTGGATCAAGTGGCAACTCTGAACAGGTTGCCTGCCAGCCGTATACCCAACCACAAAGCTCTCTTCTTCAACGAGCTCAAACTTTATGACTTCAAGCAGACGCTGATGAAAGCAGGATATCAGGCTGAGTTCAACTTGGGCGCCTTGATTGTCAACAATATAATCGCAATAAAAAAGGTGCATATCAGCCTAAAGTAAACTGCAGCAGAATCACCATGGTGTAAACTGCAGCAGAATCACCATGGTGTAAACCGCAGCAGAATCACCATGGTGTAAACTGCAGCATAATCACCATGGTGTAAACTGCAGCAGAGCAGCAGCAAGATGAGCTGTTGTTGATGTGTGATTATTCTGTGGATTTTAGGCTCGGACCGGTATGGTAGAGTTGGAGGGATGTGTATGTGAGGACTACTACAACATCAGAGATCTCCTCTACAGCCAGTACGCCATGATATAGCTCACACTGATCACATAGCTGTACATAGTAGAAATAAACACCTATCAAACTCTAAATCTGCTTCTATTTAATATCATCCATCTGTTAGAACGTACTGTGGCATCATTCTCGAATAATGGGATAATATCAGCTAAAATCGTAAAACACTAGAGGCGTGTCCTACATTGTCTAGCAATGAGTATCAGCATGACAGTGGGACATGGATGAAATGGGAGAGAGAGAGCGCGCGCAGAGCGGGAGCGCGCAGGGCGGGAGCGCGCAGGGCGGGAGCGCGCAGGGCGGGAGCGCGCAGAGCGGGAGCGCGCAGAGCGAGAGCGCGCAGAGTGGGAGAGAGAGCAGAGAGCAGATAGAGGAGTGAGATGGCGAGAGCAGGGTGGGGGAGAGAACGAGTGAGGGAGAGAGAATGAGCAAGGGGGAGAGAATGAGCGAAGGGGAGAGAATGAGTGAGGGAGAGAGAGTGGCAGGACTAATTAGAGTTTGAATGGGGTCCGACCAGCGCGTTCGGTCTGTTCGTCATCGACGTGCAGTGTGTAGGCTGGCCTGTACTTGACGATGTTATTTTTGTCCGTGTACCTCAAGGCAGGATTGGGATGGGTGTTCTCCATACTGCCGAGGGATGTGTAGCCCACGTCATAGAGGCAGCAGTAGTTGAGACAGAGTTGGCGAAGGAAGAACCAGATGTCATTGTACGACCAATTGAGTATTGGGTTGATTCGCATGAGCTCGGGCCAGCCTTCGTCTGTCGGGTGAAACGACTTCAAATCTTTGCCGTGCGGGTCGGATGATCGCGTTCCCATGATGACAGCTTTCACACGCGGATGACTCGATTTCAACTCAGCCAGCTGCTCTTTGATCGTACCCTCAAATCTGACCATCTTCAGTCCGTACCTAAAACCATCACTCCATAAGTTTACCAATTCATTAACGTACTACTAAACCACCACTTGGTGTAGATTTGCTTTTTCAGGTGAGAACTGATAACAAATACAGTCCATTTGTAAAAATCTCTATACCCTATGAATATCACTCCAATTCGAGGTTCTGGAACAGGAAATCATAATGAGGTCTCTACAAACACAATGCCAATTCTCAAAATTGCTTGAATAAGTCATTTAGCAAGATCGTCATCCCTCAGATTATTCATCCTAATGCCAAAACAGTTGGATTGATTTTATCACCAAATGGCAGTTCGTTTATTAGAGAAGTGTTATCTGTTCATGACAGCGTTTGGCACAAGAAAAGCATAAATAAACAAGAAGTAAATTACTGAACATCCACCAGGAGTAAAGAGAAAACAACTCCACGATACCTTTACCCTTCGTAATTGGTGAGCTTATTTATTGTGCTTTCAATGTAAAGTTTTACTGAATAGTAGTGCTGCATTTTAATCGAGTTATTTTAAATTTAATTAAGATTAATTGCGCAGAAGATTAATTTTATGCTACAAGATTAATCTTGTGGCTATTTTGAGGGAAACTTTCAATGATAAACCGAGAGTAATATGCTACAAAGATGTGTGAACAAGTATGATAGCGTATTTATCTAAGCAAAATCAACACCAGAGCAGTTGAATACCACTAATGACCCACCTAAAATGTTACAGTGATCTCAACATCAGCTGCTGCAGCTGGTAGCTACGATACTGTTGTGAATTCTATGGCTCAGGAACTAGTTCGTGGTGGCAAGATCAAAATAAGATTAATTCAAGATTCAAAATATTAATCAGAAGATTAATTGAGATTGATTATTTTGAAGAAATGCAGCACTACTGGAAAGTCTAAAAGAATAATGATTTTTATGAATCCTACCTTTCAATGCTATCTTCAATGAAAGTCTCCATCTCCGGAAAGGGTGTGCGACTCCTGATGTACAGACTCTGCAGACGTGGCGAGTCAGCGCTGTCGCCATAATGCTTAGCAACCGCGTACCTACAGACACAGATCATGCAAGAAAATTAGTTGTAACTTTTTTTAGTTTTTGTTCTTCAAATGGTAAAACAATCAAGAGAGTGCTTAGCTAAAGCCTTGAATCAGGGCTTTAAGTCTAGTGAGAACGCAGTTCCCACCAGAAAATTATTCCTCCTAGTTGTGGGAAGAAAGAAGGGACTGGCTAAGTTAACTCAGAGATCATCAACGACCATCAAAGACCAAAGATCAAGTCAAAGATCATCAAGTCGTTGATGATCTCTGGTTAGCTGGTGCTCCTACCACTACGGCCCAAGGATACTAGGGCTCTTCAGTAAACAGCACACCGCAGTCAGTGTTGCCAACTCTCAGACATTCTAATTTTAAACCAGATTCTTCATTTTTGGTTGATTCACTGGCTGTTCCCAAAGCTGTAGCTTTGACTATTCCTAATGCCATCAACACTTCACAAAGACAAAATATGAATGACCCGCTTCCATGCGCATCCTCATCTTACAGAAGGCCTGTAGAATGAGAGTAGCAAGCCCTTTCTCTAATAAGTATTGCATCACCCTATCTAGTACTACAAGTAAGTAATGATGGAGTAATAGTGATGTAGAATGCGCCATTTTTTGCCTTAGCCAGTGACCAGGGACATGAATGTATCATACAGAGTTTTATTACATTCTCATCAAGGTTTGTCATCAAAGCTTGATCTAGATTGCCTGGAATGTGGCTGAAATGGGCTCTCAGCGCACTTCCAAAACCCAATTTTTCTGGGGAGGTCCCCAGACTCCCATGGGAGGGGACACCCTTCCCACACCCACCCCAGCACCGTTGGTATACTACTCCACACCCTCACATTGATCAGGCTCACTATGTGTAGCTCACTACGCTGTGAGAAGCCGCACATCCCCTTGTTGGATCCTGGATCTGTCGGTGTCATGGCATAGTAATGAATAAGAGTTCCCACAAGAAAAAAATTAGACTATAAGCCCTGGCTTGAACGTTGTAGTTTCTATGATAAAGGGTAACATTTTTCATTCTACGACAGCGTTCATGTGAGTATATGGAGGTTGAGAAGCGTCCCTCCCATCCTTCGTCTGTATACAAAGGAGAAACTTACCAGATGTGAAGGAGCGCGGTGCAATCTTTGCCTCCATTAAACCCTACGCTGATCTCGTCTAAGCTGTATCGTTCCATCGCTTCACGAAATACATTCACACTTTCTTGTAGTCTGTCACTTATCTGATTATCGGCAGCAAGCAGCCTGGACAAGCCTTGCCACGAGTCTTTGATCGGGTCGGCGTCGTATGGGACAAAGAATCGCGAACCTATTCTCTCTCTCAGACTAGCCTCGCAATCATCTATAGCAACGTCATCGGTTGATTCGAGAGTTATCTTCACCTTGTAATAGTTGCTATGCCACTCCGGGTATGAGCCAATAGTGACGGTGTTCTTAAACGATTCGTTGATTACAGTTAGTTTATCCGCTATACTCATTTCATCCACATCTAGATAGAGAGCTCGTGTTTTATAGTTGATGCTTGGATCTCTCATCAGTTCTTCGAGAGCCGCGAACGCCAACCGGAAGAATCTGGGCACGCCTGGTAGGACAAACACATTATTGATCCTAACAATAGGAAAATTCTTCTTGTTTCTCACAAGCTCAGAGGTTTCTGGAACCAGTGCCAGTTTCCTGTGCGTATCGGTGTACTTCTCTTTGAAGTAGCCCTTGTAGATGTCCTCTATCTCGCCATTTATTGCAGTTTTAACGCCAAAAGCTGCTGCAACTGCGTCATAAGTGATGTCATCGTGAGTAGGCCCAATTCCTCCAGAGGTTATCACGTATGTGTAACGAGAAGAAAACTCCTTGACATGCTGGGCAATGGTAGACAAATCGTCTGGTACGGTCAATACTAATTTGACGCTGACTCCAAGATGGTGAAGTCTCTGGCAGAGAAACTGCGAATTGCAGTCTTGAACTTGACCTTTAATGATCTCATCACCAATGATAATGACACCAGCAGTAGCAGCTTTCCCATCCATGCTGATAGGAAATATATTGGGTTGTGCCGGTAATCTCAGGCTGAATTGACAAGTCTGAAGTAATCGAGCTTTCTGATGGACCCTGACAAAGTTGAAGAGTCTGTATAAGAGCTTGTTCATTTTTAACCCACCATAACTCTAAAGAAGATAAATAAAATGAGTTTTTTTGTCGGTCAGCCGAATAGTCATCAGCTTATTTTAACACACAGGCACTTGTCCTGCATGACTAGCTCCGACCATGGAACAAGTACGACGCGCAGAGAACGTGCAGCCTATAAGTTATTCGGTGCATTTAATCAGTTCTGCTTTCTATGAGGCAAGAGTTTACCACTAACACTGCTCACCTCAGACAGTCGACTTAGATCTATTGATGCTCAGCTTTGAATTGAAGTGTGCAGCCAAGACGACGACACACCTAGCTCATACCACACGGAAGTCAAAAGGTTGTGAATTACACAACAACCCCTAGAGTCCGAAATTCTAGATTACGTCATAGTATTTCTTTCTAGCATCAAAAATTGTATAAAAACCTAATAATTAAATTTATGCATCGTTTCCTCTACAATTTATAATTTCACAACAATATTTCTCATTGCCGATAGAACTTTTATCGAGGTATATACTTTGCCCGTCTAGTTTAGGTACGTCCTTGAGCTTTTTCCAAAGACATCCGGTCAATCCTACTCGCAATCGTTTAGTTCCAGCTCGTTTATTTCTTTCTGCATTGTTTTGTACATTATTGGTAACTGTCGTTTCATTTAGCCTTGTGGAAGTTTATCCACCCTACTCTACCTAACCCAACTTAATCTAGTTGTGGGCTTAACTAACTTTAGTAAGGATAGCTTCTTTCACAGCACAATAAGTGAGAAACAATTTTGTGCAAATTTCTGGATCTGCGTTGATGCTCTGAACTCAGAAGTTCACCTACCAAAATGCCTATTCGGCCGAAGTTGTTGGTTTCAAGGTAGGTTTCTACCTTGCGTATTTAGATGATGTTAGTTAGAGTTTGACTGAGCATACAGTACTGTGTTATGAACCGAATCTGTTTGCGCCTGACTGCCACCCACAACTATCCAGTGAATGCGATCGATTAAGTAACATGTATTATCGACAGTCAGAAGACTAGCGAGAATGTCCGGTGTCAGAAATGTCAGGAAAAAGGCCATTGGACTTACGAATGTACTGGTGAGAGGAAGTATCTATACAGACCATCAAGAACGAAAGAAATGAAAAAAGATCTCAAAAGAAAGCATTTACAGAAGGTTATGGAAGCCAAGTAAGTTTAGCTGTACATTACTTCCATTATAAGGAAGCTAGGGATTAGTGTGAGAATTTAGCTGAACAAACGTTACAGCCTTCTCACAAATCCTCAAAACTCTTTCAAACGCTAAAACAAAGGGAAGATTAGAAATAGGGAAATCAAGTCAGTCAATTTATAATCTTACTGAGGTCTGAAATCAAATTTTGTGTCGTGGGATTTCTCAGATGGTCACTTAATGTAAAGAACATGTCAAATCTTCATCACCCATTGGCCTGGCCAGCCATAGAATGGGTCATATCTCAGTTGCTGGCACATAAACTGCACTGGTCCATGTTCCCTCCTGTTCCCAGATTTATAATGGAATATAAGCCGTGCTTTCATCTAGCTTTTAATTCTATTAATTTAATCCATTAGTCGTATTTTTTGTTCTGATTATTATTTTATTTTCAGAAATGCAGAGTCAGCATCGAAGCAATCGACCAAAAAGAAACGGTAAGCAGCGCAGGCTGTGTGTAACACGACTGAAGTTACTTTCACTTTCATACTGTACAACTCTTACTTACTAAAACTTTCCTAAGTTGTTCCTGGCTTGACAATGCATTGGCCTACACAAATACCCTTACACAAATACCCAATGACAGAAAACAACGAGTGAATAAGAGCCACAGAAGTCGGCTCTTAATTCGCCAGTACTTGCAGCCTAGTACCGTGTTTGTTTATTGTTCCGTTGGCATAAAAATTCTGGTTCTACAGTAATGTCTCCCCTCCCACAACCTTTAGTCAATCCTATGAGTGGTAGATGAGGAGTATGATTTCCTCTCTATCGTGTACACTCCTGCGTAATTACTGTAGAACAGGAAATTTTTGCATTCGTTCAATTTTTGTGTTTTTGAGAATTTTCGGCTAACTGCAAAAACTGAACCTGCAAATCTTTCTCTGTTCAATTGATTGTCTGTACACTAGCAGTAAGAAAAACAAAAATATATTTTCGCAAAATTATATCACAAACTAAGATGCAACGATTGTGCTCGCAAAACTTTCCTGTTCTACAGTAACTATTACAAGGCTTGCATTGCAGAAAGCACTCCTCCTCCTCCTCCTCAAGCTCGGGCAGCAGCAGCTCCAACTCCAGCAGTGACAGCAGCTCAGATGACTCTGACAGCAGCGACTCGTCGAGTTCAGGCGACTCCAGCGATTCCTCGGGCAGCAGCAGTTCCAGTAACGACTCCAGTTCCTCCTCCTCACAGGACGAATCACCAAAGAAACGACGGAAGAGGCAATAGTTGACCCACTGATAACGGTTTTTTGGAAAGACACTGTACAGCTGTGTATGGATACATCATATACTAATATTCTATAGTCCTTTGAGTCTGTTTTCTGAGTATTCAGTGATTGTGTTGAATGAGGTCATGATACTACAATGTCTATGCCTCCCAAGGTCAATCCCTCGTCAGTTTTCTCCTCGTCCCCGTCCTCACTTGCCGGGATAGTGTAGTATTGGATTGAGTTCACACTTGGTACAAGTTTTAGATTACCTGGATGGAGGTGTACCTGGTCAGTGTTAGTCTGATAGCTAGCCTTAGTCCTCTGGCCCTCGACTCTTGGCTGCAGGTAATGGATACCACTCCCGTCTGAACTCATAGATGTTGGTCTTCGAACTTTGTCTAGATGTTGTTTAGTCTTCGACAATGGAATGTCTGGGGCGTAATCACTAGGAGCGAGAGACTCTCCATAGCCTGTGTCTCTGTGATTAACCTCTCTGCTCGGCCTCCGTTCGGAATGCGCCGCTCCTGTGTCCACGACATAGTTCTGGCGTCTCCTCTGACGTAAATTTGACATGCCTTCCAGCATTGTGTGCTCCTCAATGGATTTGCACAGTAGAGAGTTGTACTTCTTATTGAGCTTCCTATACCGTTTATTCTTCTTCCACAACACCAGAGACATGACAATGCTGATTGCCAGACAAATGGCTGCTGTGCACTTCCTATAACTGCAACAACATCACTGCATCAGCTGTCATCTGCTTCTGACTGCATCACTAGTTCACCAATGACATCAGTCAGTGCTGGTAGTAATGGTTGAAGAAGGCTAAACCATAGTGTTTCATATGTCTATGGCTTACAGCTTTGTTTATCTTGATGTCTATGGTCACATCCTGACGAGGATCATAGGTGTATAGGCTAAACTGTGAGTAAGCTTTCATATATATGAATCACCTTTAACCAAAATACCAGCATCATCGTGGAAAATGTAAGCATTGAGAATATGCGGGACACAATCATTGTTCTATTCAAAATTCAATATCTTCTCATGACTTCTTGCATCTATGAAAACTATTTTTATCAGCAGATGAGTGTAAGGATTGAGGAAGGACAGTTTGTTTTCAGTTTGAAGTAAATTTTTTACCTACAAAATACTGGATCAGAGGATACTGTAGAACGGGATTTGATAGCGACGGTCTAACGGCAGCGAACATAGTGACGAAAAATGAGATCTGTTGTTGGAATTCGCTATAGAAGTTATGTCCATTATACCTGATATAGGAGTTGTCTTCCCATTTATAGGATCGCTATCATTTTTATCTGGTGATGATTTTGAAGAAAATGCTAACATTTCTATCGCCATCCACTCCGGTTCTACAGTATCATAACATTGTGTCATCTCAATCTGTGACATCACGTGCTGGTTTACAGCACATGAATGTAAAAATCAGAAATCCTGAACAACGTTGTAAACATACTGTTCCATCGTTGACACCCAAAAAAGTGTTACTTACCAAAGCCATGCTCAACCACACAGGTAGGTACTTTGTCTATCCATAATCCATGCGCTGTGCCATTCTCCTCGTGCCTTGAACACTCCATTACTGCTGACAGCGCGCTGCCGCCAATCTTAAATCCGGTCATACAACTGTACTCTACTTTTGAACCAACTACGTACTCTGTAAGCTGTGCGTACATACCATACGGTATGCTGGGCGGGTCTCCGCAAACCACATCTACACAACAAAACAGGTGAGATTTGAGAGACATGTGAGACCGGAGAGAGGTACAGAAAGAGAGGAAGAAAGATACAGGTGAGAAACAGAGGCGGGGGGAGGGAGAATGAGAGAGAGGGAGAGAGAAAAACGTTGAGAGGTACAAAGGAGGAGGGAGAGACAGGTGCAGAGGGGGAGGGAGAGAGAGAGAGGACTTTTACGAACTAACCTGCATAAGAAGACATAATGGAATTCCAGCTGGCTCTATGATTAACTGAATTTCCAGATAAGAGATGGATGTACAGCTGAGATTGTACGCGTACTGAGAGTGAGTGTAGTTCAACTTCCTTTGTTGGTTTACTTGCAATGTGAGCCGTGAGTTGCTGTGTTGTTCGCAAAGAAGGAAGTTGAGCTGAAAAATGGACAACAATCGTTTTGTAGTCACGCCAAAAGCCCAAACTACCGTTCTCTATATCTCTGTGCTAGATTGTTGGCCCTACAGTTTTTTAGTTCTCTCTGCTCTAATCCAATGGAATCCTACAGAGAAAGTGCAGTAAGCAACCAATTTGCTCTAAGAATAATGCTTTTGTGTCTGTTCATCGAATGCTATGGCATTTGGTTCTCACTTCTGTCTCGCGCCATGATCAAAAGCTTCTCAACTTGACTATCAGGGTGCTCCTCTTCATCCCGATGGTGGGGTAGCAGAACCAGAAGTGGAGAGCGAGTTGGATGATCAAAAATCCCCCAACAAGCTATGTGATGCTGATGATGCTGCTGTCCTTCACGTAATGAGAGACAGCCGCCCTCTTTCCATGAGGTAAGTCAGCTGTTCGTTTCATTGGCATTGGCGATACTTTCAGTGAAGGTGTGCCGTGATTGAAGAGAGAACCCCCATATCCCAGGCAATTTCACTCTGTTTCATAAGGCTTTTCCCTGACACTGGTTATTACATCACGCAATCAGAATTGTGTTCTATCAAAACATATTGGTCAACAACATCTCATGCAAAAGCTTTGTACCAGAAGTACTGCTTCTAACCTCTGTTATTAGATTAATAGCCTGGTTGAATAGCAAATCATCCCTGGCTATTAGACTACTGAATCACAAGGAAATCTAGTGAATGAGCTATAGGCTTATTTTAGTGCATCAGACATTTCTTGTTTAATTAACCTCCTCATGTGTGTGTGTGTGTGTGTGAGTGAGTGAGTGT
>ERZ1740065.2280-NODE-2280-length-11895-cov-10.555659_pt1 | contig 11895 bp, 9 predicted proteins | sample MGYA00581738_ERZ1740065 | MGnify/ENA primary metagenome ERZ1740065 (study PRJEB43018, sample SAMN04849749) | marine metagenome | isolation source: floating plastic debris | place: Pacific Ocean | collected 2008-09-01 | study: EMG produced TPA metagenomics... | reverse complement strand
TGTTGTTTTGGTGTTGTGTGTTTGGTGGTGTGGTTTTGTGTGGGTGGGGTTGGTTTTTGGGGTTGGGAGAGTGGATAAGGAGACTTACAGTGAGAGGAATGAGCCTCGGATCGCTAAGTCTCTTCCTCTCAGCAGTGGTGTAGGCGTCTAGCAGGCTCGTAGAGGAATCACTGCCAGATGAGTAGAATGACAGTCCGCCTAGTGGAGCACAAAGAACATATGACAGCAAACAGCAGCAAGCAGAATCTGTACTCAGTGAGTAAGAGACTGATACGGTGAACTATGATCTAGAAAGCAAGTTTTTGATGAAATTACTGTGTATAAACTCGGCATGGCTATTGGAAATAACCCATTCCTCATCAAGCCTAAGTGTACGGGTTATCATTATCAACAACCTGCACTCACCTGTGTCAGCTGCTAGAGAGATGAGCACCTGTGATGCGGCCTTCGTCAGTAATATAGTGTCTATGACAATGCCGTCAGTTAGAAGTTGTGGCTTCACATCTTTAACCCAAGGTTGCACGTTCTCCTGTCCGTCAGTGAGGAGGATGATACGCGTACCTTTCAGGCTGTTACCTCCTTTCGCTAACAGCTACAACCAGAACAGTGTAAACATAGGACGACCTCACAGTAATAGCTATGATATAATGATGACTCGGCCAAAACCTCTACCATATCTGACTCCATATCTTTGGATCACTCTTTATGTTATGAACAACCCTTTAAGTAAATCGCTCAACATTCTACTCTATTATTCACCGCTGAAGGTTCTATATTTATCTATAGTACCAAAGAACTCAGCAGACCACTAGACTCACGACGACATAGCCTATCACTCCTCAGGAAGTAACAGGCTTCTCTTACTTGTTTGGCGCGAAGGAGACCCTGACCAATAGCTGTTTTGCCAGTTTTCTTTGGTATGACTTTGCCAGAAAGAGTGCGTCTTGATACGTCATCCGTTATCTTCTCCAGTTGTGGAGTCAAAATTTGTGCTCTGCTGCTGTACTCTACTAGGCCGACCTTTGACCCCTTGGGAAGGGTGTAGAGAAGGAACCTCCTCACTGCAGTCACGAGCTTGATGTAGTTGTTGTCGGTTTCCTACCAAACAGACATCCATTCATTAGTGGCTATCAATAGCTAGTACAACAGTGTTGCCATGGTAACAAGAGAGAATACAGAGTTCGAAATACTGTAAAAATAGAAATTTTATAGCGATTTTTTCAAATTAGCAGTTTTTTGAATAATAGCATTTGAAATTTTTAGCGATTTCTTTCCAGCTTGTTTATAACATAAAGAACTCTAAGAAATATAGCGACAACTTTAATAACGGTTTTCTTTGAGTCGCTATTATAGCTATTAGCGTGAGATCTCTGAAACTTCTATGTAAACAGTATTATTTACTCATTACTATTATCATTGTTTATTATTGTGATAACAAAGAATAAAAGATATTGATAAATGAATGTTCGCTCTTACTGTCTCTTCTTTTGATGAAAATAAAGAAAACTTACAAGGGCAATAGAACCAACATATTGTAGATCAGCCCATAGAAGAATACCACATCATAGGGGCAACTCGAACTGACTGTACTGGACAGCATTCAGTGCAGTGGTGTCATAAAACCAGTGCTCTGAGCGAGTTTTGTGTATTTTGAACCCAAATGGATCAAATTATTTCAGCACTTACGTGGTGAAATTATTGGAGTTGAATGTAACTAACTTTATTTGTTGCCTCAGCAACCAGCAGTTTTAGTAACATGAGGACCGCTAATGTTTGTCACCCAAAGCTGTTCTGGACATAAGTTAAAAAGCGTGCCGGAAACCGCTGGAAAAACTCACAAGAATATTGCGAAATTATTCTGGTGGGTAGGGAGGGGCGTATATTATAAGAATTTGAGCAGTCTAACTTTCAGCAATTAAAGTTAAAAAGCTTTTGAAACTTGTGTGAACTCCTCTTCGGCACCGGGATTTGATAGCTTTTGTTCTGGTTTGTTTGGCATTACCATTCATTCATTGTTATTGGTACTCGGTAGCAGTGAACTGGTATGTCAGAGATGCTTGTTTGTACAGCTTGTTATTTAAAGCTTCAAACTGTCGAACTCTGGAGCAGTCGAACTCTCGACTGTTCAACATATGAATATACGCCCCAAAACCCCAAACCCCATAAATGGCATGTTTGGATATGGTTCAAACAACTTATGGACCACCGACCGATCTCAATGCTTAATAAATAAAATGATAAAATAAAAGTACGTTGACTCCACCAGCCAGTGTCAGTGGAGACGCCAGAAACACCGTTCTATTGGTTGAATTATTGCCTGACTATGCCTTGTTTAATTGAACACAATGTATAATCACGCGTGCAACATTTCCTTATCTTTCCCATTACCTGCGACTGTTTTACTGATGCTAACAGAGAAGCAACTACTGCTATCATATGAACGCTGCCATTACACTCACCATGCTCCCAGATATATCCATCACGATCACCACTGATTGGTCCTCCTTCGGTCTCACCACTGAGAACGTGACGTTAGTGTCAAAATTCTTATCATCATCAACCTCTCCATTGGCTCCTGCATTGATATGGAGGAGGATAAATGACGTCTGTTTGAAATCCGCTGCGGTGGTAATGATCACACTAATCTATGAAATGCTTCCTACCGTTGGCGAAGTCTGGAGACTGCCTCATGACTGTCCACGCGCTCTTGCCTCCACACAGCCTGTTCTGCTGATTTGGAGCCTCATAATTGTGTAGCGAGAGAGGAGAGAGGTCATTGTCATCGCAGTACTTGGAAACCTGTATGAGAAGACAACTCCCACCATTCATATTGGGTTAGATGTCGGTGTGAGGAGAGAAAATGGTAGAGCTTACAGTCGGTATGTAGTGGTAATACATCAGTGATGACACTGACTGAGTCTGGGAAGTATCTGGGTAGAATCGACAGTCGTTCTCAGGGAGTGATGTCGTTGGGTTGATCGTACAATCGAGTCCTGTCCCGCGATTTCGGTTCCTTCCTTTCACGTTGTCGTTACACCTGGTAGCCTGAATGCTGTTGGATGTGGCCGAGTAGTAGAAATGGCCGCCATTCTGACCAATCGGGTACTCATCGAACAGGCCCCATCGTAAGTGTCCCCACTCGTGTGCCACCACCTTCCCTAAAATTTCAGGCAATGGCTGGTGCAGGTGAAACACATTCTAGTAGTTTAGCCACATGTCACTTAGGCAGGCAGTCTCATTACCCGCAGGTCCCCATCTGCGCAGTGATTGGGCAATGTTGAGTAGAAAGTTGGGTGTGAGGTGCATGAAGTCTCCCGGCACGCCACAACTGCCCGTCTGCTTCACCCACGGGTTGTCACCATACGCCGAGGATGGCTGATCCACTCGGATGTTGGCCTTAAATAAAACCAAGACTGAGGCCCAATACAATAACTCCAGCAGTGCAGCCAAATGGTGATCAGAGTGGTGGAGGTCAATGATTCCAGGCTAGGATTTTTATACGGTTGGTCGGCACTAAGTGAAAGTAAAACAGCGAATCTGATGTCACGAAACAGGGGTCAGGGGTCACTACACTCTACACTGCCAAACAAGACTACAGTAAACATACATCCATCTCACTCTCCCCTCTTTAACTTTTCCCTCCTACTGCCTCTCTCACTACTCATCTTCTTCTCCCTCCTCTCCATATCATCGACCTTTGGTGAATAACTCACTCTATGACATCTCATGGGGGGAGGGGGAGGGAGTGGTGTATGTGAACAGCATTACATTCAAATATCTGGGAATTTCCATTGACAACAGGACAGCTGTCTTCATTGCCAGCTGTGGCCTTAGCAAGCACCAAAAAGTGATATGCGATCGAAGGCGGCAATTTTTTATATCACTAGCCTCTGCCGAACTACTGCTATCACTCGCAGGTGAATAAACACAATAACTGGCAGGTAACAATCCTCCTCTTAGCATAGCTGAGGAGTTTCCTGTTTCGCTGAGGAGACTCGAGTACTGGTGGGAGACTCGAGTGCTGGTGGGAGACTCGAGTGCTGGTGGGAGACTTGAGTGCTGGTGGGAGACTTGAGTGCTGGTGGGTGTACGAGTTTACGATCCTCACAATTGTTATCACTGATTTGCTAATATTCACTCGTGGTTTATTAGCTGCATCTTACAGGGCCGAGCTCAAATACGCGGAATCCTAGCTGTAGGGGTAGAGAGAGCAATCTATGGCCAGAATTAAATCGAATACAAATCTGTACCATTTATTGTTATCTGCGCCTCTTGGTAAAAAAACAGCAGACAAACACTCGTATGGAATTACTTTCACATGGTATCAGTTTTCCAAATTCATGGTCGCTGCATTGGCGGCTTCTAGTGGCCGAGTTTAGCCGATCAGCAAAGCCTAGGCTATCAGATAAGCCCCCCATCAACTGGCCGGCGCACAAAGCAATACACGCCTGTTTTTTGGGCAGTTCCAGTAAACGGTTTACTATTTAATTTAGGTCTAAAATACAATAATTACAATTTTCACTACTACAGATTTCCTGCGGTGCAGGAGTGATCACACTGCCCCATAGTTGAGTCATGATCAGTGTCACCACTACACAACCCTTACATCATCCCTACACCATCACTACACCATTGCCACACCATCACCACGCAATGCTACACCATTGCTACACCATCCCAACACAATCCCAATATCATCCCTACACCATCACTACACCATACCTACACCATCACTACATCATCCCTACATTATCGCTACGCCATCGCTACATCATCATCGCGACATTTGTAATAGTAATACGATATACTAATTGTTCTCCTCTACTGTGGTCAGGAGCATACAGATAAGGGATAGGCTTTCTCCGGGTTACATTTTGAAAAATGAATTGCAATGACACGCACTGTGTGGATTGAAAACCTTCTGCCTAAATGACAGACGCAGAATATATTTCATGAAAAGTGCAGTTAGTGATCAAAACTGGCTACGATTGAACAACTAGACAGACTGAGCCTAATACCGAACAGAATGTATCATACAGAGTATCTGCCTCAGCGGATAGGATAACAGGCAACCCTGGGTGCAGGAGAGAAACGATGATCATTGCTGCAATGTGAGACTGAATTGCAAATCCATTACGAATGTTTGGTGGGGGGGGGGGCGGGATATTTTATTTAAATAAGGGCCAGGAAAACAGAGATGGAACAATGCCATTTCGGGGGGCGGGATATTTATGTTACTAAGCGACCAGGTAACTGCTGATGAACACTGACCTTATCGAAGGTCTCTGTTGTTGCCTCCAAAGCCTGCTCCTGGGTCCACGTCTTGGGTATCAGAATCGTGACCTTATTGAAGTAGGCGCGAGACTCTGTTGCCTCGAACAGCACTGCAGACGCATCGTTAACTACTTCCTATAACACAAACCAAAAATCATCATGATACTACCTGATCAGTCCACATAACTTCAGGTAACCTAAAAATTGAGCACTTACTGCACTCAGAAACAGAAGCGTATGGAAGCACCCACCCACTGCTACAGCAACCAAACTCTTCACTTTATTTAGTGGGTGGCGAGTACAGGTAAATTGAGCACACCGTGATTTACTACCAACAGGCTGTCAGAACGATCCGACTTCTCACTAACAGATGGGAATCATATCATACCTTGATTCTTGGAACGATGCTTGCGTCGTACGGCACGCTGTCCGAAATGGCTATGAGTATACCTTCGTATCCATTATTCTTCAGCACGATGTTCTGACTGTTGCATACAAAAAGTGTACAGAAAAACAGGAAAAGCGACAGAGGCAGACGCGAAAGTGCCATCGTCCTTGTAGTCAGCTGTCCAGCAGCCAAATGATATGAATATTCTGGTTTGGTCAGAGGGAACGCAACACTTGTTACCAGACCTGTCAACCTGTTGGGCTAAAATTACTGGTGACTCAGTTTTCTGAACTTTGATAAGCTATAGCTCAAACTCCATCCCCTACAGCTACGATTTTGTCATATTTGAGCTCGGCTCAGCAAAATCTAACAAATAAGCCACAGGATAAATAATAACAGTTTTAGCCCTAAGTTTGGGAGGCTAAAATACTAGAGGGTCCAGGGACGTACTGGAGGGACGTACCGGAGGGACGCACTGGAGGCACGTACTGGAGGCACGTACCGGAGGCACGTACTGGAGGCACGTACTGGATGGACGTACCGGAGGCATGTACCGGAGACTTGACAGGCCTGTTACTGTTATCACCTCACATGGTGCAGATAAAACAACCCAGACCCGTTGGATACACAATATATGCAAACCATTCGCTCTATCGACAAGTCTAAAGAGAAAGTGCAAACAAAGCTTTCACTGCAGAGAATATGCTAATCTATCAGAGCTGATTGGTCGACGGCTCTAGAAGCAGCCAATCAGAAATCAGTCAAAAATATTTCCTTACATGAAATTTTCTGCCACTCAAAATAATTTTTGTACAAATAGTACTACAAAATACACTACAAAATACACCAGACAATACACTACAAAATACACTACAAAATACACTACAAAATACACCAGACAATACACCAGACAATACACCAGACTGCTGATGAGTTTATACTGTAGCAGGATACGCCCCATGATGCAATGTCCTGTGGCCAGAGATGGAAGGATCTAGTGTAATCGTACTCGTCTATTGTTGCTGGTATATATGACAGGGTAAAGCAGCAGTAACTCACTAACTACCAAGCCTCATTTCGTAATGAGAAACTTAGTATTAAATCAGTCACTCATCCTTCAATAAAACATTTATATGTGAATGAAAAACAGTTGACATTATGCTTGGGTAAAACAAGATATAATTGGTTGGCACTGCAGACAGGCTGATAGTCTCTTCGTCTTAAGTAGATATATTACATTAGCTCTCAAAATCAGATGGACAGATAGCTTTGGGGCTGACTAGCATATGTATAGAGTGAGATCATGAGAAATGGTTAGGAACATTGGCTGAGGGATGAGTCCGCCCGCCCTCTCTGCGATTTAGCGTGTATCTGTCTTATGACCTTCTCCAAGGACTCTCGGGGAAACAGAGTCTTCAGGAAATTCTCCAGAACAGCGTATATCAGTCTCTTGTTGAGTTTCTTGTGCTGGAAGGTGTTGAATAGACGGAGTATACCTGACCTAGTTGTCTCTGAGCCAATCAGATGTCTTAACTCATCTGCAGACGATAACACACAATGAAAATCAAATTTTGACATTGGAAAGACTAACGTGACAGAACGATCACTCGAGTTCTGAACTGATGGTATGGAACTAAGAATAGCACCTGGTACAGATCCAATCATCTTAGCCTTGCAGACGACTGCAGCGCGCAGTTTAGACTCCTTGTCTCTCGGTGCATGTGATTGAGCGGCGACGCCTCCAGGCCAGAGCCTGTCCTTGACCTGACGTATGTACTCTGCAACCTGATTGGCTGAAGTCATCATCTCTACATGGTCAACGATCCGCCTGCGATGGAGCAATAAGACTCATAGCCTAGGAGAGATGACGAGAAGGTCAAATATAGGTCATCTGTTAATGAGAGTTACTTGTTTATCTTATCTCCATAAGCGGCTTTGATTATCTGCCTCAGAATAGCGACAATCCTCCTGCGAAACCACTGATTCTTCTTTCTCAAATCAAACACCTCGTCCATCAGAAGCATCATTATCCTCATCGGAATGTTATCGTCATCCTGTAGACATATAAACGCCTTCAGTATTGCCTCTATAATACCATTGTCTTCAGTATCAATGTCTATGCCATCAATGTATTCAGTATCAATGTCTATGTAATCACTGTCATCAGTATCAACGTCGATGTCATCAATTCCGTCATACTATGACATCAACATATGTAGTATCAATGTCTATTATACTGATGTCTGCTGAGAGAGAATATGACAATGAACAGTTGGAACGAGTTAACGCCTCATTCTGAGAACTGATACTGGCTCGTGAACATATGAATCATTAAGAATAATCATCCATTTTGTTTTCAAAACAATATTATAAGAAATATTTCCACACTATACATGCCAGACTCCAGTATCGTGATATTCAGATTAATCTGTGATATTTTCTTACCTCTGTATCCAGAGAGGCGCTGACTTTGTGCCTATCCAGTTGGTTCTTGGATAGACTGGGAGCCAAGCTCAACTAGGAGATAAGATAGACAGTGCATTCATAGCCAGTTGATTGGCTGATTGGTAAGCAGACGTTAGGGAAATAGGAGTGGCACTGCTGCCTACCTTAGTCTTAATCTTACTGAAACTTTTACCAAAGCCTTTACCAAACCCATCGAACACGTCACCAATCAGATTGTCCGGCACACTTTTCATTGTGCTGCTCATCTTCTTCATGAACACCTCGACCTGAATAAAACATGCAGCCATGTGTCTCACCTCTCGCTAGACTTGGCTTAGGTATCGGAGGAGTCTCACAACAGTGCATGGCTACCAGTTCTCACCAAATAATTACCCATAATTCACCGGCTTACCCAGGGTATTGCAGCCTGGATGCGTCTCATATCTATGTAACAGAACAAATGCTGACAAAGCTCAATGATAAATATATAGCAGGATGCTTCTCAATTCTTTAAATAGCAAGAGCTAAAACGTCCCGGCTCTCTTTCCGGCTCTCTTCCCACGCAATAGACAGTATTTGTTCTAAGACTGTACTAAACCTAGGTCTGACCTACAACTGCATTTAACAGGCTGTCATTCGTGTTTAGAGAGCGAATTGCTCTGGTCATGGTAAAACATTTGTGGCAGACGAATTGCTATAGCCTGTTTGAGTCGACTAGTGGTTTATATTTCTTGTTATATTTTCTTGTTAGAAGTTGAAAGTTTACTAAGTCTTTAACTGATCTTATTTCTAGTAGGGGTGTCTCTCCAGTGAATTTGCTCAACAAGGATAAATTTTATCGTCGGAGTCCCAAAGAACTGGTCAGCATCACACGATATCAGATAGGCTGAGAATACATGTCCATCAGTTCTCAATTTCTCAGTCTACAGTATGAAACCAGTTACTTCTGCATTATCTTACTGGTAACAAAAGTAAACCTGCAATAAAAAACTGTCTCCCATTGTTTAACAGATTCACTCAGATTGCACTCAACTGCAGCAGATTTAGAAGAAGCAGCAGATAAGATTCTCGTGACGTCGTGCACCGATAGGCGTCTGCCAGGGGATCTGCTGCTGATATCACTTTGCTTGTTACTATTTATGGCACTTGATACATCCCTGACTGCTATCTCCAGTTCAAAGTTCCATACACTCAACTATTCATTATTACATCTAGCTTCGTGACTCAATCGATAAAATATTTGAAACGAGACACACCCATTCAACATAAGGAGACAAACAGACCGAAGATCACTGCAGTCGCTCAGTATCCCCAAAATTGATCTGAACACATTGGGTGATGTTGAACCATAGAACACGTATAAATATGACCTATAGAGCGCTGAAAAATTTAATTTCAATTTTTAAAAGTTCTAATAAAGTAGACTGACAACTAAAGCCGGCCGGAATGTTATTGGAGCCGCTGATACTGCCTGCTGCCATTTTGAATGAGTTACGCCGTGCCGTCGAGGAGTGAGGAATACCTTGTTTGGACCGCCATCTTTAGGTCGCTCCCATTCCCCGAGTTGTAAGAAGTTCAGCATCAGCCGTCGCAGGTCTGGCAGTCGGCTGTACTCTGCAGACGTCAACACGTGCTGGAATAAACGAGACGAACAATCGGTTGGTATAGATGAAGGCATAGTTGCATGGCGACCAATCTTTGATGGTACAACACTTCTTCATCATTTCAGTGTGTGATTGTAACGCAATAAGATTTATCTTACTGAAAGTTTGAGAGTGTACGGTGTCATTACGTAGATTATAGAGGGAGCCACTGACAGGCTTCTTATAACCTCAAATAGTAAAACTTTATGAATAGCAACATTCTAACAACAAATATACGACAATAAATACTAGTCTGAGGAATACAAAGATCACTTTAGTGATATATAGCTTTGTTTGATACACACCTATTACATCTACTACATCTACTACATCTCACAAGATGTCTCTAGGATATGACAATTAGTTGATCATTTGTCATCGCCATTTTCTGTTGCCGTTTGCTATTGCCATTTGCCATTGACATTGATTCCGCAGAGTGTATACCTGTAAGTAGTCAGTCAGCGATGTGGCTCGCTTCTCGAGGAATTCTGTGGTCATGTTATTAAATGCTTTCTTGCCGGGGAAGGAGAGCGCTCTGAGTGATGGATACTGTAAACAGAGTTATCGTGTGAGCGCGCCTCAGACTGGCACTGATACCATCCTATACACACAAGACAAGGCATATCTATACGAGCCCACGCAGCAATACCACGCAGTGATTGGCACACTGGCACAACAGAAAAACGCCCAAACAGCAAACCTTAGGCTTTTAACACCTATAGATAGCGCATTCCTGTCTCCAATAGTGAAGCTCGTTATTACATCACCTTATCACATATAATTAAATGCAGGTCGTAAAAATCGCTGTATCGTCTTGCCGTCTCCCACTCTCGGATTCCACCGGCTAGTACCACCTCGCTGACCTTCAGTGAGTATATGGCGTACGGCTTGTCTGACCGGTCTCGTGCAATTCCTTCAAATTACACGTGGCCATCACTAACAATGCACAGTATTCACATAGACGTAGACATAGCCATAGACATGGATACTGACCAGTCTGAATTATGGTTGCTGACAGCTTGGTCTCTGCAGCTCTTTCATCTCCGCCGACCGGCTGAGAACCTGTAATGACGAATCAACCAATCACAGAATGACGTCTGCTAAAGTTGAGGGTTGTCTGCTGACGGAACCACAAACCGTCTGCGCAGTCGTCTGAGAAACTGGAGACTGATGAGGACTCCAGGTCCAGCTCCCTCACCATTCCCTCGTAGAGAGGGTGACTCCGAAATGCGATATAAAGCTTTTCCAATTTTTCCATCAACTGACAAAAGAGAAAAAACTTCAAGACTGCGTGGGATGGTGAGTATCAATAGACTAAATTAAACATGTGCCGGTCAGGGCAGGGCAGCGGCACACACTTATATGTACTAAATCACACCAAATCATATCACTATGATACGGCTCTGGAGAACTTATGGGAATACCACTATCATGAGAGGGAAACCCTTACCGCGTCCTGTAGATCATCGAACTCATTGCCAGAGATCTTCCGCTGCTCAATGGCAGACTTGATATTGCGGATACACGACTCATCAATGTCAAGGCTGACGTCGCCTGCAAAGTATTTCTCGTACATCTCCTCTACCATGCGTGTAGCGTTCTCATCAGAGTCAGATGTCTCCTCTGCTTGCAGATGTGGTACGGATAGTTTGAGATAGCACTGCAGCAGAAAACTGCAGCTAGTGAAAACTGCAGCTAGTGAAAACTGCAGCTAGGGAAAACTACATCTAGGGAAAACTACATCTAGGGAAAACTACATCTAGGGAAAACTGCTGCTGAATAAGAAACTCCTATAAGTACCTCGGCATCGATCAGCATGTTCAGGTAGATGTCCTTCTCGATTCCGATCAGATACTCTACACAACATAAATATATAGATGCAGGTGGTTGTTAGTAGTTGTTAGTGCACCATCCACTGTGCCTGATAACGTACCGTTAAAATGATGTAGGCAAATCTCGTTATTCAATGCATAGTGGAATGATAGGGTCGTTTTCGGCACGGATATCGGCACTTCCTTAAAAAATGAGAGCAAAATACAGCAATATAAACACGCATGCAGAGAAGCGGCGGTGATGCGGCGGACAGCAGTATGAGAGGAGATGTGCAGCAGAAAGTCGACTTCATACTCACGGCATGACAGCGAC
>ERZ1740065.2279-NODE-2279-length-11895-cov-12.662584_pt1 | contig 11895 bp, 16 predicted proteins | sample MGYA00581738_ERZ1740065 | MGnify/ENA primary metagenome ERZ1740065 (study PRJEB43018, sample SAMN04849749) | marine metagenome | isolation source: floating plastic debris | place: Pacific Ocean | collected 2008-09-01 | study: EMG produced TPA metagenomics... | reverse complement strand
GGCAAACAATCCTATTGGTTGGGGAGCTATGGCAGTTGTCATGCAGAATTGCCTTATGATTTATACGATTAGGTCCCCTCGTGGTGAGGACAACACCAAATTCTGAGCAGTCCCCCTCTAATAGCTGGAAATCAGTCTATAGTAACATCAGATTTTGAAAATGTCTCTGGACTGGGTGCCTAGACCACGGGCTGTGGTCTACCCTGCGTTCTTGCCACCACAGTGGCACTGTGGAAATATAATAATAATAATAATAATTGTAACAGTGATAGTAATAGTGGTAAGTTCTAAACAACATTATGCAGTTTTGGTTCACGTGTCTATACCCGGTGAGCCGGTACAGTACTCTCTAGGTACCACACAGAGGAGGAGGTTTTGGCCCTAACCTTACGGCTTTGAGTGGCGACGACGTTACGCATGAGTCGATAGCGGTGCGGTGAGGCGACTGACTGGAAACCCGATTGTTTACTGCGTCGGCTGAATCCACCCCATCACTATCGGAAACCTTCCTCGCCTCCTTACGCCGCATATGCTCCTGCTCGATGGCTTCTTGTTGCTTCTTCAGATGCTCTTCTATCTATGGATCGAATTGGTGCGAGTAATATTGTCGCGCCACACGCATCATCACGACACGAGTAGCTACCTCTCTGTCCTCCTCCCACAGTTTCTTCCTCTCCAGCTCCTCGGTCTCTCGCTGCTTTTCATCGTGTTCCTTCTGCCTGTTAGTCATCATCTGATCGTAGAACGATTTACTGGGCGGTTTGTTGTGGCTGTACAGGAATGTCTGACTGTGGTTGATAATCTCAAACATCATCTCCTGTCAGTGGACAAGACATGAGAGGATAACTCCTCAAGAAGTGTTACTAGTACTACTGTACTACCAGTATGATTGTTTCATCGTAAGTTCAAAGTTTACATCACATCACGCTGTCCTATCACCTTGTGGTGCAGGTTGAACTATAACCATTGCAAGTGATTGCAAGTGATAGAGGTTGGAATGAAGCAGCATTGGCATAAGCAGGTGTGCGAAGGTGACAGAGTGAGAAATTACTATTCCACATTACTATGGCAAGGCTTTGACAGGGTGGTGTTGTCTAACCACTCACTGTTGGGGCTAGAGCCTTGCTATACAATATGTAAGGACCAATACCATATACACTCATCAACAGAAAAACCCTGTCGAACATAATAGGAAAAAATATGGCCATTATCTGACCTGCCCTTGAAGGGAGTGGCAGAGTTGAGTTAGCTCATCCTTCAGCTCCTGTAGCAACTTATCTGATAGACCTTTACTTGTTCCAAAACTGATCTCAGGGGCACTAGTCGAGGGAAATTCACAATAGACCAATAAAAGCACGATTAGAAACGAGTAAATACTGACATCGTTAAACATACGTGTCTGGATACTCTTTGTCCAGCTTGATGTGCAAGGCTACGGACACATGTTTCTCAGTCGGAGCGCCAATACTGTCGCTACTCTGCGGCTCACACTCCACAATAATCTCAGGTGGCCTTTTGACCTACACATAATGAAGACAGTAAATATATGAGACGTTTATGGAATGCTCACCAACGCTGAATAGCACGGGGAGAATCACCTTCCAAGCATCGTTCTTTCTCAAATCTTCAACGTTGTCGTAGATAGCTGTAATAGCTTCTAACTCCTGCTCTTGTAAAGCAAGTCTCTCATGATCCATGACTCAACGGTAGAATGCGATGGCGTGTTGTGCAGTTGTTCTACCTACATACTCAACTTCAGCTCAGTCTACTGGCTTCAGAGGTAAACCATTGAAAAAAATCGCTAGGAAGCTACTGAGCATGGCAATAAGACAAAAGTCCACGCAAAAATGGTGATGACTAGCTTTAATACGTCAGTTGCTGCTAATATAGCTGAAAGTTGCAGAAAATATCAAATTGCAGATCATATCATCATTAAATTTGAGCTAATACCTGCTCATCTCTCAAGAAATACAAGCTGTGTGCGAAATACGCGATTCAAGTCGCCACTTTTATAGTTCCAAAAGATATTTATATATTCGATAATCCATTATTGTTTGCCGATCATTTCGGGAGAAATATTACATGACGTCTAAAATAGACCTCAAATCTTCTAGACACGTTAGATCTTACATATGTGAGACGTCAATGGAACTAGGCTCTCACGAGAGTTTTGGATTGCTAGGAAACTGTCATGTAGTCTATCATCAGACACCTGTGAAAAGTAAACCGAAGGCAATTTTACACTTTCAAGCGACCAAATCGCACACTGGCGCCTTGAGTATGTTTATATCATATCATCAAAAGATTCGAAGTTTTGTTCTACGGTGTTACCGTCCTTTGATGAGGAATCATCGGGCCAAATAATACACGATAGTGGTAGCGAAAAGAATGTAGCTCCAGACCGTCGCTAGCTCATTTCACATGTAATTCTCATTTGCAGAATCAGGCGATATGACAGTTGACTCCAGCCGAAGGAAGTCAGCCAATGTCCAGTTGGCGCCTCTGGAGTCCACAGAGTTATATCAGTTGTTATCAGAAGCAACTGAAGGATCTCTAACCAAATCTCTTCAGCTGATCAACACTTTGAACAAAAATGACATCAACAACAAATCACAGAAATCAGGCAACACCTATCTCCACGTGGCTGTTCTTGTGAGTTTTGCGTACATTCCCCGTGTAGGCTCTGGCTTTAACTCTTCCTAGTTTCTATATCACGTACTTTAGAGTTGCTCAGATCTGGTTAAAAATGGCTGCACAACAACAGCAGTGATTCCCATCATCTACAAACTAGCCATGCACGGTATAGACGTCAATGCTAAAAACAGCACAGGAAACACCTGCCTCCATTTGGCATGCGTCCGGCCTCATTGCGAACCTCTCTGGGAGCACCTTATCCGTCTGGGCGTTGATCCCAGCATCGTCAACAACCACAATTGCTCGGTGATCCACAATTTTGATGGCAGAAGTTGCTATCAAGTGAAAGACCAACCCACTGCAGGCACAGGCATCTGGTTTGCAGGTAAAGAGCCAGTAGTGTAATAGCATCATTCACACTCGTACACAGCGCAGAGCCATTCATGGTCTCCACTATCTCTCAATCCCTTGATTTCAAGGGATATGTGAGTCAACTGAAGCGCTGGTTTAAATTATTCTAGTTGAGAAGGAAGACTACGAAGTTGTGGAGAGATACTTGCGAAGCTGGGTCCGCAGTAATGTCAGAAGGAATGGCAAGTCTTTAAGAGAGATCTGTGATGGTACTGGCAACACCCGAGTGAAGAGTCTTTTGGCGAAATACGAATGGGTAGGTGCCTCGATCCATTGCCACCCCTGTACTTACCATTGTACTCACCCAATAAGTAAATGCATCAATATTGTAGGGGAATGAACTGGTGTGTATGGCAATGGCATGTGAACACGATCAAGTAGCTAAAATTGCCAAAGACCGTAAGTACACATGATAGTCCTGTTTTTGAAAAGGATTATGATGGGGAGAAAGAGAGACATACAATCAAAACACAAAAAATGTGCTACTGAAAAATATTATGTAAGAGCGAATCTTTATATCGGCCTAGTAAACAGCATTAGTGACTTTGATGGGGAAGATGACAACCCTGAAGCAGGTGCTCTTTTTTCTCCTGTCACATATTTGTTCAATTTGTTCTCCACCTTGCAGACAGTGTTAATGTTAACACGTCAGACGAGTCGTGTCTCGTGCCTAAACCACTGATAACAGCGGTAGAAGAGCTTGGGGAAGTCTCACAGGCAACTGCAGACGTTCTACGGAAGCTGGGAGCCAACAACGATGCTACCTATCTGGGTCAGTTTATTTCCGTAGACCGATCAAGTTCTCACAACGCTGGTTTGCTTTTGGTTGTAATTGTTGAAACCCAAACTATTATTGTTTTGAGTGGCAGAAAATGACGCCAGCGAGAAAAGTGATGGATTAGGGTGTGAAATATAGCCTAAGAGCCTAAGAGCTCATTACAGGAGACAAAAGAGCTAGGCAAACAAGGGAAGATAAATCCATATATAACTAAAAATGGACCTTTTGATAACGCTGCTGAGCAATTTCCTTTTAAAGGCTATTAATAGAACATTGTTATAATTACAATCACTACAGTGTTAATCAAACTTCCAGCGGATATGGAGATGTACAAAGAGGCGTTCGAACAGAGCGACTTCTACCTGGCTGTCACGGAATGTACCAGAAAGTCACTCACCGAAGCTCTGAACTTACTCTCTATGAACAAAGTAGATGTCCGACTCAAAAGTTTCCAGAAAGAAACGCAAGGTTAGTATTTCACGTATGATCGACAGCAGCCACTAGCAAGAGAACTCTGAACAACGCCGTGGTTGTTCTTCTCGAAGGTTGGAGTTATCACCACCTGATTGCTGACGTGTACTACAAAGTGGAGGACGTGGTGTGTCGGCGGATCCTGGTGAGATGCTTGTATAAGCTGACGCTGCTGGGCATCAACGTAAACAGCAAGGATGATAACGGCCAGACGTCTCTCTTCAAATCCTTCCGCCTCAACGACCAAATTCTCGCCAGACACTTCCTGGCTGTCGGTAAGTTATTCGGAATTGTACCCCCTTGATTTGAGACCCCCATAAAATATATGATATGGCACATGCTGCGCTGAGTGAAGAATAGGAATGAGAATGAAAGTTTTAATAAGACACCAGATATTACTCGACACGTTACTGCGTTTAGGAGTGGAAACAGAACATGCCGAGCTGAGGGAGCGATATGAACAAGGATGCTATACTCCCCATATTATTAAATGCATCTCTGCCTTTAGGAGTGGATCCAGCACTCGCATCCCCTGACGGTAGATGCCTAGCTATGGAGTCTTACTTACACAAGGGAAGGCTCACCCTTGCCAACCGGTGTAAGCGTAAAGAAATCCCTGGATTGTGGGTCGCAGGTAAAGTTTACACTTCTGAGACTGCACGCAGGTCAGACTCTGTGGATGTAGATAGACTTTGTAGATGTAAATAGATACTAGGAAATCAAGTCAGTCATGTGGACTCACTAGCTGTCTCTATGGACGGCTTATATAGAGGCGAGAAAGGGGTACTTACTCCGTTACTTAAGTGTTTATCATTTATAAGCAGTGTAAAAAACGCAGATTGTGTATCCAGATGCCGGATGCTGACAAGGTAAGACAACTACTGCATACGTGGTAACTACAGCGGCGTTTTAAATACAGCGAAATTGTAATTTCATGAGTTCTGCTTTTAATAAAACAGCAAAGTTGTTCACTTATTATCACTGGTTATTGACAGAAGTGGAACACGCTAAATTTAATGTGACAGATGTAGATGTTTTGAGACTTTCGTTATATTCTGAACACGCAATAACTACCACGTATTCAGTACACACTTCCACCGAATTTGAGAAGATGCAAATGTGTTACACAATCTTATTTCAGGCACCATATTGCTCTGTGTCATTCGCTGTGTATTGCGTTGGCGTTCTCACGCTGGTGCTGTTGTTGCTGACGTGGTCATTGTTGTTACTGTTGTTTGAAAGGTTTCTGTTAGTGTTGCACAATGTAGCCTAGTATACATGGCACGAGCCAGCAGAATGGCTGGCTCTATGAAAATGGCTGACTGATCATCCACGTGAAGGCCGAGAACCGAAAGTTCTCGTAATGTCTCCACCAGAACCAGCTCTTCTCTGCCATTTCTATTCCATCTCTTCTCTCCAGTAATTGAGAACCAAAGCATAAAACATCGTAAACGTCTTAGACATGAACAACTTACGTCTCCATATTTTTCCATTTATCTGAAACTGAAGGTTTAATAGCATCTTCTCATTAGATATCATTGCCTTTACATCTATGCCTTTAGTTGAAGACAATGACGCCCAGGGCGCCAGAAAGGCCTTGGAGTCGTGGACTCGAGTGAAGTGTAAGAAAAATGGCCGTCTGGCGAAAGAACTGGCTAAGGCTAAAGGATTCCATGAAGTTAGTAGAGAAAAATATTACCAACAATTCTGACTTGTCAGATGACAAGACCAGCTCGAATCGTGACATATCGATAGAGTTGTCTTTCCCTGCTCACTGGATTTGAACACTTAAAGAAAGTGGGAGGAGATTCCAGTAATCGGCCATTAGGAACCAACTGTGGTGTATGTGACTCCAAACTACCGAGTCTGTAGTCATTTTAGCTCCTATAACTACAGCTATGACATCATTTTTTGACTATGACTTCAGATTGATGTCATAGCTTTTGTAAAGCAACTATATAGGTTGAGATAGTTAGAACATAGGCATAGACATAGACATAGACATAGACCTGGGTAGGCTATTGTAAACTGTAGCACGTCAGCGATTGAATATCATTGCTGCAACACCGCAAATAATCCATTTTTGAGTTTGGATGTCATCACATACATTATAGTTGATTCCAACTGGCTGGTTACAGTGACTTGGTGCTCGGCCATAATTGGGTAGAAGCAGGAGAATATAACTCCTGCTATCATTATAATATGTCATGAGTGAATATCGCTGTATTAGAGGAGAGGGTCTCTGCCACTATCATTCTAACTATCACATGTCTGGAGTAAATGTGTAGAAAGATGGGAATAGACTACAGCTCCGACTCACGGCCGGGTTTGTTGTAGACATGAGGCCAGTTTTGACCAATACTATCACAGCACTTCGTTTCCCCGTAGTGTCTAGTAAAATGTGATCGAGCTTCAGCACGCCTCTCAAAGCGGACAACTTTGGTCTTTTGTATAGTTTTTATGAAGTCTTCTATGCATTATTTTTGACCTCTGACCTATCTACTTCTTTCCAAGGTTTACAAAGTACTCGAGGAGTTCGAACATACGAACGAGTTTGTGATGGCTGTGTTTGCGTGTGATCTCTACCGCATGAAGATGCTTATTGCCCTCGGAAAGAGTGAGTATTGCAGAAAAAATTTCTCCAACCATGTTTGCCGAAGCTATCGTCTATGTGATTGGCTGCGTCTGCACAGGACTGTGTAAGGTGAACCCGGTGAACCCTCACTTCCTGGCTGGTTTCCGACCTGACCTCAGTGGAGAGTTTGTGCCTCAACCCCTGATCATACCTGCCATTGAGTACTGCACCGCGGATGTTGTCGATTTCCTCATCAGATTCGGTGCTGACCTCAGCAGACACTATGAAGGTCATATTCTAACCACCTCATACTCATGCCAGTGAATACATCATAAACAACTGCTGACCCTTCCTTGATCATTTAGAATGCGCGCCTTGTGGCCCAGCTGCATTCTGGGCTTTCAAGAATGACATAGACTCTGAGGTGACCTTGGTAGTCTCTCGCTATGCCGACGTCAGCCTGAGAGATGAGCTCGGTCATACGCTACTCCACAAGGCCGTGTTAAGGTCACCTGACAAGGTAAAGAAAGAACACTTTTAGATTCTAGTCTCATAATGACAGCCGTGCAAGGAATTTCCTCCCAACTTTCTCGCACTTTTACTTTTAGCTAAAGCTGGATATAGTGAGAACTCTGCTAGACAGGAAGATAGACTTAGGCCTCAGAGATGGGGACGGGTACACACCCCGCGACTACCTAGCTGCTATGGACACAGAAATCTCTCATGAACTGATACAAATGATTGATGAATATGTTGTCCACAAGGTCAGCTCAAGGCCATTCGATTGATAGAGCAGTAGTAGGGGCTAGGAAAACATGTATGTTCCGGTGAAACTCCAGTAACATGTGATCTAATCGATTAGGTTCATTAAAACCTGATGCAGCTTTTTCTGATCTTTTTAACGTAACGCAACTATATGTTGTGCTGTCTTATTGGGGATTCCGATACTATTTAGAGCTGATGTATCAGCAATTTTGCACAAGCTACTTATACTTCTTCGCATATCCGTTAGAGGGCTGGGTGACACTTATTCTTGGTTCAGTCAGAGGTTCTGGAGAAATCTCTGATGGAGACCCTCTCGATAACCGGCAGTCCCTGAGAGCTTCTGGAGCAGTTCCCAACAGGGACTCCCTCAGGGACTTCTCCAGAAACTAAACCTATAATAAACCTATAATAAACTCCCTGAGAACTCCTGAAAAAATCCCCAACAAGAACTCCCGGCAGGGACTCCCGGTAGAAACTCCCTCAGCGGACTCCCTCAGGGACTCCTGACAGGAACTCCCTCAGGGACTTCTGACAGGAACTCCTTCAGGGACTTCTGACAGGAGCTCCCTCAGGGAGCTCTGACGGAGCCAGGAATACTTTTTTCCGAACTTTGCTTTTACTTTCCACATGAAATTGGATGATTTCGATGATTTCGATGGATATGCTATAATTTTTAGAGGCAGAGTAGAAATGGACTCATTACATGCATAACCTGAGTTCTACGAGTTTGTTTCAGGTGACGAATGACGAGTACCACAATGTGGAGACTCTGATTATCCACAGCTACGACCACGTCATCGACATTAAGGGCCATCAGCGCAAGAAGGAGGCAAGGATGTTACCACCCAGGGAGCTGGCGTATCTGGCCAACCTGCAGGAAATGGTGGAGTTACTTGATGGATACGAGCAAACTACGGTTGGTTCTATAGAACTAACTCCCCCTCCTTGCTTTCTAATTATTATCGTGCATGTGATCAAGAACTAATTTCCTGGTATCTAGTGATTATTGTGTCATGTGATCAACAGGGGATTCCCTGGTATCTAATGATTATTGTGTCATGTGATCAACAAGGAATTCTCAAGTGAGGATTTTTGCATTACATGATCAACTATGGATACTGATTCCTGCATCATGTGATCAAGAAGGAATTTCCAGATAATGATGCTTGCATAATGTGATCTACAAGGAATTCCCAGTGGCTCAACTCAAGCTGTGTCTTTGTACCATAACTATGATTCATGATTTCAGGCTAAGATTCAAGCGCTGCACGAGGCGGTGAGAACTAATGATATCAGCTCCATGGCGAAGAACAGCGGCGAAGTGCGTCTGCTTCAGTGTAAGCTAGTGAAGAGTTGTCTTATCATGGCAAGCTATGTGGTCTGTAACTTCATTACTGCGTTCTAGCCAAGGACATCTATGGCAGGACGTTGATGCACGTGGCTATACTCTATGGACACGTGAAGATGGTGAAGTACCTGATTGATCAGTGCCCAGACTTGGTGAAGGAGATGGACAACCTGGACAGGACTCCGATTCACTATGCTGCTGCGTCTCCTATCCGGAGACAAATCTACGGCCAGCTTGTCAATCAGGCAGGGGGCGATGTGACCACCCCCGACGTGGTACGTTATTACTAGGAACACAGGCCCTACAGTGATTGTGTTGTTGAATTTCATTTCTTATTGTTTTCAATCATTAATTTCTTTAGAGAGTTGTCTTCTCTCTGTTTTTTATGCCGTTTTTCCTGTTTCAGAACAACCTGACACCAGCTGATTACATAAGAGAGATGGAGAAACCGACTCCAAAGAAAGTAAAGTTGCGTGGCAGACAATATTATGATTATCAGGTATGTGAAGAGTTGTCTTCCCATCATCAATTGATATCATGGCCATAGGTAATGATGTCATTAGCCTTCATTACTATTATCTAACTACATGCCAAGGCCTCGTAAGGACATTGGAGTTGTTTCCTCTTGCGCTGTGAAGATATCCCCCCCCATTTTACCAAGAAAATAATAATTTATCAACTTATGGCTCTACTACAATGGGCAATGTATGATGCCTCGTTGACCTAAAAGTCCAATGACCTTGGCACTGGGATATCCATCCAGGCCAAAAACCGCAAGGGAAGATAACTCTAACTTTACTACGAAGCCTTAGTGTCTGAGTGAAAGAGTAGGACATGGACCTTAGCCTAATATTTGAGGTCGATTGACGCGTTGTATAAAATGCTCTGTATTTTCGGGTAGCCGTCGATCGTAAGTATGCATTTCATCACACCACCGCTTATGTATCATTGTAAATTTTGTGCCGACTAACTGTCATTGAACAGACTGCACCATCATTTCATCCACCCTTTGAATTCGACATACCGATTGTTAGTTTGGTTGCCTTTGATCATGTCCCTTGGTGTAGTAGAGGTGAACTGATCATGTGACTTATGAAGCAAACCCTATGATCACTATGGTTACTGATCGTCTGCCTTGTACAGCTATTCCTTATTTGGTCGCTTATGCCAGCTATTCCTATACTTCTGCAACATTTCTATCAAAATCTTCCAAAATAGGTTGCTAAGATGATAGAGAGCATGCTGGCCAGAGATGAAAAGTACCTCACGGAGCCGAGAGTTATCTCCCTCCCTAAAGAGGAGTGATCTACACTGACAGATGCTGATGTGGTATCAGTACAATGATGACTAATATTTATATTTATATTTCGACAAATAATTTTATTTTATAACCAGAATGATTCAGGTTAATTTCAGTGGCTGACGAGATTAACTGACGTTGAGAGTTCGTGGAACATTCCATTCCTGGGTGTAAGGATGATGTTAGTGTGGCGTGTGGATTTTATAGGAAATAAATGTGGCGTGCTGTTATGCCATGTTGTGCTTTTTGCTTCAGCATTAACGCTCACGCTGGTACGAATGAATGAGTTTGATGTGGGTTGATGAGATGAATTCATACCATATGTAAATTAAATCGGTTTCTCCTTTTCTTCCATATCTCTCGCCTCCGCTCTTGCTTCTCTTTCTTTCCTCTCTCTTGCCCACTATCTCTTTCCCTCCATGCTCTTGGCTCCTCTATCTCTCTATCTCTTTCCCTCCCCTCTCTATCTTCGGTTTCGAACTCGGCTAATGAACCACACAGTCTGAATCAGAGCTCTTCTCTTGCTGATAACGTTCGCTACTGAAAAAGTCTTCTCAATGCATCTACAGTATGCTTGGCTCTGTGACGAACGTATGTTTAGGAGTTGTACTATCTCGCCTACATCATTGGTGCGCATGTACTAGCGCTCTAGCTTTGTGTCCCGCAGCCGTAGTTACGATACTACGGCCTCCGATTGGTCGGCGTCGATTCCTTTACCGTCCAATGACTCCAACTTTCAAGCTACGAGGGAGACGTGAGTATTAGAATAGTAGCCTTTTGAACTTCGTACCAGCTTTTCTACGATACATCTAGTAGCTAAGCTCTTTGTTAGCTGTAGTGGGGATAGTGTGCACGCGCGTGGTTACGCCACAGATAGACAGTGGATCATTGATTCCTCGAAATCACATCTGGTTACCCTCGTGTCTGGTTCGTATATCCTGCTTCCGTCAGAGCACTCATTTAACAGCACGTGATTTGTTGTTGACACTAAATTTCCCCTTGCTTGCACCTACCTCGTATAAGCGTGTAGTTATGCTGATGTGACATTCTACTACTACCGGTTGTTTCTGCACCATCGACTGGAGTAGAAGCTGAGTTAAAAGCTGTCGTGCGTGATGTATGATTGCATAAATTATCGACCTCGTGCTATCATGCACCAGTATCTTAAAAGCGATTGTCATGTCAAGAAATAGCGCCATATCTCCAGATAACCTTGCTGCTGGTTGCTTGTTGCTTGTTAGGCTTACAACTCACTTCACCAGCACATGCACTGCGCTTTCTCTCCTCTAGCGAATGCCATGGTATGATGTGACTTGCTATTTTGTTTAGCTTCTCCTATGATGACATCAGAGTGGATGATGGAGTGCGTCTGCCATTGGCACGTTGCAGCTGCCGTTATAATAGCAGCAGCAACAGCTTTTGCTGTGTATAAACGAAGTCGATCTCGAATCAGTCATTCCTGGCAGTCCCATTATGATTTCATAATAGGTAAGCAACATCCTTGTGAAAGCTCTAGATTTTGTCCTTCTCCCTCCCCTCGCCTAAGGTCCCAAAAAACAAAAATAAACAACCAACCAAAAAACCCACATCAGAAACTCACAACACATCCAACC
>ERZ1740065.2278-NODE-2278-length-11895-cov-15.902872_pt1 | contig 11895 bp, 8 predicted proteins | sample MGYA00581738_ERZ1740065 | MGnify/ENA primary metagenome ERZ1740065 (study PRJEB43018, sample SAMN04849749) | marine metagenome | isolation source: floating plastic debris | place: Pacific Ocean | collected 2008-09-01 | study: EMG produced TPA metagenomics... | reverse complement strand
GTCCCACCTCGGGTCCTACCTTCTATTTTCTAAATTGTTGATTTCCCCCCCCCCCCCATCTACTGATGTAATCAACTCGTTTACAGTTGAGTCAAGACCCGCCTCTTCCACAGCTCCAAATCATTCTAGTCAACCTTCAGCTTCCTCTTCTGCTATGCAAGGTTAGTGTTGATGTGTCATATCCTCTATCCACAGCCAGTGGCTATCTATTGTCTTAGCTGCTGCCTTTAGCTCACCTCCTACTGCTCAATCAAGTTATAACTTTGATTTATGATTTTTGGCATGTTTTAAACTAAGGCTCTCTGATTGTTTATTTTATTATTTCTCAGAAGCCTCCGATGAGAGAGCACTCTGCGGTGTCTCTGATGAGCTAGCACGCCGCGGTGTTTTTGTTGTTCCTGTGATGAATATGGGGTCTGGTGATCGGCCTGCAGGTGAGAACTATTGATAGGACGTCTAGATAACGCTCCAATTCTATATGATACTCTATCCTATACTCTGCACTATACCCTATGCCTTTCTGCGCAGTAGTCCATACTCTGGCATGTGTGTTAATACCCTTTAGCAATCTAACAAGCAAAAGATTAGCAAGCAACTTTTTCATATCATGAGGATACGTATATAGATATGCGGCAATATCTACACTGACAGGTCAATCTGTACTCCAAGATCATTGTTTGTTGCCAGTTGCTTGTTGCTCATTTACGTTCATGACTTGCTCTTTGTTAATTTTGCCCTTATTCCACAACAATATGAGCTCTCATAAGTTAATGGTATAGAATATTTTGTTTGGGTGCAATTTCACTACGCTGGTCAAGCAAGCAAGAAAAAAGAAAAGAGAGGACAACTCTCATAAATCGATCATATTGATTTCACTGGGATAAAAATTTCAAGTTTATTTTTTCTTGCTGTTTGACCCAGGTGTTTAGTCCGCAATTAGTATAGGTGCGCATACACCGACGCATGTGCCGACATGTGAGTAAAGATGCCGAATATTCTATGCCATATTGTTGTGGAAAAGGATCAATATAAGAGTGTCAGAGACAGAAAGCTCGGACAAATACATCAACGAGCAGCAAGTAACCCACTGGTTTTTTGTACCATCAATGATATGTATGGCATCAGAGAAAAAGAGAGTACGACTCTTCAAAATATGATTGGCAGAATTATTGTGATCTAGCTAATTCTTATCCTGCATGCGCATCTCTGGGTGGCAGAATGTTGAGAAGACAACTCCGAATATATGAACTAGTACAAGTGAACCATTCCACAGTCAGGACATATCAGCTGGATAGTAATGCAATTAAAATGTAGGTCATTTGCGAGTTCTGAGCTCAATGCTCCCAGCTTATGTAAATGTATGCAAATTTGTACTATCTCACACGACTTAAATTTATGTTAGAATGTCATAACCCTCACTGAAATAGCAATGAGGCTCTGAAATTTCACTTGCATCAGACAGTTTATTCTTGTCTTGCCCTTCTATCATCAGTAATGCCTTATTGCCTTACATGGCTGTCTGTCTAATATTGATTCTTGGTGAGAATGAACTGGCTGTAATGATGGTTTTACATACGACCAGGTGGCCGTGGGCCAGAGAAGTCACACGAGTTGAAACATGTACGGGCCCACACTACAGTCGACTACCACCATTACCTTGTACCTGACCTGACAGCAGTGACAAGCTGTGGCTTCTACTGGGGCGTTATGGACCGTTATGAGGCCGAGTCTCTACTCGATGACAAGCCTGAAGGCACCTTCCTCCTTCGCGACAGTTCTCAGGTACCACTCGTTCCTTGTGGGAGTTGTCTTACCAACGTGTTCAGCTGCACACATATTTATGTGATTTACAGGATGACTTCATATTTTCTGTAAGCTTTCGGCGCTATGGGCGTTCTCTACACGCTCGGATAGAGCAATGGAATCATATGTTCTCTTTTGATGCACACGAAAGTGCAGCCTTTAAATCCAAGTCAGTGAAAGGTCTAATAGGTAAGTCTGCCCCCCCCCCTTATAGCCAGAGCCAGACCTGTTGATGACTGTCTATCTTACAGAGCATTACAAGGATCCGCACACTTGCATGTTCTTTGAGCCAATGCTGACCAGGCCATTGAACAGGCCAAAGGCATTCAGTCTCCAACACATGGCCAGGTAGAGCATTGCTGTAGATCTGAGTAATCCAGATTACCTATGTGTATTCATGGAGCGTTCTATGTTTAAAGGGCAGTCGTCTGTGACCACATATCCTATGACATGATAGACTCGCTGACCATTCCCCGAAATCTGCAGGATTATTTACGCTACTACCACTACAAGCAGAAGATCCGAGTTCGCACGCACTCAACATCCAGAGATATTCATGCTGCGAGCACATGAAGAATATAGAATAATACAGCAATGTCGCAATGCCACAGCTAGTCCGACATAAACTATCTGGATATATATACTGAGGCTTACAGTTCCAACCCATAATCCTGTTGTTGTAATAATGTACATGTATACAATCATTCACCAAACTCTCCTGCCATAGACAGCCCTTGAGGCTGTCGCTGTATCCCTTCCTGTATATGTGATGGTGGTAACTGATGCAGCTATTGCTGAGCTAGTCTGCTGTGCTGGACGATCAACAGTGTCTATCATCAACCTGTCATCTATAGAGTCTCCCTAGATTTCATCCTGTTATATACCTTATTTTTATAGATACATATTGTTCCTGTTGTTCTCCTTTTAGTTTTTTACAGTATTTTTGTGAAATAGGAAATGTTATCAATTTCACATCTGGAAGTGTGACCACATGTTAGTGCTCACCCAGCTTTCTCTCTGTCTCAAGATCAACTATTCTGCCTCCCGCCGGCGTTACTTGATAACAACATCAGCAGTTTAATGAACTTACTAGCATCTCTTCCTACCTCAAACAAAATGTTAACAGGAGGGCTGAGACAAATAAATCAAACAGTAGCCTAAGCAGATAGGAAACCAACAAACGGAATGCTGCATATTTATAAAATAATTAAGAGGGAACTTTGTTCTTTTTGTCACCAAAGAAGCTTCTGACAGTGAGAACTTGACCGACCATGATGACAAATATGACCACAAACTCTAGTGCGCTCCAGAATATCACCCTGGAAAGTAAATGAAGACATGAAAGATACCGGCATAACTGAAAATATAGCAAACAATATATGGTAATGTAGAATTGAATTTGATAGGGACGCCTATTCGTAGTAACCAAGCAACCATCGCTATTGTTAGATTACGCTATAGAAATTCTGCCCATTATACCTTAAATGGGAGTTGTCTTCTCATTTTGAGGTGATAATTTTGATGAGTTTGAAGGAAACCCTTGCATTTCGTACTCTCCTATCAGTGTACTAAAGCCAGCGGTAAAGCCTGGCTCATAACACCTGTGTTAGGAGAATAAAGAAACTAATGCCAAAACCCTAGCATTTGCATCACTGTCAAATCTGATTCGATAGTATTGCTATGGCTAACTGGTATGTGGCCACCATTTAGTGAAATTCCAGCAAACTTACCGACTGCTCAATTCTTCTGCAAAAGCTTGACCACTCATCTCTCTAAGTCGGAAGTGTTTCTGATAATCCTCAATGACATTGAATGACTCATGTATACTCATGAAAGCCATTTCCATCTGCAATTCAAATATTTTTAGTGTATTATATTTTGAAAACCTCAATACAGTAAACAAAAGTCTTACCGCTGTCATAGCAGTGCTGCCACCAGCTCCAGGCTGGGCAGCAATGAGATCCGGTTCGTCACCAGCCATGAAGTCAAAATAAATTTTCTTACTGGTGAATGTAGAGAATTTGTTGCTGAAACACCTGCAACATACATACGTGTGCGTAGGTTTTATAGCTATGTGACAAGTACAAAGCTGGACAAATTAAATTGATCAAGAAATTGCATAGTTCATGGTGTTTTACCAATATAATGCCCAAAGCATTTCTCATTTTTTCTTGCTGAAACACAAAAACCGAAAACCCAACTATGATTTGAGTCTCTCTTGGCTTTCCTTTCTTGTTCCTTCTTGGTTAACACACCAGCTTATAGTAATAGCTGGTGCTCTTTTGGTTCATTTATTTATAGAAAGCCATCATTGAGGGGAGGTTGGGTAATAAATTCCTGTTAGCTACGCTAGGGCCGTTAATTACGCGAGGGGGCGTTAGTTACGTGAGGAGGAGCTAAATCGGTAAAACACTGTACACACATCTCCCCATATGATTTATTGAGGCCAACTAGGATTGAACATAGATGGTTCATATGTATTTCAGTTTGAATCACGACAACCAATCAGAAAATTCAATCATATTGAGCATGGGAAGCAATTAAGAAATTTGAATAATTCTGTTTCTTGATTTCTCAGGTTCCTATTTATGAAATGATGAAAGTTGATCTGACATATCTGACTTGGAATTATGAAAGCACCAGTCAGAGCGCCAATTTTATGTACCTACAATAAATCGATGTTGTGGAAATGCGTATGGCAGACACCAAGACTAATTTAATGAATAGATGTATCAATTTATAATGTTGGGCTAAATATGCCCTTAGATAGAGTGTATAGAAAGGCGAGTATGGTGAAGAGATGGTATGCATTGGATCAATGGTAAAGTCACTTGACTCAGCAATTACTCGTAAGTTTCCTCACACTAGTTCACTCATAGCTAGATGTTTATTCTTGAGCTGGGGTCTCTGCTCACTGCAACACTTTCGTAAGGCGTTCATTATACTGAGCAACCAAGCTGTGTGTATTTAACATCTCACCAGATAATTCCCTCATCTCTGACAACTGAACCAGTAGACAGCTTTCTACTGTAAAACTGCTAAGACTAAGACTGCAGACTGCATATTATATCGTACACTATAGCTGAGCACAGATACAGACTGCATATTGTATCATATACTACTGTAGAACCGGATTTGACAGCGACGGTCTAATAGCCGCGAAAACCTTATATGGGAGTTGTCCTCCCATTTATGGGATCGCTATCATTAGATCGCTATTCTTTTTATTTCTAGCCCATATTCATGAAAGCGCTAACATTCGTGCCGCTATCAAATCTGGTTCTACAGTATAGCTGAATACAGACTGCATATTATACCTTGTACTATAGCTGAGTACAGACTGCTTGGTGACCAACTTTCTATAAGAGGATCTCTAAATTTACTGAAACTGATGCAGTGGCGTGCTTTAGTATTGGCGTGTGTGTATTGCGCAACATTATTTCATTCTACTAGACATTACATTTCGTTTAAATTTTGGTCCTCTTCCGAAGGGCTCATACCACTAATTGCCCTGTGTGCAAGTAACTGTACCCATTGCCCACAGTTACAAGACATCAGAGCCAGAAATAGACTCATCTGGACCAGTTATTGTCACTCCAGATCTCAACTGTTGGCTGTTGACTGTAGCTGAGCTCAGTTGGCAGGAGTTGTCCTAGGACTATCTAGGAGGTGTTTGGATATTCTCACTCACTCACACAGATTTGCTACTGCAGTGGATATTGGGTGCATAGAGTGATAACTACTGCAACTTCATGAGCAGAGCCAAAATACCACCATGATCGCTCTACACTTTGAGACCTTGAAGCATTCCAAATTTTAGTGAAGATTTGTCTATATACAGTACATTTTTCCAATCATACTTGAAAATGACAAAATTTTCTTGGGGGTGGGCCTGCCCCCTAGCACCCGCTGGGGCTTTGCCCCAGACCCCGCCAGGGGCATTACCCCTGGACCCTAGCCTATGGAGCCACTACTTCATCAAATCTGAATAAAATGCCCTGATGATGGAACCATTGATACTGTATTGCAAGTGAAGCATTCCCAGAGCTCATTAGTACAAACACTAGTGGTTGAATTCTAGGATCTAAACCATCTCCATCTACCAGTGTTGCCAACTCTACGATTTTCAGCGTAGTTATACGATGATTTGGCTTTTACGATCTACCACTATGATGTTTAGAATTTCCAGTCATTTCTATGATGTTTACATTTTTGCACTCAGCTAATGGGAAGAAGGTTGATTTTATGTGCAAAAAATGATAGTTCATCAGCTCCATGTAAGAAATTCTTGCCATTTAGGTATCTGAAGCACACATTAAAGCCTTTATGAACAGTGTTGAGGATGTTTGAATGGTAGATATACTAGTTTAGGTGCATGTCATGGTATATTCTGGTTGGTTAAAATGGCCTGAAATGGACTCTAAGAGCATCTGAGATGTCAAAATTTTTGTGGGAGAGACCTCTTCAGACCTTCCTGTCACCTAAAGACAGTGATTGGATTTAGGTTTGAAAATCTCCACTATTTTGCCTCTGGGGGTTGGCAACACTGCCATCTACCTTTTAATCTATTCATCTCCTGATTCGAGCTTCTTTCAATGATAATAGCCTACATTGAATAACACTTGTCATGAGGTAACAAAGCCTGCCTCAATTGCCATTTCAATTAGTAACCGCTGGTAGAATCTTAAGAACCAAGTTAATGTAAATGGAGTATCCAGGTAAAATATCAGCATCTTACCACGAGTATATTCCTTCCTCATCTGTAGTCCAGGTGTGCGAATCATACTGCTTTTGAGTTTCACTATAAAGCACTTTGCCAGAAGGCGACTTTAAAGTCATATCACAGTCTAAGTTACCACCATCTATCACCTGCAAGGAGAAAAATGCTGGAAACTGTTTCATACCAAAAGCAGCGAACATTTGTCTGTAGAAGATAGTACAGTAATACAATGGGAACAGTTTTTATCCGTTTACCTGATACTCGATTAGAGTTTCTTCACCTTCCTTCACAAATTCGTAAAAACATAACTCATCATTTGCATCTAGGACAAACATTAACTCCGAGCAGAGATATGAATGAAAGTGTAGTGATAAGAAGAGAATAAACAGCACAGAGAGTTTGGCCATTTCGTGCACGATTCAGATAAAGGAAATGACTCTACAACTCTTGATGCCAAACCCAGGAATGATACGTTCCTGTGCTACTACGTCTATGCCCAAATCCGACTGCGAATAGTTATCGCCCAAAATATTGTGCCCACATCATTGACTGGAGAGAATAATGAGTCATCTAGCACTACCCCCGATCATATGAGTATTCTCATGAGGAAATCATCTATTTGATAGACGCATGAAGTTCAAGGTGAACAAAATACCTTTTCATCATATTAAAAATATTCATGGAACTTACTAGTTTTACAGCTAAAACCAATCAGATGATTTTAATGCTAATTCTTTCTCTTGATATTCAAAGACACATCTCTCAGACAAGTTGACAGCTCTTTTTCAAGGCTAATTGCTGGTATGGGACGATAACTCCAAGAACAACACCGCTCCGCTAGCGGAAAATCATCATTCTAAGGATCATTCTTAGGATGTACCATGCCTTGATCACACGTGTTTAATAAGATGAGAAAGATCATAAGTGCTAAACTCACTCATCTCACCAAGCTGGAGAAACTTGATCGCTTATCTGCCATCAAAGTCAATCTCCAAATTGACACAGCTGTTAGTAAATTAACATAAGAAGCATCCCCTCCCAATGACTCACTTCCATCATCTGATAGTCTCAGCTTAGACCAAGCACTCACATCTACAATTAGAGGGTAGAAAACGTTCTACCGAAGAACATCTTAACTCTATCTTGTGAAAACTAGGCAGACAACCTAGATATCAATCAATCAATCAATCAATCAATCTACAATACCATCAGCGTTGTGTCATTGAAGCTTTATTGGAATAAAACGAATATTTACAAACAGCTTGACGGATTTAAAAAGTCAGACAATAAAACATGGCATCATAGAAAACCCTGAGGGAAAGGTAGAATATGAACATTGTGGTGATGGCAATTTACACAAGCCACAAAATGGTGGAAAATATATACCAAAAATCCAACATTACTGCAATACGATGAGGTGAATTAACTTGTGATGAGGAGAAGAAGTTATGGGCTGATGCTCTTATCACTCTGAAAGTCAAGCTGTGGATCATTGCTATTCATCTTATCAAACCGGGATTTCGGAATGGTTGGTGCCTTCAGAATCTGGGTGATCTCAGCTGGCATGAAAGCCCAGGGCGCAGATGAGCCATTAGGTAGACGACATCTCTTACCACTTGGACAGAACACATCTGACCTCATCCCTACCAAACATATATATCATATCGTCACATATTGAAACCATGGGAGAAACCATTTATTAACATGCATGAGTGATATAGGAGAATCTAGTAACACAAACGCTGCAGCTTACTACACGTGATCATTGTAGCAAAAAATGTAACGGCAATTTTCTTTTTGTCAGACCAATGCAATCCAAAGCATCACAGACAGTTACACATCAATGTGCAGACATACACAAGTTAGTGACCTTTCTTAGAGTTTCACAGGTGTGTCATTCTACAGGCACATTGTAGCTCACCTTGTTGTTTGATGCTGTCTTTACTGCAAGGGAAGCAGAACTTGTGATCACAAATCGCAGGACATTGGACAAAGTGTGCTTCATCCAGCTGCGAACAGCAGAGGAAACATTTCATACTCTCGACCACTGGAGGAGATAGACTGCCAGGTTTGTTATTCGGTGAGACTGAAGCCTGCAGAGAAGAGACGAACGCAATCAACCGTAAATAAATCAGAGTAAGAGCCGTTACTTACAGAGCCGTTACTTACAGAGCCGTTACTTACAGAGCCATTACTTACAGGTATATTAGGAGAGGCTCTGTCCTCCGCACTACCAGTCGAAGGTGTACCTGGGTTCTTAGATTGAACTGACGAATTGGGCATAGAAATGCTGAGGCTATCGGGTCGCTTGGCTGTCAGTGGCTCTGTAGGTATCCGCTTCGCTGGCATATAATCAGCGTCACTAAGCCGCCTCCTCTTCGATACAGGAGAAACAGCTGGTTTCAAGTTATTGTTAGAGTCGCCCACCCTTGTATAGTCAGTAGATGAGTTTATTGAAAATCGAGGTAAACTGGGATAGTTGGGGTCTATTCTGGGATATGGCAGTAGATCGTCCTTCACTGATTCCTGTCAATAAAAGCTATTATTGACCTTACTGCTGATTTTAGTTTAAGGTATGAAGGCAGCAGTGTTGGATGCATGTATACCTTGAACGATCGTACAGAGCCTGGCAGTAGATCTCCGAGCAGCCTCCAGTCACTCGACTCTGGCCGCAGCTCATACTCCAGGTACTTGAATCCAGACGAGAGAGGACGTGTCAGACTTTTCAGAGAGTTGTGGCACATCTGTCTCGCTACACCAGATGCGGAAGTGTATGTCTGTCAAGTGGTAAATGAGTTAAAGCAATAATGGTTATAATAAGGTAAATATGATTCAGAAGGCTGAATGAGAAGTCACACCTTGCCAGAGCCAATAGGATACTCAATGTAGAGCCTCAAGTCATAGTCAACACCAGACTTCAAGCTCGCATCCACTGCAAATACCCGCCCCTTCTCCTGCTGAGCTTTCTTAAATCTCACCTCAAAGGGTGTCACTTTTGCCAGCTTTCTCAGCATAGCAACAACATGCGGAGGCTAAAAACAAATAGGATGAGGTTGAGCTTATCTGCCATTACCATTCAGCAGGAAATAGAGGGCTGGTGTATCATACCTTGGAGGAATAGTCAATGGTGAGTGGTGAAGAGAGCGATTTGAGCTCCTCTCCTGGAGTAGTGGGTGAACACGAGTCCTCGCCTGACGATCCGGTAGATGAGCATTTCGAAGCTTGAAGGTTTTGACCAAGATTGGCAGCAGCTCTGCGCGCCGCCAGAAAACCTGGATGAAGCAAACGATGACAAAAAATAACCATACGATCTACTTTAGTGAAGATGCTAACGTCTGTGTCCGCTTATTCCATGGCTGTGTAATACAGGTAATACATGTACACTATAAACCCAGAAATTTTAGGGACCTCACAATAATAGCTTTAACAGCAAAAATGCTATTCAAGTTTAGCACTAAAGTTTTCGTAGCTCTTTGTGTTGCATATGAGCTCCAAAAACATTGCTAAAATTGCTGCTGATTTGAGCAGAATGATATAAAATTTATTCAACTAAAATTGCTTGGTTTACGGTATCATGCAACCTGCCTGTCTGGCATTAACCTATAGCCACGGGTAGCGAAGAATACAAGAGGATGAGCGAAGGTTGTCGGGTAGCCAGTGGGTAGTCGGAATGCTGTGTTTGCTGACTAATCGGTAGAGTGTGCGTAACCGAGGATAGACAGAGGATAGAAACTGCATATCGCCATATTTAGACTATCAATATGTTTCCATGAACTAGGAATAATGGCAGTGACCGGCAGTGGCGTTGTTCACCTGAGGTAGTCAGCTGCAGTGAAAGCATTGAGCAATCGATCTGAGCATGAGTCAAACAGAGAAGTTAGATGAGAAACTTCTCTGACAAAACACCGACTTCCTGACACTGAACTTAGTCTGTGCAGCGATGGACACGGCAAACACTCCAGTGGAGGCAAACACTCCTGCTGAGGCAAAAACCTCTGCCGAGAGCGCCTTCTATTGCCAAACTCACAGAGTGTTTGTTCAATTATTCACAGATCAAAGTTTGATTTGTGATTCACAATCAGCAAGGCTACACCAGCGACAGACTAGTCACAGATTCATGATAGCAGAAGGAGGAAGGCTACTAGCTACCAAATATGGCTTTGCTAACTACGTGTGCGGTGAGTGGTAAAGGAACCTGAGGCTATGAATATGTGGTGGGAAAAAGGAATAGGTGACAGCCATGATCAGCCCATGTAACTGCAAATAGGCTGATTTGAATTTTGTGTTGCACATTATGATGATATCATGACCGAGAGGAACTCAGGAGGAATTCACACCTCTCAAAGACCTGCAAGCCTAGCTGAGCTTTCAGTTGACCATATCCTTTGATCAATCTGTTACCATGGCCACCCATACGCAAGTACAAACTGAAGAGGAGGCACTGGTTTTCGTGTCATGAGAGAAGATATCCTCGAATATTTCAATCAGGTACTTATGCTGCAAGAACCGGAGGAGAGGAGTGGCATGCAGCAGGAACACGCTGCTTCAACAGCTGAAGGATTGTAAGGAACACCTGGCTATAGGTCTCCGTATGGTACAGGTTACCTCGGCTAGAGGCAGCAGCAGCAGCAGCAGCAGCAGCATTACAGCACCATGTAGTAATCATCTATCAATATTTGTCCAGCTCAAGCTGTGCAGACTATTTTAGGATCAGAGCATGTAGTGAGAGGGAGAGGTAGGTGTGCAGCCAGTTTTAGTAGACTGGTAAATCGCTGTAACGTAATACTCCGCCAGAGTGCCTCTCACAGCACATGTCACGGTATGCTGATAAACTGACAGCCTGGATACAGGATCTGATCAGAGATCATCCACATGTGGATGATCTCTGATCTGATGCTGGACGGTGGCTCAGGCCACCTCATTCCTCTAGTTGGTGCTGCTGGCCAGATGCCAGTCAGACACCACCACCTCTCAGACCCACACACCGAGCCCACCGAGCTGTAGGTACCTGTCAAAGTGCCATAGCTGCATGAATCAATGGATTTCATGCATGACTGTAGAATGAATCATCAAATACTTTATGAGAGATAAAAAGCTCTAACACAGTCTCACCATCCTGCCACCTTACATCACTGACAAAGTGACAACCGCTGATCACAGTCCCAGGTTGACTGCTTCAATCAACAAGTGTAGGTAGACAGGTAGGACAGATAGGAGGCACTGGACTAGCAGGACTGGACTAGCAGGACTGGACTAGCAGGACTGGACTAGCAGGACTGGACTAGCAGGACTGGACTAGCAGGACTGGACTAGCAGGACTGGACTAGCAGGACTGGACTAGCAGGACTGGACTAGCAGGACTGGACTAGCAG
>ERZ1740065.2277-NODE-2277-length-11898-cov-10.571392_pt1 | contig 11898 bp, 5 predicted proteins | sample MGYA00581738_ERZ1740065 | MGnify/ENA primary metagenome ERZ1740065 (study PRJEB43018, sample SAMN04849749) | marine metagenome | isolation source: floating plastic debris | place: Pacific Ocean | collected 2008-09-01 | study: EMG produced TPA metagenomics... | reverse complement strand
CTCTCTCTCTCTCTCTCTCTCTCTCTCTCTCTCTCTCGCTCTCGCTCTCGCTCTCATTCCGGTCACCATCCCTCTCTTAACATTGAGATCAAACAGCTCTCCATTTCTCTCCTGTGACCACCTTTGGAGACTGCTAACTTGTTACTAGTATACCATAAGACTATATCCATGACCTCACTCTAGCAGGAATTCATTCCATGAATGTAAACATAACCATCATCACTATTCCTTTGCTATCACTCGCTATTGGAAATTCTGACTATTTTCCGTTACAATGACATAGAACTGCTGGTTGTACTACTATGGTCAAGTAAGAAAATAACTTGTTGTATAGTGGTGTTGGGTAGAACCTAGATGGATTTAATGCATCAATTTGGGCGCAACAGCTGACCCAGCATCCTCTGCTGCTGCCATGAATGGAGTTTTTCATGCAATTAGAGGTCATCAACTTTGAGAAGTAATTATTACATGTGATAAGATGTCAGTTTTTGTCAAAAGGCTGCCAACATAGGGGCAGTAGGTCTACCCAGGCCGCACCGATTATTCTTGCATCTAATGCTAGTGAATCAACCAGGCTGTAGCAGGCCGACTGACAATGATGACTGTCTCACTAAGGGCTATTACTGCTACCTACCTAAGGTCACCTCTGTATTGCATAACTCCAAATGACTATCCATAATGAGACAAGTGGATGCAACTCCCATTGCTCTATATCAACCCCTATTGTGGTGTTTATATATACCATCCAGCATTCGTCCTGTTGTTAGTTGCAGGTATAGAAAATTGTTTACTTTCGGAGTTGTCCTCTCCTTGTAATGTGTCATATCAAACACACTTATTGGGATCGTTTTCTATAGGCTTCCTATGACATTTCGCAGGTTTTTAATAAGCCAAAAATTTTGGGAGTTTTAATACACCCCCTTATTTACTGGCATCCCTTAATATAAACGGTATATAGAAACAATTGGTGGCTTATGAAGCTATATATATGTATACGATGTAACTCACCAGATTCAGGGACTCAATACAGGTTGAGGTTCAGCACCTCAACAGCTCCGGGTTGACAATCTGGCTTGTACTTTGAAAAGGAATCTACAACAAAAAGCAGAGAATGAATTTTTGTGAGGATGCATATCAATATAGTCCCACCAGCAAAGTCATCACCAGAAATATCAATATCTAATTAAATCAACTTGAATTTATTCTATAGTAAGTCTTGCAACTGGTCTGAAGCCAATTTTTACCACTGAGTTGGTCAGCGTTCATCTTCACTAGCTCCTTCAGTTTTGCTGTTACTTCAGATGATACTCCCTCTGAGTGATTCGTGACATGGGTAAGGTGCTCTCCTCGCTTTACAGAAAATACCAACATGCTATACCCGTGACCATGGGCATATGCAGCCTTCAATTAACATCATCTTATCAGCTACAGAACGAAGTAACAGAGAATCACAAAGCATTTGCAGCAAGCTACAGGTTGTTTTCAATTTTGTGCTATCCATGCCAACTTTGATCGATGAGCTATTCCATTCGATAAATGCCACCAATATGATTCATATGACAGCAAAATTGTCTTGGGAAATTCAGACGATGCATTTTCTCTCAAAACAAGAACTTATCTACATAACATTTGGTATCAGGACCCCAGCATACCATTGGTGCACTATGGTGTTTTTTACATAACATTTTCACGTGAGAACTAAACCTATACAATATTCTATTCCAATCATAAGATGAGTACCACACATCCTTTAACGCTACTCATACATGAAAAATATCAACTTATGTCATCATAGTGATGAAATTCCATCTCAGGGAGTGTGTAAACAGAATATTCCTGTTTTAGACGCGATAAATAGCGCATATCAAACTGTACTGACTAATTTTTACCGGCAAGTGTCTAAAATTTCCAATGACAAATTTATTCTACTTGCTGCTTTTTTGACTTTGCGGTACACAGGCAGAGTTGAGCTTTGACCTGTACCCGGCTCTCCGAGCAACGCTTAACTCACTCAACCTCTTTTCTTGGGTTTCCTTTCGTCGTTATTTACCTAAGAGGTTAAAATAGTTACAACAGCATATGATCAGTCAATCTTACAACTACGGAAAAGTTTGACTTACAGCTTTCCAGTGAGGAAAAAATTGGGTGGATCAATGGGATTACTAATAATGACGCAGTGCTAACAGTACTAACATCTGTGCTCAGAATAGATGCTACTACAGCATGACTTACCGCATCGGCACCTTGCTACATTAATTTTTATCTTCTCTCCACAACTGCACACAGCGAAGAATCCCGGATTCATGATGCTACAAAGATTTTAGCAAACAATCAGGATTGGGTGTTTCAGGAATCAGAATAAATGGTGAGGCGACAATCAACCATGGAAAAACATGTGTACTATACAAACGGCAGATCTATAAGCAGTACTATAAGGTTATCAATCAGGATAATCTCATGTATTTCCTGCTGTCAGTCAGAAATGAATGATTCAAGTTGTGATTGAGAGAACGTAATCCAACTTGAGTGGCAAACAGAATACTACAATAGGGTTGTACCACCCCCATTACATACTCTAGGCTGGATTAAAACATTAGTAAAAGCTGCTACAAACACATGAACATATATGGTGCATGATGCATGTGAAGTGTTTACTGCGAACGCTAAATGAGTAGGGTACGGTGAAGCGTAAACTCTAATTAGAGAAGAGCAGTGGATAGAGGTACCAGCGGCCACGAGGCTATAAACTCAGTATAGAGACTGCAAGGCAATGATCAAGCAAAGATATTGATGAGACACCACTCTTTACTTACATAATATGAAGGAGTCTAGTGCTTGACTGTAGAGTGAAGACCGATGAAGTAGCTAAATTAGCACACGAAAAAGGGATCACATCAACATCCAGAAGTCATTGGAAACCTACGCTGAATGAGATGGTCACAAATACGCCAGCTATCATTGGTCTACATAGTACTAACTTTTGATCACGTATCTGAACTGCTTCTCACGTACTAGTCAAACTGTACGTACATGTACACATACATAATAGCGCGTACGAACTAGTAGGATATACTGTGTCGACAGTGGTAGTAATGATACTTGCCTCTTATAACGCGGTATCTGCCACCGCTGGGCACATCTATCATGATTTCTACTGCGTCCTATGAAGTGGTTGAAGTCAGTAAAATATCCGTGTTGTTGCCTGGAGCTAGTTTGATTCCAAAAATGTGCAAAATAGCTTGGCTCTCTTAAGCGGTCCGATATTCAATGTTGATTTTCAAGTTAGATCGACACCAAAACCATTGATAAAACTTCTGGGCTTGAGTGTCTAGCATATCTTTTTAGAATGGATTCATTCTTTCGAGAGACCAGGCATGTACCTATCCCTAATTAACCATATTCCAATGGGTTGCTTGCACAACAGGAAGAGGTCTGAAGACAAAAGCAGTACACAACCTCCTACCTGTAACATGCATTGCTTCTATTGCTTTGTTCTCAAAGCTACTGAAGATTGAACAAAACACAGGGACCTACTTTGAACAGTCTATAGCATCAGGGGTTGAAATGAGTTCATCTGATACTGTTAAGTAACCACCCATTGCAAGGAGCTGATCCAAGATATAGTCATGTTCATAAGGGTGTCACTTGCCTTGACAACACCAAACCTATGTCCACTTGATTTTCTGGGCCTGACGACTCTAACAGAATTTCCACCGCCTCCTATAAAAAGGAAAGAAGCGATTGAAATACCCGTATTCATCACCTGATTAGAATTCTGGACCAGGCAGGGACGCAGGGAGGGAAATCTAGGAGATGATTGGACTGATTGGACAACCCCGATGCTCTAAAACTACAGTACAAATTTGGGCCAACCATTATCATATTATACGTCTGTGACACTGTACCCTCCTGCTCAATCATCAGAAAAAGATTTCCTCTATGAAACTCTCAGATATTTGCAATAGTGAAGCCTGGCATTTATGACATGACTGGACTAATTGCAGTTCTATTATATTAATATAGCAAGCATCATCGATTGTCTGTTGACTGCAGCATAGGCTGAGTTGATGCCTTCTAGGCTTCCATTTACGTCTGCTTGATCCTGCCCTTGAGCATAAGCATATTTGGGATACCCGGTGTGAATGGGTGTCAGAAGTTTACGTTGATGAGAAGTTAACACCACCAACCAAGACAAGCAGACATTTCCCAATCTTCAATAACTGTGTTGGAGCCCTCGCAGTTGAACCCTCCATTAGGCAGCGGCGGATTGTCACACACTCATGTTCTCATAGCCTCTCCTATTTCACAGGTCACGGAGCAGACTCCATTGACAAAGGGTGACCAGTTACCATCGACTGGACCTAATAAAGCCTGATTTGCTGTTTGCAACTCGCCGATATTTACACTAATGAAGCCTGGCATTTAGAATATGATTGTACTAGTTGCAATTTGATTAGATAAATATAGCAAGCATGATAGATTGTCTGTTGACTGCAGCGTAGGCTGCGTTATGTTTTTCCAGACCTATGGTGACCTACAGTGATGAACTGAGTTCAAAAGATCCTCTATAGATATCTTACAGCTGTATATGATGTAGGACATGACTTAGTTAGCTTACTTCGTCGACGTATTGTACATTTACTTATACTGGGAGAATGGGGATAGCCTAGCTATATTATGATGGACATGATTTGTGAATACTGATCTACCCTTAGTTAGAATATGCGAAGTAATCCATATAAAGGCTAGTCCACACTAGCCTTACTTTCATCTGTCAGCCATAGAAGACACGCATTCCTTTCTATTTTTAGCTCGTAACCTACAAATTTTTCTGCCGTAAGTGACATTCAATATGTTGGAATTTCGAAATGCAGTTTTCAGTAAAGTGTTTGTTGATTGGCTGCCGAGTTCGCGGAAAATACACAATTGTCAATAGATTCTATATCGGAATGCTTTAGCGCCGCATAAAATTCGAGGTAATCGCTGATTTACTTTCCAGATTTTGACGGCCAGTTTGTTTACGAATTACAGTCATTGAGCAGCCTCTAGTGTGAACGTTACTGCTGTTTACCGCAAACTGTCATCCGTGACTTACAGATAAAAATACGGCTCGTGTGGCCAATCCTTGATAAGTGTGATTGCACTGTACATCTACTCATCCATTCACTGCTGTACTGCTGGCCAGCAGTGGGCTTAGCTAGGGCAAAAAGGGAAACAGGCAGTTCTATGCGTTACAACTAGAGAGTTGTGGTTGCTGTAAGACTGCGCTGTTGACTGGCCGCCAACTAGTGATTGACAAACATATGCCAAATGCTAAATTGGAAGTTTTTGTAGTTGCCAGTAGGAGTGACTTCTAGTTTTCCTTGATTTTCACCTATTCCTATTGGTCAGAACTAGTTGAAAGCTGTATCATCGTTCGTCAATTGTGATGGACTACAAGATGGGAGGAGTTTCATTACGACCCGGTAAACAGAACCGTAGTTATGGCTATATTATTGGGAGCAAAGGGCTAGCGATTTAGCAGGCTGAGCTGACGGCTAGTAGTTGCAAGCTCTATGCTGATTGGCTGCTTTTATACTTTTATAGTCCATCCCGGTGTTTAAACCGGAAATAACTAAGTTCATATGAAAATTGTATCACCTGATACATTTTGCAACAACGAGAATCATCTCCTTACAGGTAGTTAGATCAAGATATGTGCACGGTGTTGAATATTGAACCAGGTTGACTCAACAGGAAGAGTAAATCTCAAGTCAATTTGTGTTGATCTATGAACTCAAGTGTCACACGATGTTATGCAACCAGAGCTGAAGTTTGTAGTACTTCTTAATCATCATAACTATGACTATAAAGTCTTGGCTACACAGACCAATGTCCACATTGTTTCCATGCTAAACGATGTGTATAGTCAGAAAGGCATGGTGGCTACAAAGAGCGGCTGGCTGGAAAATCCCATGACACCTGTTCATGAAGTGGGTCATATTTAACAAGGAGAGGTGCAGTGGCTGTCACTGTTCACACACATCGCTCCGGTGGTTATGTATTTATTAGTTGCAAACTAACAATTCAGAAAGCTAACTGGACCTAGCTTCGCCGAGATTTAAAACATGTGTTGCCTCAAAACACGCCTGCTAGACACTGTGATTAAGTGCATCGACCGTCTAAACAATGTAAACACTGGTCCGTGTAAACACTGCACAGGACTTTCACAGGAGTGCCTAATATTCACCGATGTGCAGCTTGATGGAACTCAATCAACTTGAGTCACGAACTCTGACTGTCAATTAAAGCAAAGAGACGGGATAAAAATGCGGTTATTTTTTGTATGTGCCAATCAAACATGAAATACAGGAACACAATTAGATCCATTAGAATTAGAACATAGAGACAATGCCATTAGTTCATGTTTTTAGACCAAACGATGTATGATGAAATCATAGTTGTACTTATTGGCCTTACTAGATAAAGCGACTAAAGCCTTCAATGACTGCGATGACAATAACAATGAAAGCTTCTGGATCCTTAACCGCGACGGCCACCACGTCTACCGCCACCACGCCCTCCACGTCTACCACCACCACGCCCACCACGTCTACCGCCACGGTGCCCACCATTTCTACCACCACGATGTCCGCCACCCTGACGCCTGCCGCTGCGACGGTTGCCGCCACGACGCCCACCGCGATTGTTGCCGCCACGACGTCCTCCACGTCTACCGCCACGACGGTTGCCACCTTGACGCTTGCCACCGCCCCGCCTGCCACCGCGACGGTTGCCACCTCTTGAACCTCCACGCCGGATAGATCTGCCACGATTTCCACTGTGTCCTGTGAAATACAGTAATTCATTAAGATCCCCTCATCGAACCCGGAGCTGGTTGGATTCCAAAACATATGCAGCACAGTTTGGCTCTCCCTCTCAAGTGGTTCAATATTCGATGTTAGTTTTCAATTTTGGTTGAGGCTAAAACCATTGCGAAACAACTGAAGTTCATCGTCTGATATGTCTTCGTAGAATTGATTCCTTTGAGACATCATATATGTACCAACAACTAATTAGCAGTATTGAAGTAGGTTGCTTACGCAACAGGAAAGTGACTAAATATAAACGCAATTCGTAACCATCTCCAAACATCATCATTTCTGTTAGCTCTGTTTTTAAGGCTGGTTAAGATTGATCAAAATATGATGACCCACTTCAGACAGTATATAGTGCCTTGCGTCAAAATGAGCTACCCTAATATGTTTAGGTAACCAGCCACTGCTCAGACATAATCCAAGGTATTCTCATGTTCATACGGATGACACTTACCGCTGACTCTAGCGGAACTTCCACCGCCGCCTATTAAAAAAGAAGGAATCAATTTAAATTTCGGTTTTCTCCATCTGATTAGAGTTCTGAAAGTGTCCGAACGTGTTTGATGAGCGTAAAGGATCAATGACAGCTTTCAAGTTTACCGATCGAGTCACTTCCAAAAATATTAAAAGTAATTGTGAAATTGATCCAGGATCTGTAATGAAATGATGACGAACTTCACTGAACCAATTTTCCTTAAGTAGCTCCAAGAAAGACAAAAATTCATGGCGATAAACATTGATAGCATTCGCAGTATGGTTTACACTAGTATGGCTCGTGAGTAGGCGAACCTTCGAATGTAAAACTTAGAGTAAAGACGGAGCAGTTAAGGAGGCGCTGACTTTGAATAGTTTTCATATCAGTTAAATATTATGATGGGTCACAAGTAACAAATTTTTTGCACCCACCAGGACAAGCGGGGAATGCGCAGTCGGCTAAAACTCTAGCAGGTCCTTCGCAGTCCGCCCCTCCATTGGACGGAGGTGGGCTGTCACACACCCTCGTTCTTGGCACCGTTCCTCTACCGCAGGTCACTGAGCAGACTCCAGTCTCGAATGGGGACCAATTTCCATTGACTGGACCTGATCATGTAACAGGTTGGTGAGTTTCACGTACGTATCGGCTTGTTGAGACAACACGCCTATGTTGGTAGGCCCTCGAGTTTCATGCGCATCTGTTATATGTGCAGATTAAATGTGGTATACCACAGGCGTGCCTGATCCGAAAAGTTCCAGGAAGGACCAAAATTGATAACGGTAAAAATTAACAACATTCACAGCATCATTTGCTCTAGTGTGACTTATGAGTAGGCGGTTCTTTTAATATTAAAGTTGAAGTAACAACAGAGCAGTTAAGGAGATGATGACTTTGAATAGTTTTCATATCAGTTGTGAGCAAATATTTCATGTATCCCTACTTGCGAGCCTTCTACTAACGTCAAAACTTACCAGTACAAGGTGATGGTGCTTGACAGCGTACTGTTTCGCTATCAGGTCCTTCACACCGCAATCCTCCATTGGATGGTGGTGGGTTGTTACACACTCTGGTCCTTGTCACAAGTCCTTGGCCACAAGTTGCTGAGCAGAATCCGTCAACAAACCGCGACCAGCTGCCATCGACCGGACCTAATCACAATAACACTTGGTACTCACCCGCTTAGCTGCTGCATCGTCAACTTATTATGATTGGTCACTATTAACATGTTTTCTGCACCCACCAGGACAAGCAGGGAATGCGCAGCCGGCTAAAACTCTATCAGATCCTTTGCAGTCCGCTCCTCCATTGGACGGAGAAGGGCTGTCACACACCCTCGTTCTTGGCACGGTTCCTCTACCACAGGTCACTGAGCAGACTCCAGTCTCGAATGGGGACCAATTTCCGTTGACTGGACCTAATCAGGTAACAGGTTGGTGAGTATTGCGTACACTATGGAAAGTTCTGCACAATTTGATTTGTCCAGTCTAATACTAGTACTTGTGCAAATAGCCACAGAAGGATCATTGGCTCAAGAGCATGAAAAAGCAAGTTGAACATTGGCTGTGGGTGCTGTGTGGGAGTAAAGTTTAGGCTCCAACATCGCAATAATCTGAAGTTTTTAGAAATCCACATTTCCTGTCATTGAAATACGCAACTATCTGCGAAACCAGACATCCGAATAATATGGTATAACATGTTGAACCTGAACATGCGATGAAATTTGCGGATTTGCTGGGATTGATCAACTAGGGCAGGTAATGATCTCATAAGACTTGATTGCCATTGTTGGCTATACGATCAAATAGAAGCAACTTCTAACTTCTGATTGAGTTGTGTTTTCTAAGCAGACACTTCTAGAATACATTTTTATCTAATGGGATAACTTACGAAAACTCTTTCAGGTGTTATTGGCGATGTTCAGGAAGATTTTCTAAGGATGGATGGCGATATATCTTCCCATAAAATGATATCTACTTCATGAAAGGCAGGCAAGTTGTGATTTTGGACCCACTACTATCATATTATACAGGTGTGACACTGTAGCCTCTTGTTCAATTTTCAGAAGCTGATTTGCTTTTTGCAGCTCACAGATATTCACAATAGTGAACCTTCGCATTTAGGGTGTGATTGGACAAGTCGCAAATTGCTAAGATAAATATAGCAAGCGTGATTGATTGTCTCTTGATTGTAGTGCACGCTGCGTCGGCTTGTCTCTGAGCCAGCAGATGCCTTGTAGCCTTCTATTTATGTCTGCTCTGTGCATATTTGGGATTGCGGGTGCAGATGGGCGTCAGATGTTTACGCTGATAGGAAGATAACACCACTAACCTGGACAAGCAGGGAGTTCGCAATCTTCAATAATTGTGTTGGGGCCCTCGCAGTCAGATCCTCCATTAGACGGCGGCGGATTGTTACACACCCGTGTTCTCCTAACCTCTCCTATTCCACAGGTCACGGAGCAGACACCATTGCCAAACGGTGACCAGTTACCGTTGACTGGAACTAATAAAGACATCAGAAAGTAGACATTGGCTCTTCGTATTTCACCGTGTTAATGGCCAGACAATGATAGAGTTTGAAGCGGTTGGATCATGAGTGGTGAGCCAAGATCTTCCTGGGAAGACAACACGGCAACATGGGCATCCTTCTTAAGTGCAGGTTGAAGGTAATATAAAGCAGGCGTACCTGTTCCAAGAGCGGATTAAACGTATCGCACATGACACATGTGGGTATACAGACAAAAAGGTGAAAATCGCCCGCAAGATCACCTGAAACTTGCAATACTACAGGTTAAATTGAAGAAACTTATTCGCCTCTATTGCTACCATATTTTGGTACCACTCCAGTGAAAGATGCTCTTGTAACACTAGTTCTATTTGCGAGGGCAATTAAGCTTACCTGTACAAGGCGAGGGTGCTAGACAGGGCACTGTTTGATTAGCGGGTCCCTCACACTCCAATCCTCCATTAGACGGTGGTGGGTTGTTACACACTCTGGTTCTTGTCACAAATCCTTGGCCGCAAGTTGCTAAGCACAATCCATCAACAAACGGAGACCAGTTGCCATCGACTGGAACTAATCACAGTAATACTTGGTACTGACCTGGTTAGCTGTTAAGTCATATGGAATAAGTTTATTTAATCTGAGCCTCTAGTTTTACCATATGTGACCGTGCTTGACAAAACCAACCATAAGCCGCATCGGCTATTTGTTATATATAAGCAGTTGACGTTATCGGTGTTGGAAACCCATGCCGAAGCCAACTTTCACTGTCGCTTTGATTCTAGCCAATAAGAAGTGCTCTTGCAACCACCACCAAAATCATGCTAATTAGTAGATTCTATCCCCTAATATATGTCTGATTCTGCGTTGCTATGCCTCGCCGCAAGCTGCACCCATCATGAGAAAATGGCTGGGGATGTAGCCGCCCTTTTCCAGTCTGTCCAACACTAATATTTTAGTGTACTTAGTCGTGATTGTCCAGATGGGGACATAGATAGCAATACAGATAGCATTGAAGACTTAAATCCAGCTACTCTTGAAGAGGATAGTTCCTCATCTGACTCAAAATCTGAATCTGAAGTTGCTCGTATTACGGAACATGTGCAGTAAAGGCTTGGCCACACTAGCCGTATTTTCATCCGTCAGTCACGGACAACAGTATGCCGTAAACGACAGTACGGCAGGAAAAGTTGCCGTGCGCAAGCTAAAAATAGAAAGGAATGTGTGCCGTCGGTGACTGACGAATGAAAATACGGCTAGTGTGGCCCAACCTTAACGTTCTAGTTCTGACGTATAGCTATCGACGATCATGGAGAGAGGTATGTTTACTTTCTATTCAACATCTCATCGCACTGCTGTATGAGTTCTTTCCTATTTATGATAGTTGGACGCCATCACTTGCCTGCCTACTGCTCGTGTGGGAAAGGAGGAATTCGCGGTCCCAATTTCTGATCTTGAATTATTCAACGATAGCCAAAGAACATAATTTGATTGAATTGCTTGCTAGCTGTTTAGAGTTGATTGCCATGCTGCTATTTAGCATTATCTTATGCTACTGTGCTTGTTCCTTTGTGTTTACAAGCCTATACTTGGATGTGATTCCTAGCATCTACATTGCTTGTGTGAGAAAACAGACACTTGTTATTTCAGTTTGATTTTGAGTTATTCAACAATAGCCGAATAATTCCATTCGATTGAGTTGCTTGCTAGCTGGTAGGAGCTAATTTTTCTGAGTTCGTTCCAATGAGCTCATCATTTGATATAATTTTTTGTTGATGACTCTAAGAAACTAACTAAGAAGGGAAAGCAGCTGACCATTCTAGACAGAGAACTAGTTGCACCTACAGACACAAAGGTAAGTTAAGATATCAATGTAAAGATGGGTCCTCCAACTCTACTCTTCTCCCTCCCCTCCCCATTGAATCCTTTATCCTGCATGCCTTCTATGTCTCTTCACCTCCCTATGTTTCCCTCCTCCTACCTCGCCCTACCTCCCTACTTCCCTACCTCCATCCCACAATACAAACCAACCAAAACCAAACAACCACAACCAAAAACGATACA
>ERZ1740065.2276-NODE-2276-length-11899-cov-11.931611_pt1 | contig 11899 bp, 14 predicted proteins | sample MGYA00581738_ERZ1740065 | MGnify/ENA primary metagenome ERZ1740065 (study PRJEB43018, sample SAMN04849749) | marine metagenome | isolation source: floating plastic debris | place: Pacific Ocean | collected 2008-09-01 | study: EMG produced TPA metagenomics... | reverse complement strand
CATCTACAGCATCAAGTTAGTGGGTATGCATGGAAGAAATACCTGGTGATTTCACCCTTTTTTTAATGTTTGTCATAAAAATCAGAAAGAAATATTGGCGGTTGTGCATGCAGTCCATTTCAAAAGGTAGATTAGAATACCTCCCCTATGTAAACAATGGACCTCTATAAAGTCACATGATCATGTTAGTGCGGCTATTCATAATGAGATGACAACTCCCAAAAGCTTTCATGATGCGACAATTTCAACTGAGAACTTCACCGAATTTATCATTAGCAATCCTGTGCATATTGTGACATATTTTTCAGTTTACAGTATTACAGTATTGCAGTATTACAGTATTGCAGTATTGCAGTATTACAGTATTGCAGTATTACAGTATTGCAGTATTACAGTATTGCAGTATTGCAGTATTACATTATGTATATGCAATCTCAATGTTAAAATTCCAAACCTCTCTCTCAGCTGATTACCTCTGTGTCATGTTGACTCGCCCTCCTTAACCTTCTTCTTCTCTCTCAGCTCGGCCACCATGCCCGTTACTATGAGGTGTTTGGAAGACAATAACCGAATCGACAAACGAGTGATCAGTTTCGTCATACCTGTCGGCGCGACCATCAACATGGACGGCACTGCCCTCTATGAAGCAGTGGCGGCGCTATTCATCGCTCAGCTCAATGGCAGGGTCATGTCCTTTGGAGATATTGTCGTCACCAGGTGAGCTGCTTATAATAGATCTGTTTATTTGCCTCAGCAATATGCATTATTATTTTTGCAATAATATCCTATGTTTAGTTACATTATGTATTGGTTTTCTTTCTTATCTTTGTTTTAGTTATACTGATTTATTTACTTGATTGTACCAATTCTATTTATTCAACTTACATCACTGTTATTCATTTTATTTATCACTGCTATCAAATATTAAATTAATATTTTATTTATTTATTTTAATATTATTATTATTAAATTAGTATTAATAATTATGTTAATTTTAATATTAATATTAATTTGATATGAATATTAAAATATTATTATCATTATTATTCATTTCATTTATATTTATATTTATGTCGGCTATATCAGTTTCATTTTCCCAGTGCAATATTTGCAATGGTCACTGTTCACACCTGTTTCATGCAGTACCACGGATCGCTCTGACCTCTAAACTCTGGTCTCTAACCTCTTACCTCTGACCTCTGACCCTATGACTGAGGATCCCCTTATGATTCCAGATTGTACTGATGTTTAAACAGATACTGTAAACATAGAGTTTTTAACGTTGTCAAACTATAGTGTTTTCCTAAAATTAGCATATTTCTAATAATAGCACCCGGAATTTTTAGCAATTTCTTTCCAGCTTGTATATAACATAAAGAGCTATGGGAAATATAGCATCTTCTTTGAGTCGCTATTATAGCTATTAATGTGAGGTTGCTGAAATTTCCATGTTTACAGTATTTCCCTGAAATGCTTGGTTTTCCGTGATGACATCAAACCGAGATTGATATCCTGTAAATTACCTCTCTTCTCATAGTATAACGGCGACGATAGCCTCTATCGGAGCAGCCGGAGTGCCCTCTGCTGGACTGATTACTATGATCATCGTACTGAATGCCGTCGGACTGCCAGACGGAGACGTCGCGTACATCCTCGCCATCGACTGGTTCCTGTGAGTTGTTACTTGAAGTCTTCATTTTGATCGCTGAACAACGATACAGTAATAGTCCCAGCAGTAGCCTAGGCTTGTAAGAGGTTTCGCTATTCTATATGTAGCCTATGCTTGTAAGAGATTGTGCTATTTTAGCGGTAGCCTGAGATTCTAACTAGAAGGGCGTATGATTAACCCACCCCTTCCACAATGTTTTTATTTAGTTTTAAGCCAACTTTCACAGCCTGTTCTGATCATTGTGCTCATAGTATCAGCTTTACGTTATCTCCCAATTGGCAAGACCACATGGTTGAAACAGCTCTGGCTTTATTACTAAGCCATATATTCAGCTTCTTGCTACACCACAAAGTTCTTACTCACACTGGAGCCATATAAAGCTCCTATGCCATGAGGAGTTATGTCACCCTGTAAGACAGACTAATTTTGGAGTTGTGCTCTCTTTGTAGGGACCGATTTAGGACGGCCATTAACGTACTGGGAGACTGTGTTGGAGCGGGAATCGTCTACCATTACTCAAAGGCTGAGCTCGATGCCATGCCGCAGAACGAAGAGACCGATTCGGAGAGCAACAGCTCTATCAAGAAGGACGGTCAGCTAAACAACGGCTTCAACTCTGCAAATGACGTCTCGGAAACACACATGTGATTGGACAATCAGTTGACCTAATGATGAAAAGTTGAATGACACGTTTGACTGACCTACATCTCAAGTGACCCACCAGCTGGTGCGGTATGCTATATCTCTGTGTGTTTCACTATGCATATCTCTCGCAAAAATCACCTTATACCGTCTCCCCTCACGTTATCATGACTCCTCAACGGGAAAAAAGGTCTTCGTCCTTTTCATTCTCAATTTTACCGTCGTATTTTCCTTTCATATGCTCATAACTCACTCATCCAATGAGCACCGGTATATTCTCAAATATCTCCCAGCATAACCTTGTTATTATGCCAGAGACGTGCATTCTTATTTTCATACATTCATGGACCATTATAATAAACAATGACAAGAACAGATAAACCTGAGTTATTACAAGATGAAACTGCTGCTTGTGTTGAGAATACCGGATGTGACTAGATAGGAGAATACATGACTGATTGTGAATCAAAGTGCGACCCAAGTGATGAGCTATGGTAAAGACTTCAGCAGTATTCCTGATGTGTGACATGCGACAGCTGAAGAGACGGAGGGTTGACACCCAGACAATACTCCTCAGTTAATGACATCTATAGTTTCTGAGATGTCAAACTTTACTGGGAGCCGCAATCGAAATCTGCCCACTGATAGAAATCTGCCAACTGATGGAAATCCACTCACTGATAGAAATCTGCCCACTGATGGAAATCCACTCACTGTTTGAATCTTTATGGCAGTCGTGCTGTCATTGTGAAATGAGGAAACCTGACACCAGGCACATGAAGCCTTGCTTCAAAGGGAAATTACACCCGCAGTTTTATGATAACTAGTATGATGTCAACGTGGCCTTTATGAGAAGCCAAAGCAGAAGCCTACATGATAGTCACTATTTTATGCAATCAAGATGGTCCGGGTTTGGTTAAAATTGACTGGCTAGAAATTTATAGTCAATCACTTCACAACAACTGACTGATGCCTGCCATAATAATCCTCATATGTGCCTGCGATTGGTAAAGATTTACTGGATAACATGCTTGTCTTGCAGGAGATCTGTAGCTATAGCCCCAATGGCAACACAGTTCTACTCTTCTATTTTGGAGTTGTGCTCTCTTGCCTCATTAGAAACGCATGGGAATACGGTAAGTGAAGCTCCATCTCGATCATGATGTTGTACTAAACCCTGCTGAAGATAAGAGGAGCGAAGTAATTCCAAGTTTTATCTTTCGTCTTATCTGACAGTGTACAAACTTGAGTGTGGAGTAAGTGTACAATTACAGCCCACTGTATCTCGTGACAGCTACTCCTCTGATGAGTAGTGCTCATTTCGTCAGCTGTTACTATCCCAGTCGGTGACAGTTGTTGCGCTCCATCTCTGTACTACTAGGCTAAAACATTGTTGGTAGGGAGAGTTTCTGCTGTTTCCCTCACGGTCACCAGTAACCAGAACCTGCCGCCATGAGGGTTAATGTCAGCCTCGATAATATCAAACAGAACCTGAAGAAGCACTCGGAGCATGTATTGCTTGCACTGCTCCTGTTCTTTATGGGAGTGGGAATACTGATGGGAATCCTACTGAACAGCCATGACCTAGATGCCAGGCAGGTAAATATGCGTCTGATCTGATAGCAGTGATTGCCTCAAGCCTGTCTATGATTCTTGGAGTTTCTTCCTCCGTCTCTCCTACCTCTACCGTCCATTCTCGATCTCGCCTCCCTCTGTCTCCCCTCTCTCCATCTCCCTCCATCTTCCATTATCTGTCTCCCTCCATCTTCCATTCTCCGTCTCTCCTCCCTCCATATCGCTTCCCTCAACCTCTCCTCCCTCTATCTCCCTTCCCTCCATATCTCATCCCTCCGTCTCCCCTCCCTCCATCTCCCCTCTCTCCATCTCTCCGAATCCATTTCCATTCCCTCTATTTCCCACCCCCTCCACCACCACATCCATCTCTCCATTGTGCCCTCCATCCCACCATCAGCCATTCCTCCCTCCATCTATCTCCTCTTCATCTATCCATCACCCTCCCTCTATCCATCTTCCCTATTTTCACTTTCTTTCCCTACTACTGTCATATGTCTCTCTCCCTTCTCTCTCTAGACAATTCACGAGATGTCCGTATACAATGTCTGCTGGTCTCAGAACTACTGACATGTAAGGGTACTAGTTAATAAACCAACCCTCGATTTCCATGCATGGCTCGCCTTTCACTTGGTGGCTTAGCGCATTGGGATGATCCGCCATTCGAATCTACAAGCGACCCTTGAAACTGTGTAATATTTGCTTCTCTCCTCGCAGATCATGTATTTGGACTTCCCCGGAGATCTGTTAATGAGGATGCTCAAGATGATGATCCTGCCTCTCATTGTGTCCAGTCTGATCGCTGGCCTTGCTAACCTTGACATCAGTTCTAGCGGACGGATGGGCGGCCGCGCCGTTCTGTACTACATGTCCACCACCTTTTTCGCTGTAGTTTTGGGTAATTCAAGTAAATCATCTGACTTCTCATAAGCGTCTTCTTCACAGAGTGAAATATCCACTCCTCTCATCTGCAGGTATAATACTAGTAGTCTCCATACAGCCAGGAACGAGAGCTGTGAAGTCTAACCTCGCGCAGACGACAGAGGGCGCTCCGGGTCTCGTCATTACCGAAGATAAAATCCTTGACCTTGTCAGGTTAGTTCACAGAGATAACAATAATAATTCTCAAGTGCATGTTATGAATAAGTGTCCACAACACGGCCATGCAATATAAAGATAAGAATTGAGAAAGAGTGGTAGCTTTGATAAACGTCATGCGTAAATGAGTTTGCGTAAACATGATTTGGCATAGGCAGCTGCCCGTTAGATTTTGGAGTCTACTGCATCAAAGACTATACATTCTAAGATGACTATGGCTATGTGATAAAGTTGGATTTGTCTCCCTCCCAATATGGTGTGATGAGTTTTGTGTCTGACGAGGGAGACAACTCTTGTTTGATGCTGGAGTGTTTTGTCCTGGCAGAGAGGAGGCATGGATTGCCGCTATAGGTATCAGTGTCTCTAACAATGAATCCGTACCTGTCAACCTGACGGGCTGAAAATACTTGAGATTCTGTTTTTCTGAACTTTGAGAAGTCATAGTTCAAAACCCCACCCCCTACAGCTGACCCCTGACCCCCTACAGCTAGGATTCTGTCATTTTTGAGCTCAGCGCAGTAGGATCTAACTGGTGAGCCACAGGAGGACATTAAAAAACCATTAATAGCAATCTCAACCCTAAATTCTGGCACCTGAAATACGGGAGACTTGACAGGTATGGATGAATTGCTGTATCACAGTAAATCTGCTAAAATTGTGACTCACATGCTTTTGAACTCACCTCATTGATATCCTTTCAGTTCTTCGTAGATAAAAATAAAGAAAGTTTGAATACTTTGGCCGTAATACTATCAGGCAACATTTCGGAATTTTCCAATGAGGCCATAATAGTTGAGGCAGTTTTAGTGAACAATTCGAATGACTATCTAGGTCAGTATTCCCCGACAACCTGGTCACAGCAACATTTCAACAAATTGAGACGGTTTACACCACCTACAACTGCAGCGCGGCGGCAGGAAACAACACAGACGAGCAGTGCTCATCTAGTTCCATCCTGTCGGTGGAAAAAGGTAAGACAATTCCCAACTCTGCTAATTTTTTGCTCAGCAATGAGGAAATGAAATTTTCCTCATGGCCACTAACGCTCATGAATTACTTCGCACACGTCAGGGTAAGGTTAGCCGTGGAATTGAATTAACCTCACAGAATGTTTAAGAATTCATAGAAATCTTTACGCGTCTGTAGGAGTTGTCATATACACAGTGTCGATGAATGCCTAAATCACATCAGGTGATTTACGAGCCTAACGACAAGCAGGAACATACCTTCTACACAATAAGCGAGCTCCCGACCTTGTGACATGTCCAAAGCTATATTTAGTCGAACAAAACTCTGTCCAGACATAGCGAACTCACTTAACAGAATATAACTGATTCATCATAGTTTCCATGCATCGTAGATCATTCATGAAACGATTAGTGATTGTCTGAGAAATCAATGATCTCTAGGCTCAGAATATGTACCTTGATTGCTTTTTCACTTCAGAAATGTAACCACAGCGTTTATCTACTCTGCTACAACTCATTATACATCTGAATATTTACATGCTGGTTGCTACATCCATAATGGTATAGCTATAACTTGCTTGGGATCTTCTTGTTGCCAGGATGTTTGAGAATAGTTACTCATCTTACGAATTTTGCCATCAAATAATCAAAATGATTGAATTGTCGATTATCGATGGGCCAATAATTGAAATTGGAACCCAGAATCCTAAATCGTTTCACCCCGACTACCCAATGGTGCAGTATGATAGAATGGCATCGCTATTGCTCTGTGTTATACAGAAGGGGAGTTGATCTACTACACGCTGGCAGTGTCAAGTAAGAGTGGTTTGAACATACTGGGAATCCTAGTGTTTTCTATAGCCTTTGGAATCGTCCTCGGAGGAATGGGAGAGGCAGGAAAGCCTCTCAAAGACTTCTTCAACTGCCTCAGCGAAGTCTCTATGAGGATTGTTCAACTCATCATCTGGTACTCTTTCTCATCAGCCTTACCTTGTCCTAGTGCAATGCCTAGTACAATTCATGATATGCCTGTTTACTGCTACTAACACCGCTGCAGCCGCTGCCACCACTATTGCCCTGTTATTGCTGTGCTACTTATTTATACGACTTCTTTTGTCAAATTTGCAGTCCTGAAAATGTTGAAATGTTTCATTTATAATCTAACGCATGTGACAGCTTACTGTTACTGTTCTATCAATGCAAAATTGTGATCTTTTCATATCACACCATAATCATTGTTCAATCTTTGGCATACACAGCAAGTCTCCCGTATTCACCGGGAGCCTCCCATATTTTTACGGTCCAAATTTTGAACTGAAATTGCTATTACAGGTATCCTAATGTTTCCTGTGGCTGTGATTGGTTAGATCTTGCTGAGCTGAGCTCAAATATGGCGAGATGTTAGTTATAGGGAGTAGGGGCTCTGAGCTATGGCTTCTCAAAGTTCACAAAAGTTAAGAAAAACTGAATCCCCAGTATTTCTGGTCCTACAACTTGTCATGTATGATCCTTGGAGTAATTTGTTACTTGCTAGTGTGGCCCAGCTTTGAGTATAATGGCATGTTACTAAAGCAATTTATGCAGCGTTAGTAGCAGTGTATATAAAACTGTAGAATAACTCAGATTAGGCTGGGAATTTCACTTTCACCACTATCATGCGTTGTGGGTACCGCATTTCCTTGATTATAAGACATGTTTAGATCCTGGAAAGGCAAAACAGGGACTCATATAGCGTGTCATCAGACTGCGATCTCGGCTAATTAGGCTACAGCTCATTTAGCATGAAAATGCATATCAAGATGGCCGCATTTCCTTAGAGACATGTCTCGTAGTCAAGGAAATACGGTATGGTGTTTACTGTTACCAATGGGAGGTACAGCTCGTTTTACCTGTCTCAGGTATTCTCCTATTGGTGTCTGCTTCCTGATCGCGAGCAAGCTGGCCGGAACCGCCAACCTGGGCTCTCTCTTCATTAGCCTCGGATTCTACATGCTCACTGTGCTACTCGGGCTGTTCATCCATGGCTTCATAGTCATACCCCTGATCTACCTTATCTTTGTGCGAAAGAACCCATTCAAGTATATCCTCGGCATAGTTCAGGCTGTCGTAACAGCGTTCGCCACGGCTTCCAGGTATCTGTATGCTAAGAGTAAAGGTTTATCAGGAAAGCTATCTCTCTACTACCGACTGCAGTGCTGTCAGTGCTTGTACAGGTGCTGTCAGTGCTTGTACAGGTTATATCAGTGCTTGTACAGGTGCTGTCAGTGCTTGTACAGGTTATATCAGTGCTTGTACAGGTGCTGTCAGTGCTTGTACATGCTCTTTCAGTGCTTGTACAGGTTATATCAGTGCTCTTACAGGTACTATCGATGCAAATAGACTTGCCAGAGATGGAGTTCTGCTGCCTCTTGCACCTGCTAATATATTTAATCTACAGCTGGGTCTAATTACCTTTGATTCCGTTACTCCAGCTTGACCGTTGTTACTTTCATATATTTAAGTTCTGCCACGATGCCTGTAACTCTCAAATGTCTGGAGGAAAGAAACCACATAGACAAGAGAGTGACGAGCTTCGTGATCCCAGTCGGCGCGACAATCAATATGGATGGTACTGCCCTCTATGAGGCCGTGGCCGCGCTCTTCATCGCCCAACTTAGCGGCATCACCATGCCATTTGGTGACATCGTAGTTACCAGGTCAGTAAATGGAACAACAACTATTCCTCAATTACTGAACTGATTGGCAAATTTCGGTTCGACTGGCAGCAAAAATTCTTCAGCACATAGTTGTTGGTCCAAAATTACTGAAGTCTCTGATTCTCTGAACTTTGAGAAGCCATAGCTCAAGTTTACCTCACCTACTTTGATGTTTGATCCGAGGTGAAAAGATAAATGAAAGTCTTCCATTGTATTCAAAATATGTCCTGGATATATTCTCATAGTATAACGGCGACTATAGCGTCTATCGGAGCAGCCGGAGTTCCCTCTGCTGGACTGATTACTATGATCATCGTACTGAATGCCGTTGGACTGCCGGACAGAGATATCGCCTACATCTTGGCCGTTGATTGGCTCCTGTAAGCTCCGCACCTTCAGATTCAAATTGCCCCACTAGAAAAATAGTATTCCATTAACTATTCCCTGGTTTCTGATTGGCTCCTGTTAGCTCTGCCGTTCTCAGATCAATAGCAACAGACACTTTGACCAGATCTCATAACTAGAGGGAGTAGTATTCCATTAACTATTCCCTGGTTTCTGATTGGCTCCTGTTAGCTCTGCCGTTCTCAGATCAATAGCAACAGACACTTTGACCAGATCTCATAACTAGAGGGAGTAGTATTCCATTAACTATTCCTTAATTGTTGATTGGTTATTCAGGGACCGGTTCCGAACAGCTATAAACGTAATGGGAGATTGTTTTGGCGCCGGCATCGTCTACCATCTGTCGAAGAACGAACTACCGGAGCTGCCAGCAGCAACCGACCTAGACTCTACGGACTCTGAGCCTAGCACCAGCAGCACTGCGCCTGCCTCGTATCACAATGGCATCAACACTTTCCTTACGAAGGAGGAGGAGAGTGAAGTTGCTGCATACATGAATGCCGCGCTGGAGAAGGAAGACACCCAGATGTAAAAACGACAATGAACTACTCTTAGGCTGCGAACGCTATCACCAAGCAAGCACATATCTCGAACTCTAAACTTGTAGCTCTACTTGCATTGCTGGAGATGTATTCTCTCTATAATAAAATACATTAAGACTAAAACTCTATGTCTATTCCATCACTTTCTGATATGTTAAGCAGTCATCGGTTAACTTTGTCAAGAGAAGACAACCCTAAAATTGTCCCACTTCTGCATGACACCACTGTAATGGATGTGCACTCTTTTACTTCTCAAACCAACCGGTAGGGCTGGATTTTAATCAACTTATTCTAGGATTAACTAAGAGTAATTGCTCAGAAGATTAATTCTATTCTACGAGATTAATCTTGTAGCTATTTGAGGATGAATTTTATGATAAACAAAGAGTAATATGTTACAAAGATCTGTGAACTAGTATGATTGCATATTTATATCAACAAACTCAACATCAGCGCAGTTAAATACCACTAATGACCCACCGAAGACATTACAGTAATGACACCGCCAGCTGCTGCAGCTGGTAGAACCGATAATGTTGTGAATTCTATAGCTCAGGCACTAGTTATAGTGGCAAGATTAAAATAAGATTAATTCAAGATTAAAATTATTAATCAGAAGATTAATCAAGATCAATTATTTTGAAGAAATGCAGCACTACCAACTATTATAGTAGATTTTTAGTTCAAACACCACTGGAGCACAACGTCTTCACTCATCTTCAGCTCTCCTCACAGGTTTCCTCACATCGGGAGGACAACTCCCAGACCTGTGGTTGCTATCTGACAACTCAAGACTTCTGCAGGTTATTGGTTAGACATGCGCAGCTAACTATGCTTAATATGCTGCCTGGCTGTATCTATATCTTCTCCCCTCCTCCCCCTCTCTCTCTCTCTCCATCTCTCCTTCCTTCCCTTCATCTATCTCTCTATCCCTCCCTTTCCAGTTCTGAGTCTCAGATACTGGTACCATGGTCAGACAAGGTAGTAAATGGATAGATAATGAAGAAGTGTATGAGTTCGTACACGATAAAAAATCTCCACGGGTATGGCGATGGGATAAAGGTAGAGGTAAATACCATTATTCGCACTCCTATGCGAAATCAATTTTGCAATGGGGAGTTGTCCTCTCCATATCACGCGAGTCGCTTATAGTCGTTTTTGTTTTGATCCATGCGACTTGAGGTTTCTTCATGTGAATTGCGATGGTAGTAAGGAAGTTTCGTGCCTCCAAAGTAAGGCCTGTCTGAGACCTGACAAGTTCCCCGCCCAGATATTTAGCAATATTTAACGAACAATGATCCATCAGGTATTTTCATCAATTTAATCACTCACTCCTCAGATTGAAAAACGTTTTCACGTTGGATCGGGGATACTCAAACAAATCAGGAGTTATGGATCTATTTTCGTCGAGGAACACTGTGGGGCCACCATTCATACGGTTGCCTGTCAAAGATTATATCGAATGTGCTCGTAAGTTTTACTCATAATTCACATTAATGATCGATATTGTTCTGTTTATGTTACTTTCTGCAACTGAACTTACAAAGAACATTTTGAATGGCTTAGGTCTCATTAAAGAGAATAACTCAGCGCTGTCAGTACTACGTACATGCATCAGCGAAGACTCAAGTCTTTGGAAAGAGATAGAGGTGCTAGAAAAAGCTGTGTACAAGATGAAAAACAAATGGAAACTAGAAGCCATCTTCAAAGGCACTAAGCAGGTGGGGGTTGTCTTTTCCCCCAACATGTTGTGGTTCTGGTTGAACTTCTAGGCTTGATATATTTTGATGGGATTTTCAGCCCCAGCTCATTCACAATCCTCTTTTAGTTGTTGGGTGCGCACTTCCCCAGCCTAGTTCTGGTTGCTCAAGATAATACATAAGTATTGTCGCTAATTTTAGCAGATTTGAGCTCTCAGTTGTGGTAAAAAAATATTTCCACGTTTGTGGAACCTCAGGAGAAGCTTATTTACTTACATCCTTGACAGTGATTGGCTGCCCCAGTAAGGATTAGTAATCAATCGTATTTGTGATAACTGTTTACCTCACTCTCCAGGTGCTGAAATGCATGAGAGCGCTGAAGGAACAGAAACTGCTGCCACTGCTATCGTCGACCATTGCAAGTGTACTCGGCCTGGATGGCAAGACTCTGGTGCCGTCAAAGCAGTACCTCGAGTTCATACTCGTCAAAATGATCAGTCAGTATCACATCTACATCACCATAGCAACATTATGGTGTAGCAGATATCATCTCCTTCCCCCTCTCCTCCTTCCCCTCTCCCTCTCCCCCTCCCTCTCTTTCCCCCTC
>ERZ1740065.2275-NODE-2275-length-11903-cov-11.507849_pt1 | contig 11903 bp, 11 predicted proteins | sample MGYA00581738_ERZ1740065 | MGnify/ENA primary metagenome ERZ1740065 (study PRJEB43018, sample SAMN04849749) | marine metagenome | isolation source: floating plastic debris | place: Pacific Ocean | collected 2008-09-01 | study: EMG produced TPA metagenomics... | reverse complement strand
CCCTCTTCCTTCCCCCCCGATCTTTGCCCTCTTCTTTTTCTCTCTCTCCCCCTCTCCCCCCCCTCCCCCCACTCCCCCCCCCCCCTCTCTCCCCCTCCCTCTCTCTCTTTCTATCCTCTCCCCTCTTTCTATCCCCTTCTACATCCCTCTCTCACCCTCTACCCCTATCTCTTCCTCTCTATCCCTCTCGTATCATTTCGCTCACCGCGCGGTATTTACAGCCCATCCATCCTCTCCCTCAGGCTACGTTAGTCACCATGTCGCCGCCTGTGTTTCAGCTGATAGAGTCGAGGCTGAAGCTGACGCTGCCGACAGACCTGATGTCAGAGTTGAGAGACGGCGTTGTGCTCTGTCATCTGGCCAATCACGTCAAAGCTCGTTCCGTCTCTCAGATACACGTGAAGAGCAGCGCAGTGGTCAGTATCAGAGTCTGTCCATATAATATGTCTGATATAGTCTGGTATCCATACCTGTCAACCTGCGGGGCTGAAAATACGGGGGATTCCAGTTTTAGTCTTCTATAGTCGCAGTGTCCTTCGCAATGTCAAATTCCTCATGCAAATTCCTCATGCGCTATTGCTAGCTCTTTTCAAAAACATCAGGAAGATATTCACTGCTGCCAGTCTATTACTTTTATGAACGTCTGCAGGTCGTTGCGGGTTGTAGGCAGTCAGATGTCAGTTATCTGAGCTGTTGTTGTTATTGATGAACTCCATGCGTTTACTTCTTGCACCCTATCTATTATCTATTATCTATTATGGCCAGCTAGATTAGGTTTAAACTTGCCAAGGTCAATTTGCGTTGCAAAAATGAGCAGCTATCTGTTGCATTGTCTACTATCTCCATCTGACTTCCCACATCTCATAGGGCCCAGTAGCAAGCTAGAAACTGTTGCACTTTTTTAAAAACAAGCATCCATCATCAGTAGTGTACTAAAAATGAGTGGGCGATGTTCACTAGCATTTGTACCCCCCCTCTCTGTGCTGGATATAAACACCTATTTTCCAGTGTGTACAGAAAAATGGGCCACGGTTTTATCAAGTTGTACAGTATTTCTATTTCTGACAGTCAAACACTCGAATACTCCCTTCTCTGCCATCACCTCTCTCTCACCGTTTGTCTTTTTACAGCCGAAATTATCGATGGCCAAGTGCAAAAGAAATGTCGAGAATTTTCTTGACGCTTGCAGACGCCTGGGCGTGCCGCAGGTAAGATATGAAACATGTCCGCCATTCCCTTTGTCTCATACAGTGCTGACTGTGTAGCTTCTTTGTTGGCTCCTCTGGCTTCCCTCTTATTTCTGTGCTTCACCTTCCAATTCTTTCTTTTGTTGTCCAAACTTGAAACCAGACTGATCATAGATGTAGAGATGGGCACGGCTGCTATCATTTTATATGACCACACTAGTGTCTACTGGTCTCTAGTTCAATGAAATGCTATCACTCAACCAGTGATGTAAGCCCCTTAGATAGCGAGTGGACAACTCCCACTACTAACCTTATATAAGCTCAGTTCCAATGACTGAAGGAGGTGTGCCGACAGGGTAATCATGTGTGTGCTCATCACATGGCGCTCCGAACTGCGGTCCGGTCGACTATCTCGTGCTAGTGTAATCAGCACACCCCTGACTGACTGACCAACGATGTATGTTTGTGTACTGAGTTGCTCTTTTATTTACACTACAGCTCTCCTGTTTGCACACGTGCTTGTCTTCCATCGTGCATCTTGCAACTACCTATCTGTCTTGAATGGAATATTTTTGTGCAACATTCTTGAAACTGTGTCCCCATCCCTCTCATCCTCATCCTTCTCTCTCTCCTTCCTTTCTCCTTCTGCCATATTTTCTTCTCCATTCTCTCTGCTCATTTTCCCTGCCGTTCTATTTTCCCTACTTTTGTCCACTTTTCTCATCTCCCTCCGTTCCTCCCTCCCACCATGCTCACTTTCTCCCCTCCCTCTCTTTCCTCTCCCTCTCTCTCTCCTCCCTCTCTCTCTCCCCTCCCTCTCTCTCCCCTCCCTTCTTATCCCATCCCTCACTATCCCCCTACTCCTCTCCACCTCTCTCTCCTCCCCCCCCCCCCCCCTCCCCCCACTCCCTCTCTCTCCCCTCCCTCTCTCTCCCCTCCCTGCCTCCCTCTATTTGCCCCTCCATTGGTTATGAGCACTTATTCACACGGACACACACACACATGACGTCAGCTACAACCGTGTATCTGGTGTCTCTCTCTCTTTTCTGTAGGCTGAGTTGTGTTCCGCTGATGATATTTTGGATGACATACGTCCTAGGCGTGTCGCTCGCACTGTCCAACTTCTCACGGGCTACTCAGTGCCCAATAAATTAGACATTTTCCTGTCGTACTTTTGTGCTTATCTGTTTCTCACGGTCTGCTTGTGTTTGTACCTCCTACAACCGAGATCGTAGTTGAATCTTTCTCTCTGGCCTTTTTCCGTTCTCAGCAGTTTTGTTGTTGTTGCCATGCGCTTATCAGTCAGCTCAATGAAAGTATATGAATGTGTTCTTGGTCATTTGTTGCCGGTTTACCTTGCAGAATTGCATAGAACTGTTGTGATATGTTTGTACCCGTGCCTCCACGATGTTGTGCCCATCAATCCGTTGTGCCTCTGTTGCTTTTACACCACTTACCATTCGATATTACAGCGCCACAGCTATCCGTTATTATTTGTTTCCCGCTCATAGGATTGCATGTGTTGTCATGGCGACATACTCGAGGACAAACGACCTCTACCCATCCTGAAAGCGGTTCAAGCTTTGCTCGAAATAAAATCTAACAACAGGGCAGTTAGCGGCAGCACAGCAGCTGCTAGCGGAAGAGTGCGATCATCGGGAACAGCAGGGTCAAGGACATCGTCGTCAAACATAGCTCGCTCGGTCACACCGACGAACAGACGAAGTCAACAGCCTCTCCACTCGTTTGTCTAGTTTTTATTTAGTGTGATATTATGCAGCCGCCATTTCTAGTTGAACTTTCATAGTACAGACTTTGTTTTTAGGCTGTGCAACATTCTTATGCTATGTATCATGATGATAATGACAAAGATGCCTATTCGTTATTCTAACTGCTGCATGTCAAATTATTCCCGCGGACAAGAATTGTTCGTGTGCCTCTAGTCTTTTTTGACACTCGTCTTCTGCTTGCATTTTACATTTTGCACTTTGAAAGCTGCTTTTTATCATTGTCATAAACTGGTGCTTATTTTCATGTTAATAAACTGCTAGTGCGTGCAGCCAAACCGAAATCTCCGCCATAGTCAAAACTGTTCAGAGTTGTGATACAATAGGAACAGATTAAGGGTCTGAGAAAGGGCGATGAACCACTAAATCTGCTTCTGTTGATGTAAGCATCTTGGACCTGCAAGAGTGGCGTGGACATTTTAGTCTGACAGATATAAGGCACATATTGAATGCATTGGTCATCTAGCATACAGTCACAGCAATGATGACATAGGGGCCAATGCAAGCTACTATTTCTGACATGTGCATGACAGTTTTCGAGACTGTTCTGAGATTTAAAAATACAATGAACATAAGATTATTCAACATTCAGACATTTAACCATACCAGTGAGGGTATATGGATTTATCTATTCTTTACTTGACAATTTGCAGCCATTTGGTAATGAGAAGAGTTTTCATCCCCAACATTTTCCTACTGGTACAAGAGATCCTATGCTAACAAACCTAGCTATTGACGTTGCCGGTTGTTGCATTTTCAAAAAAGCAGGAACTACGAGTTAGCAAACGACAGCTATGCATGTTCGCGAGAGTAAATAGTAAATAGAGTAAAATAGTGGTAGATCACACTGTAGGTGCAGTCAAGGTCCAATAATACACGTGGATAGTATATCAATAGCGCATGTGGCTATGCGTTTTCGATCGACAATCGCTACAGCTTGCGCGTGCTCTCTCGACTATCGATTCAGCCTTCAGCCACACGTGCATTGTGCGCTCGTGGCATCTCTGAACCGAAAGTTCATTCGACCTACATTCCAAATTTCCTTCTATGACGTAACTAAAATCATTCATACGCCGCGATATAAATGTAATAGTTATTAAGCATGTTGTTATGTATGAAAATAAGAAGTAAGTAAAGAAAAATTCTTAAAATATACCTGAAACCTTTTTTATAATCGAAAAATGGGCTTATGACGCTTCTTTTCTCTGGAGTTTTCAAGGGTAGTAGGCGGTACTTCGTCTCTTGACGAATCATAGCTACTTGAAGAAAGCCTGTATTACAAAACCGTGTAACACGGTTCTTCGGTCATACAATATGTGCCGATGTTTTCAAGAGACGTATTATCACCCTATATTATATGACTTGCTAGTTACACAAGTTTAGAACGCTGTACGATTTGTCGATGGTGGGAAAGAGATACATAACATACCAGTTCACTGCAGGATCAGTCTTCACTGCATGGAAGGATAGTGAACGATGGTGGATATTGCTCATCAAGCTGTCCAGTCACAAAACTTTGGACTAGCTACTGAAATCTATGATAGGATCCTTAGGGAAAAAGGACCAACAGCTGAAATTCTTTTCGAACTCGCGAAGTGTTTGGCTCACAGTGGACGCCTTAGTGAGTCGCTCACAGCTTACCTGAAAGCCTTCAGGCTTGGGCGAGGTAAGTTAGAAGTACTGTCGCCGTTATCAAAAGCTCTAGTGAAGCTCACGAGGGAAAGAATGGAAGCTGTGAATGGCGAAGACAATTCGCTTCAATTAGACACTAAAAAGATTCTAGACTCTGAACCGTTTCATTGTGGCATATGCCGAGGAACTGTGAGGGAACCAACAACTATATTTTGTGGACACACATTCTGCAAGACATGCCTCGATAAGAATGGACACAACGTGTGTGTTGCTTGTGGTGATATTCCGTCGGATACAGAGTATAAACACAATATACTGCTAATGACTGTTACGAAACTACTTTTTCCAAATCAAGAGGAGTTTATACAACAGAAATCGGCAGCGAATAATGCTGTGAGAGAAGGGAATTTCTCCCAAGCAGCATCGCTGTATTCAGCGATGTTAGAAACACGTAAGTTCAACTACTAGCATCTTCCTGATGCGACTGTTCAGACACGTGATCGAGAGAGTTGAATTGTACGATTAACTTCTTTCATGACTAGATAAAAACGATCACACCGTCTGGAGTAATCGGTCATACGCACAATACAATGGAGAACGTTTCCACGAGGCATTAGACGATGCAATGGAAGCTATACGACTCCGTCCACAATGGGCCAAGGTTGGATAGCTGGGCACTGTACATAGATTCGCTGCCACCGTTGCAATTTAAATAATGGTTGTATGTGATCATTGCAGGGATACTACAGGAGAGGCGTTGCTGAGGAGGCGTTGGGAAGGACACAAGAGGCGGCCATTTCTTTCATGAAATGCCTCGCGCTAGACAAAACGGCATGTGAGGCTGACTCTAGGCTCACTCAAGTGAGTGAAAATCCTTTATAGTGCAAGCATCCCCATCACCTAATGACCCTCTGGCCGGTGTTTTTATGTCCCTATTTCCAACACCCACGGCAAAGTCTGACATGATTGATTGAGCCTTCTCTAATCTTAATCAGTACATGAGGAATAGTCCATGATACAGAACCTTCAGTTCATCGGTCACTGCAAGTAGCTATTCGGTCACCACTAGTCCTTATTCCTAGTTATTAGAGCTGTCAGCACTGAATCCAGTCAGTTACTTGTGTAACAGGCCCTTGTGTAACTCCTTGATGCTGGTCTGGAGTTATGCCCCCATGAAGTTTTTCCATTTCCTGCTCAGATCCTGTACAAATTGCTCGAGCCCACGATGGCCGTTGAGGACTTGAAACGCATTCCTGTGGCCAGTAAAGAGCCAATGAGTGACTTGCTGGCGTCATCAGACGCTGGCGACGACACGAGAACCGGACTGGAAAAACTCAAGTCTCTATTGGATACCCAGTTCAAGGAATGTGACACAGTAAGTCATCAATGCAGTACATTAGTACATTGTTAGTACGTTAACGTAGTCAGTAAGTTAGTGAGTAGACAGTATCATAGTTGATAGTACGTGGCTGCTGCTTAGGTAGACTGTAGTATTACAATGCAGTAGGTGGCAAATGAAGTCGATCTAGTCCGTGTACATACGTGATGGCAGTGTACATACTATGGCAGTGTGATATTAGTGCGATAGTAGTGCGGCGGTATAATATGGAAATCAAAAACAAGAGCTGTATATACGTAGGTGTAGCCATTATCCTAGAGCAGTGTATGACATAACCCAAGTTCCTGGTATTATACGATAGGTACCCTGGGATTTTATCACCAGTATATCAGACTATATTTCTCAGTAGTTTGGCCGAAACAAAATACCACTGTGATCAGCGCAGTGACCATTATATGGCTTACTTACTGGTTAGCTATGTACAACTAGAAACGTTCTAGATTTGACCACCCTGTGCTCAGGGGAATTCAGTTGAGAGATGTATATATGTATATGGGGAGATGGAGGGTGAGGGAGGTAGAGGGTGAGATGGAGATGGAGATGGAGGGATATGGAGAGATGAGAGATAGAGAGAGGGAGGGAGAGCGAGGGAGGGAGGGAGAGAGGGGGGAGAGAGAGCGAGAGAGAGCGAGAGAGCATACATATCATGTATTCTTGCGTCAGCGCTGAAATCTGCTCTGATATCAATAACTGCTATGTTTCAGGCCGCACAATTATTGTCGCAAGTTGATGACATTGACCCTAGTCCGCTGAATGCCGACATGTTTGAGTGTCCGCTCTGCTACCGTCTGCTGCATTGTCCAGTAACGACCCCTTGTGGACACGTGTTCTGTCAGCATTGCCTGCACCGTTCGATGGACCACAGCATGGACTGCCCGCAGTGTCGCGGCTCTCTCTCCTCAGTGAGTATCATATCCTCAGTCCACAGGCTATCCACCCCCACCCCATCCTGTCGTCGCAGGACTTCTACTTATGCTATCGCTCTCTCGCCTCCGCAGTACGTGGCGCATCGGCACAAAGCAGTCACGATGTCTATACAACGTATCCTCCAGCTCTGGTTCAGCAAAGAGGTCGACGATCGGGAAAAGGTGCACCAAGAAGAGATTACATCATTCACAGCGTGGGTTTTTCAAATCTTTGACTTCCTGTTTGCTGACAAGCATCCTGCGGAATGCGGACTAATCAACATCTTCGTCCTGTCGCTTATAGGAATGGCCCGGTGGCGGAGATACCCATCTTCGTCTGTACAATCGCCTTCCCAACAGTTCCCTGCCCGCTGCACATATTCGAGCCGAGGTATCGTCTGATGATGCGTCAAGTGATGGAGTCAGGCGTCAGACAATTCGGCATGTGCATGTGCACCGATGAAGATGACGAGTAAGTGATCGCTGGTCGCTGTGACGTGTCACATCTGACTTGCCTCATATGACGGTTTGCCGTGACGTGTCACATCTAACATGTGCCGTTTTGCTGTGACTTGTCATATATGCAGTGTCGCTGTCATGTGTGACATCCTTTTTTCGCCTCCAATCGTGACATGACTACAGCCAGCGCATTGTGACGTAGGTTCTTACATCTTAGATCTTAGGGTTACATATAGTCGAAGTCCTACTTACGCTTAGATATGTCTGATGTCTGGGCAGGAAATCGATGCTCTCATTACTGGTTTCTAGTACTACTAGTCCACTATGGATGAATGCCGACTGTCGTGATTTCTAGTTAGTCTTGCTAGGATTGCAGTTCACTGGACTCTGGCACCTATTGCTAACTGAGGTCCACTGTCGAAGCTTATGCAACTGAAAGTTTTAAATTATAGGAGAATTCTCTTGGACAGTTTATCTCCCACTGTATTTTCTGGTGTACGCTCCGCTGTTGTGTTTCAAACCTACACCTAGCTGTTCTATCAATCAGCCCAGTTCTCCATTGATATCTGCTCAGTTACCTACTGATAAACTGATTGCATGACTAATCGACAATAGACTGTGGAATGTCTGCATTGATAAGACAACTCCCAACTGTAGGTCCCCAAAATCAATAGAAAGGAAACAGAGACTCCCCCCTCCTCCGCTGTTCCGAATGTGGTATTGCGATGGGCGGTGTCAGTTAGTATTGCATACAGATGTAGTAGAATGGTCAATGTAGCCGTGATTCAGTGAAAAACTGGATTCGTTAGAACTTCTCAAGCGTAATAGCAACTGGCATTTGGCATCCTGCTCACCATATTAATGGTATTGAATCATTGCCGATTGCTTTATGAGACTTGTCTCTGTTTGTCAGGACGCAATACTCCGAATACGGCACCATGTTGGAGATATGTGATATCAAGTTCTTTCCCGACGGCCGATCCGTGGTGGATACCGTCGGAGGCCGCAGGTTCCGGGTTATCAGCAAGAGCATGAAGGAGGGATATCACATTGCCCGCGTCGAGTTCCTTGATGAGGTCAAGGTCGACGGCAATGAGCTGAACGGTGAGGTCATAGCCCTGCTCATCGTATCATTATTCTCCGTATACTCCTGCCCGTATACTCCTGCCCGTATACTCCTGCCCGTATACTCCCGCGCCCATGAGCCATGCGTGAAATTCCTCCACTGTCGTATCCATCATCTACTCTTAGCTCGGCTGTTGCCGTGACACAACTTATCCTGTCTTACCCATCTAATGCTGGAGAGGGGGGGGAGGCGTTTCTTATTTTTCTTGCTAAGATGCTGAAAAGTTGCCCAAATATGGTTTTAGCATCGCTTGGCTTTTCTGTCTTGTTCCCTTTCTTGTTCTCACACCAATTTATCATAGTAGCCAGCGCTCTCTTGATCAGTTCATCTATAGAAAGCCATCTTTGAGGGGCGAGGGTGAGAGGGTAATAGGTAGATGGGTAAAACGCTGTAGAGTAATGAGTCGTAATCTACATTGGCTGCCTGCCTTCTATAGCAAAACATGTTAATACATGGGAGGGTGTTAAATGGGTGAAACACAGTATCCATCTTCTACTAGCCTTTACTCTTGTGTGTTCCGTCTCCTTTCTTTCTCTCTCATTATCATTCCCGCTATTGATGTCTTTGTCTCGCCGTCTGTAGAACTAAATGAGCTGAGCGACCACACCTACGAGCTGGTCTCCACCTGGCTGAACAACCTTCCAAGGCGCATTCTCACCCGCATCTTCCAGCGCGTCGGCCAGATGCCGGAGAAAGAGAACGACGTTCAGGTTTGTCTCCTCCTGATGTCTTACAGCCCGTAAAGTCATCACTGACGGAGTAGCTGGAGTTCTCACTACTTGCTTCTTTGTTTAGTCGGCTCGATTCGGACCCAAATGGAGCTGGTGGGTGACTGCGATCCTGCCTATAGAGCCTCGCATACAGCTCACGATGCTCAGCATGAACTCTCTCAAGGACCGGCTAAACGCCATCAACGGCGTGCTGTCGTACATCAGTCGGCCATCTTGACTAGCGACCGGTTCACTCATCCCTTGTGCATTGATGACTGCCGTCGGACTATTTATTTGCCTCTTTATCCGGTACCTGGAAAGCGTGGGAGCGATTAGTCTCAACTGATGTCTGTTCGTCCATCTGCAATGTGATGCTCCGCTAACAGGAAATAATGCCTTTACGTTTCATGCAATCTCGCTGTTTATGACACAACTCTATGTATTCATTGGGTATTTATGTTCAATTCATATGTAGCTGTGTGGTTGTGATGCACACAGCTACCAAGCTACTTTTTATATTTCTTGATGAATAAAACAGAAATACAGATATTTATGTCATTTAGTTGGACTGAAAACTGAAACAGTCCTTATTAGAGACACATCAACTGTACTGACTGCGATTGAGCATGGAAGAACCATCATATCGTGATGTTCTGAGGGTTGCTTTGAATCCTACGAGCGTGAAGCAGCCTAATCAGCTCTCCAGGGACACCCTACTGTATACCACGCGGCCATCGACTGCAGGCACAGCAACATGCAACTCCTCTACATTTGACTAGAGCGCCTGCTCTAGCGTGACCAAAGGATTTACGTACCAGTAGATCGTGCTTGCGTGAACTACTAACCTAAGTTCCGTGAGCGTGACTATACATCGGGTGATCGGAATTTATGAGTTGTCTTCACTTCTTTATTACGGAGATACGCATGCGTACCTTTTATTTTTCCATTCCTCTGGATACCGTTTCCTCTTTTACCATTAGCCCACACTTGTTGATCGTTTCTTGGACTTTTGACGACATTTGAAGGTATAATTGACTGAAACACTGTTTTATTCGTTATGCTATGCCGGTACATGTTAGAGCTTATTAGCAGTTACTGAACTATATTCGTATGAACGCTTCTTCTTTTGGTCTCCTTCCAGATTTGATCAACGACAGCATCCATTGGTTATTTTAAATAGGACTTTTCTTCCGTAGACGTTCAAGTCCGTGGTTTCAGACCTTGAGCCTTTTCATTTGAAAGCACCATATGTAAGCAGAAATGATCAGATACTCTGGTCGATGAAATGGCCAAATTACGTGCATGCAGTTGATGTGCGTGAGAAGAAGTCTTCGCAAGTTTCACCAAACTACCGGTAAGTAAATTTTGCGACAAAAATGAAGATATTTAATCTGCATCTACGTGCGCGTGTGATATTAGTGCTCTATACTTATATGTTTATGGCTCATTGTTTAATCTATGCAGGTGGCAACCATGGCATTGAGACCAGTCCTGCGTGCCAAAATAGACGAACTTTTTATGAGATGGATTACGGATAAATCTGTCCAAAACTCGTTAAACTCCAGCCTAAGCCAAATACTCAAAGGTGAAATTGTCACCTATGCCACACCTCAGGTCGGTTTACTGTTTATTCTCAATTAGCGTTTAAATGTAGCTTTCTCATCAAGGGAACCCTAGAGGCCTCGGCCTTTGATAATCATGTCATGCGTAGATGGTTAGGTGTAGGACCAGAAATACTGGAGATCAAGTTTTTCTGAACTTTTGTGAACTTGGAGAAGCTGTAGCTCAGAACCCCTACCCCCTACAGATAAGATCTAGCCACATTTGAGCTTAGCTCAGCAAGATCTAACCAATAAGCCACAGGAAAACATTAGGGAACCAATGATAGAAATTTCAGCTCGAAATTCGGACTGCGAAAGTATGGGAGACTTGTCAAGTATGAGGGAACCGGGATTGTGGCCTGTCAGTTTTTTTACAGGAATGATTGTTCTTGCTAAATGTGGCTGTCATTACTGCGTCCCCATCGCTCCCCCTCTGCTCTCAGTGCTACAGCCTCTCTTCCTCATAATTCTTTATCAAATGCTCATTTGAGGACCATATTGTAAGAAATGTTTTAATTGTATATTCAGAAGAGCCAATGTATATTTGGCATATTTTTTTCTACTGTGAACAGAATTGTTATATATTTGCAATTTAGCACGTAGTAAAATAGTTGCAATCTTATAATTTTTGCATTCTTGGTTCAGCCTTAGTTATATAAAATCACATTGAAAATAGATGGGCATGGAAAATATTTGCAAACGACTTGTTCGCAAAAATTATCAAAACGCAAAATAATTTCGTTCTACAGTAGCTTCTCACTAGTAAGAAAAGTTTTCTGATATCTACTTCTTCAAATCATTTCAGGTCCGGGAGTCGGCTTCCCCTGCTCAAAACCTGCGTCGTACTCAGTCACCCGGTCGCTCGATTGCAGTCAACCGACCGGCTTCCCCTAGCACTCCGCCGTGCTCTCCTCCTCCGTCTAAAGTCACCGCCAGCCCAAGGTCACCCAGGGGTCGCCATAAATCTAAAAGCATCACTAAGGTAAGTGCCGCTAGCGGCAGTAAATTGCATGAATGGTAGCATCAATAAAAAGGAGTTCATTTACGGGGGGGGGGGGGGGGGGGGGGGGGGGGGGGGGGGGGGGGGGGGGGGGGGG
>ERZ1740065.2274-NODE-2274-length-11904-cov-12.122036_pt1 | contig 11904 bp, 17 predicted proteins | sample MGYA00581738_ERZ1740065 | MGnify/ENA primary metagenome ERZ1740065 (study PRJEB43018, sample SAMN04849749) | marine metagenome | isolation source: floating plastic debris | place: Pacific Ocean | collected 2008-09-01 | study: EMG produced TPA metagenomics... | reverse complement strand
AACATCACTCAATTTCCCTCCCTTTTCCAACCCTCCCTCAATTTTTTTTCCCTTTTTTTGTTTTTTTTTCCTCCCCCCCCCCCCCCACCGGTATGGAATAATAGCCACTTTCATAGTTACAGTCCGTTCACTCACAGCATGTGAACGCTTACCAAATGCTGTAATTTAGACAATAGAGAATGTCACATTCACTGTTTACTTTAACCAGTGCCTGATAGCCGTTGTTAGTCAGTAGTACTGGTATTGGAGGTATTGGTGGTAGTACTGGTATTGGAGGTATTGGTGGTAGTGCTGGTATTAGAGGTATTGGTGGTGGTACTGGTATTGGAGGTTTGAACCTGAATATCTCGGATGGAATTTGCTCCAGGACATTACGGAATTGGTTTGAATGTAAATTCGCTCCCGCCACGTCTTTCTACTATCGCAGACGCATTGTATATCGTCTGTTTTTCATTGATTGATTGATAATTTCAGTGATTCTAATGACTTACAGGGAGGAGCAGTATTGAGAGCAGCTCAGCGGATGTATGGGTACATTGGTTTTGAGAACGGTACGGGCCTACTGCTCCCCGACAGGCCAGAGGGGGTCGTCAACCCTCAGGATAAGAGTCGTCTCATCACTACTGAGAATGTCAGTAAGTTTCTGGAGGACCTTCAGTCGAGGGGCCTCTCACCAGAAGAGCATATCAAGAAAATAGTTGACCAGCTGGACCTGGCAATACTGCATAAAGGTAATGATTGTGGTTTGGTGGGGATGGATTGGGTTATGAATTTTCTGTGTTGTTTCAATGTCTGTCTGCTGTTTTGCAGGCAGGAAATGGCGTGTGTCGAAGATACTGCGTAAGGAAATCCTCCGTATTCAGAGAAAAGTCGCAAGCAATTCCTATGGAAACGCCAGTGAGGTCGCCAGCGTCATGGACGGTGAGTTGCTGTCCACTCGATTACATGACGTCACGCTGCCGTCTGCTGCAGTTTGTCATGTGCTTCTGCTGTCACTAGAATCGTCTGCTGAGGAGACGGATGCAGCAAGGACTGCAACTCCCGATAACGGAGGCAAACTCAAACAAAATGTTATCAAGCCAGGTATTGTGGAGTCATAGCTTCGTGTGACGTGATGTGATTTTATGAGACATCTGTGACACTGATTGTCATAAATGTACAGATCTTCTGGAGATCGAGAGCCAGGGTAACAAGAAAGGCGACGAAGTATCGCTCAGCTCCAACTCTACCGAAGCGTCGTTAGTTACGAAACCGACGCTGCCCTCGCCAGGGACTGTAAGTGAATCATTTTCTCTCTGCTATCCCTCTGCTCTCCGTGGGTGAAAGAGGCTGTTCCTGTTGTTGTGTTACCTGCGTTGCTGTATCATAATTTGAGATGTTGTGCCTCTGGCCCTGTAACACTATGTAGCAGCTCCGTACGCGCGCGGTACACCCCGATCCACTGCCTGTGTTGTTTGGCGGGTACGCGCGTGTGAGCGAGAGTTTGTTTCACCTCGCTGGTGTCACGATTGGTGTTTGTAGGTCAACCGTAGAACTGCTGTATTGTTTGCCAGCAAGAAGCTGGCTCGGCGTCAGCCGATTCCCGTGACGTCACCCCTGGCGTCGTCGACGGCAGGCACCAGTGCACATCCCCCTCAGACCAAGGAAGTCGACTCATCAGCGCCAATGGGCAGTAGAAAGTCTCACAGTAAAAGTCAAAGTTCTAAAGTCAAGCCAAGCCAGCAGGTAGACGAGTGGAAGCGTCTGTCAGTCCATGATACATTCTAGAACTTTCTGGTTATTATGGAGAGTTGATAACCACTGTGTACCCGCTTTGTGGTGTGAGAGTTGTCCTCTCTTTTTATGTGTGCTGTCTAACTGCCCACACTCCACACCCGTGCCATGGCGTATCACTATGTTGAATGTTTGTGTTGTTGTTTTGTTGCTTGCTGTGCGCATGTATTATTGTAACTTCTCAGAACGAGAAGTATCAGACATGTATGCTGTTACTGATATTTCAGACCGAAACTGAAAAGTCGTCCTCCAAAGCGCCATCTACTTCCTCTAGCAGTCAGCCAAAGAAGAGGTCAGCAGAGCAGAGTGCTGATGCTGCAGACAGCAAGAAACAAGCTGTAGCCAAGCTCACTGCAGCTCAGAAGGTACTGCCTTGAGTTCACAGTCATGATGTCATTCCGTGGTTAGAGGTGTATGTGTGTGACACCGATGCTTCAACACTGCTTCTGTTTTCACATGCAGGATGGTGGCAGCAAGAAGAGGGAGGGGTTTACAGCCAGCCTGCTCAGTGCCAGTGAGCTGGAGGAAATCTCGACTACAGACACGGACGCCAGCGAGTCCGAGTCGGAAGCCGTGATGTCTGCCAGTGATCCATTGGCTGGCTCGATGTCTGCTGGCAGCAGTAGCTGTAAGGGTCTATACCACACTCATTCTAACAGCCACAGCAGACACGGATTGGTTGATGTTGATTTCTTTAGCGCGGAGACTAAAGAGTGCTGATGACAGATATACTGTACCACTGACCGCCCTTGATCTGGTGTGGGCTAAATGTCGGGGCTACCCCTGGTACCCCGCAATGGTAAGATTCCAACTCAGAAACATTGCTATAGTAATAGTACACACCTACGGTGATGTGATATACGTTCAGTTCGTTATATGGAGCCTGTATTCATAGATTGTAGATCCAAAGATCCCTAAAGGCTATACATTCAATGGTGTGCCGATTCCTAAACCTCCACAGCATGTCCTTGATCTCCAAAAGAAGTTCACCACACCAGTTTATCTGATATTGTTCTTTGATGCCAAGAGGACATGGTACGCTTACTGCAATGGTGTAGTAATTCTAATCGGCTGCTGTTTCCTACCTCTGATACTGCAGAACCGGATTGGATAGCGACGGCCTAACAGCCACAAAAAATGGCAACGAAAAATGATCGCTATCATTAGATTATGCTATAGAAATGATTTTATACCTAATATAGGAGTTGTCTTCCCATTTTTTTGATCGCTATTGTTAGATCGCTATTATTTTGATTTCTTGATGAGTTGGAGAAAACGCTAACATTTCGCTATCGAATCTGGTTCTACAGTATGCTGCTGTATTGCTAGATGGTAGGTGATGGTGACTTATTGTTGTATATTTTATTTGAATTGAATAATGAAAATTTTTCAGGCAATGGTTGCCGAGAGACAAGCTGGAGCCGTTGGGTGTCGATTCTGAGTATGACCAGCAGAAGCTGAGCGACAACAAGAAACCCAACATCAAGAAGGCGGTGATGAACGCTTATGAAAAAGCTATAAGACACCAGCGTAAGATAGATGATGGTGATGACGATGATGATGACAACGACAGTAATTAGATTTCCCCACCTCCTCGCCACCCCAGTGATCTCAGGATCATGAAGTATTAGTCGGTGTTCCATTAGTCATGCGTCCAGCTGTTTTACATGTAATATATTCCCTGTTACTAGTTCTGACTGTACTGTAGATACCAATCGGATCTGTAGCTGTTCCTATATTTTATTATGTATTTAAAATCCTACGTCACACAGCAATATGAGCGTTGATGCTTTATGTTCACATATAAATATACGTAACTGATATAAGGTGTTTCCATCTTACATTTACTTGTGTAAGATGCTGCAGGCTATAGTCCAGTGAGTCTTACAAAAATTGGAGAGAGCCTATGAAAACCCACCATTCCATAGCCAATCACAAGGCTGATACTGTGAGTCTCTATAGGTCATGTGAAATGATGAACTGATGATACAAGGGATCAAGCAGTAACCAGGGATACTTCCTTATGAACAATATTAGCAAGCTAAGTGTGAACTAGTTAATCATTGGTTTCTTTCTCTGCCACTGCACTTGAAAAAGTTATCTCAGCCTACAATGTTGGTGTGTCATGGCGCTTCTCCCTGGAGCTCAATTGTAAGAATCCTGGTACACCCGCTAAAGCGTCTGATGACCAGAATTTTCGAAATTTCAAAGTTCAATGAAAATGCAGCAAAACTTTGTAGGTTGGGTATTTCACATATATATTTTTAAAATTATGATGTGCGCCTGGTTGTAACCAGTGTTGCTGGGTGAAAAAGCAGTATGCCAGCCAAGGGACCGGACAACAGCGCCGCAATGATGGCAGTAAAGAATTAGTGTGAACTGGAATCCTTGGTGATAGAAATATGATATCTATCCAATTCATCATCAGTCACATGACATGGGGCCTCACACATCAAGTCTGCTCCATCACTAGACTTGGGAAACGCTATGACATCGCGTATTGTGTCCGAACCACACATGATTGCTAGGAGGCGATCAAGCCCTAAGGCTATTCCGCCATGAGGTGGGCATCCACTCTCCAGTGCTTCTAGCAGGTGCTTCATCTTGCTGCTGTCCTCTTTCAGTATGCTCTCAAGCACATACTTCTGAGTGTCTGCACTGTGTATTCTGATGGAGCCACCACCAATTTCACTTCCATTCAGAACGAGGTCATAGTGCTGACCTCTGACCTTGAGAGGATCTGATTGCAGCATATCAAAGTCCTCATCAACTGGAGCAGTAAAGGGATGATGGGCGGAGACAAGGCTGCCCTCGTCGAGTTCGAATAGCGGGAATTCCTCCACCCATAGTGGGTTGAACACTCCCGGCTGGTACAGAGGTTTCCCAGCTGCAGAAAAATCTTTTGCAGAAAGGATTCGACATCTACCCAACGCCTTGCATGCAAGTTCCCAGTCAATGTGGCCGCAAATGAACAGCAAGTCACCAGGCTTGCATTGAAACGCGCAGTTGACTTTATATACCAAATCATTTCCACCCATGTATTTTGTAAGGGGAGACTTCCAGGAGCAGTCCTCTTTGACGGTTACCGTGGCGATATTGAGTTGTGTTATAGCCTCAACTGCTCGCTGGATGCGCTTTACATTTTTCGATGACATCACATTAGAGCCATTGGGAATGCAGATACCCTTTACAACTACTGGACTAGTGGTTTGATCGAACACACTAAGGTGTGACAACTCCTCTGTGATGTCCTTGATCGTGCAGTCAAAGCGAGTGTCTGGTTTATCGCTGCCATAAAGTAGCATCGCGTTTGTGTACGACATACGGGGAAAGGGCATCATCAGATCTGGCAGATGTTTGGGCCAGCTTGCCTTCAGCATCCGCTCTATGATCTGCTTGATCTCTCCTTGGGTAGTGAAGCTAAGCTCCAAGTCTAGCTGAGTGAACTCGGGCTGTCTCTCTGGCTTCGTGTTCTCATCACGGTAACATCTCGCTATCTGCATGTATCGGTCTATACCGCCAACCATTAGCAGCTGCTTGAATTGCTGAGGACTTTGAGGGAGCGAGAAAAATTTCCCTTTATTTGCAGTAGGGACTATGAATTCTTTAGCCCCACCGGGTGTACGTCTAAACAATGTAGGGGTTTCAACATCCACAAATCCTTGCTCCTCACACAGGAAACGCCGGACTTTCATTAGGAATGACGACCTAAGTCGTAAGTTATGTTGCATCATTTTACTGCGTATGTCAAAGTAGCGGTACCTCATGCGAACATCTTCCTTTGCCTTAGAGTAATCATTGAGAGGGAAATGATACCTCTCACATTCGTTAAGAACCTCTACATTAGAAGTGACAACTTCAATCTCCCCAGTTTCCATTGCCGGGTTTTTGTTGCCGTCCGGCCTTTTATGAACAGTTCCTTTGACAGTAATAACAGACTCTATCTTGGGAAGGTTTACCTCGTTGTTGATAAAGACTTGGCAGCTACCAGTGAAGTCCCTTAGAGTGATGAACTTATTTCCTCTGTTATACTCCAGCCATCCAGACAAGCAAACCTCTTTACCAGCATCTTTCTCACGTAGTTCGCCACAATTATGGGTTCTGAATAAAATGGTTTTGTGTAAAGAGAAACCCGTTTGCAATAATATGTCAATGCTACACTAGCCATCTGTGTGTATGCCCACCTGTATTTTGAGGTCTCAGCACCAGTGTTTTGCCCACATAGAGAGTGAACGTTAGAAGTTCGAAGTAGCTTCACATAGTCAGGAGAACACCTCTTGACATAATGCAGCGAAATATTATAGCAGTTAAAAGTAATACCAGACAAAATTCTGTGAATTGGTCTTGCCATCATAGGTATCATTCATTCAGATCCCTTGCATCATTTGCACATGTTATTCAGAGGGCTACTATCGTATGGCAGGTGCACTAATTTCATCTACTTAGATATACCTAGCGAAACCAATATACCTATAATTTTTGCCTCTAGTAGCAGCAGCTCATACGTTGCTGTTCCATCAGCGGTTTCTGAACAGGCACTCGCTAGCAGGAGGAAAAATTCATCGCGATGTATAAAGACCTTGACATAATAGTTCAAGACCTTTGTCATGAAACTTGATCTCTCCACACTTTTCGATTAATTACATTTTGCTATACAGCGTGCTTTAGATATGATGAAACTTTTCTCAGACTATGCCAGGTTCTGCGAAAGCTTCGGTGATTGGGTTATTCGAGAACGGTTTGTGCTTCCTTATTGGTCACGGCAAGAACGTAGTAATCGCTGCTCAATTTATAAAGGAAACAGGGTGACGTGTATGATTAGAGACTCGTGGTTCATCTCTCTTTCTCAGTTCATTATTCATCTCTGTCTCGATTGGAGTTAGGTCTCATATCACTGGAAATATGAGATCTTCTTCAGTTTTACTGTTCCTATGTATAGCTACTTGTGTTGGAGCTCCTCCTCCTGTTAAACCGCCATCGGCTCAGGCAAACCCAGCTCCAGCTGCTAATGCCGATCAAGCTCCTCCACAGCCTAAAGTTGTAGTTCAAGCTCCGGCTGGTCAAGGCACTGCTAATCAAGGTCCACCACAACAACAGCAACAACCGCAACAACCGCAACAACCGCAACAGCAACAACAGCAGCAGCAGCAACAACAGCAGCAGCCTCAGAATCCTGGACCCATTGACTCTATGACCAGACTAGTGGAGCATCCTGCGTGTAAGGCTGATGTTGAGAGGCTGTGCAAGTTCCCTATCGAAGAGGAAGATGAAAATGGAAAGCTGTCTAAACAGGAGCGTCAGATACAGCACAACTTCGAAGTCTTAGAATGTTTTATGTCATATACCGGTGACGAAAAGCCACCCAGTGCTGCGTGCCAAACTGTAAGTCAACTCAAATCTACTTTCATTACGTTTATATACTAAATGGAGTATTTTTATGTCGATTTCATTCACCAAATGTGGTACGAGCAGTTTTTCACCAGAGGTTCTGATGTTGCAGGCTGTCTATCAGTATAAGATCAGTCTCTCTAGCGATACAAGGTTTGAGAGCGCTGCTAAGGAAGTATGCAAGGATTTCATCACGGTGAGCTCCTGTAGATTTTTTAGCAGCAAGTGTTTAGGACTTCTTTCTTCTATTGATTCTTATTGCCCCATGTGGTATCTCATTCAGAAAGCTGGTGTAGACAAAGCTTGTACCAGCTCACAACCAGGAGCTTATCTGCCTTGTCTGATAGAGCATGCATACAACATGGGAGACGAATCTGAACAGCACACACCCTGCTACAAATTCCTGAATAAAATGGAAATGGTTGTCTTTAGGTGAATATCCTATTATGCTCTCCTGGATTGCAAATTAGCCCGTAGTCTGATGGATGGTAGTTGGTGTACACGTGTGTTAATTTATTGCGTGGATAATCTAGACAATTTGAGGTGCTGAGAGTCCTGGGTACGGTCAGTACCACGAATTGCCGGTTGTCATGGATGAGTTGACACTATGTGCTGGCTCTCTTTCCAACCCTTACGGCACTCGCTGTCAGTTTCCACCCTTTTGGGCACAGAAAGTACTCTAAATTAATCAGCTGTCTTGTAAAATTGGTGGTATTGTCTTAGACTCTGAGGTCGATGAGCTGCAAAATGAGTTGTCTCTCACGCCATTCCCTGTCAGTCCGCGGCTGCTTGATTGCTGGAGTGATCTGTTGTTTGTTTCTAGTGACTACCACTTGGTGCACCAGTTTCTAAAGGAGTGTAGTGCCGATATCTCAAAGCTCAGCTGCGGGCGGCTCTTCCTGGACTCTGATGGAAACGAGAAGCCCGAGGAGAACGTAAGTAATGTCTGTCGGCGCTGTGACATTGTGTGTTTCTTTTCGGGGCCATTAATTCTTTTGGGCTTATAGCTACAGGCCCATAACCAAGGAGAAACAATCAAATGTCTGGCCAAAGACATGAAAAATCTGCAGTCAAGCTGTCAGAAGCAGATAACCAGAGTGGTAGAGCTCCAGGTTAGTCATATACCAGTCAAACAATGACGTGGAGCCCGTCTCTCTCTCTCACGCCGTCTCTCACGTCACAACTTTGAAATATGGGCTACAGCTTTAGTCTTAACTCCTGACTATGGTGCCAAGCGGGTTGTGGTACCAGCATATTACCCGACTGAAACATTATAAGTGCTATTTTGGTTACTAAGGCTACCAAAGTTCCAACTCACTTCCTTTCCACATAGGCAGGCTATTTGACAGTGATTTATTGTTGACCGGCTCCCACAGTTTTGCAATGCATGTATACGCGTGGCACTTAGAGATAGGCAGGGCTAGAGCCATTGTGATTGGTCAAATCCAACTCGACCACAATGATGGCAGAATGACTTATCAGTTTCTGCGATTTCTAAGTGTTACTTATAAAACACCTAACTGTTTCAATGTGCTTTATCCTAAATCTGAAATGATGACACACTCTCAGTCAGAGTGAGTGAACAGGAAACACCACCAATATGTCACTGTGGTGTACAAGTCTGGCTTGATGGACTGGTTGCTCTGAGAGAGAGAGGCTGCCTTGCAGGATTTCTTCCTTTGTCATTGTTCTCTTCTTAACATTAATCGTAATCCTGAGTAATAACAATACGTCTGCAGCCCAACTGTTTGAGTGAAATGGGCTAAGGTACCAAGTACCAAATCATCGGTTAGCCGAATAGTCGGTCAGATAGTCAGTTAGACGGATAGTCAGCCAGTCAGTCAGACGGATAGTCAGTCAGTCAGTCAGACGGATAGTCAGTCAGACGGATAGTCAGAATGATAGGATCTATGGGATTACGACCGTTGTCCAATAGCATATATCAAGTTGTTTTGCAGTTGTATTGTGTTCTCTCTTATGTTTATATCTCATTGATGTATTGGCGTGTGTGTTGATGTATTGATGTAGTAATGTATTGGTGTATTGATATGCATTTTTTGCCATATTGCCAGGCGGATGACTACCACTTGGACAGGCAGCTGTACTTTGCCTGCCAGCACGACCGCGAGGTGTTCTGTGCAGACGTCCAGAGTGGCGAGGGCCGAGTCTACGATTGTCTGATGAAGAACCAGGATAACCAGAAGCTGAGCCCCAAGGTGAGAGCAGATACATGTCAAGCATGTCATTTCCTGGCAGGAGAGTCTCGGTCCCAGAGTGATTAGAGTCGCTATGAGGAGAATGTGTGCCTGGTTTTTATTTGTAGTTCTTTATAGTCTTTTGTTTTTGTCTATAATCTAGTCAGTGTTTACACTGTAGGTCATGAGAAGCTCGTAGTTGATAACTCTCTGTGTTGCTAAATTTATTGCTGAATGATTAAACTGGTGATTTTGCTTTTCTAAAGCTACTAGTAACAGATGAGGAAATGATGAGAGGAATATGCTGACTGGTATTTTCTAGTGTCGCGACGAGATGGTAAGGAGGGAGCAGCTGATGCAAGAAGACATGAAGGCAAACAAAGGCCTATACGTGGCTTGTAAGGCCACGTTCGAGAAGTACGGTTGTCCCACCGAGCCGGAGAAGGGAGAAGACGTTATCTCAATGAGCAAGGCTATAATGTGTCTGCAAGAGGCGGAATTGAAATCCAAGGAGGACCGTGAGTGCTCAAAATGCATTGTGGGATTTGTTAATGTGCTGATGGTGGTGTCATTCTTGGTTGTTGTTGTTAGTTGATGTTGATGAAGAGTGCGCCAATGAAATCCTCGAGTTCCAGGACCTCTTGCTGAACAATTACCGAATCTCGCCAGGTAAGCAAGCGGCAAGATTTGGAGTTGTCTTCTCATTCTTGTATCTCCTGTTCAAGCGTAGTTTAATGGCGGTGGAAATTCAATTGTTGTAGACGTCGTTCACAATTGTGCAAAGGAAATCAAAGATCATTGCCAAGGACTGAGGAGAGCTGACCAGGTGGATGGAACTATCCACTGCCTGATGGCGCTTGCCATGCCGCAGCACGACGCAGACAAGAAGGAGATCAAACATCCCACCATAACCAACGAGTGCAAAGCTGCTGTAAGGAAATGGGGAGATTGGCGCGACGCGGATATCTATCGGTGACGCCGGGTAACCGTCTCCTTTTATTTCCAGGTGGGCGAACTAATCGAGGAGGCCAACCCCGTCGAGCACAACGCCGTGGATGTCTTCTTGATGAAGGAGTGCACCCGAGAGATACGGGAGCACTGTCCTAAGGAGGAGAATAAGTAAGTATGACGTGGTATTCTCACTCTCTTATCGTATCGTTATCTGATGCTGTCACGTGTCGTGTGTGTGTGATGGCAGTCCCCTGGAGTGCCTCGTGGCTCAAGTGGAGCAGGGAAAGCTGACCATCGAGAACAACTGTATCAAACACCTCTTTGAGCTTGAGTACTTCATCACGAGGAACTTTAAACTGGACAAGAAAATGTATGAGGCATGCAGAGAAGATGTGACGGTGAGTATCCCCTAGAAGTGACCTTGAAATTGCATTATTTTTTCTCTGCTGCTATACTGAAGCTTATTCCATTTCTATAGACCATGAATCTGGATCATGAGCAAGCCAAGAAGCAAGCCGGTCCCAACGTCGACGGATATGTATTCGGTCACCTATGGAAGTACGTGAGGGCACAACTTCAAGGCCACAGGAATGCGGATGTCCATGAGGTACGGGTATTGATGTCGCTGTCAACGCTGGAGCCGGTAAAATTATTTCTCGAATCTAGCCTTAGAATTCAAGCCATTTACCGTATGTTTGGCAGGTTTCAAAAGAGTGCGTTCGCGAAGTGCTCAGGATCGTTCATGAGAGAGCCACGAGCATAGACCTAAATCCTGAACTCGAGGAGACGTGTTTGGACTTGCTAATGAAAAAATGTGGCTCTGTCAATCCTGGCGAGGTAAGCGGGTGGTCTGTAAGGCCCCCAGCCTCGTCTGCGTCATGTGTCGAAGTGACAAGGTTCTCACCATCGTCTGTATCGCCTACAGGAGATATCGTGTCTCACGGATAACTACGAAGACGCCAGTCCAGACTGTCAGAAGATCCTCGGAGAGTATATCGAGTCTGAGGATGCTGACAGCCGCATGGACTACATCATCATGAAGAGTTGTCAGCCCACGATTGAGAAATACTGCTCGGTACGCGCTCTCTTACTCAGCATAGTAACTGTTGGATGAGGCTTGTCGGCGTGGCTAATGCAATGTCCTCTCTCACCGTCCAGGAATTCCTGATCGCTGACGACAAGGCGGAGATCGACGAAGGTAATATGATCCAGTGTCTGATCGAGCACAAGCACGAGGGCGACGTCGACCCTAAATGCTTCGCCGGTATCGAGCACCACCAGATCGTGAATATGGGCTCGTACAACTTCAACCACAAGTTCAGGGAGGCGTGTAAGAAAGACTACGAGGAACATTGCGTACAGAAAACCAACAGGTTTGTGGATCATAAAAACAGATTCTTATGGAATGGAGCATTAGTTGGGTGGGCTTGTCAACCAGCAGCACCATGAGCCTAGACGGAGGGAGGGAGCAGAGGGGGAGAGCAGAACGGAAGAAGGGAAGCGGAGGGAGAAGAAGAGGAAAATGATAAAAAAAGAAGAAGAAAAAAAAAAAGAGAGAAATATAAAAAATTAAAAATATAAAAAAAAAAAAAAAAAA
>ERZ1740065.2273-NODE-2273-length-11904-cov-13.510338_pt1 | contig 11904 bp, 13 predicted proteins | sample MGYA00581738_ERZ1740065 | MGnify/ENA primary metagenome ERZ1740065 (study PRJEB43018, sample SAMN04849749) | marine metagenome | isolation source: floating plastic debris | place: Pacific Ocean | collected 2008-09-01 | study: EMG produced TPA metagenomics... | reverse complement strand
AGACCCAGTCCATGGAAGCAGACCCAGTCCATGGAAGCAGAGACAAGCAAGTCACCTTTTCTTGGCTTTCTTCTTGTCACCGGATGATGGTGATGGACTAGGAGTGCGCTTCCTCTTGCTGCCTTTTTTCTTCTCACGCCTCTCCTCAATGGCGGCCATTATTTCCTCTGGGGTGAGTTTTGTTCGGTTGCCATTACCTTTACCTTTCTTGAGTGGAGTCTAACAGCGATAATAGCATACACTGTCACCCTGTGACGATGCGGACACGCCCCTTACCAGAGATATACACTGACCTCATCGACCAAGTAGTCCTCCTCGTTCAGCCACTCATTGAACTTGTCCAAATCCAGCAGCCACCTGGCATCAACCTGTCAGCACAGACATCGGCCATGAAGACTGTTTACAAGGCACACTTGGAGTGAGATGATAGGTTGCCTCACCTCCCAGGCACCGTCCGGCTCGTATTTATCGTCGATGTCTATTTCAAGGCTGAAGTCAGAGACCCAAGTGTCATAGCTGTCGGGACAATACCACCAGTGCACGAGGGCATTCCTGTCTCGTCTCATCACCGGCCGCAGATAGTCGGCCGCTCCGTCCGCCTTCGCTGACTCCGGTATGCGGTAGATGATGTGAGTGGCGTCGTCCTCCGTCTCTACCAGAGTGCCCTGGTGTCGTTTCACGATGTCACGCAGCTGATTGGCTAACGACTCGTCCACCTCGTCCATTATGAATATCTGCGGGTACGCAAGATGAGTGCAATGAGAGGCGTAGTTACTATGGCAGCAGCGACGGCAGCAACAGAGACTAACCTGTGGGCTCGGCAGGAAATCCTGAGAGCTCTGCTGAAGACTCTTCTCAATCTGCATGAACATCTCGACGTTGCGATCCACCCTGGATGGGTTCGGGAAGTCGAACCGCCGCCTAAATCAAGCGATATGCAGTCTGCCGTTACTACACTGCCACACTACTACAGGAACAGCCTGCTACCAGACGTCAGTCTGCTACCAGACGTCAGCCTGCTACCAGACGTCAGCCTGCTACCAGACGTCAGTGTCGACTTACAATGAAACGCTTACAGGTTTGAGGTTTTACACGTAAATAAAAGGCTCAATGGGAGCATAGCAAGAATTCCTGCGACATTGAGTAACATGCTTTACTGTACACTGATCCCAAACATCACGGGATCAAAGTTACTCTTTCTCCTACTTATGACTCACATGAGTGTATATTTTGGCACTAATATTGTTTGCAGATTTTCTATGGTAGCCGACTGAGCACACCTTTTCAGAGAAGAATCATCATTGAGCCTGTACGGTGATGGTAGGCAAGTATAACAGCCAGAGAGGGGGGAGTTTACCTTAACCTCTAACTGCGGACAGCTTACTTTAAATAACAATTAATTTACAACAATAATTATCAATCATTATTAATAATTAAAATAATCAATAAAATTTTTTTCTGGCAAAAAATTCTTTGAAATGGTTTTTGCTTACACCAGTATTGTACTGTGTGATGAGAAATCAATTGCAACTTGCTTCTTTTGCAAATTACTAGAGCTCTCCATCAGGTGCATAACAATAACAATAACAAGCAGCCAAATGATGAAAATATTAGAGATTGATTGTCTCATGTGGACTAACACCGGGTTTTCCAAGGTGAGAAATTTCTTAAACTATTCACAACGACAAATATAACAACTTGATCACCATTTCACTCATCATGAAATTTAAGTTCTCTATCTTCACTCTATACTTCATTTCTTTTATTTAATTTTCATCAGAGAACGATTTCTTATCCGTTCCTTTGACCAACTCATTAATCAGCTCTGCGCAAAGAATATTTCGGAAATACTGTAGACTGGAATTTAATAATTCCAATCTACAGCATTGCTGCAATGCAAGTGGTTATAAAATTTAGATTGCAAAAATCTCATGAATCATAAATAGCATACCAAACAAACATTTAGTACAGCACAGAAACACATACGGGCGACAGTTAATGAACCTCAGCATCTGTCAACCGTTTTTTGTTCTAAGTTTGTTGATACATTAGGTGGTATAAAAGGAAAACGGATTTCTCTGATTTTATAGCTTTCAGGCACAAGCACAGTAACATAGATAGGTCAGGAACAGCAATGGTATCTACTGGATGGTTGGGCTTGGCGGGGTCAAACGAAATACACATACGCATACGTAAGATCGAATGATTAACTCACCAGCCTTGCTCCGTCTTGAATTTATATACTGCAGCAAGTATGTGGCATAGAGATCCATTGGATTTGAAATCCAGGAATAAGTGCATCTGCGTATCAAAAGTAGTATATTAGTATTAAATATACATTTACACAGTAAAAACCACATGACAGCCGACGGTTACTTACAGGCAGCTTAGTGAGAGGGGGGTTGTTCACTCTCCTTCCGAAGTGCTCTTCTTGAAATTGTAAAAGTGATATTACGAGGCCGGCGAGATTTTTATTTGTGATAGGCTCTCCAGTTTGAATGTACTAGAAACGTTTAGGAATCATATTTACAGCAAATAACGCATAGTTCAGCAGCATTTCGCTCAGCAGTAGTAACAACAGGCCGCCAACGATGCGCACAGCTGAATACATCTGGGGAAATCTAAGGCTGATGACGAGAGGAATTGTATGTAGAATCATGCAAACATAACTCACCTTCTTACAGTTTCGTGTCAGCCAACTCCTAATGCTGTCAAATTGAGAGACCGTCTCGGTGGCTTCAAAAAACCTATGGTTTGGGCCCCCATCACTTTTTTTAACCAGCGCCATGGTTCTTTGTGAATAGATATAGGTCGCTTTCTCTAGACGTTAAAATGGGCCCGATAGTAGATTATGGTACGTATCTTTCAAATTTCTTTCTGAGTTTCCTGAGGCATTATGATCTTAAATATTTGTATTTATTTCTTCTACGATATTTATTGTAATATATATGATTCAGACATACTACACATGACAATAGTTGAGTATATTGTTTGGTTTCAGATTAATCCCGCAGTCGTCTCCACGTCCATTTCCGCTGATGAAGAAATCTCCAAGTTGAGTCTGTCATTTGACCATGGATCCTGCTCTAGCAGTAAGTGCTGCTGACTCGGCCACTTCCATATCGTTATCGACTTCAGTTGTAAAACTTTGTTTTATTAGAGTTATGATATAATGATTTGTTCAAGTTCTACCCATTTTTTATCACTTCCAACTCATCATTCCTTTGCAACGATGCCGGTTTACTTTTCAGGAACCTACGCTCTATTCAATAAAAGCCATTCTAGTTATGGATAACGACGGTGCTCGAATTGTCTCAAAGGTAGGTTGAGTTATGCATACCTCATACATGTTTTTCCATTGCTATCTTACCAAATAGTCATTAATTGCTTCTTAATATTAAGTGTTTGTTTATCAAAATCACTATGACAAAGTCTGTGTTGTTTAGCTCGCCGTTCGTAATTTTTCACGCACTTAATCGAAAGCTATTATCCTGATTATAATTAAGTGACCTTATAATGTCTGTGCCACCAAATGACCGTGATTATCGCGTGTTACCCTGAAATAACTATGATTTGTCAGTGCTTATTGTAAGAATCCATTATTGCAGTATTTTGATGACGCCTTCCCTACTATAAAAGAGCAGAAGACATTTGAGAAGAACTTATTTAACAAAACCCATCGAGCAAACGGTTTGTTGTGAAAGCACATCATCTTCTTTCTATGTATCATGTTATTCCATCGTGTTACACCATTTCGATATTTTATACGCCTGTGCTTATCCTCCTTGTAGCTGAAATAGTGATGTTTGAGGGGCTGACATGTGTGTACAGAAGTAGTGTGGACCTTTTCTTCTACGTCGTCGGCAACGCAAATGAAAATGAGGTTGGTGATTTCGGTTCGCCTCAATATCTAGGTGCTGAGAAAATGTCAATCAATGTTCCCCGCTGGCTGCAGCTTCTGCTGATGAGCGTACTGAACTGCCTATATGACTCCGTGAGCCAAATGTTGCGCAAGAATGTGGAGAAGAAAATGCTACTCGACAAACTGGACAGCGTATTCTTGGCAATTGATGAAATCTGTGATGGAGGGTATGGTCATCCATATCAGTGTCAAGAGCAGGTAACTCCAGCTGGCAAACATGTAACTGTGTCGTATTATTCACAGAATTCTGCTCGAGTCAGACGCCAGTATAGTGGTCTCTAGAGCATCAGTGAAGCAGGATGACATTCCGCTCGGCGAGCAGACTGTCTCCCAGGTATGTGTCAGGTCTCGCTATATAACCACCTGTCACCATCTTTCACTGTGTGTGGTCCTATCCTACTACCTCGTCTTTTACAGGTACTCAATATAGCTAAGGAACAAATTGGATGGTCGTTACTCAAGTAATGGTATCCTGTATATTGTCGATTCCCATCATATTTATATTCTAACTCATTACAATATGCTATCTCCAGTTCTTGTTATCCAAATACACCATTGCCACTGATTCTCTGTCTTGTACGTTTTATGGGTTACATGATGACTAGAAGCGTACCAGTACCTGCCGGTGCCAGATCTCATAGCATCAGCAACGTTATCAGTCTCTTCATCGTATCCTCAACAGCCCAATAAAGCTCTTCTCATAACTACTACACCTCTCAATCCATCGCTAGGCTTCACTCTCCGCTGTTCACTCCACTCTGTTCAACATGGGTGTCGGCTACAAAGAATTCATAAACAGCGAGAAAGGCATCACAGTTCAGCACAGGTTCATCACTTACCGTGAGCTGGTTTGTGTCCTTCTAGCCGTAGTGTTCACGGTGTCGGCAGCTGCGTGCTGCATTGCTCTTATTGTACATCATGGCACCAATACGGTTGTCATGGTCAACGTCACCGAAGTCTGCTCATCACATACCTGCCTGTCCATGTCTGCCCAACTGGTTGCTGTCAGGGACAACTCAACTGATCCGTGCGAAAACTTTTATGAGTATGCATGCAGTAAGTATATTATAAGGGTATCCGTCTTCTTTTATGTGATATACTCTCAATAACAAGCTCTATTCCATGGCAGATGGTTGGCTGAACTATGAACCAAATTCTAAGCTTCGTCCTGATGAAATCGATCGGAATGTATTGCGTGTGATGGAAGAATACAATGCAGATCGAATCCAGAACTTACTTGACTCAGGAAAGAACATGGACCAGAGTTTTGAGAGGAAGACTCTCTGGTTCTATGAGACGTGTAAAGCAGAGTACAGTGAGTTCTCCATTTACCCAACTTACTGTGCAGCGTTAGGCAGTCTGCTTTAGTCTATATAGCAACTATTACTATACAATAAATATTACTGTTTATTGTATTTTATTGTATTTTTTATTCACCAGACCGCACAATGCAGGGTGGCAAGTCATTCATTGATAATGTGCTGAAAGAAGCTAAAGGCTGGAATGTCATCGCAAGCAGAACGTTCTGGGACGCCAATGACTACGATCTAACCACTGTCATGAAGAAAGTTCACATAGATTTTTGGATGGATAGCTTGTTTCGTGTGACGATCACACCAGACAGATTGGACTCATCTATCAATGCCATACAGGTCGGTAACTAGCCAGATGTCTTCCAATTCACCCCACTCTGTGTATTCAGTCTGTTTGTCTGTCTGTCTGTCTGTCACACCAACCCAAGTTGGTCCGAGTCTAAAGCAATCTTGTGATATAACATGTATGCTATGTCTGCTCGCATATGTAACGCGTTGCATCACACAGTGGGTCAATCACAGCCTGTCACCAGACAGTAGCAAAGCTACTCGTCGATTCTTAAGGGCTCTTGGAGTAATCAGTGGGCGATAAGCAAAGTGTTTTATGGCTGGTGGGAGGGTTTGATTCCCTCACTCTAGCGATGGACGCGGAGAAGTTAACACCTGACAGCAAGGTCTCCGTTGGAGGCATACTTTGTACGAAGAGAGAGATCATATTTGTCTGCGTGGCAGTAGGTGGAGCACTGCTGCTATGTACAGCCGTTATATTGCTTGCTGTTGGTGTGGGAGTTGTCAATACATCGAGTGAGTCCGACAATATCATTGGGATTGCCGAGTGCACGGATGCTGGCTGTCTTGAGGTCAGTGCAGAACTAAGGCTTCTTCTGAATGAAAGTGTGGACGCCTGCACCGATTTCTACAGCTATGCCTGCTCCGGGCTTGGCAATGTCAGTCCTAGTGACCTTGATGCAGCTGATCTTGAAATGACGGTATCCGCGGCAATGAGAAAGAGGAACGAAGAGCAGTTGGAGAATCTTGTGGCTGAGCCAGTTGTACGCGATCTCGACTGGGCATCTGAAAAGAAGATGAAGAATTTTCACAAGACTTGTCTAAACACCTATGGGAACACTGTGAACGGCACTAGGCGTTTCATAGACCAGATAGTAGCGCCCACAGGTGGTTGGCAGGTACTTGGTGACTTTGATGAGGCAAGCTATGACATCACACAGGCAATGAAGAAAGTTCACGTAGACTTCTATCAGAATTCTATCTTCTCAGCTCGTATCACACCTGACCCACTGAACTCAAGGAGAAATGTCATTCAGGTAGGGCTGTGGGCATGGGAGGATATGTGGGCAGAGCCAATTGTCAGGTGACCTTCACCCAACAGACCATGTTCTTTGCTGGATTTATCAGTGAGTGATGTCATGTTCTAGATTGGTCTTGGAGGTCTTACTCTGAGTTGGTGGGAGTATACATATGACACCTCTCAGCATCAGCAGGTATACTTGTCTCGCACGAGCTTCCAATCTGCCACCATCTGATTTACACATCAAATAGCCATCTATGTTTCAGCTGTTCAATGACACCAAGAAGTTTATGAAAACAGTATCTAGACTTGTCATGCAAGATTCTGGGATGACTTTCTCCGACGCTGAGCTGGACCAGAAATCACAGGAATTTGCTGATGATGTCTTTGCCTTTGAATCCAACCTCGCAAATGTATTGTGCAGCTTTTTCTCAAAGTGATCGCAACAACAGCGCCATATTCTCATTCTTATGATTACACCTGATTGCAGATTACGTGGTACAGTCTACCCTCTAATAACCCTCATGCCAATGAAAACAGAGTGCAGATAGGGGATCTGAACAGTCTAGGGAACAAGGTGGGACAACTCTCAATATATCATATACAAATTTACAAATTTAACACATCTGAGTCTTACTTTCAGTTTGACTGGAGTGACATCATGCTGAGTATGTTCAGCAGAGCCGGCGTCAATAGCTACACATCTGTTGTTGTTCTGGAGAAGGAGTTCTTGGGGAAGGTAGATGCTTACATTGGAACACTACCAAACCAGAAGATGTGAGCTTTACAAATGCACCCGACGTCAACGGCAAACCACATGATAGAATAGTGTGAATTAATCAGGTCTGTTGTAGAACATTGAACAACTATTTCACCTGGAGGTTGATGCTGGGCTATGTACAAGATTTGGGCTGGGACTACGTACACGCCAACAGAGATTTCTACGTGGCTCGATACGGGCTCACTGAGTTCCTTGGTGTCCCTCGATACTGTTTCAATAAAGTGAGGACTCACTTCTCCGATGCTCTTGGTGCTCTCTACATCAGAGATCACCTGCTGACAGATAGCAAGGCCAAGGTGAGCTGTCAAATGCATGAGGGAGGGAGGGATAGAGGGAGAGAGAAGGAGAGAGAGGGAGTGAGAGAGAGGGAGTGAGAGAGAGGGACTGAGAGAGAGGGGAGATGAAGAGAGAGAACTAGAGGTAGATAATTGCAGTTGTTTTACAGATAGAGGAGGTCTTCTCATACCTCAAAATGGGGCTCAAGGAGAGAGTTGACGCTGTCGCCTGGATGGAAGATCCATCGAAGAAGGTAGCAGTCGAGAAGATAAACACGCTTATAGAGAAGATCGGATATCCCAGCTGGATGGCGGATAACGACTACATTGATAGTCTGTACAGAGAGGTACTGTAGCTCCCCAGCTGCTCCTGTCACCATCTACTGGCATCAGTAGACAGTTATTCTACAGTAATATACAGACTGCGTAATATACATGCCGCGTGATATACAGACTGCGTGTATTTCAGGTTGAGATGAGGCAAGACGACTATTTGTACAATCTAATTCAAACTGCAAAGCTTGAACTAATCAGAGTGAATGAAGAACTGAGACAGGGTCAAGATAAACTTAAGTGGCGATATGACGTAACGTGCCCAGCCACTTGGTCCCTATCTGTGTTACTGTATTCTCCTGACTATAAGCTTGACTGTCTCCCGTAGGTTTACGACACGCACTCATTCTACGACTACTGGTGGAACCAGCTGTTGACCACTGCTGGAATGCTCCAGTGGCCCATCTTTAGTAGAGGCTTCCCTAGCTACTATAATTATGGCTCATTGGGTGTAACTATGGCCAAGCAGCTCGTCCATTCTGTAGATGAGATAGGTAAGTCAGGTGGTTTTCAGACACCAGCGGTTGGATGTCAATGACCAGACACCTGTGGCTGGGTGTCAATCCTCACTGACATACGTTGATGTAGGGGGATATTATCTTCCAAACGGCACTTACTTCGATTGGTGGACAAAGAACACAACGCTTGACTACAACAAGAGAAGAGCCTGCCTGGAGAGCATCCAGGTGCAGGCAGGGCCGTACAGAGAGACACCCGACGCCCCACCACAAACCGTGAGCTATTCTAACATCTTGTACAGTGACACATCGAATGCTGCTCAGTTTGATTAACTATGAGACATTGTATTTTTCAGATAACAATAAACGGAACCTATGTGGCCAGAGAGGTGGCTGCTGACATGGCTGCTATCAAAATTGCCTTCAAAGTTAGTTTTACTTTGAGAGTAGCATCAGTAGAAAGTTGAACCATACCTAAGTCCTAGATGTATGTCGCCATCTATTGTAGGGGTATATGGACTGGGTCAAGGCCAACAAAGCAGAGAAGAGAGCTCCCGGTCTCAACCTGACCAACGAGCAGACTTTCTTCCTGTCGTACGCGCAGACACAATGCTTCGTACGCAGAGATCACTACTCCATAATCAAAGCGGAGAGACGAATCGTGCCAGAAGACCAGAGGTGAGTATTGTAGCATCCATGTGGTCTATGATCAATGGAATGTCTGACACTTTTCTTCTTCGTTTACCTACAGGCTAAATCTGGCATACAGCCACAGCCCTGACTTCATCAGCGCCTTTAAATGTCCATCAGGCTCAAAGATGCACGCCGATAAGATGTGTCAAGTGTTCTAGACTCAACGTCTCCTGACTTCATAGCCCGTATCATTCTAGAATGAATCTGTCCATAGTGAGCAATCATTGATGTCTCTATGAAATCAAACCCCACGCATAATAAAGCATAAATATTCTTTTACTGCCCGAGCGCAGAGCTCGATTTTATCACTTGAACCACTGACTCAACCAAAATCCCAAAATTTGGTAACAAAATAAAAAAAACCACTTGGTAGATTCCTGAACAAATGTACAGATCGTAGTTACAGTTCTATCACAAAATAGATACTAAGGATCACAGATGGCGCTGTAGAAGCATATGTATGTGTCATCGAGCAGATGTCGCACATCGCCTGGCACCGCGTCAATGTCTTTCGCTATCTTCTCAAAGCCTACCGGTGACAGCCAAAACGAGAGATCATTGACGACCTTGACATTGGGCACATTGTCATCGCCTGTCAACATCAATGGTGTGCGTGCACCCTCGAGTGATGCTAACCGAGTGACTGCAGTGTAGTCACTCGTAGTATGTGTGATCTGACTAGAGCTGGTGTGACAGACTATGGCTTACCTTGCACGCCTGCCATACTATCAAACAGAACCCAGCGGCAGCATTCGTCTGCTCCTGCACGCACGAATGCCACATAATGGGATGCCTTGATGCAGAGCACTGCAGAGAGGGTCAGAATTGGCATGACAGAGGAGCTGGGGCACCTGCTGGAGTTGTCGGAGTTGATGACTGGTGAGAGCTCTATTGGCATGTGACTGGCTCTCATCTCGTGTCTGTGAGCCTACAACATAAGGTCACTGCCTACAAACAGCCGCCTGACACTGTGGGGAGGTAGGGTTCCGTAGTTACTCACCATCACAGAGCAGCTGGTGCAATAGGCACAGCGCTGCCACTGCATCTCCACCTGGTAGCAGTCGGGACATTCCCAGACAGCCTCCTCGCCACAAACGTAACAAACCCGGCTCGCTGCATCATATACACATACGGACTGTACGCAATGTTTTGTGTTTTGATTCCTGCTATAAGACTAGGTATTCCCTTTAGAGAGAGCAGCAACAGGAAACTGTTAGATTAACTATTCACGCCAACGTGTACTAGTCGCTACGGTTACTGTAAACCGGAATTAATTTCCGAGGGAATTCTTCCGCGAATTTTTCCAAATGCTTACAATCGCAAAAATATGATCACAGAAGATTTTACTGGTTATATAGCGATTAAAGTGGTCGTAAATTTTCACAAAAATTTTTCCAGTCAAATTTGCTGGCAATATTGCAAATATTTTTCAGTGCAAAAAATTCCAGTCTACAGTACTTGTTAACATAGGCAATACTCATATAATGGAGTTTTCCAATCACTAACCTCCCTCGAGTACGTCTGTCAGGTCAAGGTGAATGTTAGGGAAGACTCTGTCATACAATCTGAAACTGTTTGCAAACCTGGGCAGGTGTAGTATGAGCATGGGAGGTACCTGCAAAGTACAGAGCTCCATCTGTCACGACAGCTGACATGTCACAAGCGCCGACACGCAGTGACACTGACTGAGGCAATACTTACTGTCTTAAACTTGATCTTCTCCTGAGCGCATGTGTGTTCCACAAGATGTTGTATACTGGGGAAGGCCACTCTCACATCCCGCTCCGCCAGCAGGTGGAACGTATGAGTCATCTGGCTGTTACTAAAAACAACCAATCACACCTTAGCATTTCATTATGGCACTGCTCAGAGTACATTTGAACCAGTTTCGCCAATTTCATATTGGTAAAAGTTGCCAATTTCAGCAATAAAACCATCATATGTCGACATGAAAATAGCTTCACAGCCATTACTGTAGTACGGAACTACTCAACACCACTTCCTGTGAACCTGCAATGCATTCTGGTAAATCAGCAGACACAGGAAATAAAAAATTCACATAACTAAGAATAAAGTCATAGAGTAGATGTAAGCAACTGAATTCAAATAGCTAAAGCATAGGAAGCGTAGAGACCTAAGCTCTATCGTAGGAGGGAAATGGAAGACGTATTCAAACAGCAGATCCATGACTTTCTCCAGGTCCTTCTCTTCATCAGCCATTTCGTCGACGATAGCGAGGTCATCAAGTCGATGTCTGAGCTTCCTCACAGCATCTGATTGGACGAATCCAAACCTGAAAATAGTCAGACAACCCAAGAGAGATTGGGACCAATCGTTCCACGAGAGCGAAGACTGTAGCATGCTATAGGTGGCAGGGAGCACCTGCGCAGGGGGTTGACTATCTCCAAGAGAAGGAGCGCCTGGATGCTGCAGTAGGTGTCGACATCACGGCTAGTCTTCTCTCGTGTCAACATAGCATCAAACGCAGTGGAGAAAGAAAACATGGCGTACAAGGAGCAATCGAGGAAGGAGGAGTTGTGCTCTCCTTGGATACCTCTCCAGTCTCCGAGATGAGAATCAGGAATACTGTGGTATGGTGAGACACAACCTTCCACGCGCCGCTTTCTATTGATTTCTTGCCCTGGAAACAGACAATATGGAGCATAGCCGGCGGTTGAATGGTTACACACGGGTGAGTAACTAGTCAGTACATACCATCACTGTATGCGGTAGGTAACTAGTCAGTACGTACCATTACTGTATACGGTAAGTAACTAGTCAGTATGTACCATTACTGTACAGGGTGAGTAACTAGTCAGT
>ERZ1740065.2272-NODE-2272-length-11907-cov-11.087496_pt1 | contig 11907 bp, 10 predicted proteins | sample MGYA00581738_ERZ1740065 | MGnify/ENA primary metagenome ERZ1740065 (study PRJEB43018, sample SAMN04849749) | marine metagenome | isolation source: floating plastic debris | place: Pacific Ocean | collected 2008-09-01 | study: EMG produced TPA metagenomics... | reverse complement strand
GCCGTTGAGCCAGCGTGCGATCGCCTTGCCGCCGTAACTCAGCAAATTGCTGCATTTCTCGAATGGGCATACCGGTTGCCCGCAGCCGCATCAGAAAATTAATCCAGGCAATATCTTGACTGGCATAGCGACGATGGCCGCTGGTCGCCCTGGCCACCCGAGTCAACAGACCAATGCGTTCGTAGTAACGCAACGTATGCGCGCTCACTTGAGTGATGGCGGCAACCTGTTGAATTGACAGTTCCGTATCCATGGCGATCACCATAAAACTTAGAGTGCACTCTAAGTCAACACGATGATTCACGAATCAGGCTAGCAGAGTGCTGTCACCCGATGTTCGCGCTGAAAGCCGCGTCAAAAACAGTGAGTCGGTTCGTGAAACAGCCCACCCTCCGACAGGTGAAAGAGGCCGTCGAAAGTAACTTCGCAAACTTCAACGCCGGTAACGGCGACACGACTGCCATCCCTATTTGCCACAGACGGCTCCCCTTAAAAACCGATCATCGACCTCGCCGCGCTTCGGGAGTATCTGTAGTCAACGGTGGCTGAAACGCAGGCGATTCACCAAGCGTTGATGGTCGAAGCCACAGAAACAATAGTGGAGAGAGAGCTGCCGGGTCGTCGTTGAGAGACAGGTGAAAGTGAGCGGCTTCAACATGAACGCCGCGTGGTTTTTTGACCTGAACCCATAAGGGGAAGCTGAGCGAGTACGGGACAATTTGCTGGCTACCAGTGCCATATAAGCAATGCTAGTCCTAGCCTTAAACAGCTTTTGCACGAGCCTTTGCTCCGTGAAATGCGAGGATAGGAGATATGAAAAGTCAGCTGCTGATCTGGCCTTAATGGCCTCTGTCGATCCAGCCCGAATAGCGTCCCAATTCAACCCGATGACTGTACCGATTCAATTTATTTCGCCCTCAATTTTCACTCTGACCGTTGTACTCGCCATTGGGCTGGTCTTTTTTATTCGCGCTTCGACCAAAGACCGCACCGAAACGGCGCTCTACGCCACCGAGATGGACGACGTCACCCTGCTAGAAACGCTGCAGCATTACTTTGCCAACCGGGCGTACCAAGTCACTGAGGTCAACCCAGAGTCTGGCTCAATTTCCCTCAAGGGTAAGGTTGGGGCCAGTATTTTTATGGCGATCTTCTTGGGCAGCCTGGCGGCCATCGGCTTTGCCTGTTTAGCCCTGGTATTGGCGATCGCCTATCCTCAGCTAGGCTACTGGCCCTATGGATTACTGGCACTCTCACCCCTGGCCTCCTGGTTTTATTGGCAGGGGTCAACCCGCATCGAGCAGGTCGATTTTCAGGTAAGATCGGCCGACGTCGAGCAATCGGGAGCCCAGCTAAGGGTCTCAGCTCACCGCGATGAACTGGCCGTGTTAGAATCTCAACTCGCTTTAAAACGCAAAGAGACGGAGTCATAAATACTGCCGTCTCTTTACCGGTAATGAGATTTAGCTGTTTGGTTTGAGGCTATATAAAGTCAGACGATTGCTCGTCATTTCAGCAAGATAGCTGAAACTTCACTTCGACAAGCTCACAACTTCGTCTTCCTCTTCGTTGAGCAGGGCTCTCAAACTCGGAAACAGAAAGTGGTTCTCTTCAACATATTGGGCACCGAAAAGACCTTTCTCAGCCCAAAAATATCGATCAGTGGTGTGCTCGTTACGCTTCACAAGCAACAGTGCTGGGGGCGCAATGTTTTCATTGTGGATAAAATTACGAGCTGCAGTGACTGGTTTATCCGTCCCGCTCTCGATACTATATTGAGGTACACACTCCAGAATTCGCCTACCTTCTAGACGACGGCGGCTCTTACGTTTACGTCTTCTTGCCAACCTGCCTACCTCCTACTCTCTGGTGTACAAAAACGTCAAGGTTGTAGTTTGTGCTACAAAACCCCTAACCCTGCAAAGTATATCCGGTAAAAACTAAAATTTCAACTTATTTGCATGTCAATTTGGGTAACGTCGTGGTTAAAATAATAGATTTTCTGTTCATTTCTTGATTAGCATGTTGATATGTGCTTCGTTCAACTCGTAACCATCTAAATTTCTTTGTGGCGAGGGGATAATCACCCGCGACGTTTGATGATGTTAATGCCTGCCAGCGCGGAATTTGCTGCCCTCTGCCAATCTCAAATTACCATGATGGCTGGGGTGGTCGGGGCTGACTCCACCGCCGTCTATCTGGCCGAAGGCTGGTCTGATCAGGCCGTTCCGCAACTGATTTCGATCGCAGTTTATCCCACGCCTAAGTCTTCTCAATCGACGGCCCCTCGGCTTGACCGCCTGCTGCCAGAGGCAGCGTCCAGCAGTGGGGCAACGGAACCCGCTCAGTTTGTCGCAGCAGCTGACGAGATGCCGGTGCAGCCCGATCCGCGCTTATTATCTGATCCCACCTACTCAACAGCTCGGGATGCCGATCGTACGACCCTGCAACGACTGGCCATTCCCCTAATGCATGAAGGCGGTGTGTTTGGCGTATTAGTCAGTTGGCGCGCCGATCGCCCCTGGCAGCAGCCAGAACGAGACCAGATGCAAGAATGTGCCCACTCGTTGACGCTGGCCTGTGTCCTCGATCAGCGCGGTCAGTGGTTGAGCACCCGCATGTCTTCATTGGATCGCGTGCAAGCTCAACAGTCTGATCGCTTTCACGAATTGCTGCATCAGCTGCGGAGCCCGCTCACAGCGTTGAAAACCTTTGGCAAGCTGCTGATCAAGCGCCTGCCCTCAGAAGACCAAAATCAGCTCTTGGTTTCCAACATGCTGCGGGAAAGCGATCGCCTCCAGGAACTGCTGGGCTGTTTTGACGAGACGCTGCAGGCCGCTGACGACACCCGTGAAGCCGCCTCCACATCAGCACCGCTGCTCTTAGCACCGGCAAACGAGTCTCCCGAAGAACCAGCCCTGCTGACGGCAGCGGATTCTTTAGCTCACTTTGGCGGCGCTCTGGACATCCATTCCGGTTCAGTTGCAGCCTTGATTGAACCCTTAGTGAGACTCAATCAGCCGTTGGCCGAAGCCGCCGAGATGAGGTTGCATTTAGTGCCGCCAACGGAGGATGTTTGGCTGCAGTTTGACCCCAAGGCGCTGGGTGAAATTCTCAATAATCTGCTCGACAATTCGCTGAAATATTCATTCCCAGATACCGACGTTTGGATGCAGTGGGGCCTGGCACACCCCGAGCAGCCCACCCTGGGCGGCATTTTGCTCGGGGATACGGGTCCCGGCATTCCCCTCACCGATCAGGAGCGGATTTTTGAACGCCATTACCGTGGGCGGCAGGCGGCGGGTGAACTGGACGGTAGCGGCTTGGGATTGGCGATCGCGGCCGACTTGATCGGGGAAATGTATGGCCAAATCGAGGTCTACAGCCCGCTCTCACAGCTGCCCTGGGCGTTACCAGAAACGCTGCCCCTCCCAGCCGACACGATGGGAACAGCCTTCATTCTCTGGCTACCGATCGCCGCTGCCGAGGCTTGACCGCACCTGAGTCAATCCGCCAACGCCAAGCCCAATGGGGTTTCATCCCTTGTGAGAAGATAGCGGGAATGGGTTGGAGGGTTCCCCCGATGATTTGGATTGACTGGCTAATTGTGTTGGCGTATCTGATGGCGACCCTATGGTTGGGGGTCTACCTGTCACGTCAAGCATCGGGGTCACTGGTGGACTTTTTTGTATCGGGGCGATCGCTACCCTGGTGGCTAGCGGGCACCAGCATGGCGGCCACCACCTTCTCGATTGATACGCCCCTCTACATCGCTGGTGTCGTAGGCACGCGGGGCATTGCCGGCAACTGGGAATGGTGGAGCTTTGGCATTGCCCATGTGGTGATGATCTACGTTTTTTCGCGGCTGTGGCGGCGATCGGAAATTGTCACCGACGCGGAACTGACAGAATTGCGTTACGGCGGCTCGATGGGGGCGACACTGCGAGGGATCAAGGCCTTTTTGTTTGCCGTGCCGATCAACTGTATTGGCATCGGCTATGCCATGCTGGCGATGGTCAAAGTCATCACGGCCCTGCAACTGTGGGAAAGCCTGGGCATTGACCCGGGGGAGCAAACCAAGCTGTGGACCGTGGTGGGCATCAGTCTGTTTGTCTTGGTGTATGCCGGGCTATCGGGCCTATGGGGCGTCGTCGCGACCGACTTCTTTCAGTTTTTTCTCGCTTTGTTTGGGGCGATCGTGGTGGCAATAGCGGCCCTGATCAAAATCGGCGGCATGCCCACGCTAATCGAGCAGGTCAGCACTCAGTTTGGGCGCGAAACGCTATCTTTGGTGCCGCTCAATTGGCAAGAAGGTGGCTTGCGCTGGAGTGAAGCGGCGGGCATTTCGGCCAATACGTTTTTGGCCTATCTGGGTTTGCAGTGGTGGGCGTTTCGCCGCAGCGATGGCGGCGGTGAATTTATTCAACGGTTAGCGGCCTCGAAAAATGAAGCGGAGGCCGAGAAGGCGGCTTGGTTTTTCAACATTTTGCACTACGTGATTCGCACCTGGCCGTGGGTGATTGTGGCACTGGTGGCGTTAGTGGTCTATCCCACTTTAGAAGACCGCGAATTGGGCTATCCGCAACTCATGCTCGACTTTTTGCCGCCGGTGCTGCTGGGGCTGGTGGTCGCTTCTTTGATTGCCGCATTTATGAGCACGGTGTCCACCCTGATCAACTGGGGCGCGTCTTACTTGACCAATGACCTCTATGGCCGGTTTATCGCGCCAGAGGCTACCGATGCCCAGTTGGTCTTCGCGGGGCGGGTGGCATCGGTATTGGTCACGGTGTTAGGCGCGATCGCGGCCTTCTATTCGACTGACGTGACCGCCATTTTTCGCCTGGTGATTGCCATTGGCACTGGGCCGGGACTGGTACTGATCTTGCGCTGGTTTTGGTGGCGCATTAATGCCGCCGCAGAGCTGGCGGCGATGGTGGCAGGGTTTATCATCGGCATCTTAACCATGCCTATTGCTGACGAGGCAGTCCAGAATCCTGTGCTCACCTTGGTGGGGTTGATTCAGTCTCGGGTGCCAGTGTTGCAAACCGCTGACTTTGGCCAACGGCTGTTGGTAATTGCGGGCATCACCACGGTGATTTGGGTCGCAACCATGCTAATCACGGCCCCCGAAACGGATGAAACACTTGAACGTTTCTACAACAAAGTGCACCCCGGCGGGCCAGGGTGGAACCGGCAGCGCGCTCGCCTGGGAGAGCGACCGATTCGCCTGGTCACCTTTGCCGGTGGCTGGCCGTGCCTGTATTTTGACCAGCCGGGTATCAACCCCGAGCAAGATTTGCTGTTGCAGCTGCAACAGGTTTTGGCAGCGTTGTGCCTATTGTTTGGGGCCATGTTCACGGTGGGTGGCTTTTTGCTACTGCAGCCGGTAGTTGGTTGGGGAGCGCTGCTGTTCGCGGTACTGGGCAGCTGGTGGCTACGGCGACTCGAACGGGCGCGCATTGCGCCGATGCCACGTCCTGGGTTGGAAGATTTTTGAGGAATTCAGAGTGAAGCAGTAGGGGGGGGAGTAGCGGGTAGAGAGTGGAGGGAATCAGTTTTGGGTTTGGCGCGATCGCTTTGGGGTTAGCCCATCCAGAAGGTGCGGTTGCCGGGAGACTCCAGTTCATGAAAGCGGTACGGCGGGTTTTGGCGGGAGTAATGAAGGGTATCCGTGGGCAGAAAAGCGGAGGGCGTTGCTGATTTTGGGTATGAATTGAATCGCGGGCAGGAAGAATGACACGAGTGGATTCAATCTCGATAGCGGAGAGCGGGCATCTTGCCCGCGATCTAAAATGCCGGATTCATACTTCGATTCAGCGACACTAAGCGGGGCTGTTCTGAGCCCAGTATTGTTACCGTTGCGACAAGAATTATGACAGGGCCTAGGGCGCAAACGATGACTGGCGTAGAGTGATTGACGGTAACCTGACTAACGATTTTGTACCGTTGCAGTAGTTTTTAATTGGTGGAGTTTTATGGCAATTGCGGTGTGGCGAGATGACTATTGCACCGGACACGAGGCGATCGATCAACAGCATCGCCGCTTGTTCAACCTGGTGAATGAAATCTACGACCTGACTCAGCTGCCAACGCCGCCCACGACTCTGATCAAATCACACCTCACAGAGTTTGCTGACTGCGCGGTTGAGCACTTTGAGCTAGAAGAAGGGTTGATGGCTGAGCACGAGTACCCCAATCTACAAGTTCACTGTGGCACTCATAAGGCTCTGGTCAACAAAGTGACAGCTCTACTCGATAAGTTTGATCAGGTTTCTGACACGGCAACGGCAGAGGTAGCGCAGGTTCTAGCGGATTGGATGGTGCATCATATTCGGGGTGAAGATCAGCAGATGATTCGCTTTTTTCAGAGTCGCAATGTTGCCGGTGTAAAACGCTTGGTGCTGGCAGCTGATCAATAAGCGCGTGAATCGAGCGATCGCCCAGTCTCCCATCATTCACAACAACCAGCGGCCTAATGTCCGGCCATGCGTTGGCCGATGGTTTTGAGATCCACATCAGCGATCGCGCTTTCATAGACAAACTCACCATCACTCATAACGATGATGCGATCGGCTAGGGTCAACAGTTCATCCAGGTCTTCGCTGACGAGCAGAACGGCAACGCCGCGATTGCGGGCAGCGATAATCATGTCGTGAATAAAATCGACTGCCGCAAAATCGAGGCCAAAACTAGGATTGGCGGCGATCAGCAGCCGCACCTCATGGGCCGATAGCTCCCGAGCCAGCACAGCGCGCTGCACATTGCCCCCCGAGAGGTGACTGATCGGTGTTTCGACTGAGGGCGTCTTCACCGAAAAGGTTTTTACCAAGCCGGTGGCAGCATTACGAATAGCCTTGAGGATGAGCAATAGATTCCACTTGGCCTGGGGTGGGCGATCGAAGGTGCGCAGGGCCATATTTTCAGCCACACTCATCGTCGGTACGCAGGCATTTTTAAGCGGTTCTTCTGGCAGGGCGTAGACGCTGTGCTTCGCCATTTCAGCCCGAGTAGCGGTGTAGGGCTCGCCATTCACCCACCGTTCACCGCTGACTGGCAGCCGCTGCCCCGACAAACATTCCACAAACTCACGCTGGCCGTTGCCCGACACCCCAGCGATGCCGACAATTTCCCCCGTGTGTACCCGCAGATTGACGCCTTTCACGGCGGGCAGCCAATTGTCCTTATTGGCATGCAGGTCAATGACTTCGAGTACCGGCGTTTGGGTATCGGCGCTGGTCTTCACCACCGATTTTTGCTTTCGCTCCTGACCCAGCATCATCTCGGCCATCGCTTCGATCGACAGATCTTTGACGTGCCCCTGCCCCGCCAGTTGACCGCGCCGCAAAATTGTCACCTCATCGGCAAACGCCTGTACCTCACGGAATTTATGGGTAATCAGCAGTACGCTGAGATGGCCCTGCGACACCTCGGCCTTGAGCAACCCCAGCACCTCGTCCGCCTCATCGGGCGTCAGCACCGAAGTGGGCTCATCCAAAATCAGCAGACGGCTTTTGAGATAGATCTGTTTGAGAATTTCTAGCTTTTGCTTTTGTCCCGCCGCGAGCTGACCCACGGGCGTTTCCAGCTCCACATGGAAGGGCGCATTAGCCATAAAAGTGCGCAGTTCATCCAGCTCTTGCTTCCAGTTGATCAGGGTTTTGTTGTCATAGCGCGAGAGCACCAAATTTTCGGCCACAGTCATGGCAGGCACGGAGGTGAAATGTTGATACACCATGCCAATGCCACAGGCGTGGGCATCTTTTGGACTATTAATGGTCTGGGGCTGATCGTCAATCAAAATTTGCCCCGCCGTCGGGTGATAAAACCCCATGACGCATTTCACCAGCGTGCTTTTGCCCGCTCCGTTTTCCCCCAGCAGAGCGTGCAGTGTGCCGGGTCGCAACGTCATCGAGACCTGATCGAGCGCGGTCAAGCTGCCAAACTGCTTGGTCATCGCGACCACATCCAGCTGTGGGGGCTGGTCAGTAGTCAAGGGATGATGCAGGGTCGCGGTATCCATAGAATCAGCCATCGGAGACGTTTATTGAGTATTGGCAGGATAGCCTGAAAGCTCCTTCTGGGGAACGGTTGGGGTTGTCGACGACAGTGAAACGCTAGGTACTGATCGCGTCAATCAGGTCAGTAGACGTAGCCACCGCGCCAAAGACGCCGCCCTGCATTTTGATCATTTTGAGGGCGGCCAGATAATTGCCGTAATCGGTCGCCCCCGTGCAGTCTGACAGCATCAGGCACTCATAGCCGCGATCGTTGGCTTCGCGCATGGTGGTGTGCACGCAAACGTCGGTCGTAATGCCGGTGAGAATAAAGTTTTGAATGCCCAACCGACTCAACACCAGTTCAAGATCGGTGGCGTAAAACGCCCCTTTTCCTGGCTTGTCGATCACCACCTCACCAGGCAAGGGGGCCAGTTCAGGAATGATGTTCCAGCCAGGTTCGCCGCGCACCAAAATCTTGCCGCAAGGCCCAGGGTCACCAATCCCTGCACCAATTTGCCGCGATCGCCACTGCTTGTTTTCCGGTAAGTCTGACAGGTCAGGCCGGTGTCCTTCGCGGGTGTGCATCACGGTGTAGCCCAGCGATCGCATCACTGCCAATAGATTTTTAAGCGGTTCAATCGGCGCTCGCGTCAGCGACAGGTCGTAGCCCATTTTGTCCACATAGCCGCCCACCCCACAAAAATCCGTCTGCATATCAATGACGATCAGGGCGGTATTGTCGGGGCGCAGGTCGCCATTGTAGGGATAAGGATAGGGGTCTGCGTTTACGGTGCGTCCCATCGAGATGTTGTGCCAATACGATCACCGCAGGATTAGCATTTCGCCCGTTAGCGCCGATGTTCATTACGAACGGATTCGCTTCAAAGTCACGATTCTTGATGGGTCGCCCTGCCTCAGACAACGGTTTGCAGCACTCGATAACCGGCGGCTAGTGGATGAATTTGACGCTGCCAGATGGGGCGATTTTCCACTCGTGAAGCCTCAGCCAACAGACAGCTGAAGGTAGACTCCAGAGGGCGAGTCAATCGCCTCTAGGGCTAGAGACTAGCCGGTTTCGCAGCAGCGATTTCAGGGTGGGTCGGTTATACGCCTAGCGGGTCAGCGCTGGCAAACGTTACGATGACGTCAGAAGATAAAGTTTTGTAACACGCGAGTTTTGTTATGGTCACCCCAGATCTGGAACAGATTGCCCAACAGCTAGAGAGCGACAACAGCAGAGACCGAATGCTGGCGCTGGCAATGTTGCGCAATGTCGAACCCGCGATCGCGGCTCCCTTGGTCAGAAAGGTGATCGACGATGACAATCTGCAGATACGGTCGATGGCAGTGTTTGCGATGGGTATCAAGCCGGACGCTGAGACCTTTGACATTCTCGTCAAGCTGGTCGAAACCGACCCCGACTATGGCATCCGGGCCGATGCAGCGGGAGCCTTGGGCTATCTCGAAGACCCGCGTGGCTTTGAGCCCCTGGTGCGCGCCTTTTACGAAGATACCGACTGGCTGGTGCGGTTTAGTGCCGCCGTTTCGTTAGGCAACCTCAAAGATCCCCGCGCCCACGATGTTTTAATCGAAGCGCTCAACAGTGACGAAGTCGTGATTCAGCAGGCCGCGATCGCGGCAGTCGGCGAAGTGGGCGATGTCGCAGCGATTGACAACATTTTGACCTTTGCCCAAGCGGAAGATTGGCTTGTCCGTCAGCGCCTGGCCGAAGCCCTGGCGAACCTCCCCTCCCCCAAAACCGAGCCCGCCTTGCGATTTATGGAAAAAGATCCCCATCCGCAAGTCGCCGAAGCCGCGCGCATTTCACTGCAACGGTTAAGCGATCGGGCTAGCTAAAGTCCCATTTTTAACGCTCGTAGAATGGCGACACCGACCCTCAGCAGTAGCAAGTTGCCCCGAGAAATCCATCACCCCTGTCGCCAAAGCTTGAGAAGTTGGTGGTAGGGGTCTTTGAGTATGAATCCTGTAATACCAGTTCTGCAAAGTAACGCTACAGATTCGGAGATCCCCCGCTGTCGCTGCCCCCTTGTCGAAGGGGGCTACACACTTTTTTGATGTGTCGTCCAAATTCAGCGAATTGTCATAACTCGGTTGCTCCGTTACCCAGGGATAAAGTCCCGACTCAATCCGGGGAAACCAGCTTGAACATTGCATTACCGACAGACAACCCCTTCTGCGAGGTCCAGGACGGCAGTTCGTCCTGGTCGACAGGGGTCTGGGGGGAAATCGAAATTCCCCCCAGTGAATATGACAACGCAGCCAGAACATTCACTTGACAACCCACTGCCAGCGCTGACCAGAAGCCTACCCCTCGCTCGTATCCAGATTGCTAAAACCACTGCCCCCCTTGCAGGCAAAATAGGAGGATGGCCGTTCTTCACTCCTCCATGTTTCAAACCACCCGGCGGCGACTAGCGCTGTGGTACACCACAGTAACCGCCATTGTGTTGCTGCTATTTGCCAGCGGCGTGTATTGGTATGTACGCACCACCCTCGTCGAACGCGTCGATGACACCCTCAGCCATGTCGTCGAAATTGTGCAGCGATCGCTGGTGATTGAGCCCGGGGGCAGCGCCGGGCAGCGCGTGCTCAGTGCGATGGACGGCACTAACAGCCTGACTGCGCCATCCCTACAGGTCAACGTGGAGGCCAGCTTTCGCAACAACGACCCCACCCCCGAAGACGACCACATCGACTTGGAATGGTTTGGCCCCACCGGCGAGCTGCTGTGGTCCACATTATCGGAGCCCCTCGATCTGCCCGTGCGGGTGAATCCCCTGGGCAAAACGGTACACGTTAACGCCGAGCAGGTCGTGCGGCAGGTGACCGAGCGCATTGTCGCGGGCAATCAGATCCTCGGCTATCTGCGCGTCAGCCATCCCTGGTTTGAAGTCACCAAACCCAGTCGGCAACTGCTGCAGGATCTGTCGCTGGGCATCAGCCTGATGATTGCGGCGGTCGCCACCATTGGCTGGCTGCTGTCGGGCATTGCGATCGCCCCCGTGCGCGAGTCTTACCAGCAGCTCAAACAGTTCACCGCCGATGCCTCCCATGAGCTGCGCAACCCGATCGCCGTGATTCAAACCAATGTGCAGGTGGCGCTGGCTGATCCCGAACCCGACGCCACCGCGCAGCATCAGCAGTTGCAGGTCATTGAACGGCTAACTCGGCGCTTGGGACGCTTGGTCGACGATCTGTTGTTTTTAGCCCGGCAGGAAGGCGGCTTGGTGCCCTTCAAGCAAGAAAACGTTGACCTCTCGATGCTGTTGGCAGACGTGATTGAAGAACAGAGCGCGATCGCCGATCACAAAAATATCAACCTCAACTGTCAAGCCTGTGAAGTGGCGTTGGTAGCCCTCACGGCGGATGAGCCGCCGCTACCCGCTGCCGCCCACCCCGACTGGCAGGTACGCGGTGATGCCGATCAGCTGACTCGCCTGTTCACCAATCTGGTGAGCAATAGCCTGCAACATACCCCTGTCGGCGGTCAGGTCAGCGTCAACCTCGATCAGAGCCGTCGCCAAAATCAAACCGCGATTCATGTAACGGTCAAAGATACCGGGGTGGGCATTCCCCCCGAGGCGCTGCCCTACATTTTTGACCGGTTTTATCGCGCTGACCCGGCCCGGCAGCGATCGGGGGCAACGGGGTCGGGGCTGGGGCTGGCGATCGCCAAGGTCATTGTCGAAAACCACGGTGGCACCATCGACCTCAAAAGCACCCCTGACGAAGGCACGGAAGTAACCGTGCGGCTACCGCTGCAGGCCGAGATGCCCAGTCGCTAGCAACCTGAATCAGCGGTTGGCACAAAGCGCAATGTAACCTGGCTAGGCAAATTTTCTCCGCCTATAGTGGTATCAAGATTTTTGCGACAGACCTCAGCCTGCGA
>ERZ1740065.2271-NODE-2271-length-11907-cov-11.828046_pt1 | contig 11907 bp, 11 predicted proteins | sample MGYA00581738_ERZ1740065 | MGnify/ENA primary metagenome ERZ1740065 (study PRJEB43018, sample SAMN04849749) | marine metagenome | isolation source: floating plastic debris | place: Pacific Ocean | collected 2008-09-01 | study: EMG produced TPA metagenomics... | reverse complement strand
GGTTTGTGGTTTGTTTTGTGGTTTGGTTTTGTGTGTTTTTGGTTGTGTTTTTTTGTGTTTGGGTGTGTGGTTGGGTGGTTGGTTGGGACGGACTGACGGACAGACGGACTTAGGGAGAAATGGTGGGAAGAAGAGATGGGTGGAGGCAGGGACGGAGGGAGGGAGGGACGGAGAGATGGATGGAGGGGTAGTTAGCTGCCTAAGGTAATAGTGTTCCAGCAAAGCAGCCAATCAGTTCAAGCGTCACAGATAAAACTAGTACAATAAGTCAGGAGTAGGTAACACCAGCCCATGACTACATAACAATTTACTGTCTTATAGACGACAATGATGAATACAGGATACAGAGAGTTTGAATGACCTTGAAGTGGGTCATGTTCTTCTCCATAGTGGCGATGTCGGTGATCAGTATACTCTCACTCAGCAGCTCCTCCACTTCTGACAGCCAGGAGAGAAGCGCGCGAGTCGCGTCCAGATATTTCCTGGGTGGGGCCTGATTGAGCTGATCTGTGAGCACAGTCAGGCGCTCCTCTACAAGCAGACGCACAGCTTCGATTGGCTGATCGCAGTCGGACAGCTCTGATTGGCCAATTGCAGACGTACACCGTAGGCAAACTGGGTCAGATCCTATTAGTGCTTTGAATACTTATTCACTGATAATCGAATAGATGGCGATTTACTTGCTGCCAATCTCCTCTCACTTACCGATTCGCAGGCGGGCTGTCGACCAATCATCATAGAACGACATGACATTGGTAAGCAGCTCACTATCGCTGGCCACATGCCGTTGGTGACGACTAGAATAAAGGTTCTCTACTCTTTCCTCCTGGTGGCGCATTGACTTGAGCTTCACCTGAAACACACACACCGTGAGACGTAACTCATCTGACTCATACAGCAACAGGAAATCAATTGGATCAATAAGCATACCCGGCACTGTTCACACTGGCGACCAAGTTCAATCGCCTCATCAGGGATGGAAGGTACGTTTTCGATCCACTTCTTATAGCTACTCAAGATCTCTTGTAGCGTCCACAGCTCCTCTTGTGCCTAATAAAACAGAAAAACCTAGTAGAAAAAAAGAAAGCTGGATTGCCATGAAGGGCTCAGCCCTGCCGTGACCAGGATTCGAACCTGGGTTTTCGCGGCCACAACGCGAAGTACTAACCACTATACTATCACGGCTATACACCAGCTGCAATATCGCTGTGATAAATGGGTATATAAACACCCCGTACGGCAATTGTTGTCCAAACAAAGCATTGGTGACTAGCTTCTCAACCAGGTCTAGTCCTTCAAGCAGCACTACTTCTATCTCCCTCGCATATCTCAGACGGATAAAAGTCTAGATTTTGGTTTTGTCAAGCCAAAGTTGCTACATTTGACTTGAAATGCACTCCATAGATGAACAGCTTTATCCACCCATACCTGTTTCCTGTGGCATTTGAATTCCGTTGAGTTTTTGAGCTCCAAGCACCTGTTACCGATTGTCGCCATCCGTTCCTGAAGCTCCGATAGTCTAGTCAATCTCTTAGAACCTTTAAAACAGATTCAGTACAATAATAGAGAACCACAGAGTGCATCACAACAAGGGTAGCGGCAATAAAAAGAGCAAAGCATGAAGTTATTACAATCATCACATTCCATCACATCTCATTCTACAATCATTGCATTTTAATGTTCTTGTTTTTTTGCAAAATCTACAACTACAAAAATGATGGTTGGTAAATAAATCATAAAAAATGCAGATATTTATCTTTGCATTCATTTCAGCGAAAGCAAGATCAAAATCGGTGAAAGGAATGTTTAGAGAAGGTATGTTCAAACTGCCAAAACAAAACTCTGGAAAGGCTAATTGTGACGCGCGGTAACCGTGAGCATAAAAACAAAGATACCATCGTACCGAGATCTGTAGAGCTGCTTTTACCGAGGGCAGACAGCTCACCGAGAGTTGTCCTCTCTCTAGCGACCTCGTCGCAAGTATCCAGTATCAGCACCAGCTGCTCAGAAAGGCTCAGCTGGTTGTCTTCACTCTCCTACAGCGATAACAAAAAAACCTCCTAATACCTACTGAAATAGCTAAAAAACCCTGCTAATTTGTACAGTAATTGCACAATGAAGTTCCATCATCTACTGTAATAGCACAACATTTGCAGGCGAGGTTACTGTAGAACCAGACTTTATAGCGACAGAAATGTTAGTGATTTCTTCAAAATCATCAAATAATGAAAATGATAGCAATCCTATAAATGAGAAGACAACTCCTATATAAATTACAATGAGTGTTATTTCCATAGCGAATTTGAATTTGATAGCAATAATATTTCATCGCTACATTTTTCGCTATCAAAATCACTTCTACAGTATCAGTGTTGATCAGAAAGCACTGCTGACAACTATCCACATGTAAAAGTCTCCGACACGGACCTGTAGCTCGAGAGCGCCCTCTGTCCTGTCCAGCCAGTTACTGAGTCCCGTCTCCAATACATCGAACCTTTCCTGCGCCGCCTTTCTCTTCGAATTCGTCACCTCCAGCACCGCGTCAGGATTCACATCGAGTTCCGCGATCTACGATCAACAACTCAATCCATCAACAGAACCGACGCAGGGGGACACAACTCCTAAGAATGATGAGAGCGAGCGTACCTTCTTGCTCTGCTCTTCCATGAGGGCCACGATCTTGTCCCACCGTCGCTTGTACTCATTGAGCGTCTGCTGGATTTTCTCGGCGGTCTGAGGAAAGGACTGCAGGTAAGCGATAAGGCCCTGACCGACTTCGGTCAGCTCATCGTATTTACTCATCTGGTCGTCCATCTCTCCTTCGATGACCTGTAGTAGAGCAACCACACATTGAGACTCTCTTCTCTCCTGCCTTCCTCCTCTAAGCCCTCACTCTCCCTCCCTCCCACACCTTCCTCACTTCCCTCTACCTACTCTCTCCCCCTCTCTCCCTCCCTTCCTCTCTCCTTCCCTCCCTATCTCCCTTCCTCACTGACTCTCTACCTTCCTCACTCCTGTAGCAAAGCGACATCAGTTTTACTATTGTTCCATGATGCAACTGAAGTCGATGCGGTCGACGGAGTCTCAAATTGACTCAGTCTCATCGACAACTGGCCGTTTTTACACGTATCTGTGTTGATCGAATATGGTGGAGGTCATAACGCTGACCAAAATACAGGACACAGGAGCGCCTCAATAGCTTTAGCCACACTACATGTCACACTACATGTCACACCACATGTCACACTATATGTCACACTTCTTAACATCGTAACATATTCACATCTCTTAACAAAATACGATGACTTTAACCTCTTTACTTTTTGAAAAACGGATTGCAACAATAACTTCAACCCAAACTCGCTCTTGTGAGCGAAGTGGATGCGTTACCTTCAGTTTGTGGATTTGGTTGACTAGGATGTGGGGATCAGAGACGTCGGACAGCATCATTCGGCCGAGAGTAACCTCTTTCTCATCCAGCCATTTGTCGAACTTCCCGGCAATGCTGTGATACGATCGCCACTTGATGTCCACGTCTTCCAGCCGCAGCCACTGGTCCTCCACCCACTTACAGACGGATGTCCAGCGCTCTCCCAACTCCTCGAGAGATTTCTCAATCGCCTGATAAGCTGAAACAACCAATGAATTTGTGATCATATATGCGTAACAGGCTGACTAGCCATGTAAAGGCGTGAACTCATGATACACAAACCTCACTTTGCGCTCGCATAAAAGGTCGGAGTTTGGGACAGAGCTTGGAGCGGAGTTTTGGGGGCGGAGTTTTGGGGCGGTGCTTGATGCACAAACCAAGAATCCCTTCACCTGACAGTTTTTTCACAATCATTTCAATGCAGTTCCAATACGCACTGCTCTCATTGGTCGATACTCATTAACAGAACCCATCTGATTGGTCAATCAATAGCATTACTCCCCAGAAGTTTTGGTTCCCATGGTAACCGATTGTGTAAACGGCGACAGCAAATGAGTTTGTGTACGGTGAGTTTGTGAGTTGCCGGTTAGCTCATGCTGTCAAGCAGACATTACGTAACGAGTGATAGGAGAGACAACACACATCGGCCGTCAACCAATCAGAAGTCAGAGATGAGAGGTCAGAACAACTGACATCCTGGTTGCAGATAGAAGGTATAAATGGTAAAGCGCAGCCTTAGGGACGACTCAAGTAGGTAAAATCGGTCATTCTCTGGTTATTGAGGGCGTAGCCCGAGAGACAGATGCAACAGGCAAGTGTGAGTTTGGTCTTCCAACTGTAGACAAGCCTTTTTGACAGAAATGCAAGCAACGACCTTGACCCGAACAGATTATTGTTTAAATTAGGCACTTCCAGCTTACCTGCACTTCTGCGCACTGGGAAATCACGAATCGACAGAATTGGAAAATATGCTTTCTATAAACACATGTGTGTGACTGAGAAGCATGAAAAGAGAAATGGTGTGGTGCTGGCTGTGAGCTTGTGGAAGGAGTAATGGGAAGAATGAAGCAAATGCTAGTTTATGATGCCAGTTGTAATTGCCAAATGCTTACATGTATCCTGGGTGCCGTCGTCAACGACAACCACCATGTTCTGGAGCGACGCTATCTTTTCCTGCTGCTTGTCAAGTTCCTCTTGCAGCTTCTGGTGTTCGTCTACTTGCCTGCAGAAGAAATTCAATAAAAAATAATAATAATAACAATAATGAAAATTTATAACAATATATATTACTAATAATTAATTATTATTAATTAATTAATTATTAATAATAATTAATTAATAATTAATTAATTAATTAATTAATTATTAATAATAATTAATTAATTAATAATTAATAATATATATTAATATTAATTAAATTAAATTAATCGTTTATATGAAAATATAACAATATTCAGTGTTTTTGGGAATCCAGGAAATACCCTAGAATTTTCTTTTCAGGGTCTTTAACAAGTTCCTAAGTTTGCCTAGTATTTCCCTAGTACTTTCCATGCATTTCCCCCAATTATTTTCCAAGTTCCCGACTGAATTGAACACGGAAATATCCAAAAGCATAATAGCAATGATGTGTCAGGTTATCAATAGACATCATAAACCAACCAGCTCATAGTTGTATATGAGGTAAAACATCCAGATAATACGTCCGTCTATGTAGAAATAGCAACTACCGTATTTCACCAATTTAACGCCCTCCCAAGTAACTAACACCCCAGGGGGGGGGCTTTTATTAAAAAACCCTCAAATATGCCTTTCTATAAATGAAGACATCAAAAGAGCACTAGATATAAAATATGTCAGTGCGTTAACAACCAGAGAACAGGAAAGAAAATGATGCCCACACCTGATGTAGGGTTGCAATTTTTTGGCATTTCATCAAGAAAAAATAACAACCGCCCTAGGCGTTAAATAGGTGAAACACGGTACATGGAATTCGATATGACGACAAATGTAGCATTTCAAATAGATATGGAAAGCACATTTTCAGCAGAGCGCAAAGAGTGTTTATTCTGATTATGGTAGACGATATCCATAAGAGTTCATTCTATAAGATCTGAAGTCACAGCATCAACCCCACGTATCCTGTATACCTTTACACGTATAACTATGCTTAGTGAGGATTTCATATCTTATATTTTGGAGTTATCCTATCTTACCCGCTTAGATACGTTTAATTCTGAGGGAGTAAGCTGGTTAGTACTGCAGAACCAGATTTGATAGCAACAGAAATGTTAGCGTTGCCTTCAAAATCATCAAGAAATAAAAGAGATGGCAATCTAACGATAGTGAACTTATAAATCGGAAGACAACTCCTATATGATATATTGGGCATAATTTCTATAGCAAATTCCAACAATAGAGATAATTTTTCTTTGCTATTTTCGCAGCTGTTAGTTACAGTAGAATCAGATTTGATAGTGACAAAAATGTTAGCGTTTCATCAAGAAATAAAAATGATAGCGATCTAATGATAGCAATCCACAAATGAGAAGACAACTCCGGTACAATGTTCCATTAAGTATCCGCACTTCAAATAATTAATGTTTTAGGCGAAAATTGAGAGCTAATTTTTAAAATTGTAATGTGTCACTGACAATCATTACCTTCCATGACTAAATATAAATCTAACGGGTGTAACTTCTATAGTGAATTCCAATGATAACGATAATTTTTCTTCGCCTTTTTCGCAGCCGTTAGTTACTGGTTACGAAGTAGCTCCTGAACGAAGCAAGGATGAAAATTCCCGACAGCATATTAACGGCTATTGACATACTTGCGGACGTGTTCCAATGTCTCCACGTTATGTATCTGCTGGTCAAACTCTCTCGTCTTCTGCTCCATGATGTTGAGCCAGCTGGCCAGTTCGTCCAGCTGCTCCTGCTGCAGCTCCATCAGAGAATGCTGCAGGCTGTAGGGAAACAATCACCGCGTCACATACAGTGTTCAACAGCACGAGAAGAGAGCAGTGTGTTGGTGGCTATCGCGTGAGGATAGTAAGAGGCAGGGAGGGAGGCGGGTAGGAAGGGAGGTATAGAGGGAGAGAGGCATAGAGAGAGGGGAGAGAGAACCATAGAGAGAAGCATAGAGAGAGGGGAGCGAGAGGCAGAGCGAGGGAACAAGGAAGAGGCGATGACAGGAGAAGCTGCAAGTTCATGTTCAGAGCGTCGAAAGCAGTAGCCACTGTGACGACATGCCATGAGCGTGACCGAACGCAGCAGCACTATGTATCTTCTCATATGGGGTTGGAATGGTTTTAAATGGAAGGACAGCTGTCCTGATAAAATAGGCTGACTGGATTCAAGCGAGGAGCCAAGGCTATGTTCGCAGCAGCTACCCCCAAACCATTATTGAGATCCAAGTATTTACCTTTAGAAGGAGAAAAGCTCACTAACAAAGTAGTCCATTAGTCTCTCCCTACTGACTATTGGCTATTACTATTGGATAACTCCAGGCGTTTGTGCCATTGAGTAGCATGAGAAGACAACTTCAATTATCAGCAGCAGGCTTTCAAGATCTGAGCCTCTCATGAAATAGTAGCGAAAGAGCTTCTGCAGCCTACCGTGTGCTCAATATTGTTGAAGATTTTCAGCAATTTTCACCAATAAACTGATAACTGTAGACATGAATTCACTATTTCAATGGTACATATGATTGATATTCCTTCAGTACACCAGTCAGGAAATCAAGAAACAAGAGTTTGAGAAATAATACTACTATTACATCAGTACGCTTATCAGCCTATCAATGAAGTATTAGTTTTGACACATAAGATTGCTATTCCATTGGTACACCAACTAGACTGATTCAAAGACATAATATTGCTATTGCATCTGTACACTGGCCAGATTGGGCCTTTGGAAGACGAAAGATCGACAAATTCCAACACACCAGCAGGTCTCTAAACCTCCACACAGTATCAGCAGACGCAGATACAGCAACTCAAACTCAACTTTTTTTACTGCCTAATTCAGATATGAACCCAGCGTATTAGTAGACACAATGATCGATTATAGCTCGGATCCCAGTAATGGGTGGGGTGGTACTGCTGCCTCACACATGCCACACCTCATCATGCTCTAAAGAACTCAGACCAAACTCGTAATACAGCTGAGTTTTAGTCATGGGACATATAAGGAGCGGACAACTCCTGAATACTGTACCCCTTCACTTCGTCCTCAAGTAACAAACATTGCATACTGTAACGGAGTACCGATATAATGGCCGCATGGTCAGCTGATTTATATGACGATGTAGAATATGAATGAGCCACTCACCTGGTCTGTCTCTCCATTGCACCAACTCGAAGCTCCTCCCACTGCTGGTTGAGAAGCTCCACCTGTTGGCGGATCTTCGCCTCCTGGTCGGCGGTAAGGTCGCTGACCTGCAGCAGGGCGCTGCCTCTAGTCAGCAGGTCACCGACCCGGCTCTGGTACTGGGTCAGCTCCATAAGAAACCTCTAAAGTTACATGGCAGACGTCGGCGGTAAAATTGACGTCATTTCCTGTCGCACTCGAGGGGCAAAACTGGGGCAAACGTCTATCAAACCTCATGCTCGTGGAACTGATCTTTGACAGCCTCCACTTCACCAGCGATGGGCTTCATGCAATCAAACTTCTCCCGCGCCTCTGCCAGCCACGCCAGCGTCGCGTCCACATCCGTGTTGAAACCAGCTAAATCTGCCAGCGAACTCAACTCGCTGGCGCTTGTCTCAGTGGTCGTTTCACTGCTAGCGACCGCGGAATCGTCTACTCCTGACACAGTCTCCTACAGCGAGTCTCATCTCATGCAACGCAGCCATGTTTAAAACCTTCTGATGCATTTCTCGTAACTTCATTGTAACTTCATTGTAACTTCATTGTAACTTCATTTTAACTTCATCGTAATTTCATTGTAAATCTTTGGAATAATTTCATAACTTAACTTGAAATTTGAACTGGTTTGAAAATTTGTTTTTCAAAAACGTGAAAATTTAACGGAGCGCTTGATGAACCCTAAAGAAATACTCTGAGAGTCTGGATCGAGATAAACTTCATCTCACTGCCACACTGCGTCATACAGAAACTTCTAGAAGCCACGGCACAGTCTATAAGGGCGTGACCTTGACATGACAGTACCTGCTGAGGCAGAGCGGATGCGCTAAGTGACGTAACTCGTTTCGGTAGCGATTCCATACTGAGTAGATCGTACGTGGAGGAGGTGGATGGCACGGTACGACGCAGGGGTATATGAGACAGCGACGCCCCCTCAGCAGACGGAGCCAATGGCAGATCGACATCTGTATCAGAGCTGAACGGAGCCAGCTTCTCATACAGGCACGTCAGATACATCATCACTGATTTCTTATCCGGCACGGCCATGTCTGTAAATAATGTCAAGGTCTCAGTGTGTATATACTATATACTATATATATACTATACACCAGTTGGAAGGAACACAAAATACATTTCTGCAAAATTTTAGCAAGAGACATAAATAGGAAATATATGCTCATAGGTAAAGCTGCAAACAATAGCCGTCACAGTGTCACAGTGTCACAATGTCACAGTGTCACAATGTCACAGTGTCACAATGTCACAGCTGTCACAATGTCACAGTGTCACAATGTCACGATGTCACAGCTGTCACAATGTCACAGCTGTCACAATGTCACAGCTGTCACAATGTCACAGCTGTCACAATGGTACGAGTCTAGTTGACTAATGGGAAATGATAAATTAACAGAAAACAAAGATGACGGACGCTAACCTTCTGGGTCAAGGAGCTTTGCGACATCCAGATTGGCGCTGGCAATGTGGAAGGAGTGCGCCAGCGCGTACTCTGTGTCGTTGATAGCCAGAATCTCCTCATAGTCTATCAAGTCAGGACGGTGGCTGAAACAACACATGGCACAATCCATTAATTGAGAGAGGACAACTCCGTAATTAGATATCGAGAAAGAGTGGCGATGGCAGGGACACACACTTCCATCCTATTTCCCGGCCATTCAGATATATCTAATAAACATAATAAAATAACAAATAAAATAATTGCTGTAAATGTAAAAATAAATGCGATTTTAAAAAAACTCAATTTTTGTATTTATTATACATCGCATTTATTTTCAGGTGGTTTGCATATCATTACAAAAATTGCAAGATCCAATTTTTACTCGCCGCATTTATTTCTCAACAGGCCTTTTCGCATTTATTTCTCTTGCATATATTTTTACGTATGCAGTGTCTTAGGAAATGGCGGAGTAATGATGTCATAAAATAGATAAACATTAAAATTAAAAAAATGAGTGCCTGAATATTATAATAATTATTATTATAGTATTATAATATATCTTTAATACTTCTCTGAGTTTATAGAGTTCACAGAGAAAATTCAGCTTTTTGGAAACAAGATGAAGATCAAAACTTTTCCATGCCACAACTCTGCAGTATCCGAGAGCAGCGGGGTGATCATAGGTGATCATAAGACAGAAACACGCTGCCATTTTGTTTCCTGATGACACAACTTTATCACCAGTCAAATAACGACTTCATAGCATAAAACTACCCACAAGTTCCCAAGAGTTCCCAAGAGTTCCCAAGAGTTCCCAAGAGTTCCCAAGATATCGTAGGCAGAAATATTTTGCGCCGGAAAACATGAGTGGAAAATTCATGGCTATCAAGTAAACATTGGAGTTCTTCCAATCATTATGAATATTAGCAATAATCTGATTCGCATGAGCATTCCAGTCTGAGAGATGCTCTATGAGAGGGCAACTCCAAGTTTCTTTAGAAAAATACAGACAGAGCTTTCCCTTGCCACGCTACACGAACTCTATTTGTCCTGAGGTATTGCAAACTTTGGTACAGGCACCTAAGAGGAGGTGCGTTACACTCAGACAGAGAGGAGCAGCTGCTGTACCTGTGGATGAGAGCGTTGAGAGCGAAGCCATCAGACCAGGATGACGTGAAGTTCTGCACATTCACTTTTGCATAATCTTTCGTGCATTTCTGGCACCAGACCAGCAATCTTTTCTCAAAGCCTACTTGGTTGTCCGGCATCATGTGTGCGGGCGTAGCAGACGCCATCGCTGGTTTTACCTACGGGTTAATAATAAAGATCTTGGGCTATTTAGGGAGACTACGATTTCGAAGAAACATTCAATGGGACATCAAAGCGTCAGTGACAGCTGAGAAATGAGGAACAGATGAAGATAGAGATGCAAATATACAATAATAATATACATTAATACTATACAAAAATAATACACAATAATAATACACATTAATAATATACAAAAATAATACACAATAATAATACACATTTAAATTGAAAAGACAATAAAACCAGGCGGATGGTTAAACTACCTATAAAAATATAACACTAAAACACGGATTTTTCAGTGTGGGCAATTTCTGCGATCAAGCACTCAAAATGTTTGCGGTTTTTTGCGATTGTACTTCAACCTCTGCGTCATGTGACCTCATTGAATGCATTTGATATTATTTACGAATTGGCAACTAGCGGCAACATCGCAAAAATACTGTTTGCCAAAAAATAAAATTTGGTTTTACAGCACCTGCGAGTATGGAACCGCATTTAGTGATATTTTACCTGTACAATAAACTAATATAATATAATGATTTAATAATATAACATAATAATAATATATTACAATAAATGAAAATCAGTTGAGACATTTTTATTTCTTATCAAAATTCGAATACTCTCAGGTAAAGGACATACATGATAAGTCGTAAGACCAGAAATACTGGAGATTCAGATTTTTTTCTGCACTTTGAGAAGCCATAACTAAAAACTCCGACCTCCCCCTCCCCGCTACGATTCTGCTATATTTGAGCTGAGCTCAACAATATCTCACCAATAAGTCACAGGAAAACAGTTGAAAACCAATAATGTAAATTTTAGCTCCAAAATCGGACTTCATAAATAGGGGAGGCTCGTCATACCGTCGATAACAGCATCCAGCAATACTTTACCTGCCAGTGGATGATGATACTCCAAACTAGGCCGAGAATGAGCTTCTGGTTTCCGTTCACGATGTCATCGCTGCTAATGTTAACCAGTTTTATCTACAAGGTCAAGGTAAGATGTGAGTAAACACATGCTCAACAGAGACAGCGGTGCGGAGAGGTGAGTGCCCGTGTTTATAAGTGTACCGGCCGATGATTGGTTGAGCTGAGACAGGTATGGAGACTACGGAACTGGTGGATGTACACAGTCTGCTGAGGGTTCAGCTGGTATAAGATAATTGTATACAACGGAAGGTATCGTGCTGGCGTATGCAGCAAGAGAGTGTGAATGAGGGGAGGGAGAGGGAGGGAGGGAGAGAGAGGGAGAGAAGGAGGTGAGATGGAAGGCGGGAGGAGGGAGGGGGAAGGGCGGGAGAGGGGAGGGAGGGGGGGGGGAGGGGGAGGGAGGGGGGG
>ERZ1740065.2270-NODE-2270-length-11908-cov-11.496246_pt1 | contig 11908 bp, 15 predicted proteins | sample MGYA00581738_ERZ1740065 | MGnify/ENA primary metagenome ERZ1740065 (study PRJEB43018, sample SAMN04849749) | marine metagenome | isolation source: floating plastic debris | place: Pacific Ocean | collected 2008-09-01 | study: EMG produced TPA metagenomics... | reverse complement strand
TTTTCCTTCCCTTTTCTCCTCATTTTCGCTTATCTTTCTCGTACCCTCCCCTCTCCCCTCTCTCCCTCCCCCTCACCCCCCCCCTCCCCCTCTCTCACCCTTTCCTCATCCCTGCCTCTCTCCTCCCCCTCTCTCACCCCTTCTCCCTCTCTGGCATCAGCAGGAGTTTTTCCGATGCATATCTGAGTTGAGAGGCTATGTTCAGCAAAGGCCGTTCAGACATTCTGGCAGTGTCTATGTCCTCCATCTTATACGCTTTCTAGATGATATCTGTCTTTATCATAATCTTCGCTAGAAGCCAACGACAGCACTAAGATTCAGTGTCACAAAACAGATCATTTGTACAAGACTTGCTGCCACTTTATCACCCTGTCACTACTCCAGACCTGAGGATAATTGGGAGATAAGATCATAAGATGCAGCAGTCGTAATTGTTCTGTTAGCAGATTGAAGTCGAGATTCACACTGTTTGTAGGGACTTGATAAGAGTGCTGCTCACTTTCACTGATTGATTTGCAGTCATGTCTACCAAGATAGATGGCGTGATTGAGAGACTGGGCGCTCTCAGCTACTACCAAGTCTGGCAGCAGGTTGTGGCTGGTTTTGCATCAGTCATTGGTGCTCTCCACTTTCTCATGATAGTCTTCCACTTTGTGGATGTGAGACACAGGTCTGTATATTACACTACATCTACGTGTACTTACTCTCATAACACAGGCTCTGTGTGACATTCCCTGTCACGTCATGTGTTAAAGGTGCAGCCTACCAGGATGGGATAATGACACCTACCAGATACAGAGTAACTTCCACAACCACTCTGTGTACAGCTGGCTCCCTCTGGACGCTGACGGTAACATAGACAACTGTAATATCTATGACGAGCCAGTCATCGGGGGTAACATGTCAGGAGTCGGCGTGAGAGAGTGCTCAGACTACGTATACGACCGCAGTGACTACTGGGGAGTGACTGTCAATGAGAGGGTGTGTCAATGAGCTGGTGCCTGTGACATCGTCACTGAGTGTGACATAGATGTGACAATTATTGCCGTGTGTTTCAGTTCGGATTGGTGTGCTCACAGACGTCTGTGAGTACGTTGGTGAAGGTTCTGTTTACCACTGGACTAGCCGTGGGAGCTCCTCTGGTCGGTGTCCTGGGAGACAGGTAACACTGAACTGTGATCAACAGATTGTTATCTGCTTGTATGCGGACCCAGAAGAAAGAGTGTATGGTGATTTCAGATTTGGACGGAAATTGGTGATGGTAGGCTGCCTGCTAGTGGGAGGTGTGAGTGGTGTTGTGGCAAGCTTCTCTGTCCACATCGTCATGTACATAGCGCTGAGATTCATCTGTGGCATCTGCTATGTCGGCGCAGCATTAGTCGGCCACTGTATCAGTGAGTACCTGTCGGGTACCTGCAGGGTACCTGCACACTTTCAGGAGACCATATGACAATGCTATCTGTAGCTGAAAACCAGCACTGATCTCCGATTCCTGGTTGTAAATGATTTAGAAATGTTTATGATTACAGTTATGGTAAGTTGTCCTCTCCTGCGCACCATTTGCTCCCATTTTGCTCCCCTTATAGGACTTTAGTACAGCTGTTGCTGCTGTAAATCCCATTTCATCCACTTAAGATGGCTGCTGCATAGCCATCAAAGGTTGTTTATCATAAGCTGATGAAATTTCGAATCCGGAATGTAATCGAGAGAGGACAACTCCTAGACACTACAGCCACATACTGATATTTATCATTTATCATTTACAATGCTGAACTTCCCGTTAGAACTGGGATGGATAGTCTTAGTTACTGTCTGTCTGTATGTCCGATTGCTGGTTGGCGAGGGGATGATACAGCTTTTGCTGCCAGTTCTCAATATTATGCGTTTTTCCAACTGTGATGTCTTCAGGTATGGAGATCTGCGGTCCATCAAAGAGACCGGTGATGATTGCATTCAAGTCATTCTTCTGGCCAGCCGGTACATGTACGCTCTCTCTGATTGCCTACTACATACAGGACTGGAACTGGCTGCTGCTGACGGCCTCAGTAGCCTCGGCTGTGGTTGGTCTAGTCATGATACCGTAAGTGGGCGGTCAGCCACAGTTGCTGAATGCTAGATGATTAGTGTGTTATCATGTTGCAGCTTGATGAATGTATGTGAAGGAATTTGTGCAGAAATCAGAATCAGAATACTAAGGTTATATTTCTGTATGGTAATATTTAGACCCTTGATATAACTGTGCATAATTTGGAAGGAACTACCATGCTGTTGACTGTGTGGCAGGGAATCTTTGGGTAGTAACACAAATCTGGTGTAAAATCATCAGCATGTCGGGTTGTTGGTTAAAATTTTAGGGCAATTTTTACTCTCCTATCGGCATGTGGTCAGTGTTACACAGCTTTAGTCTTCACCTAGTCTGGTATGTATTTGGCCCAGTGCTAGTACCCAATTGTATTGCTGTTAACACCTGTGCTTTCATGCCTCACAGGCACGCCAATAGGAGAGCGAAAAATGCCTGATTAGCATTGACTATTTTTTTAGTATTGACTAGTATTGATCAGTGTTGATCAGTAGTGATCAGTGTTGATAGATTGCCAATGGATAATGTTTCCAGGCTCCTCAAGGAGACGCCGCACTACCTGGTAACCAAGGGAAGACACGAAGAGGCGGTGGAGCTGTTTAAAACTATAGCTCGTTGGAATAAGAAAGACTTACCTGACAATCTAATGGAGACTCTGAGAGAGGATGAGGAGGAGGCAAAGTCTGAGAAGTTTGGGGAGTTGTTGAAAGCACCGACACTGCTGAAGAGAACTCTGGTGTTCCTCTATCTTTGGTGAGAAAGCATTCTGTGTCCCATGTAGAAACAGCAGATACAAGAATGAATCAATATGTCATACATATAATGGAGTTGTCCCACCCTACCTCTCTGAGATTTCAGCTCTAAATAAGGAGGCATTGGTGATGTGACGCAGATTATACTAGTCTACACTGTCTTATTCAGGATGATTGCTGGACTCGGGTTTTATGGCCTTGGCTTCAACGTGGGCAACTTGACAGGCAGCATCTTTCTCAACAACGTTGTCTCAGGCGCCGCTGAATTTCCGGTCTTTCTGGTCTGTGTGGCGTCCTCCAAGATTGGCAGGAAGTCACCGAATATTGGCAGCCTGCTGTTTGGCAGTGCATCACTCATCGCATGTGCCCTGATGTACGTCTTCATAGATGTCGATGGTAAGTTATGAGCTGGTCACATGACCTAGCCCGCTAGGTTAGAGCCCACCCACCAACCATCAAATCCTCTGTGGAACCAGATTCAATAGCTATGGAAATGTTAGCATTTCCTTCAAACTCATCAATAAATAAAATGAGAAAATAAATAAGTCCCGAAAATGAGAAGACAACTCCTGTATAAGGTGTATTTGGGCATAATTCCTATAGTGCAATATAATGACAGCAATGATTATTTGGTCTCCATTTTTAGGTCAACTGATTGACGCCATATTTTGCATGTTTCAGTTTCGTAGCATTACAAGAGTGAGAGCCACAGAAAAACATTTAGAGACGAAAACAGCAGTCATCAATCTATTAAATAGCAATGGTCTAGCATAGATGTTTCGCTACAGCTAGACCAGAAGCGGATTCAGAGCGGTGTGTGCACCTCACACCCACTTTGTTGTATTCTGGATCCGCCCCTGAGTTAGACCGCCACTATCAAATCCAGTTCTACAGTACTAGCCGTTTCACTATTCAGATCGCCATCTGTCGGATGGTTGATAGTCCAGTATTAATATAACTCGTGATATGAATGTAACATTTCAGCCTATGGATACGTACTGGTGACTGTGGCTATGCTCGGCAAATTTGCAATCGCTTCTGCGTTTGCCTTCGACTACTTTTGGAGCAGCGAAGTGTTTCCTACTACCCTCAGATCGACCCTAGTGGGAATATGCTCCTGCTTCGCTAGAATCGGAAGCATTCTCGCACCCATCATTGTAGACTTGGTAAGTACGACACTTACTTAGTTATGTACTTACTTATATACTTACGCGACTTACTACTTGCTACGTACTTACTTGCACCCATCATCGCAGACTTGGTGAATGATGCTCTCAGTCTATCCATGGTAGTCTTTCATGTGAATAGGACTGCTCAGATGAGCTTCATGATACATTTACTAGTAACTTGATATAGAAAGCCACTCCTAGCTACATTTAGCCTGTGCTCAGAATTGGTAGTTGTCCTCTCTTAAAAGGCCAAATTCATATCAGTTAGCAATGGATTGTCACTGCACTATTATCTGTATTTCCCAGGCTCGGACTGGTATGATCCATGGGTTACGCCTATATCTGCCTGTACAGATTGTTATTTCTCCCTGTAGCACAAGTACACTAACACGCCATTCGGTAAGGGACTGGGGCCTCTGGTATTTGGCTCATCCATGCTTATTGGAGGAATCATTACATTTTACCTACCGGAAACAAACAAACAGAAAATACCTGAGACCATCCATGAAGCCAACCTGTTTATGACAGGCAACCGGTGAGTTCACCTCTCCTTACAGCTAGTTACTCATGCAGTGCAGGTACAGCCATCAGTACGGGACTTCTCTCATCTCTTCTCAGAGAGGAAGATGGTGATGACAAGAAGTTCTACGACAACACTGGCTACGGTTCAGAGTCCAATAAGATAGAGTTGACAAAGTTGGAGTTTAAAGAATAGTGAGTCATGAGATGAACCTCACTCTCCACTACGTACACCACAAGGTCGCTACTGGCTTTACATCAACTGGGAGTTGTCCTCTAATTATACCATCAACTGGGAGTTGTCCTCCCGTTATAACATCAACTGGGAGTTGTCCTCCCGTTATAACATCAACTGGGAGTTGTCCTCCCATTATAAAATCATCTGGCATATGTCAACAAGACTCTATCACTGGATAATTCCATTAAATGAAATTTGATACAATAAAATTGCTAATAAATTGCCTCGGATTGTGCATAGAGAAGCCATGAGTAGCAAAATGAAGGTTAAGCTTTGCACCATCATGAACACATAGTACATGTATGGACTCTAATATACAATGCTCATCTTAAATCATGTAGTCCATCCATCCCCCTCTCTCTCCCTCCGACTGTATTGCTCCAGGAGCAGCTAGTACAAGAGCCTATTATCAGCTCTCCGTCACATTGCTGGCATCTCTTTTATACTAGTTGCCTGCTCTAGATAGCCGTGGCGCGCTGGCATGAATATTTTGCTGAATTTCGGAGCCTGAGCATGAAGCGTGGGCTCAGATGAGAAGTGGGGATCCCTCGGCCTGTAGCCAGCGGGCATCATGAGCCTGTGAAAGTGTGAAACAGCCCGTCTCAATTGCATGTACACTGTACGTCACTCCATTACATGTACACTACGCTACATGAACGTAGTGCGTTACACATACACTGTGTGGTATTCAATTACATGTACACTGTACATAACCCAATTTCATGCACATTGTACATGACATTGACAAAGCGAGGAGTGGCTGATAGTACCGTGTAGGTGAACTGTAGTCGGCAGCGTCGTCGCCATGGTAACTGGATGGGTAGGGTAGAGTGTGATTTGGGACGTATGGTCGTCTCATGTGACTGGGCCTGTGGTACATTCCAGGCATCTCCTCATGTCTTCGCGGAGATGTGAAGGCAGCTGGATGGACTGGCGGCTGAGTCATCGGCAGCGTGTACGAATCATAAAAGTTGTGTTCGGGCAGCTATCGAGAAGGAATACCCTTTGTAAGCCGAGTGAAAGCGAGATGTGACGGGATATAAACAAGGGGATATTGATGGAAAGTGAAAACAAGAAGATGAATTAAACTTCACACGAGGTCAGCTGACCACCGCCATATTTTGCAGGTTTCAGTTTTGTAGTATCAGAAGAGTGAGAGCCGCAGAAAAACATCTAGAGATGTAAACAGCAGACATCAGTTGTGAACTTCTGAGCAGTGTTTTCTCGCTTTGAAAGTCTCGACAGCCGAAGCAGCCATCATTTTATGCATAAAAAACGCATAAAAACCCATTGCTTACAGTTTTGTAACTCGTGCAGACGTAAATACGTCTACCGTGATGACACGAGCATATGATGACGATAATAGGCAGTACCCACCTCCTGGTAAACATTGCCTCCGTCTATATGTCTGTCAAACGGCTCCTCAGCGAGACTCTTCACTCCTATGTCACTGTCCACACTGGAGTTGTCTTCTTCTGCAGCTGTATAGCAACAGTACAGCTGACACCTGCCGAATCAATAACATATTGGTAGAGATGATGTGTGGGCAGACTATCAAGAAAGAGGGTAGGGCAGAGGGGGAGATAATGACAATGTGCCTGCGCCCTACCTGTGTACCTGTGTACCTGTGTACCTGTGTACCACCATATGCATATTTAGTGGTCTTATGATTGATGAGTAGTAGTTTTTGTATAGTTTCATTTATAATACTGGTTGATATCAGTTGTATGGAATCCTACCGGGGTTTTTGCTGACTATGAGGTGGACCCATCTTACCACGACTTAGCATGACATACTATGACTTACCATTACTCAGTATAATTTACCATGACTTACCATGCTTTACTATGACTTACCAAGATTTACTACGACCTATCATGACTTCCCATGACTTGTCATATTTTACTATGACTTACCATGACTTACCACGACTTACTATGACTTACCATGACTTAATATGACTTGCATGTACTATAGCTTACTATGGCGTACTGTGACTATCACTTACTTGATTGATTGATGGCACTCTAGAACTTGTAAGATCAGTGCATAAAGAAGCTGCTAACATTACTGCTGTGGTTATTACAACAGCTTCCACCAATAATAAGATCTAAGACAACAACGATACCACTACCTCTAATGTAAGTGCTATTGGAAATTTGGCAATGGCAGAGAAACAATCTACTGTGCTACTGCCCATTGTGCAGGGGTTAGGGGGAGCTGCTGTGATGTATCATACACACGCGCTGACCTTACAGGCGGGTTAAGTAAAATTGCGTTTCACTGTTCATGTGTCAATGTTCATGTTTCAGACGGTGAGTCAGTAAACAGGATGAAAGCTTACCTGCCTCCTGATGTCTCGTTGCTCGAGGACAGAGAGCTGCCATCGTCTACTCTCTTCTTCTGGCGCTGACAGCTGCTGCCACAGCAGCTGAAGCAGTTACAGCAGCAGCAGAGGTACTGTAAGAGCAATATTATTTTCCGTAAGTTAATAAGCTGGAGTTGAAACGTTGTGCAGTAGCAACATAATCAGTATTAATCACTACAGGCAATAAATCATTGATGGGAGAAAAACACTGCCTTGTTTCAATTTGGATAAGCAGGCAATCACAATGAGTAATGCAACGAGTCCGTAATAAGTACCACTGACTGAGCGTTGGAGAGACGAATTACGGAGAGCGTGAAGGCAGCGAGGTCGTCAGATACAAACTGACTTTGATTACGGAGCCTTCGAATGGCTCGGCTAGTGGATGATGACGCACCTTGCCTAGCTGGTGACGGAACGCTCTGCTACACACCACCACGGTGAATGGTGTCAGGCAGGCATTGACGTAGACGGCGACCATGCCAAACAACTGTGCTAGGTACCAGGTGAAGGTCAGAGGCTCGAGGGTGAAGTACCATCGCAGTTCATAGATCCACTTGGGTGCCCAGAGAAGCACACACTGTATCAGTAGTATGAGAGTCACCTTAGCCATAGTTCTTCTCTTACGGCTGACCTTCTTTAGGGACGTGCGACTGTCGATCGTATGAGACGTGTAAGTCTAAAATGAAATTTAGACACTGGCAATCGTTCGTTATCGTATCCATTTCAGCACGCCGCATAACAGAGAGAATTGATTGAATTCTTGCTATCAGTCGAAGGAGAGGAGGTCGAAGACATAAATGCAGTGTTTACGCGCCAGTAATAACCATAACTGGACAGAGAACGAGAAGACGGCTGGAGAAAACACGTACTTCCTATCATATGTCTCTATCTGTTAGTAAACAGCTGACATCCCTAACACTTCAGTGACCTCTATATCAAAATGCCTGCTGCTGACTGCTGGTGCTTACATCAACTTTGCCTTTCTTATTCTTGAACTGAAGTATCTCCCGAATTAGAAATGAATGCTGTAGGACGCAGGAACCCCATGGTAGGATACCTCTACTTATGTAATAGTGTGGCCTGGCTTCGACTCAAAAAAATACGTGTCACGCTGTGTCTGATGAGACTGCGATGATTCAGCGACCAGGAGGCACCAAAAAACCCAAACACAGGTAACAATGGATACCAGGTTCTAATGATGTAATCGGCCAACTCTACTGCAGATCTCAGGGGAATATTTGATTTTGATTGACCAAGTACACCGATATCCTCTGTGATGAGCCGAACAGTGATGGGAAATAATTGCTGCATAATCAATGTGACATCAGTGGCTGCGTGTAATCCGGCCTCGGTGGACACCGGGAGGAAAGAAAACAAGGAGAATCTCTTGGCTGCCGTCCACAGAGGCGGAGAACGGATCACCAGTACCTTCGTATTGCTACTTGTCTTTGTTGATGTGCCAGATCGGCTGCGACTGTAAGTCTTGAGTGGGGAGTTGTTGTCTGCACGCATGTCCTTCTGCTTCTTGACACAGACGACGCAGCTCAGCGACAGGTAGAACACCGTACACAGTATCACCGGCACCAGAAACAAGAAGCAGATGGAGCCGATGCTGTGGATTTTTGGATAAAGGTCAGGCCAGACCTTTCTATTGAACACGTCACAAACCTAGCAAAGAAACATGAAATGGTAGATGGTCAGCTGGTCAAGAAGTCACTGACAATACTACAATGGCCCGACATACCACTCGTTTTTCTTCATAATTTACGGATATCCTTTTGAAAGAGCTCTCCTCGTAAGCAAATATAGCCAGAGGTAGACCGCAGAGGGCACCAATAACCCAAATGAGGATCATGCCGACACAAGCTCTATTCTTAGCAGTCATCCTTCGTTTGGGGGGTGCGGCAAACGCCCCGTACCTCTCCACACTGAGACCTGGAACCGAGAGTGGACATAACAATGCAGAGGTTGACAATGGAACTGGCCAGACATTGTTAGCTATACTAGACTGGTGGGGACCTACCGACTAGGCTGAGCATGGAGATGGCGATGCAGGCCTGAGGAATGGAGTACACAAGTCGACAGGCCACAGACCCGAACGGCCACCGCTGGTCCAATACGTAAGAGGTGGCAATCATCGGAGCGCAGACCATGAGGAGTATGATGTTGGTGACGGCTATGTTTAGCAGGAAACTGTTTGGTACATTCCGGAACCTCTTGCTCTTACAGATAGTGTAGACTAGAGCGCCGTTACCTCCGATACCTAGTGAGGGGAGGGAGGAGGGAGTTATACGGTGGCGGTGGCTGGTGTCCAGAAATCATACAATGACTAAATGAAAACAGGGCCGTCAAGTACCAAGTGCAATGTGACAGTTGGGCAACGGTCAGGAGTTCTCCTGTAATCAAGAATAACTACGCAAACTGATATTAAGCAATAACACTGTTGGAAAACAGGCAGCATTCGTGTTGATAAACAGAGTTATGTGTCAAGATTATATCTACAAATGACAGATGAACAAATACCATTGAACTCGATGGCGATTTTACAGTGTCATCTCCTATATACATACATAGAGAGAAACATGAGAGGCAGAGTTTTTTCAAACCGGAGCCAATGATATGCGCGGCCACAGGCAAGTAAGTACATACATGATTAGCGTTCTTTCTGTGCAGCAGATGGATAGTCAAGTGCTACAAACTAAGAATTACTGGAGAAATACAGTTGAACCAATGGTAACAATAATAGACATAATACCTATAAGGAAACATAGGCCAAGAAGTATGGGCACGGTGTAGATCTCCAGGTCTATGATGACGGATTCTCGTGTAGAGTTGTCAATGTTAGACAGAAACTTTTCCCTCGCTCTCTGCTCGTAGAGCTGTCCAGAGAAATGTACATCGAGACCCATTGCAGATACCAGTCTGTCTCTCCGCTATATTTGGTGGCAGCTGCTACAGGTGCTAGAAGCAGAGGTGTCACTAAGGCATGATGGCAGCAATGACGGCAGCGAGCAGCGGATGTGTAAGGGAATAGAGTGCATACCTTAGATAGAAACGGCGTGCTCCAGTTACCTCCGACGGATGGATGATTTATGCGTTCAGTGACTGCCGGCCACAAGACATGACACAAGCTGAGCAGTGATACGATTAACCTTTGACCTCTGATTCATTTATTGGAGACGGCAGCGGCTGGTCGGGTGCTGACCAAGTGTAGCTGGATACACAGACCTGTGAGGTCAGTATACAAAACCTACAGAGCAGCTCTTGTAAGAAAACAAGCGATTTTATTAATGAATACTGTCTTATGATGGATGTAGAAAAATGTGACACTGCGCTTTACGATATCAGAAATCCATTCTACGCGTTATATCAGGATGGTTGGGCAAAAAGGTCAGCCAGATCCGCGAGTGTCATCGGCAAGTCATCAAAGCGGCTGACACTGCTGTCACTGGAGTCAGCGGTAGAAGGCAGTGAAGACAATAGTTGATGTATCTTCTCTTCTATTGTATGCTTTACAATAAATCTGTGCACAAAGGTCGGCCTGGGAACAGACAAATAACCACACTACTGTATACAAACACAGACTGACATTCCAGTGACAGGAGTTGGAGCGACACCCACTTGGTCTGACCGATTCTGTGGATACGGCTGATAGCCTGTGCCTCCTTCCCGGGGCTCAGCAGCGGCTCTAGTAGTATGACGTGATTTGCTTCAATCAGGTTCAGCCCGTTGGCGCCGGATGATACGGGCAACAGAAGTACTTCCACGCCTGCCTCGTGGCGAAAACTAAATAAAATCAGCTTAATTAACACCAGAAGCCATTCCTTATCTTGTGCAGCACACAAAAAAAGTTGTCAAAGCTGTCCAAGGTGCAGCGAAAACAGTAAACAAACCTGAATAGGTCATTTTCATATTTGCTGCCGAGCTTGCTGCCGGTCAGTTGCCGGTAGGCGATACCGTTTTCGTACAGCGCCTGGGCTATGATGTCGAGCAGCGACGACCACGTCGAGAATATCAACGCTTTGGCTGTAGAATCTTGCAGCTCTATTTTCTTGATACAGCGCACCACTTCTGTTACTTTCGAGGAATAGTTACCCTATGGAAGAGGCAGCGATGGTGTCAAACGTCGGGCTGTGTGGCTATCGATAGCACTAGCAGTGATTGACTGACCAGGACTTTGATGCTCTGAGAACTTAAGTTGCCCTGAGAGCAGACGTATGATACATCGGAGACGTGGGTGGTCGCTCGGCAGACAGCGCAGCGCACGTATTTCTGAGTGGCCGTCAGTGAGGGCAGCACGTGTCGTGTACTGGACAGCACATGGATGCAGTTGATACAGAACGAGTGACAGCAGCTCAGGACGGCCCAGCTGTGGCCAAGAGTCGACTGGCATATCGGGCAGCAGTCAGTGTTACCTTCCTCCCCATCTAATGGCTGCAAGGTGGAGAAGATGAATGGCGTAATATCAGGTGAGCGTGAGAGGTCATACTGCAGCTGGCTGTCTACCTTATTGGCCAGGTTCTTCAGATAGGAGAGCTGACGCAGCTGCAACTCCAGGTCTCTCTCAGCCAGCAGCTGGTCGGAAACCTAGCGGAATAGCTGAGTATTGTACACCGGCATTAATGGAGAGGAAAAGGAGTAAACAAAGGGAGCGGGAGGGATAGAGGGAGAGAGTGGATAGAGGGAGAGGGAGAGAGAGATGAGGAGAGAGAAGAGTATGGAAAGAATATAGATAAAGGTAGAAAGAGAAAAAAAGAAAAAAAAAAGAGGGGGGGGGGGGGG
>ERZ1740065.2269-NODE-2269-length-11909-cov-11.713852_pt1 | contig 11909 bp, 11 predicted proteins | sample MGYA00581738_ERZ1740065 | MGnify/ENA primary metagenome ERZ1740065 (study PRJEB43018, sample SAMN04849749) | marine metagenome | isolation source: floating plastic debris | place: Pacific Ocean | collected 2008-09-01 | study: EMG produced TPA metagenomics... | reverse complement strand
GGGAGAAAGAGGGGCAGGAAAGATACCAGGCGGGAGAGAAGGCAGATCAAGCAAGATCTATATTCAGCTATAGCAGGGGTGGTAAAAGAGCACCAAAGACTGGATATAGTCATACGGTACTATATTGAGTATTAGATTTAAGTCATGGAGTTACCTCCCCTGTTGACATAGAGCCCTTTCTCCCTCTTCTCCCCTTTCAAGGCTTTGTTGAGCAGTAGGATAGCCTCGTGGTAGTAACCTTTCTTGAAGCACTCTATGGCGAAGTCATTGTAGGTCAGCAGCAGTTGTCTCTGAGCGTCTTGATATATCGGCGACGTCTCGTCCTGGTTAGTCTTGTCCAGAGACAGCAGGTAGTCATCCACCGCGGCGTTGAAGTCTTTGAGCTCTCTATGCATAGCTCCTCTAACAAAGAAAATTCCAGAACGGTTATTTCAAACTCCGAGTGTTATGCTGCTACCATTACCTCATGCAGTTATGATTCCAAGACTCAGAACTCAAGTGTAGCTTAGGATCCATAGACATTTGAAATCATTGAAAGAGCAAATAGGGAAGAAGAAAACTCGGCTTTTATTATCCTCTCATCAATATGCTTGCATGCAGAGTGTGCGGGAGTGTCCGCAAGTGAGCGAGAATGTGTACGAAAATTGACAGCAGAATGACAAAATTCGAAAACCTTGACCTCAACATCTAAATAAAGTGCTGGACCCTTAATGTAAGTTAAACTTTCAGTGGAGATCAATGGAGCTCTAACAGACCTGATGTTGTGGTACTCAGCGTGTGTTGGATCATACTCTATAGCCAGTGATATCTTATGCAGGGCGTCTCTATGGCGACCCTGCAGAGCTTGCTGAATGGCCGCGGTATGGTTCACTTCAGCTTCCTGCTTAAACATGGTCATAATTTGACCAGCCTCTGTGTGCCCAGGCTCTAAGGCTAAAGCATCCTTGAGGTCAAAGTAGCACAATGATATCTACAACCGGAAGCCATTGAGTATTGGTAAAAGCATCGTACAAAGATGAAGGGATCATTGATGGGATGCTAGAATTACATTTTTGAACATCAGGTGGATGCGACTCCTCATGACATATAGATCGGTGTTGTCTGTCTCCTCTTCGAGACGTGCATTGATGAGTGCCAAACATTCGGCGTGTCTTTGGAGTGCAGCGAGACAGGCTATGCTGTTGGAGACACAAAAGCAGCATGCTAATACTGAGTGGACAGCGAGGGAATCACTCGAAATAATCATCACTGATGGCGAGGAGATTAAAGATGCAGTGAAAACCGTATCATGACCTATCTGTCACAATCTCCGTCACAATCCGTGTCACAATATCTCTGCATTCTTAATTCTCATGTCGGTATGCCTGCCTGTGTCATGCGCAGAATAAATGCGGCATAACGCAAGCGAGCGCGCCGACATCAAAGTAAAGAATGCAAATATCCCTCATAAAATCTGTCGCAACTCCTGTCGCAGCTCGTGTCACAACTCCTGTCACAGTCCGTGTCACAACTCCTGTCACAGTCCGTGTCACAACTCCTGTCACAGTCCGTGTCACAACTCCTGTCACAGTCTGTGTCACAACTCCTGTTGCAGTCCGTATCAGGTTGAAATCATGAAGAGTATGGTCTTGATGTAGTTACTGATTTCACAGCGTCAACACCAATTCACACAACTCCATGATAATTAACTCTTAAAACTTAAAACTTTGCATTACTGATGCTGCATCCATGTATTACAAGCCTGAGTGTTCTTGTTTTTTTTACTTTGTATGAAGTGAATTTATTAGCTTGTAGGCTAGCGTTATAACAAGTGCCAAGGAAGTTAATGGATATCTCAGAATAGACTGAGTACAGCGATTCCATTATAAAAACCATTCACTAGCAGCTTGCAGCATTCCGCATAGGCAACACAACTATTGAGACAGGATACCCTAATATTGTAAAATGGTATAGCAAATTAGCCTGGAGTTGTCTTCTTTTGAAATGATGCGAATTTCTAGTGCTAGAAGCCACTAACTATAGATACAATAATCAATACTATTGATGCCGTAATCCAGCTGTACCACTGTAGAGAGAAGACAACTCCTAATTTACATGGTCCCTCACCCTCTGATAAGTTGAGACAATTCTAACCATTGTAAAACAACAATAACTGGGACGCACAACTTGTAGGTAAATAGTCGATATATACCTGCGCATGTGGTAGCTATCATTGTCTGGACGGATCTCTGCAGCCTGGGCGAAGCACTCCAGAGCCAGCTCGTACTTTTGAGCGTCAAAGTGCAACTGACCTTGCATGTAGTAGATAAATGCCAGCCTGTAACCGAATCATATAAGATTAGTCTGGGATTCTACATAAATATAAACAGACAACGTGTTATGCAACCATTCTGAAAGGAATAGAAGATTGCGCCATGCTTTTACATACCTCACCGGTATAAAGGAAGGGTTTGACGTAAACATCAAACTTGTAATCACAATCAAGATTGAAACTTCTGGACTAGCATAGTGAGAATCTCACAGGCACTGCTGACTACCGTCACGCTCATCACATTTATAAGAAGCTTATACTGCAGGTAAGAAATTGCTCAGGAACGCTATTGATGCTTTCAACGCTATTCAAAGTATTTTTATAGGTATTTGGAGTTATCTTCTCCTAGTACCATTCATACTGTTTCAACTGCCATCTTTCTCCATCACTCAGAATTTTCAGTTTAGGCCAAAGTAAATACAAAAATGGGCAGAAATATTCTGAGTAGTTGACTGTGACAACAAATAACATGATACTATGATTACCTGCGGCTTCGAGGTTATTATTATATATTTTACCTGTTGGGGTAGATGTCGGAGCTGGGGTCAAGGCCGCAGACTTTGCGGTAGTTGATGATAGCGGACGAGTAGTCAGCAGTCATCAGGAAGCACTCCGCTCTCTGTACATAGGGAAGCACCGACTCCGGCTTTATCGAAATGATTTTGGTGAAGGCTTTGACCGCCTCACCATAGTTCCCCTGAGATTTGCTCCGCAAGCCGTGATGGTACCTGGAATAATCATTTAGTGCCATGATTTCAAACGGCAGGCGGTTTCTGAGACCTCACACAGAGATGCAGAGAAGGATGTCAATGATCATCAGGTGATACAGAGATAGTGGAGTCTGAGATATAGACTGATGATGGCAGGTGGTGCGCAGGTATCATCCAATATTATAAACTTGTGTGTTACTGTAAAACTGGAAAATTTAGCTTGGGAAAATATTTAGTGAATATAGCAATTTGAAGGAAATACCTAATGATAAATACAACTAAGTTTCCATATCATGACAACTTTTCGGAGTTGTCATCTCATAGTTAATAGAAACCTTACCAATGATTGTCGGCATGTTTATGACTTCATAGATGCTGATTATTCTCATTGGGAGGCATTTCTACTAGGTATTTTTGAAATGGACTCCATCCACCAACACTAATATCTTTCCTCGCTACTTCGCTCATTTGGAGGAAATGTTAAATATTTCTACTGCTAATGATTCCACTTTTACAGTATTTTTCTATGTTTGGCCTTTGGCATCCGAGCGATATTCATGAGTAATTCGCGGATTATTATGCTTGTTGTCGGACACAATGTACTGGATGTTTAGGTCTTCTGGACTTTGAGAAGAGCCCACACTATCCGTAACTACCTGCCATATTTCAACTCAACTCAGCCTAATTAACATGTGCCTCATAAATGTCGAGAAACTGACAATAATTCCAGCCCTAAAATTTGACAAATATGAATACTTTAGTCTCACAGGAAATTGAGAAACTGGTCATCTACGTTCATTATGGCTGCTTCCATTACACTAGCATAAAACGCTGGGAATCGAGGGAGGAAATTTGCTGCTACTAAAGATGCTGTAACTTCATCGTTACGTCAGTATCGAATCCTAGTGCTTGGTTGAGATCGGTAATTTCTGAGGAACCTACATGTAATTTCCGTACCTCAACCTGTTGGACACATTGAAAAATCTCTCAATACATTATTAGGTAGCCGTGAATATGGGAGTTGTCCCACCCTGTCAGTGTATTAGAATACTGTGAATAGTACACTTACAGGTATCTCAGCTTGTCCGTCATGACTTTGGTGAGTTCTGACCTTGCGTCGACCTCGGCGTCCTGAACTCTGACCCTGGCAGCATCCAGAACTGTCTCATCGACTGCTGTCGTAAATATACTGTCGGGTATGGTCTCGTCAAACGCGACGGCTCCGCGGGTGGGAGGCAGGCTGCTGTCTGTCCCTGCGCTGCCAGCATCAGCCTGATTGTTGCTTATGTTCTAAAATTCATATAGAATTAGCTACTGATAATGGCAGGACGAGCTGGGGAAATAAGGTCAATTTCAGCAATATAGTGATTCCATTAAGTCTATTTACACTGACTGCTGTGTCTACTTGCACTGCATAATAATTAAATCCAATTATGTGAGTACTGACACCAGTGAAAGTACTGACGAACTGAGAGTACTGACAGTAGTGGTAAAGTACCAAAGCTATCACAGTTATTCACCCCAATACAGTAAGTACAGATAATTGCACTGTTTTACTCGTCTTGCAATGACACCCAACTAGTTAGTTTTAGAGGCAGGATCACCCTCAGAATTATTCTAAACCAAGAATGGGAGCAGAGAGCTAAAGATGTGCTATATCAAGATCCTGGTAAGAATGGCATCATGGTGAATAGATGAATGAATTACAAATCGTACCACCAGTATTAGTAAATCAGTGTGCAGTACCTTCAAGCACGGAATTCTCATTGAACTAACCTCATTATCTCCCTCTGCAGTCACTGGTTTCTCAGCTACAGTGCTCAGAGCTCTCACAGTAGCCTTAGGCTTCATCGGCACTATTTGAATTCCTGGAAAGGAAACACAGAATAACTCAGATAACATCAGCGTACAAATATCTGTCTGAGCAATCTAGACTAAAAATTTCAACGTTGACCTTCAACTTTAACCCTTAATTTTCACCTTTGTAAGGCTTACTCACCAGGCATATCGGCAACATCCTGATCATCAACTGTCACATCTGTCAGTACAGATTCAGGACGCTCGTCAACTGGTCCTTGACCTTGCGGAGGTCCACCAGCATCCTCTGGCGGGGCGTCATCCTGTCCCTCATCTTCTTCTTCAGTGTCTTCGTCATAGAAGACAATACCTGGCTGCAGAGATTAAATCACATGACCTGTGGCTACTTTACTAAAGGCACAAAACATAAAGTATGATGGGAGGATAATGTTGACTTCATTTGTAGTAAAAGTCAAAGAGATTATCTCATCTGTGAAAACATAACACGTTCGTAACTTCACAACACGCTTGTGATGCAGCAAGAATACTTATTCATGCTTGATATGCTGAGATATCAACATTTCTTATTGCATCGAAAATATTTCATATTCAATTATTAATTAACTAGGATGTCGAACAGTTGTTAAAATTAGGACGCCAAAGTGGAAAGATCAGTCATGAATTTCTGAAGTGGATTCTGTTGATAGAAATACTAGCTACATAAAATTACATGTAAAATGAGGAAGATCAATTTCTTGGATTAGGTACAATGTAGAACCTTTCACTTTCCAGCTCTGTGTTTACTAACTAACCTGAACTTTGTAGTCATTCTCTAAGCTAGGGTAGAATTGATGTACATTGACTGGCTTCTTCTCCGGTGTGTATATGAAACTTCTAGCTCTATCAGTAGCACTCTTTCTATAAACAAAAATATCAATAAACTGAAGTTGTAGAGGCTGATTAGTTTTACATTTGAGTACCACGAGTCTTTGGCGACGGTTGAAGGGTCTCTGTCATAAAAACCGGATGTATACATTAAAGCGTGACGATAGACTTCTGCAACAATATTACAGCTTTAGCTCTAAGCATTCAGTGCATGCATACCTTGATTGAGCTTCATCTGGCGTGGAATACCTGATTCGTGAGGTATTAGAGCTAGCACTTCCTAAACTTCTTAGTATTCCACTCTTCGGCTTGGCACTTAGCCTCTCGCTCTGACTTTGACTATTTTCCTTCCTTTCGATAGGAGTCTGATCCCTCAGATCTTTTTCTTCAGATTCCATATTTATCTTGGAAACCAAATTCGTATGAATTTGCTTCAGATATGATAGAAAAAGTAGTAAAATGGTACTATTAGTAGAGCTTTGCGTACCATGGCGTAGCTGGTTTTGTTGCTTCCATCGCCATGGTGCTGTGAGCGCCAAAATACGTCATCGACTTATCGTACCTCCGTAATCAGAGATCGTACCCATAAAACTCGTGTTTTGCAAGGCACCGGTATCAGACTTGCTCCAGTTTGGTTGACTACAGCTGCTGTCTCTTGTTCATACTGCCTCTCTGCAACCACTCCTTTGTGTACCTTTTTAAAGAAAAAGAAGTCTGGTGCTTTGCAAACACGAATTCAACATGATTGCCGTAAGATCCTCTTTGCATATGCTATTTAAGTCGGCTGGAATCGCGAATCTTTCTAGGAGTTTCACATCGAGTGCTCAACTTTTTGTGAAGGTTAGGTTGAACTGTGGCGTGTTTTATCTGCTTCTGTGACATGAGAGAACATATGCGAAAGTATTAGCATTTCTTCGTGTTAAGTTGAGAGTACTGTCACTCATGTATATGGTGTGTTGCTGTATATAGTGCTGTTATACTGACACCTGGTTCTGGTTTCATAATTTGAAGGTAGGAGACAGCATCCCATCTGTAGATGTTTACGAGAACACACCTGGTGACAAGGTCAACATAGCAGAGCTGTTCAAAGGCAAGACTGGAGTTCTCTTCGCTGTCCCCGGAGCATTCACTCCTGGCTGTCAGAAGGTATCGTTGGACTCAAATCTATTACGTTAAATAGCCGTTAGTATATCTTCACTCACTCACATTCTCATTCCATGTCAGGGATAGTTTATTGGTAGACTTTAGCACTCAGAGATGTGTGCCTGATTTCAATTCTCGAATGAGATTTGTTACTATGGTCATTTCAAGAAGCTCACTCAACAGCCCTCTTCCCCAACGGTCCTTTCCCCCAACACCCACACCTGCTAAAACTCTAGGGAGACAGCGTTGTCAATGACAGATTATCTGTCTCTTTATTGAGCTCCCAAACTAATGGCTGTGTACTTATGATCAAGAATGCGATGCTATGACACAAACAAATTGAGCAGACAATGCCTCTGTGATAAGGCAAGCTTAGCAGCTTTCTCTGATCATGTAGTCACCTCCCGCTTGTTGGTGTGTTTTTTTTTTCAAAACTACTGTAGTGTGGCATAATCGTCATAGATGTATTACTAGGGGACAGAGCATAACTTGTACCTTGTTGCTACTATCACAGCACTCATGTCATCAATGGCCTCATCATTCAGATAGCAATTATCTGTAGGCAGTCAGGGTATTCCCCCTACTCTATAAACACTCATGCCCAAAGCCGCATCCGGCTTTGCTCCTGCCAGCTTGAGGCCACGTTGGTCCTCCGTACCAGGAAATCTCTACCAGGAACCAGTCAATCTGTTGGGCAATAGCGCTGATAGTTGTTACTGTGAACTTTATCAGGAATGAGGTCATCATACTCCACTCCGCTGCTACTTGCTTGTTTGTTTGTTATCAAACCTGCCTTTTTGTGTTACTAACCTGCAACAGTTGATGGAATACAATCTATCTGTTATCATTAGGGCTGTGTGTGGCCATCGCAGGCTTCATTGGAGAGGAAATTGAGGCTGAACATTAGTTGGCAGCCATGTGCCCAGAGTCTGCTCTCTTCATTCCATCTTTCAGTCTTAGATATGGAAAACCTCTATGGGTCCAGAACTATTTATCATCCTCAGTATCAGCCGAGGCTTGACTCCCTCATAGGCCAGTGGATCAGTTATCCAGCATCTCAGTGTTCCTCTGGCCAGCCTGCCATTGGCTGTACTGACATCCAGTAGCAGGTTGTCTGGTAGCTGGCCAGCTCAAATTACATCTTGACTCACTCCCCGATTGCGCAAGCTGAATTCTGCCTAGTCAGTGCCCTGACGACATTCCGGCTGTCTCGCTCCGCTAGCGTTCTCTAGAACAAGATATAGAACTGCTCAGTCATTATTAGTAGATGACATTGGGCAACCTCCAATCAGCTGTCTATGTAGCAACACACTAGCCTGTGTACTTGTGAGGAAGTAGATAAGAGAGTTTCAACAACGCTCAATGATACGTGACCAGGGTTCTAAACAAGTGTTGCCGACATTGCGCCTGTGGGTTGTAGACCCACCTACCCGGCTATCTGGAGAAGGCTGATGCCTTGGCTAAGGCTGGAGCTGGCGTCGTAGCCTGCATTTCCGTCAACGACCCGTTTGTGATGGGAGAGTGGGGCAAGGCCACAGGCGCCGATGGCAAGATCAGGATGCTGGCAGACACCAACGCCGAATTTACCAAAGTAAGATCGCTACTGCAGCTTCACACCTGATTGTTAATGTCTTTAGGTATCAGACACTGAAGGCAAAATTAGAAAGGGATACAGAATTATTTTCACTATATGTACATCACCCGGGCACCATGCAAATATGGGGAACACGATATAGCCTTATTTTAGGAGTTTTCCTCCCTTGTAACCTTATTCACATTGCTAGCAGTAACATGCAATAATTTTATATAGTGGTTCTCAAAGCCTGACCCATTAAAATGTATAACTATCTGTATCGGTAATGACTGCCTGGCATGGCATTCCGGTCAGTAATTATGTTATAAAATGAGCCTTGACCAACTGTAGTGATATATACAAGGTAGACATGGTGATGCTGATCTGCCAATGTGTATATACACTGTGTTTGTGTCTCTAGGCTGTCGGTCTGGAGAAGGACATTCCTCCTCTTGGTGGCCTCAGATCCATGCGCTATTCCATGATCATTAAGGACGGCGTGGTGAAGGCTCTCAACGTGGAGCCCGACGGCACTGGGCTAACCTGCAGCCTCGCGCCCAACCTGCTCGAGCAGCTGTCCAAGTTGTAGAGGTTCGGTTTCTATGGTTACTAGCTTTAACGAGCCACCAATCAACCGTCTGTTTGCACATCTGATGTTCAACCCACCACTCGTATACTCCCTCAGTTCAGTGAAGTACTGGAGGTGGGCTGTTTGATACTATATGTAGTTTTGATGTAAAGTCTTAGGTGTTTGTTTGCTTTAAATATAGTTGATCAAATCTCTCTACCCTGTGTTGTTATACAGCATTTCATATCATATATTGAGTTGGACGGAAGTCGCTGGAATCCTATTCAGCATTTGCTGTTGCCAATGCTATGCATCCACTTGTATGATTGAGTTGTCTTTCCATGACCTCTCTGCTAGCATTTGTTAACTTTGGAGTTATCTTTCCTTCATAAGCTAAGATATCTTTCTTATGTCAGTCACAGATGATGATCTCTCTCCAGAGTTCTATCGCGGTTACAAATTAGACTGCTAGTGTCAGAGATAGTTTATTACCACTGTTGCTAGTGTGTGCAATCTATTCTAGGATGGAGGCAGACAACTCCCATGGTAATGTCTGTGGCTCACTGATATATGCATTTGGAGCGGTATTTCTTGCATCTATCTCTTATATGTTGCCACAGGATCGCTACCTCATGCTGTCATTCATACCCATGAAATCTCACCCATTGACGCTAGGGAGGGTGAAGTTATGATATCATCGATCAAGCAGTAAGTTGTAGACCCCCTAGTAGGAAGGGCGATGGTCAAACATAAAGCCACGAAACCTTATCAGTTAGCCTAAGGGCTTGTTGTTTCTCTCGTTTTATTCCCAGGCAATCTGAGAGCACATGGGACCTTGCCTGGCGTGCACACCCGTAATAAGTCTCAAATCACAGCATGTAAACCGAGATCGCAACACAATACAGTGTCGTAACAGAAACAAAGCAAAATAATGGAAACATATAACACGGTATTTGTTCAACTAGAGAACTTCATTGTTTGCAATCGGAGGTCATTTGGGCATGTGATGCGGTTATTCCAAACAGTTGGAAATTGTTGGATAGGCAGAAATTAAACATGGAAGAAAAACATTCTCACTAGCACAACGTTAGGTCACTCTCTCACACCTGGGCTGGCTGCACACACTTTAGTTTCACGCCAAGCAGACGGTGGCGAGGCGGTGGAATCCGGCGACATGATTAAAGTAAAGAAGGTCAAGGTGGATATGAATCCCAAGAGGGTTCAGAACCCGTACGAGCAGTACAAACGCAGCCCGGGTAAATTTGATCAAAAGGTACGTGTTACAGCTCTTCGGTCTCAAAATCTTTGTAAGGCAGGATAGAACTATTTCACTCCATGACATTTAATGATGTCATGGGTGTATGAATTGATGATGTCATAGGTGTACATGGAACAGGAGAATTTCTCCAACCAGGCCATCCGAGAGATGGGAAAAGTACACTCTATGCAGATGAACGCAATGTACAGTACTCTCAGAAAGTAAGTAAACACTTCTTCTTTCTGCTACTGTCACATTACCTGATGACCTGAAGTGAAACTACAGCAACCATGAGTTTCATTTTAGGATTTTATACTGGTGATGATATTCCTTATAGTCTCAGTGTTAACTCAAATTAGCGAGAGTAAATTGCTGCAATGCAATAGTAGGGAATTAATTTCGTGTTTCACAAAAAGTCTAAACCTTTGGAATTCCATGGGAGAAGAGATGAAAGTTGGAACCATTGATATGCAACTGCTGTAAGGTTGCTTGTTAGTCACTATAAGCTGCATATAATTCCTATCTACCCTCTCCTTCTCCCTCTACCTCTCTCCCACTCTCATCGTCTCTCTCCCTCTATCTATATCTACCCTCTCCTTCCCCCTCTACCTCTCTCCCACTCCTGTTGTCTCTCCCCTCTATCTATATCTTCCCCTCTCTCCCCATCTCCCCCTCTCCTCATCTGTCTCTCTCCCATCTCCCTATCTGCCCTCTACCCGTCTCCCACTCTCCCTGTCTACCCATATCTCCCCTGTCCTCCTCTTTCCCTCTCTTTTTTTCCCCTGTCCTCCACTCTACCCCTCGCTCCCGTGCCATCTTCCCTCTCCCTCTCCTCTGAGAGACCATTTCTTGTCACTAATTTCTCATCACAAGATATCAAACTGTAGAATCCTTGATCAGGGTGTAGATGAGCTCTAAAAAAAACTCTAAAAACAAACAATTGACGCTATTTGGTCTTGTTTCTAGAGACATTGCGTACATCAAGAGGAAGAAGGAGAAGATAGAAGCAAAGAGTGTTGACTACAATTATCTAAAGCAGCTCCGACAAGCCATCATTGACGAGAACAGAAGAAGGTAAATTCCTTTAAATCATGAGAAGATAACTCCTTGGAGCTATTACTCTTACCAAAACTCCTTGTCTAGGGTGTCTGTGGCAGAGAAAATTGAAGAGTTTGCTCGTTCAATAGCTCAGAAGGAAGAGGAAGCTAAACGCAAGGTAACAAGAACAGAAGAAAGCGATGAATTGCGGTCAATTTACTTCTGACTAACGTTCACGATACTTAAAATTTGCTTCATGCAGGCAGAAGATGAGCAGCAGGCAAAGGAAGAACGAGAAATGGGTAAAAAGCCATGGGAAAGAGTAAGGGAAAGGCTGCCTGCCATAAAAACATCAGAGGCTCATAAACCTGAGAAAATGGGTCAAGGTCATCCTGCTGTCAGGATGAAAACTCACCCCGAGGTTTCTCAATCTTACCCACCTGATAAGGTCCTGCCGCCAATAGAAAAGGAGGAGCTGATATCGGAAAATGACAGAAGTCTGCTGGAGAGTATGTCCCAGGATCTGATGACAGCCACACTACCCATGGACAGACTGCGCAGGCTTGTGCCAAAAGATCACGACTCCATAGTCGAGAGTTATCCTATCATGTCCAACTATCGCAAGA
>ERZ1740065.2267-NODE-2267-length-11912-cov-12.164122_pt1 | contig 11912 bp, 10 predicted proteins | sample MGYA00581738_ERZ1740065 | MGnify/ENA primary metagenome ERZ1740065 (study PRJEB43018, sample SAMN04849749) | marine metagenome | isolation source: floating plastic debris | place: Pacific Ocean | collected 2008-09-01 | study: EMG produced TPA metagenomics... | reverse complement strand
TTCTGTTGACACTGAGAATGCATATGTCGGGAAGATACAGAGTAAGTTCAATGATCTTCACTAGCAAGGGCAATGAATCTGCACCATGACAGCAACCGGTACACATTACTCCAGCATCAGTTCTATCAGAGTTGTCCTCTCGTCCTGATAATTCACCAACACTGACTGGTCAATAGTTAGGAAAGCAGCTCATGTGCCGATATCTGTGTGCTATGCCACCTACTGTATGAGTTAGTACATATTCTAACTTACTTTAACAGAGTCAACGGCGTGCCCTTGTTACATGGATTCAACATCAACCCTCCAGAGAACGAACCGCTGCGGTGTGATGACTTGTGTCCCTGCGGCTTTCATGAACATGAGCCGAACGATGTCGTGATGCTGTGCAAACGTCTGCTGTCTGAATCTGGAGTGACATTCAATAAATTTATATCGGCTTCGGTGAGTGATCCTCACCTTCCCTCTGCGTCAACCATTACATCCTCCCTTAGAGTGTATGAGCGCGTCTCATTTTCCCTCTATCGCTCGCTCTCTCTCCCTACCACTCCTCTATATCTCCACTCCACCCCTCTCTTTCTCTCCACCCACCCCTCTCTCTCTCCCCACTCTCATCTATCTCTCTTCTCTATCTCTCGTATATCTCTCCATCTCTGTCATCTTCTCTCCATCCCTCTCCTCTATCTCTCCGTCACTCTCATCTATCTCTCCGTCACTCTCCTCTATATCTCCATCCCTCTCTGTCTTCCACTCTCTTCATCTCCATTTCTTTCCTCCCTCTCTCCCTGCTTCTCTTACTCTCCATCCATTTCCTTCCTCTCTCCATCCCTCCCTCATCTATCTCCCTCCAGTCTACCTTCTCCCACACCGAGTACGCATGATAACGCGATCAGCAGGTTGAGGCAGCCTCGAGGTATCACTCTCAATAAGACAATCATGTGTTTCTATAGCGATGTATCAATCCACATCCGTTACAGACATTCAACGTGGAGCTGTAGAGATCACTAGTCTATCATATGTTCTTGATATGATTCTATCTATAGAGAAGAACGGTGTACCAATTTAAGAATATTCAGACAAAGTTTGACCATAGGCGAGTGGTTTCTGTTAATGATACTGACTGCTGTGGTAATCTTACTATGACTCTAATTATCAGTATTCTTCATTATCATTGTTGTTCTTGTTTGTATCCCTACTGGTGAGACGTGACGAACACCGTTGATGTTGCAGACGCCGGTGCCGTCATGTGACCAGCAAAGGCCGGAATGGCGAGTCAAGTTCTATTACGACTTTGAGTCCGGAACTAGTAGTTGGCTAGACATTCACGCTGACAACGGCTTCATCAGGAGACTCGAATGCATTGTATCGTAATAGACGGATGCCTGTGAGAGATAGCCTTCTAGTTTGGAGTTTTCTGCCCACTACCGACGAATTCTTCAAGCAGCACTCGGCGCACGTGAATGTTGCTATGTGTGCTGACGCCTACTATATTGCAGTTGCCATGGTAAACAGCGCGAGACTATCTTCAAAGCAAAGATTGCCGTGCAGTATTTTTGCAGTTCTTAGGTTACGCAATATCTGGATGTTTTCTGTCAGTTTGTCTATATTATAATTGTGTTCTCACCGAGTGCCACGCAACGCAGTGATGAAGACTGACCTGTTGCCTCTCCGGCCCCTTTCGGCCCCAGATCTGATTCACTCTCGTCTCTGTGACTCAGCGCAAAAGAGCCTGATATGTACATACAGCTGACCGTCACGTTTCAAATACCGTCTTTCCATTCCTCTATTCTATGTACATAGAAGATATATTTTTCTTGTTGACTCTGCTATTATCTGAAGAAGAGATGAATATGGCTACTTTCATCACTATTTTTGAATACCTCTGTAGTTTTCTATCCTTCATGCGGATGTGCCATTATTTTCAATTGACAATAAATCAGTACTATTACTGGTGAGAAAGCCGAGGAGTTGGCCCGCCTTCGTCACTGCACCTGAGACAGATGGGTGAGACCGTTTGTTTTTATTTTAATTAGAGATAATCCTTGCAATAACTGCAGGCACCTTGATCTATGAGTATTAGGTGGTTTTGAGGGATTAGCAGATATGGTAATCGCCATATCCAGCTTTCCCTTTTCTCACAGATGTGCGGCGATCAAGCACATCTGTGTAGCGCGGGTGAGGCTACAGGAAATCTGTGCTGTGCAGGAGTCGTGTGACTCTGCTGAGGACAGCCCGTAGGGATGGGAGAGGCCTAAACCTGGGTTTGGATTGCCGGAGCTAGCGACGCTATTTTCATCGATTTGATGTGACCACAGACTTGGTGTACTCTCGGCCACTCAGAGAGATGACCAACCATATCAACATTTCTAGACTCGCACACCTCAAGATGTTATGCAGTCATACGGCCCACCCCAGCTCTGGTATGTAGCTCAGGTGACTTAGTGGTTGACTAACTATGCAGGTATGTGCTCCTAAGGCTGCCAGATAGGTGACGGCAGAATGTAATCTATTGTAGATCAGATGCCTCCTGATGGAGATGGAGGATGGTAGCTCATCCCTAGCCACACCCTGATGGTGAGAGAGAGAGAGCTTCTGGTTGCATGTCAGGCTGGTTCACTCAGTGCATTCTAATCGTAGAAATATAGAAAGTGCCTCTCCACTCAACATGTCTCCCACTCATCAACCTGCTGTCCTGCTCTCTCCCCTCCTACTCTCCTCTCTATCCTTCACCCTGTCTTCGTCTCCTCCATTCCTTTTGTCCTCCTCTCTGCACTCCTCTCTGCCCTCTTCCCTGTCCTCCTCCCTGACCTCCTCACTGTCCTATTCTCTGACCTCCTCCCTATCCTCTCTGTCCCCTCTCTGTCCTGCTATCTCCCCCCTCTCCCTCTCTCTCTCTCCCCCCTCTCTCTGTCCTGCTATCTCCCCCCTCTCTCAATTTGCTATTTCATTTCTATCAAATCCCTTGAGCTTGATGTTTTCCAATTGGATATCTGGATCAGCTGCAGAATTTGCTGAAAAATTCATCCAGTTATTTACCAGCTGCAAGTTTACGCCACACTCTCATTTACACAAACTCGAACTGGGCTCTGAGAAAACTGATACTGAGTGCTGGCAACAGTTCTTTTTGTCCGCTTGTTTGATTGACGCTGTTCATCTGGTACCCCACCGGGAGGGTCAGCCCTGGTACAGCGATAATGATTTCCTATATTCTTACGGGAGGGCTAACTGTGCTTGCCAAGTCAGCTGTGAGTGACTGCGAGGGTGAACCGGTGATTAGTTACATCAATGTGGTGAAGTCAACATTCCTAGTGTGTACACCAGGACTACCTGCTCACAGGTGTCAATCACCGCCATACTGGCAGCCTGGTGCAAGTGCTACGGCTCTACAACATCTGAGTCTGAAACGTCGCCGCCTTGTGACTTTGTTATTAGATGTAAATTCTGTTGTGGCGGTCGATTAGATGAAGGAGTTCTTTACATCCGCTCTCGCATATGGCAGATGTTATTCCGCTGGCACTATGCAGTCTCAAAGGCGCAACTCTCTGCCAAAAATGGAAATTGTTTCGCAAAGAATTCTGACCCTGTTTCACATCGGTACATCAGTTGCCTGTCACCCTAAAGCACTGTTCATCAATTTTTATCATTAATTCTGTGCCAGGTGTGAATGAGAACACAATCAGCTCCGGTTGATAGATGTAGGCAGTCAGGATGCCAGCATGTGTGTGTATGTATCTGCAAACTGGCAGACTATCTGTTTACATTGCGAAACTGGGGACCGAGCGTCATTGGTTTCAATGTTCAATCCGGCAAGTGGGATAGTGGGCAGGCATTGGCTCCGGCTAATCGATAAAGTGCCCCTCGGTTTATCAGAGCGACCAGGTGCTATTATATTATTTCCCTTTCAGCTGGAGGGAGGCAGGGCGATAAAACAAACGAGTTTGGACACCCACACAAAAAACTGCCAGGCGTTATGCTGCCACCTGACTTGACTACAATACATCCTCCATCTTCTGCTGGAATGCACCGACTGAGGGAAAAACAGCTGAGGCAGTAATCCAGTTGTAATAAACACTGGTATTATGTTCTGTGCAGATAAGCCATTACATGTGCTCGAAAAACAGATATCAAAATCTGAGTGGGCCCCAATCTTGTGTGGATCGAGTTGACACATGGTCTATCCGTACAGATGTTTGATACACGGTTTGATCTGAGTATTTCCATAGCACCTGCGGATTGGCTTGCAAACAACGATTTGTGATACGGAGCACCTATCAGCTGCGCAATATGGGAACAAGACTGAACTAAGCACGGTGTGTAAACAATGCCACGGCGTAGGAATGAAATGAGTCTAGTGAGGCGAGCGTGCTCTCCCGACTGAAAATTAAGCTGAATGCGAGCGAGAACACGCAGTGCAATTCAAGTATTGATGATGAACAGGTGTGTGGGTAACACAGCACCGTTGTCGCCTCCATCAACCTGCCAGAGGGCTATTTACCGTAGCTGTAGGAAGTAGAAAGTCCTGGGCTAGCCACTTATTTTTATGGTTCGCTTACAATCAGAGTGTACTTAATGTTTTCACACAAATGGATATCTGCACAAAAGGCCTGCACAAGAATTTGTTTATACAGCGAGAGCGGCCAGCTGAATGCGTATTGGATACAAGACTGTTATCATCACGGCGGCCAAAGTGCGTGGTATGGAATACCGCGATGCTGACCAATCACGCGCCGGCACAGCGCTCGCCGGCCGAGCAGATGGATCATTCGTCATTACATGGCTATCGACTCTCATCGTTCGCATGCATCCATGCCTCCCAGCTTTCTAGATTATCATCTGACTCGAGGAATTCACCAAAATACAGCCATAAAATATAAAGAGGATTTGCTGCAACGCACTTCACACAGCTGCGCAACAACGAGAGAGCGGATTTACCCACGGCTGAAGGGTGTACACATCACTGCCAGAGTGAGTCAAACAGGGCCTGGACACGAGAGAGGCAAGTCTCACGCAGGAGCTACTCTCACAACCTCAGCAGTCTCACTCTCTCACTAGCTTCCTACCTACAGCATACCGGCGACCATTTGCAGAAGTCATCGAAGGAACTAACACAGACTTTCTCCTCATCCTTCTCCTTAGGCTGGACAGTTATGTCTGTACTTGTGTCTTAGCAGCCCAGCCATGAGGATCAAGTCAGCCGTGAGTTCGCTGTTGCTTGGTGCTCTAGCACTGCTACAGACAGTGACCTTCACATCTGCCAGTCTAGTCGAAAGCTGGCGTTTAGAGGCTATCGGCAGCTCGGCATCGATGAGTGACGGTCAACCGTCTCAGTCGCAGCTAGAGAGGGACACATACAAACAGAACCTGCTGCATTACGTCCTGCAGACTGATGAGCCGAGAGAGGTTCAACCCGGTGCAAGCATGCCGTTCGTCATGGATAAAATTTATAACCTGCTCGCCGACAAAACAACCGGCAGACAAAAACGGTCAGCGCCGTTCAACGTGGACCTGATCCGTGGACTGGAGGACCACTACAGTGAGTAACTTCCTCTCTCTCTCTCTCTCTTCAGATGTACTCTCTTGCGCACACACGGCATGATGTGATGCACCAGTTTATTTACGTAGCATTTTTTTGCTGTGAATCCATTCGTTGAATATCCATTCTGCAGTTAAAAGCAAGGCAATCAGTGCTAATAAGGTTCATTAGTTAAAGAGAGAGAGCCAGACGATATCACCTGTACTCGCAGCTACAATATCCAATGTATTTAGTGTCAAGTGACATTTTCCTTCCCATGGACAGGGTTTTATTAGTCGAGCCCCCTTCACCAGCACCTGGCGCTCTATTTACCAGGTTTGATCTTACTCGCGTTCTTTTCTCTGAATAGGAAAGCAAACAAAGATAAGTTTTTTATGAAATTGCAAAAGAATTGACGGGTGCATGTATCCACTATCAGCGACGAATTCTAGTCGCGACAGGGTCATTCCATGTTGAGCGAGAACATAATCTACTGTAATATAAAAAATATGCTCCGTTTACACCATAACTGATGATATCTAGGAACAAGTGGAAAATTTGGTGTACAGCATCCGTCTGCTTGCCGCACTCAAACAGCGAAACCTTTTCTCAATGGTGACACCTGGCAATTCACTTGTTTGTCAGTTGCCAAATATTGTATCTGAATCAACTGTGCGTATACACGCCTCGATTCACTCTCTCCCTTTCATGTCCCGGCTGCTGTCCCTGCGTCACCAGCACACTATCGAGCATACAGATGATGTCCTATTACAGGGAGTCAAAGACGAATGCAATTCTGGTTCAACACATCGTCGATAAACGCGAGCGAAGACATTATAGAGTGCTATTTCCACGTGTATAAGAGGCGTCCTCTTGAGAGGGAAGATGGCCGAGGGGCAGAAAGGCAACCACACACCGTCACAGTAAGTGGTACTTGATTTGAACGTTGCTAGCACTTCACTCACTGCAACATCTTCGGAAGAAATCGCCCCTCACATCCGCTAGCCGCTCCTCTTTCTTTTGCGTTACGCTCAGCAGTGCAGAAGAAGGTTCTACTGACTGACTGCAATCATTGGGCCATTAGGAGTGATAACACATTGTTTGGAGTTCCTTTACATTAATTTCCAGTTGCACTGAAGAAGTCACAGTTTTTTAGTGGCAGGCGTGGCACTGGCCAGCATCAATAACGACTCCGTCTTCCTTCAGGTGAACCTGTACCGCATCTACGACGAGCACAACCTTCTGGCAGACGACGGGAGTCCAGGCGCCGGAGTACAGCTGCTCGAGCGACAGTTCGTATCCGCGTATACGTCGCAGTGGATCGTCTTCAAGACAAGCCTAAAAGATACGGTCAAACATTGGATACGTCACCCGAGCAGGAATAAAGGTACAATTTGTCAACATCATACGTTGATAAGATGGATTGCGGAGCAGAGTAACTGAACGTACTCTGCCTTGCAGGTCTATTGCTTACCGCCACAGACCCATTCAACAATCACGTCAATGGATCGCACATCGATTTCGTGCAGAGAGGCGAGAGCCCTGAGTCACAGCAGCCCATCTTTGTCATCTACACTGACCAGGGTATGTATATACACGGTGGTGTGGTGTACGTCGCAAATTGGTGTACGTCATTGGGCAATGATTATCTGTGGATAGAATGAACTGCAATGTGCTGCACCTGCTGCACAACTGCTCTCGGTAATCCAAGCAGGTGTGGCTGTGGGACCCTCTATACTGGATTGGCACAGTTTTACCATTCATTCTACCCAGGAATATCATGCCAACTCATGCCAACCCACTCGTTTGAACTTTTGTCAATTTCTTTCGCTTCTTTTAGAGAAAAAGAAAAGCAAAAAACACAAGAAAAAGCACAGAAACAATATAAACTACTTGATTGAGAACTTTCTGAATGAAGACTCACGAGTGAGCCAACAGAATCAGAGACGTTGTGCCGAACTGTTAGAGCGCGACGTAGAGGGAGCAGACGGATGCTCCGATCTGCTGCTGCGTCACAGACGCAGCCTTGTTGATCCGTCTGTAGACTTTGATGAGGAGTTAGATATCCTCGATCGCAAGCGGCGAGACGCCGACTCCTTGGCAGACGCTGAATCAGACGACAGCGATGAGCCTCAGCCTAGAAGACGTCTGCGTAGACGTCACAGGAAAGACTTGTATATCTCCGCAAACAGGAGGAAATCAGACGAGCAGTTTTGCCAGGTAAAACCGTTGTATATCAGTTTCCAGGCGCTGGGCTGGGGTAAATGGATCGTGGCCCCGGATGGTTTTAACGCAAACTACTGCGACGGGAGTTGCCCATTTCCGCTCACCAGCGCATTGACTGCCAGCAACCACGCTGTACTACAGTCGGTATCTAACTACTACCATCCGAAGAAGATCAAACCTCCGTGCTGTGTGCCGCAGAAGTTGGAGCGCATGAGCATTCTCTATTACCAGGACGAGTCCACGGTTACCATGAGGAACTATGATAACATGATAGTCGAGACTTGCGGCTGCAGGTAAACTGCAGGTAAAGACGACGCCTATAGATTGACTACAGCCGGTGGCCACTCTCCTGGTGCTATGTCTGTGAACTAACAAAGACCCACTCTTCCTGCCAACTATACTCCAATACTCTCCTATGTTTTTTCATGAACAACTTGTACGTTTGAGGTGGAGCGGTTAGAACTTGGGTACGTGAGCACCGAAAGAATAACTTACGCCTCTCTGATCTGTCCACCCGTTTTACGATATAGCCACGCGTGGAGTCAATCTTTTGCAATTTTTATTACAAAACAAAAACTGTATAGTAATTATTTATTTCTCTATGAATATTTCATATGTCATATGAAAAACAAATTGCTGTTCAATAAATCAACAATATTCATCTAACCCAAGCGATGTAAGCCGTCAGACAGATTTGATTTGCATATCGAATTATGATAACTTATTGAGTTTGTCTGCAAGGATCATATTGGCTATTGGTGCATAGGTGCTGTAGCCAATCATATGACAGCTTCTGTTACCCACGGGTCATCAATCTTCTCGAGGCTTCTTTTTCATTTTCTTTACTCTCTCCCACCTGACTGTCTCTGCCTCTAATGACGCCAGCTCAGCCAGTCGGCTCTGGTAGGAGATGCTTGATCCCGTGATCGGATCGGCATACTTGGGTTCTACAGAGGAATGAGTAAACACATCATCATCACGTCTTCTCACAGCGACACGGACGTCGTAACCTCACATACCACTGGATGGTGCTGACTTGGATTTTGTCAGTGTGGACTTTATCGTTGCTTTACTCTGCTTTTTGCTGTTTGATGGGATCACATGACTAGAAACATTGGCTGTTGGCCTGCTCGCAGTCATTAGCTGCTCCGTCTGTTCCTGTACAGGATTGAGCCTTGTAACTCGGGAGTCGTCTTCTATCGGTTGATCCAATATTCGACCGTCTTGTTTTATACCTGAGATCCAAGTCAAATAGCAGTTGCATCATCACCAAAAAACAGGAAATTATTTCATACATTCTGTGCATGAAGGAATTGAAAGATGTAAATAATAGCGAGACTCTCGTTTTTATGAAGGTAATAAAGAGCAGATGACAGCTTCATGTCCAGCAACCAGCATAGAGATGGTTAGAAATAGAGAACAAGGTGGTTATGTTCACGGCAGACGTATGTCTGCTTGTACAGCCCAAGCGGCTCATTTACCGATATAAATCGGGCGATACCGATCTGCAGCAATAAAACCACTACTTTCATCATAAAACCATATGTACTAGAGCCTGTCGCGCGTGCAGTAGACCGTCGATATGTGCCGGGGATCAGTCTTCACCCGACACTATCAAACCAAGTGATATCAGTATCTGATCTCAGAGTCGCGGTCTCTGCGATTGGAGCCAGCAGACGTGACTGAATCGTCTCTATTATCTCTAGGAGCAGACGAACAGTCTGAACTGACAGAAGCAGACGTACCAATGGAAAGCCGCCCATCTAATCATCGCAGTTGGCAACAAACCCAATGTTGCATCAATTAAAGCTCCATCGTATTAGGTATCTGAAGGGCCTCCCCCTCCCTTCACAGACAGGTGGTTCATCTCATCGCAACGCAAGGAATTCCTTTGAGCAAACAAACAGAAAACCAATTTTCTCTCGCATAGCCCACGCTATCACCGCCTCCCATTAGTCTCTGTGATTCCATCCACATCATACAACCACATTCATTCGTTCGGAATCCTACTTCTCTTCCAACTCCCTCCCTCTTCCTCCATCTGGATTTCCCTCCCCGTCTCTCTCTCCCTTCCTCCACCTCTTCCTCTCCCTCTTGCTCCATCTCTCCCCTCTCCCTCTTCCCCCTCCTTCCCTCTCTTCCCATTGCTCTCCCTCGTCATCCTTCCCTCTCTTACGATCTCTCCCTTTCTCTCCCCTACTTCCTCCTTCCCTCTCTTCCTCTATCTCTCAATCTTCTCTCTCCTATGCCTTCTGTCAGCCTTTCCCTTCCTTATGATGAAATATCAACAAACCTGTTATTGAAAGAGAATGGATATGCTGAGGAGAAGGTGAAGGTCGTCGCACTGCCAGCTTGTGATTTCTGCTGAGAACGGTTGACTGCATTGACTGGCAGCCATGCTGCCTCGCAGCTATTGGCAGCATGTGCAGACTAGAGTTTGCATTCTCATCAGTCAGAACTACTGGTAAGGCCTCCGCGCTGCCGTTTATGTTAGGATATCGATCGTGGGAAGTTAGGCTTCCTGTAAGAGAACACAATCTTCATCTCATGATATTTCAACAGCAGACAATTTTTAAGACCTCGTACGTTATGTGTACATGCAGAGCAGCTCGTATGTACGTGTACTTGTATTTACTTGTATTTACACGCAAGTATGAAACAGCTGCTTAGATTGTGCTACTGGTTGAATCTTGTCTGCAAACTATGGGCTACAAGTAGATGGTAGGTAGTCGACAGTCCTAAATATACAGATACAACACCTCACTGTGGTACAGTGCTAGCTAGTGCTTGCAAACTAGTCAATGCTACACTGGATCTGTATGAGAGCAAGCAGACAGCATGATATAGACTCAGATCCCTACTATTGAGTCAGCGAAGTGGGAGGGGGCTGCAGGTGACACAACCTCACACTCTGTGACCTTGACCCACACTAATGCATGTCAAGCAGCCTAATATTGTGAAGCATTGACATCTTGATACTATCCATCAACTGTTGTCAATCATAAGAGACAAATAACTGTTATAGAGGTCATTGGTATACCATTTCTCTGACTATATTTGGCTATGGTGGGCGGGGCTCTGGTAAGGGATCGCGACTCAAACTGCGACGACTTGGAAGATGAAGATGAGGTCTGTCTGCTGCCGTTCGCCTTGTCAACTTCACTGTAGTTAAGTGTGTCCAACGTCCCAGAGACTTGGCTGGTACTGCAATGAGGAGACAACTCTTAATAACTCAATATGAGGCAACAGCTAGTGTCTCTTCACTCTATAGCAACAACTACAGGGTCAAATGAAGGTCATTCGTACTTTAATCAGTGATTCTATCCCTAGGGACTTCTTGGCAGTTCAGATTCTGACTTAAGTCACGTACGTGATGTCACGTATGTGACATCGCGTACGTAACATCACGTACGTATCCTGTTGTCAACACTCAACGGAGACAGCCGGTCACCAGTCAAACCATGACCATTCCCACAATATACTGATGTGACAAATCCCATCATATCAATGTTGCACCTGATACTATCACAACTTGTCTCGTAGCATTCATCAGAAAGTACAACACCGAACTCGATGGTTCGGACGAAGTGAGGAAATCTGGTCAATCGCAAGTCTCCTGTCAGACACCATGTGTAAGTATAAATCGTGTGTAAGTACAAAACGTGTGTAAGTACGGCAGGTTAAACTGTTTTTCTTACCTGTGAATTTGTCTGACGAAAACAATAGCAGAAATAAGTCTTATATTATAATTTTGCACGCATGGGTTTGAGCCAGCGTGAAAGGAATTTACTGCGTACAATGTCGGTGAGACGGCGCGATTGTTAACGATGGCTGGTATAAATAATGGTCTCGATGACTGCCTAACACCAGATATTGATTCTCATTCAGTTTGGCGTAACACCACTATTGTCTGACAACACCAAATACGGCCTGTTTCTCTGAATGACAAGCAACAGGAATAGTCGGGTGGATATTGAATACGCCCCGCAACGCGTTGATAGGGCAAGAGAACAGAGAGCTGTTATCTACCCGGTCCAGCTCATCCTTTTGTCACTAAGCAATGAGTAAGCAATGAGTAGTAGGGGGGGGTGGATCCAGGCAAAAGTGACCGGGGGGGGGGGGGATACGTATGCCAAAAAAAGGAGCGGGAATAATATTACAGAGTGAAACATATATA
>ERZ1740065.2266-NODE-2266-length-11913-cov-4.046720_pt1 | contig 11913 bp, 11 predicted proteins | sample MGYA00581738_ERZ1740065 | MGnify/ENA primary metagenome ERZ1740065 (study PRJEB43018, sample SAMN04849749) | marine metagenome | isolation source: floating plastic debris | place: Pacific Ocean | collected 2008-09-01 | study: EMG produced TPA metagenomics... | reverse complement strand
AGGGCTCCGCGTTGGTGGATCAAGGAGTGGGCAATTGGGAAAGGGCTAGAAGTAAAACGGAAGGTAAGGCCAAATTGGAGGGGAAGTAGGACCGTAAGTAGAACTGGGGGCGGCATTGGAGGAAGGCTGTAGACAAAAGCGCTGTTAGGAGTAGAGGAGGGGGTAGAGCTTGGGGCAAAAGGGTGGTCCCGAAAGCATTCGGGCCCATAAGCCAATGGAACGCTTGGTTAGCAAAACCGGCTGAAACCCTTGATTTTGCTGAGAAAATTTTCTGAAAAAAAGTGGTCGATTTAAAATTTTAACATTTCGCTTTGGCTCCTTAGGACGGAGACACCGCCCCCTTATTCTCGTAGCGCCCGCAGTTCCTGGGCGTAGTCGTACTGCAAATCTTCGTGGAGCAGGTCGATCTTTTTGCGGAGTAGGGCCAGTTGGCGTTCGTAAATGTTTTGCAGCAATTGGTGGCGGGAGATGGGGGGCTGTAATTCGCGGAGTTGCCAGCAAAAATGCAGCAGCAATTCGACCTCCGTTTCCTTTTTCTTAGAATAGCGGATGTACTTTTTAACCTGCCGGAGAATTTTGCGGACGCTTTTTTTGATGAAGTAGTAGCTTTTTCGGTTCATCTCTTCAAACTGAGCTTCCACCTCACTTTTGACGCTGCGGATATAGGCCGCCTCGTCGTCGGCTTCGTACACCAGGTAGGTCAGGTATTCTTTGTTGTCCTTTTTGAATTTCGCCAGTTGGAGGCACAGTTCGACGAGCCGGGCACTCGGTTGTTGTTGGAGGGCAATTTTTAATTCTCTGACACTGGCTGCTTTCATCGCGGTTGAAATTTTGAGCCTCCAAATTACGCTTTTCTGCCCGACTTGCCGCTCCAAATCACCGGAAATCTACCCCCGTGGGCGGTGGGCGATGAGGAGGGTTTCCCGCTCTTTCAGACCCAAGTCGGTCTCCTGCCCCGGCCCAAAATCTCGCCGTTCCACCCGAAAGCCCACCCGCCGCAACCGCTCGCTCAACCCAGCGACCGAGTAGATCCGTACGTGGTCTTCTTGGCCAAAGTGTAGCAGGCGCTCACTGGGGGTCTGGATGGTGGGGTCTTCGTAAATTTCCCCCTCGCGAAAAGGCGTTTGGATATAACAGCGGCCACCGGGCCGCAGCACCCGGTAAAGCTCGCGCATGGCGGCCTGGTCCGCTTCGATGTGCTCCAGGACGTGGTAGCAAAGCAGCAAGTCATAGCTCCGGTCGGCTAGGGACATCTGGGTGAGGTCGATTTGGAAGTCGGCGGCAAACTCTCCCTCGTAATCGGAGCGGTGGTAGTGGGCCAGCGGGCTCCGAGCCAATTGTTTGGCCAGGCTTCGGGGAGGGGAAAAATGGAGCATCGACTGCCCGTTCAAGTCGACTTCCGTTTGTAGCACCCGCCACAGCCGGCGCGTCCGGGGCAGGCTGCCACAACGCGGGCACAGGCGATCGCCACGGTCCAATTCGACGAAGCGGGCCATCCGAAAACCGCAGAGGTTGCAACGGTAACGATCCCCCCGATAAGGCCGTGCCGCCAGCGCACGCAGCTGATCTTCGTAGCGCTGGAGCAGTGGCGTAGGGAGGAGGCCTTGGGCGATGCGTTTGAGGGTTTGGTACATAGGCTTGAGGTCGATCCGGGCCAGCGGCTCGGGATAAATACCGTCCCCCAAAGGTAGTTTTTTATCCACTTCCGCAGCCGTCCGGGGCTAAGGTAAAGATTATCAGGCCGTGAAATAAGGGTTAAATTCACAATATTTACTAATTTGGACCCATTGGTCACCCAACCCCGACTCCTAAATGCCAAGTAACGATCCGCTAAAAGCCCTCCTCCGCAACGCCCGTCTGATCTGGAAAGTCAAGGCCCGGCAACTGCAATCCGACCTCGCTGAAGACCAAGCCGAAGTCCAAACCATCAACGAACAGTTGACCCACTTCTTCGGTCACCTCTCCAATCCCAAATTGTGGTCGGAACCGGTCACTTACCAGACCAGTGACATCGCCCAGCACATCCTCGACATCAGTGCGGTGCGATCCGACGACGTCGAGGGCTACCTCACGGCTACGCGGCAGTTCTTGCAAATCATGCAAGACCAAGTGCTGCCCACCGCCCTCCAGCGGGTCGCGACGACCCCCACCTTGCCCTGGAACCTACGGACCATCGATGCCCTCAACCAAACCACCCGCAGCATCGAGGACCGCCTCGACACCTACGCCAGTCAGGGCACTGACCTGCGTCAGGACCCAGCCTTCCTGGCCCTGGCTAATCGGCAGGCCGGTCTGCTAGCCAACTACCGGGAGCTCCTGACCAATAATGCCATCGAATCGACCCAGAGCAAGGTCAATACTATCAATCGCTGGAAGGCCACCATTGCCCCCCTCAGCGATCCCCCACATTTTCAACGGGTCTACGCCAAGTACAACGACTTTCTAGCCAAACAAGTCCAGCAGACGGCCGCCACGCCCATCCTGCTTGGCGTTGCCGTGAGCAACAACCAACAAGCCCTGGATGCCCTGGCCGTAGCGGAGGTCAAACTCAATCGGGAGGTGGCGGACTACCAATCCCGTGGGGTCGATCTGGCCGAGGATACGGTCTACCAAGCGCTCAACGCCGCTTGTCCCGCGCTCTTAACCAACTTCCGAAAAGCACTGTTCAACAACGATTTTGAAGCCCCCACTACCTTGATCGAGGCCCTCCAACGACAGGGGGAGGAACTGGTACAAGCCCCCACCCAAAGCGCTTTTCTCGATCAGTACCGCGCGTTCAATGATTTGCTGAAGACCAATACGCCCGCCGTGGCCTAATTTTCCCCTTCCATTGCTCAAAACCTACCCGATATGAGATACTACCGATCCTTACTGCTGCTGCTGTTGCTCTTTGGCTTGCACCCCCTAGCGGGACAAAGCATCTGGAAGGACGCCCAGAATATGGTCCGGGCCCTCGAAACGCTCCGGGAAAATCCCCTTCGGTCCGATAGCTTTGACCTGCAAAGCCTCCAGGCCACCGCTGATATCCTCGCCATTCTCAGCGCCTACGATACCGAAATTCGACCCGACTCCCTCTTCACCACCACCAACTGGTCCGACCTCCTCGACGATTACGCCGACAACGATTTGATCGCCGGGGCCTTGGTCGACAACAATTTTGTTTTTTCCGATTCGCTGCCCCTCACCCTCGTCTCCCTCTACGGCCTCGCCCTGCGCCGGGTCGACTCGGGACCCCGCCAGCGGATCATCGACCTCTTGCAGGCCGAACGGGTGGTTTCCCCCGCCGATTACCTATCGGTGCGCAATACCCTGCAAAAGTACAGCCTACCGCCCATCCAGAATACCACGGCCCTGCGTCAGGCCGCCGAGGGGAGCAATGCCAACATCACGGGGGGCATCCTCAATTCCGTGGCGGTCATCCAGGGCTTGTTCGAATTTATTCTCGATCGGGCCAAGGACGAAGTGGTGGTCAACTTCCTGGATCGCATGCTCAACAAGGACAGCCCCGAGTTTACGGCGCTTTTTCCCAACGTCATCTCCCAGTTTTCCAACCGCGACTTTACCTACTCCAATTCCTTTATCCAACGCTTGCGACAAGCGTTCTACGAAGACATTCAACAGCTCAGCGTTCGCCTCCCCCTGCTGCTGTTGGAGGACGATTATTTCAAACCCCTCCAGAGCGAACCGATCGCCTACAGCTTTCTCGCGATTTACAGCATGATCGGCATGGCCCAGAACGAGCTGACGATCGAGGAAATCTTACCCATTACCCACCGCTACCTCTTCCAAAGCTACGAGGAGGCCATCAAGTCGACCAACCTGACCCTGGCTACCACCGCTTATCAGCAACCCGCTTACGACAGCCTGATCCAGCAGAGCACCGCAGTGTACAACCAAATCGCCGCCATCTACCAAGACCTGGTGGGCATCGAGACCCGGCTTCGCGATTCGGTCAATCAGCTGCGACAACGGTACCCAACGGATTCCATTCCCGTGCCCCAAGCCAACGATTACCTGCTGCGTAGTGCCTACAATTTTGAGGTGCTGCTGGGGGATGATTCCGGTTTGGAATACGACCTGAGTTTGCTGCCTTCCCTGCTTCGTGGTTACCTGGATTCCGCACTGGTCCTGAAGTACAATACCCTGGCTTCCTACGATAAGTTCTTTGGGGAAGAACGCAATCCCCAACAGTGGCGCGCGGCGGGACTGGAGATTGTGGCCAACCTCAATGGTACCTGGTACGAGAACCGCTCCATCGCCGATATCTTTACGGCTTGGCAAGCCGATTTGGTCAACTACCGCCTTCAGGTCGATCGCTGGAAAAATCTGGTCGATCCCGAGGGCGCCCTGCGCGCCGCCCTCGCGGAAGTCGAAACCAATCGGGCCCATTTGGTGGATACCATCCTGGCGACCCGTAGCTTTTGGAATACCCTGCTGACCTACGACGAGGCCCTGGCCTTTGAGCTACTGGCTTCCATCATCGCTGATTTTGAGGACATTGAAGAGGATCCCCAATACATTTTTATGGAAGAAGCGACGGCGCAACAGGATCAGTTGGAGCGCAAGCGGGAAAAACTCCGGGCCGTCGAACGGCGTCTGATCCGCTTGAACGATCAGGTGGCTGCAAAAAATACCGACTTTCAAAACGTCAATCCCCTGCAAATCTACCTGGCGGCCAAAAGTGGGGTCAGCCCGTATACCTACATTACCTCCGAAATCCAGGATCTGAAAAGGACCTTGCGAGCCGTCGATCGACAACTGGCGCTGCTCGACGCTACCTACGCCCAGGTGGAAAGCCAAATCCGCGACAACGCCCGCCCAATTCTGCAGGCCACTGGCTTCGCCACCCAGCTCATGTTTGGTCTGCGCAGCGATCGCCCCGAACAACAGTGGCTGACCAAGGGCCAGCTCGATACCCTGATGGATGGTGGCCTCCAGCAGGAGGTGTTTCTCGGCTTGCTCACCCAGCGCCTCCGTCAGGTAGACGATGTCCAACTGCTTTCTCCCAACGGCCTGACCCAGGTGGTGCGCAGTACGGTGGAAGATCTTCAGACCCTCCCGCTTTACCGCAGCCTCCGTGGCGACAGTACCGACGTGGTGGACAGCCTGTCTTTTTACCACCGGGCGGCCTTTTTCGTCAACACCTTCAACCGCATGCTGGAGGTGCCCCTGGTCGTGGACCAGGGTGATGTGCGGCAGTACGTCTCCCTGCGGACGCGTTTTCCCGCCTTGGACAAGGTCCCCGATATCACCGAACAGACCCTCGATTTTATCTACTACCTCAACATCAAGGACCACCGCCACGCGGTCAGTTCGATGTTGCGCTTGTTTACCCTACTGGATGCCGATATTGAGGGGGAGGCGGATAAAACGGGCCGCCGCAAACGCCAGCGCCTACTGAGCTATTTGCAACGCTACGGGGACTTTATCGCCGACCTCATCGATGCGGAGACCGGAGCGGAGGTGGAGGATTTGCTCAACAATTTGGCCGATCCGCCCGGCAGTTCCCGGCTCAAACGTACCGAACGATTTACGGTGGGCCTCAACGCTTATTTGGGCGCTACCGTCGGTTGGGACGAATGGACGACCAACCGCAATCTGCCCGCCGATGCCGGCAGCACCACCGTCACGCCGACCATGCCGGTGGGCATTAGTATCAGCAGCCTGCTGGGGCGGGAAAAAACGGCTTCCTTTAGCCTTTTCCTTTCCTTCCTCGACCTCGGTGCCCTCCTCGACTTCCGCGCCGACTCGGATGCGCTGGGCGAAAGCATTTTTAATTTTCGCAACGTCTTCAAACCCGGTTTGCAGGTCCACTGGAACATCCCCAAAACCCCCTTCTACCTGGCGGTTGGTGGGCAGTACGGCCCCCAGGTACGGGAACTTGAGGGGGAGCGCATCAACTTTACAGCGACCCGATTTTTTGGTGGCTTTGGGATTGATGTACCGATTAAAACGCTGTATCAGCGATGAATCATGGCCTTTTCAATTACTCACATTGCCGTCCCAATCGACCTTGCCGTACTGTGTCCACTGCGGGAGGAATTTGAAGGGGTCGCTGCTCATCTCGAAGACCGTCAACCCCAAGCTCGGGTGGGCCTACGCTACGAGGTGGGAACGCTGCGTAGTCCACAACGCGACTGGAAGGTCGGCTTGTTCGAAACGGGATCGGGTACGGTAAACCTGGCTGCCAAAACCACCCGGATCATCGATCACTTCCGACCCGCATTTATCTTTCTGGTTGGTATCGCCGGAGGGGTTAAAGATGCTGCCATCGGAGATGTGGTCATTGCCAGCGAAGCCATTGGCTACGATTCTGGTAAAGATACGGAGGATGACTTTCTGGCTCGTCCTAAGGTGATCAACAGTCCGCCCCGAATGATCGAGTTGTTGCGCCAGCTGGCCCGCGATTTAGAAAAAAAGGTACCTTACCGCATCTTTTTGGGACCCATTGCCTCCGGTGAAAAAGTACTGGCCAGCAAAGATTCCTATACGGCCCGGTCCATCGCAAAATTGTACAACAATACCTTAGCCGTGGAAATGGAAGCCTACGGTTTTGCGGATGCTGCCCGGACGGGAGAGACGCCCTACGCCAATATCCGCGGCATTTCAGATCTCCTGCAAGGCTACCACCATTGCGATCACGACGGTAGCCGTACGCTAGCAACTCAGCGAGCGGCTGACTTTTGGCGCGTGCTGGTACTACACCTGCACGAGTGGGAAGCAAGTGCTCCACCCTTTGAGTTCCCTTTTCGGGCCCAGGGACTTTTTTCGACATCCTCCCCGTCGCCGGTTCTTCCCGTTCAGTACCTGCAACGGCCCCACCGCTCGTGGTGGAGCCCCCGTTGGGAGCCTAGGGCCGATCTTTACCGTTATCCTGGTGGTTTGGTACTAAAGGGTAAAAGGGTGGAGTTAAAAATCGGTAGTCCCGACGCCATTGAGCCATACCGGATGCCAGGGGATTTGGCCAAGCGCTGGGTGGCACTGAGCTACCGCGATGCGGAGGGCCAATCTCGCAAGGTCTACCTATCGGATGCCCGTTACCCCTTTCTAGCCAATCTCTTGGGTGGGGGAAAAAGCCTAGCCCGTCGCCTGACGGAGGATTACTTCAGCTGACCCGCAAAACAGCGGTGCAAATCCCGACCGATGCGTTGGAGGTTGTCGGTGAGCAGGGCTTCGATTTGCTGATCGCGCTGTTTTTTGGCCTCGCTCTTACTGAGGCCTTGCCCCTCACCAATGGCGGGAAGGGAGCGATCGAGACGCTCACAAGCCCACCCATCCAGAACAAAGCGGAGACTCCCCACCGGATAATAGTATTCGTACCTACCGTGGGTTTCGTTGAGGCTACTTTGTAGCTTACCACTGGCTACTACGGCCAGGTGAAAATCCGCTCGCCCCTCGTCGATCCGCGGACGGAAATTGATCCCTCCCCAAAGCGCGAGCTCCATCTTGATTTTTTCCCGCAGCTTGAATCCTTCTTCCCGGATGGAGACATTTACGGATTTATTCATCATCGGATAATGGGGATAGCCCCAGGGATGTGGGAGCCAGGCGACGGGTTGGTAGCACAATAGGCAAAGTAGGGCCAGCACCAAGCTAAGGGCGGGGGAAGTCAGGCCCCGTAAGAATAACAGCAGCCCCAAAAGGGAAAACAGCAGGATCAGCTGCTGGGCGTAGCAGGGCAGGGTAAAGGATAGAACTAGGGTGGTGAGCATCGAAATCAGTATGTGCGCTGTTAAAATAGGTTTTTTTTTGAAAAGGGGAGCGCTTGGTGCCGCGAAAAAGCGGGGAGCCCTAAGCCCGCTGTACTGGCTTTACCTTTTTTAGGAGGCTGGTTGGGGGCTACCAACCAGGGCTTTAAAGCCCGTAGCCCGCTCTTTGTTGAAGGCCGACAACCAATTGCGTTTGGGAAAACCGTAGCCAGCTACTATCTTGTTGATAAGCAGCTCGAAATACGCAGTATAGCCTCAGCACCACGAGCCTTTTGCGTTTTAGAGGACTACCCTTTTTACACGGTTACCCTCGCGAGTACAAATACCAAGCTGGAACGGCCTCGAATTTAACAATCACCAAAAATAGAACGATGTTTATTATTGAATTGACTTACAAAGTAGACCTTGCAAAGGTAGATGCCCATCTGGAAGCGCACGTCGAATATTTAAAGCTACAGTATGCGAACCAAGCGATTGTGGCATCGGGGAGAAAGGTGCCGAGAACCGGTGGAATCATTCTTAGCAAGCTGGAAAGCAAAGCGGAATTGCTCAAAATTCTGAATGAAGATCCCTTCAAGATCAATGACTTGGCGGACTACAACATCGTGGAGTTTATTCCAAGTATGACCAGTGAAGAATTTAAAATTTTAAAAGCTTAAAAGCCCATGCGCTACCCCCTGACGTGGTACCCCACGGCTGCATCGGTCGTAAGCGAGCGAAAACCTCGGTCCCTAAAATGAAATTAAATGTCAGCTAAGCAGGAAAGTTTTATTCGATTGGCCCTACGCCACCTCTTGGAAAAACGCGGTCTCAGTCAAAAAGAAATTTGCGATAAGTTTCGAGCGCTACACCTCAATATCAGCCGCCCCAGCCTGAGCAATCTCTGGCTCGAAAAACCGGTTAGTGTCAAACTGCGGCGACGTGCCGAAGAAGGTCTGCAAAAGATCCTCAACTTTGAGGACGGTTTGCGTTACGACCCGGACCGGGGTGAGCTGTTACCCCTTCCTGAATCCAGCCCCCGGCAGCTCATCGAGCCGGAGGCAGAGTTGGTTACGGCCGCTCTCCCTTATTTCATCCACGATGGGCGCCGCGATGTTTACCAAAAAGTAGCCTTCTACCAACGGGCGCAGACCGAAGTGATTGAGATTGGCCTGCGACTCCGTAATTTCAGCCAGTACTTCGAGCGCAAACGCGATAGCGCCTTTAGTGACCCCCTCCACGAATTGCTCGCTCGGGGCATTCACTTCCATTGTTACGTCCTCGATCCTCAGGGGAATTTTGCGCGCCGCTATTTTGACGATCGCAGCAAGGTCCATGCCTTCGAACGCGACGCCTTTGTCGAAAGCGAAACCATCATCAATGAGCTCCGCAGTAAGATTACTCGTCTGAATGGCCAGTCCTCCGCTGGCGAGATGCACCTCTACTATTACGACCACTTCCCCTACTTCCACGGCACGGTTATCGACGGTGCCACCGATCAAGGACAGGCCTTGATCGCTCCTTACCTCTACGGCGTTCGCCGTGCCAATACCCCAGTAATTGAAGTTTCCCACCGCTCCCACAAAAAGCTGTACCAGCGGTACTGGAAATCCGTTCGAGCCCTGATCAGCAACCAAGTCCGCCTCATCGTCTAGTGCTGCATTGCTCCCCGCCTCGCCCGAGCCACCCTTCGGTACTCCATTCCGTCAGCTAAATTTTTCTAAATTTCTGTAAATTTTCAAAATACTGATAATCAGTTAGTTAGGCTGTTTTAAGGAGTCCTTTGTCCCCATCTTTGTCTTGTCACCCACGCGATAGGAACGGCCCAAATGCCCCTTCGTCAAACCGGTTTGCGAACTGGATTTGGCCAGCCCTTCCCGTGTCGTGACACCGGAGATAAAGATACTTGTGAGTGGCTGCAGACACCCCAGACAAGTCTCTGAGCTCCATCATTTTTTCACGTTCTAAAATTTTTTCCAATGAGAAAAATCAAGAAAAAAAGCTGGTCTCAATGGTCGAAGCAGCAACTCAACCCCGCTCAAATGCAGACCCTCAAGGGAGGCAATGGTCAGGGTGATGGTGGTACGGATAGCGATGATCAAAACGACGACATCGTCATTGTGGAGATCATTTCTGGTTAATCGCCTTTGATGGGTTGGGAGGGTTTGGGGCTTAGTTGCCCTGATCCCTCCTTTGACGTTCCCCGATCTTCTCCAGTAGCCACGATTTGAGAAAGATCTGCTCCGTCGCCAGGAGTTTTTCGCGGAGGCGAGCCGTATCGATCTGGGCTTTGGTAAGTTGACGTAAGAAGTGGACGACATTCAGGGCGCTGCGATTTTGTCGATCGGGGAGTGGGCTGCGTCGGATGTATTTTTCGTAGCTGGCGCAGGCATCCAACAGGGCGCTATCGTGGCGATCGGTTTCGTAGAGGCATTGCAAGTAGAGCCAGCGGTAGCGCAGCTCGAAATCGATCCGCTGGGAACGAAAATGCAGGAGTCTTTCTTGGGCGGCGGCGTATTCGGTTTGACCCATCAGTATCATTGCTTCGCAAAGGAGGCGAACCGCCTCTCGATGTGCTGCTTTGATGTTGCTGAGGTGTTGGTCTAGCCATTCCGTTGCTTGTTCGAATTCTCCCAGCTTACTGGCCGTATCGATAAAATTGAGGAGGTGGCTATCGTTGAGTACCCCATCTATTTCAAAAACGTTGTGCTGCATGCCCCAGCGGGCGAGTGTGAGGCTTTCGGCCATGTAATCTACCCGCCCGGCGATGATGCGGTCAGCCGTGTAGTTGAGTAGGCTGGTGATGAGTACGTATTGATCACGTCGGGCCAGGCGCTTGGGATGCTGGAGCAGGGCCTCCTTGAGTTTGCGATAGGTGGCCGTTTGACCAGTCAAAATCAAGGTATTGGCCAGGGCGTAGCAGTAGTGGTAAAAGTGGCCTGTGTCCTGGGTACGCCCGTGCGGGGCACGGTGTTCGACGGACGGGGGGACGTTTTCCCCACTGACCCGCTGGCGATTTAAAAACTCGCACTGGTAGCGAAGGTAAGCCGCATCGTGAAAATGCTGTAAATTTTCGAAGGCTTCCCAAAGGGCTACCGGACTGCTTTGACGGTGTTCCCGAAAGGAATTGAAATAAGTCCAGTGGGACAACCAAAGGGCCTCGTACCAATGCCAGAGGTCGGGCTGCTCCTCTTCGCTGAGCTGGTCGCGGAGCAGTTGTAGGCGATCGCTAAACAAATCCTCGATGCCCCGCTGGCGGTAGATCTGTAGTAGGGTGCGGTTCCGCTCCCATCTGGAGTTGGCCAGGTGGCGCTGGAGTAAAAAATCCTCCAGTCGCCGCAGCAATTTGAGTAATTCCTTGGACTTGCGCTTGCCATCGAAGCGGGAGGGAAGGACTTCCTGGGCCAGTCCCGGATCGGTATGGGTACCCTGCTCAATGGCGTGGAGGGTTTTGCGAAGAATTTCCAGACCACTGCGGTGAGTGCCGTAGTTGGCCGCGTAGTACTTGGCAAACTCTTTTCTTTCCTTGGCGCTCAGCCGGGGTAGTATTTTGAGCTATTTATGACGGTGCATGCCTGCGGTAATAAGGTGAAAGTCGAGCTATTTAAAATACTAAAGGTAAGTAGTTAAAGTGTTGTGAACCAGTGTATTGTTGAGGACTTGGCCCCGCCAATCCACAGTTGGGAAGACGAGAGTCGAGGGTGAAAAACGAAAAATATGTCCTTGCCGGACCGTGCCCGGCGGGGGATATTACACCCACAAACGCCAACCAATCTCCCGGCTTGGGCGCCACTAAAATAAAACAATCCATCAATATGGAAAATGGAAAGTTGTTACTCGATACCTTTCAACGGCACTTGCTCCAAAATTTTCAAACCTATTGCGACCGTCAGGGGCAAGCCCCGACGGCGGAAGATTTAGTGGTCTATCTGATCGACCGCCAATTGCTTTCCACCCCGATCGTCCGGCGCTACGCAGTACAATTTGAATTCGAAGGCCTTTACCCCGATCACGGTTTTCACAAGAGTAATACGGTAGCCACCCTAGCCGACCGCTTTCAAATCAGTGACCGACACGTCTGGTCGCTACTCAAATACAATCAGCAAAAATCTCAACGCAAACGCTATCGCATCTGATGAAACTAACTACCATCACCCTGCTGTTACTTCTCCTCGGCATCCTTTCCTGCAGCAAAAATGAGGAGAATCTTCGCATTGACCGCAAC
>ERZ1740065.2265-NODE-2265-length-11914-cov-11.439076_pt1 | contig 11914 bp, 10 predicted proteins | sample MGYA00581738_ERZ1740065 | MGnify/ENA primary metagenome ERZ1740065 (study PRJEB43018, sample SAMN04849749) | marine metagenome | isolation source: floating plastic debris | place: Pacific Ocean | collected 2008-09-01 | study: EMG produced TPA metagenomics... | reverse complement strand
GAGAGAGGGGGGGGAGAGAGAGGCGATGGAGAGACAAACCGGATCTAGCGGGACAAGCCTCTCAGTTGATGACTGAATAGACGCTTATGGTGTGTTAGAATTTATGATGGTAGCTGACTGACTTCAGAAGGAACAAAAGGCCATGGAAGTGATAAAAACTAAATTTTTCAGCCTTCAAGTACTTCAAATGCCGTCTTCACCCGAGATTACTGTATAGGGGGAGCAGCTGTACTGTAAGAAAAATGGAAGCCTCATGAGCAGGAATGCAATCCACTTTACATCATTATCAAACTTCTTTTCTGACATTTTTGGCCGAAAAAAATCAGAGTATTTCAGTGCCCTTCATGTAGCGACAATCCAACATCCTGTTGCTTCTGTTATCACCTTGCATAACCCACTTAGCACTGACATTGCCTACGTGACTGTCACGCCACCAGCAGATATTTCCATTTTAACTACCTATCAACCTATCTGACAAATGCTACTGTCACGTACCAATTATCAACTTTTTCCCACAATGGTGTGTTAATGCAGGTCATTTTCTCTGCTATCCCAGTATTAACTTCACCTCCTTTCTTGTGACTTGATTTAGCGACTGCTATCAGCTTCCTTTTTTGTTCCACTACAAGTTTGTGGCTTATTTTGAGCTTTTTCTAAGTTTATGTATGGTTGCTATCAGCTATTTAGTGTTTTGCAATGTATATAACTTCAAGTACAAAGCTTATCACGCCAGTCTTGACTCCATTGGAAGTAGCAAATCTCTCCCCCTCTCCCTCTCCCCCTTGCTCCCTCCCCCTCTCTCTCTGTACTTGTTGGATGAATAAAGTTTTACGGCATCATGATTGGACTAAACATCTATTTGAGTCAATGAGAACCATCTGATGCACATGCGCAGCAAGTAGCGTGGTGTACGATGAGTCGGAGGCGGATGGAAATTGACATTGAGGAACTGAATGGCATTGCGTTGCCATTCACAGTGAGCTATACTGGATAGCTGACACAGACGCAATAATCATGGTTTTGTACTGTATACATAGATACTATATAGCAAACAAAACATTATAGGGTTTTGCTCAAGCCAGCAGTATTTTGAATAATAGGGAGCTTTTATATACATGTAATATAAAGAACTGTCGAAACAATAGCGCTCAGCATTGCGCAGTCTCTAGCTATTATTGTGAGGCTAAAATGGCCACAAATTACCCAATTAGTTCAGATTCAAATGCACTGATAAGACTAAGAAGGGCATCCGATTTGCAAAATTTTCCTATAATAGTGTGTCAGGCCTCTTCTGTGTGAAGGGATACTCAGCCTCCTTCCCCTTGATCCGTGCTTATCACTCCTCTTGAGTGTTCCACGTAGGCTCAGTGGCCGCTCGCAGGTCAAAATCTACCCTTTTTGCCATTTTATGTTGGCAGCGCTGATATATATATATATATATATATATATATATATATATATATATAGTCTCAGTTGCATTGAGCTTTTGTTGGTTCATTAGTCCTGGCACGAGATCAAGTCTGAGACTGGAATCATGTTGCCTGTTGATGTTCGAATTGCATTGAAAACGCAATATTATACGTCAGGCTGATCTGACCATTACATTTTACAATACTAATAGAGAAGCTTGCTTCACTTTTTCAGCAACACCTGTCACCTAGATATGGATATTTGTACGCAGGCTTATCGACTCGCTCGTATTTCCAGGAACTCTCCAGTATTTCCAGGAGCTCTCCAGTATTTTCGATGCCAAAACCTAGGGCTAAAATTGTTATTACTAGTTTCCTAATGTTCTCCTGTGGCTTATTAGTTAGATCGTGCTGGTATGCGCTCAGATATGGCAGAATATTAGCTATATGGTGCATGGATTATCATGGGCTATGAGTTTTCAAAGCTTTGAAAGAACTGGATTTCCGGTACTTTCGTCAGACAAGATGAGAAGTAAGATTATGCAAAGGCCATACTCGTATAGCTGTGCCATACATCCACTACCCATATATATACAACAAAAGACCTAACAGTTAAAAGAAACATGAATATGTATATCGAAATATGATAGTCTAGACTCACGCTATTGCCAAATTCATCAGCAGGCCGTGACAGGACACTCGCAGTGGCCGATAGCTGACCAGCATCCTGTCAATAATAGAAGTAACCAACAATTTAGGTCGTACTAACAGTATCCCTTCGGCTGATTTGACTCTTGGATGGGAGGGAAATGCCATCAGAAGAAATACGAACCAAACCATCAAGACCCAGATCACGTGCGGTGGGAGCCGCCATCTTGCTAGAGGGGAGATCGTCGATTATGGAAATACCAAAACCGATATTCGTCCTAGGATTGCCGATAACGGTACGAGATTTCGTCGATAGCTCACACATGATGACGTCAAGCACCGAGCCCGTTTACTGTATGGCTCGCAGTGTGGCTATGCTTGCTGCAATATGATCAGACATGTCGGGCAGGCCTGCTGAAATACTAGTATAATATGGTGCTGATGCTGAGGTCCAGTAAAATGTACGTCTTTCTCCACAACGGTCCACACGTTCGGGTTGTTGCAATGAGAATGAGAATAGAAATTAGGTGGGTCATGAAAGTTTGTGAAACAGTCATGATATGGATACAAAGCTACCATCTGAGCGTGTCTGATAAATTGTACGACTCCGGACAGAGTCAAAAGGAAGTTGGACATAGATTGCTGAGAACCGGATAGATAGTCTATAAGGAAACAGCGGATGAAATGACAGAGTGGAGTTGTTATGTTGTTTATTATTATTACTGACTCATCACTGAGTAATATTTTGTTTCGCTGAGCACTAAAGGAAAAAACAATTATTGCCATCGGCTAAAAAAGTATGCTGTATTTGTAATCAACATAGCACCAACACAATCTGAAATCAATCGTAGTAACATTCCTTCCACATTTACACATTCACTAACAAGGCTTAGTGAGGGTTTAAAATACTTTGCACCATCAATCTTTCAACTTCTACATTAAAAAATAGTATTAAATCTATGCTACAAAATTTTCCTACCATGCAGCCAGTTTGATGCAGAGCAATAGAACTGGCTGCTCCCTTCCACACTGTGTCAAAGGAAAATAGGAGTGAATCCAGTGGAGGCGTTTGTCTCACAGTAAGCATTCAACCAAACCATATGGGGTAGTGATTGGTTGAAAAGCTTGAGTGAATTTTGTATGAATCACAGCTACAGATATACAAGCAGAATAGATGTAAAGCTTGTACTAAAGCGCCAAACGCTCGGTTATGCTGTAATGTTATCAATTGGCGTAGGATCTTCTTGGTGAGGCAGGAAGTGTCCGGAGAAGCTGCCATAGATGTTATGTTCTTCTAAGTTGGGGTTTGGTGAGTAGGGGTTGAAACCGCAGCCACACCGACTCCAGCAGAAGATCTCTACAAAGCATGAAACTGACTGATTAAAATTTTATTCTAAATATGTGTACATTCGAATGATACATCGGTTTAAGCTCGAGATCACAGCGGAATAAAGTGGATCCAGCTCTAGAAAACCTCGATAAATAAAACGTTTCCTGCAATAGTATTACCGTCAAAAAACAGCCAAGTGTTCCGTACGCTTCAGAAGACAAGACATAACATCATGTATTTTGAAATAATGTTCATTGAAATTGATAGGCAATGATTTTTCACACCGCATATCACAACCGATTGCATTGATAGAAGTTGATACAGCATCGGAGAGGCGATATCAGCATCCTCACTTACCCAAATCTCCCGCTAGAGTGACGTAGTTTAATCGAAAATTTTGATTTTTGGGGAAATAAGTTGTATGGTTTTTCTCTGAGTTCTTCTTCGCTCTTAATTCTATTTTTCCCATGGTTCAACTATAAAAAATACACATTTATAATGTATTTACATACTATTCATGCGGCTAATAAACGACCTATTTCCTTCGGCTGCTCCTAGCAACCCCTTAACGACGAAGGCACTTGCCCATTATACGGCTGTAATAGGGTAATCTATTGTTGTGTGTGACATGGGCATGTTATTCTTAGTGTTGAACTAACTTAGACGGTTTCAAGATGACAAGTTTACCTCTAAACCAACAAAAAGGTTTTTATAGAACATCTGTCCCTGAATGGGGCACAGATCGACTGAAAGAAAAAGTGCCTTTGTGGTCTGCTAAATCGCCTACATGGCATCAAAGGTGAGAGGTGGTGTTTCAGCTGATGCAGTTTTTTGTTTATTTGGTTACATATATCATCATCAACAGGCTATGCCAACTCTAATCATAATACAAAAATATTTGTGCTTGAGTGTGTACAATATACGAGTGATACAGTAGCTAGTTCTCTCAGGTCCAATGGAGGATGGGATGGGAGGCTGTGCAGGGAGAACCTGCACAACACTTATTGGCTGTAGCGTGGTCTGAGAACGTATTCTCACCATATCAATCTTGATATATGATGAAAAAAATATGGACTGTGTAAAAGCTAGTCGCTTTGTTGGATCTGTAGTGAGTAAGTAGTATGCATCAATTTTGGCATCAAAGTAACGAGCCTGCTGATTGGAGGATTTGCTGCTCGCTAACCTAAGATTTGGGTTGGTATTGTCATACAATAGCAGCTGGGGTTATAGATGGGCAAAGTAAAATCTTGACCTCATCTAACCTGACCCCTGCCTACGGAGCCTTGATGACTAATCATCTTTTCTTCATTGAAGCGGGGAGCCGATAGAGCAGTTCTACGATCTGACTCAACTCAAACGGAGCAACATTAGGCTTAATGATCAGCTGTGAGTATCTACTTAGTGCATCCACTCATCAAAGGAATAATTGACACGTTTTGCAGGTGTTTGTTATCGTATCCTAATCACAACACTCTACTCATTCACTATTACCGGCTTCACATCGATCTGCTGAACTTTGTTATCAGTGACATCAGTTTGAGTCAGCTGTTGATAACGACCAGTACTTTTCGTGTTTTATAGAATGCCCAAACCTCAAGAAAGCGCATTGGGGTGAGTGGTGGTGTTATATTTGTTACACGCTTAGCCTATCTCTCTCCATGAAAGGCAGGGCCATATCATTTCTGTGCTGTCATAGCTGTTGACAGTTTTATGCGGTCATCAAAGACCTTGAGTAGGTCAAGGCCTTTGCCATCCTTCATACAGCCAGCAGTTATCCAAGTTAACATGGGACTCAATGTCAATGTCAATGTCAATGTCAATAGCCATGCATAATTTCTCATAGACTATTTTACTTGATTGCACACATACATTATTCAGCCACTTGTTCGGCACCTTGCAAGTGCTTGCACTGGTGCTGGTAAAACTTTAATGAGTCCACCAGACTTTTCAGTCTCCCAATGGATTTCCTGATAGAAAAGTTACTCATATGCATTTGGAAAAGAGGGTATTGATTATTGTGACATTGATATGTGATCACTGCTTATGACTTGGGATGCACGATTTGTCATGTCACAGAGAACAGATGATACATAAACCCTTTCCCGCTGAACATCCCTACTCATCACACACGTCTCGACTCAAAGTGTTCCCGCCGTTTGCCTTGACATCTGAGGACCCAAAGAGGGGAGTTTCTGCTTTGAACACAATTCCGCTGACGTCCGAGACTCCTGCAGCAGGTCATGATGTGCTGATAGTGAACAAGATCAAAGGTAACGCAGCAGCTTTCTCTCCTACAGCCACACTGATTATGATGACTGTGTAACTAGAACAAGTCTATAGCAAGAGGTCATTGCTCCCATCCAGGTACTCCTGATAGGCATGAGATCCAGTCACTACCTCAGACTAGCCTGAGGAGAGGACTCACCTGGAATGAAGGCTATCATCATGGGGTCAAGGTCAGTTCAAATGAAGTTCGGCTTTTGGGTGATGTTCAAGATATTGTCAAGCTTCCAAGAATATTCAATCACTTCTCCCAAATTAATATGCACACGCTTGGGAGAATTTCACAAGGTGAATGTCTATATATGTATGGTGTATCGTAGGCGCATGGAGACAAGTTAAACTGCTATCCCACACCCCCAACAACCGTCATCCCCAACCTCATGCCTCGAGACGGTACCGACATGGCTATGTCAGACCGTGCTGCCAATACAACGCGGAACCTGGAACGGCAGCAGTGGAAGACAACTTATGACTTGCATCACACTGGCATCGGGCCAGCAAACCAGCATAAGCTGGATAACCTGGCGGATAAGCAAAACGCTAGACTTCGCACCGGGCAGGAGGACGATGCTATAGTGAGTGCTGCCCACTGTTTTGCGATACAATCAACTGAAATACAGAGCGAGTTGTGGAATCAGAAAATCCAGACAAATGCTAATGATAGTCAGCTCATGAATCGCAACAACTCTCTGAGTGACTTCTATTTCTACATTCTCTAGTACCCGTGGTTCCAAAATACTTTCGAACCCTCCCGACCTCAAGAGGGTCGGGTCTCCCTTGCTCAGAATCCAAACTACGGGGTGCCCAGGCTGAGAGGGGCAGCACAGGAGGACACAGGCTACACAAGGTAAGCTCCCCAGTGCCTTATGCAGTAGAAACACTATACATATCGCTACCTGATAAACGGTGGTTGCTTACTAGGCGCCCCACTCTGACCGAGAGAGAGGAATACAGGCTATTAAATGGAGCTGAATACATCAGCCTGCCGGCAAACCGTGAAGGCGAGGACTCACAATGGAGAGACTGGCCCTCCATGAACCATTCAGAGGAAAGGTTCGCTGCTCTTGTTGAAAAACAAATGAGGTAATGCACACACCCATGGGCTAGAATATTATCAGCTTTTGATTGGTGTTATTGAACGCGGTCACAGGTATTGAACTTCTTTTATGGTCATGGCTAACCACCTGATACATAAAAACCAATCAATCCGTGATCAAGCCGGCAGCAATCATCCTTGAGTGATTTTTCATACTTGGTTTGTCTTGCATAAGGTTGTGAGGAGGGAACGAACTCTATCGGTGCAGCAGGGCTTTGATCATGCAATCGTCATGAATCTGGGACATGCTGATCTGCAATATCACAGTCGTTTATTAATAGGATATTCAGTGTATTCGTGCTCAGTGCTTCAACTATTTGGCCTGAATACAAAAGAGCAAACTTGTAATTCAACTAAGCATTGTGAAGCGAATTCCTTTCTATGATTCAACTGGGGAACAACAGTGCAACACAGCCTCACCGAAACATGTGGGCAATAGGAACACAGGCTACTCTTCATAAGCAAAGCTGGTCTATCCCTGTACACAATGACACTGAGATGACCTTGGAGACGAGCACTGTTCCTTGCCTGGAATTTGATTATGCTAAAATGATGATTAAACAGTGCTTGGTGAACGCACTGTTGCATATATTCATAAAAAAAGGGCACAAACTTAGACTATCAATCTTACTGCAGTTATTGTCAGGCCTGTACCATGCCACCACTGGTAGTCACAAGAACGCTGTAGACCAACATTGCCAAACAGGTCCTTGCCTTCTTTAGAAACGCCCCTAATCCCATGCCATTCAAGGAACTAGAGTTAGACCAATCCACCGAACAGAAATCTAACTACATGACGGAGCTCGCCAATGAACATCACGAGAACATCCAGCAAGCTGAAGCCAGTAACCGATGGAAGCAGCTGGAAGTTGTGGCAAGTTTTCAGATCAGCTCTTGTGCCAAATCTCCCCTACCGTTCAGTTTTATAACAATCACTATTTCTGTGATATAGAACCCAGCATCTGATGTTGGAGTTTTGGACAGAAAGCTTGAGGTGTCCACAAACAAGGAACAGGTGTCAGCATTCTACGGCCACGAAGGGAAGTACAACGAGGAACGCTCAGGCCTCTACAAGACTGGCTATGAGCCTGAGAAGCTGGCTTACAAGCTGGACACGGATCCGGGCAAACTTGATATGCGGAACACAGTCGGCTCGGCAACGAATGCTCTGCAGTATCCAACGCCACTCAATCCAGAAGTTGACGCCTTCTTGTCGAATGTGGAGACAGACTGCACCAGGGTGCCTATGTTCAGCGATCGTCCCGATATCTATGAGGTCTTTGACCCACATCAGCGCAATCGTCAGATTCGCCTCAACCAGTTGAAGCCCACTTTGCCGGATGCGAGGGCAAGAATGCAGGAGGGAGATGTGGTGAACAGGAGCTCTACCATGGGTTCCAGTTATAATCAAGACAAATTTCTGCAGGAGTATGCGCTAAATGCAAATGCGAGGAGCGAGCCGTTGGCACTGATGTCATCACAGAACCAGAACCTCTCTAATCCAAGAGTGAACGCCACAAAGCAGGTGAAATTCAGTGACCAGGTGATGGTTGGAGAGGGAGCGGGTAATCGGCCATTGACTGTGGGGAAGGCAAACATAAACACACCAAAACTAGTGATGTACTCACCTCGAACGCCTCCATCACGGGTGGTACGTTCACTGCCACCGCCTCTTTCCCAATCCGCTTGCGACAATCTAGGCGATCACAACCAAGACTTCCAGTCCATGAGGCAGTCTGCAGAGGTTTTCCGGTCGGCTGGCAATCAGGAGGGCGACGGTGGTCCAGCTGCTGCAGACAGTCAGAAGTTGTTCTTGTCACAGAGATCTCTATCCGCCCCCAACAGCCTCTTCGACAGCAAGTCGAGCAACTTGGGTATCGGAGCCACGTCCTACAATCTGTTCAAGTCGTCGTATGAACAGCAGTTCAAACAAGACGTCAATGACAAGCCTGCGGATCCTCGCTACAACTGGGAACCAGGCTGTGGAGTGCCACGCCCCCAAACCTCTCTGCTCAAAATCCAGAATGGCTTCAGCAAGTCGGCTGCATACCAAGACCTTCGTCACATGTTTCCGGAACGAAATCCCAACCTGATAGACAATGTCACCAAGGGTAGGAAGCACCAGTTCGGGCCGATGAATGCCCAAGTGCTGCGGGGGACACTGATCAATGCTTGATAAATTTTGCTCAATTTTTCTCATTTATCTCTACAAGCTTGCTACAATCCCATGGGAGACCTTCTACAGTGGCTATAAGCCCTCACCACCTCTGGTGCCACTGACTTTCAGGCTGACTCAGATAACTAACTGATGAGCAGCGCTCTCAGTCTGTTTGCAATCGCAATATCTTATTCCGGAAGCACTCTGCTTCTTCACTTACCAGCTTGCTGATGCGCAAGTATTCCTGATGTTTGCTCAATCATCCGATTTTTGCTCAACACTCCTGTCTAGTTGTTTGAATGTTATCACATTACACTGAAAACCAGCCATCACACAGCCGGTGACAGGGTTAATCTAAGGTCAACTGATCCTTGCACTCTACTGTATCATTAGTGAAGCATTCTTCCTATGATTTCCCTGCAACACCAGTTCGACTGCAACTGGTCATGGAAGGTCAAAGCAGAGGCCGTTACCATGACAACTAATCTAGCATAGTATCAGATATCATTGATGATCTCTGATACCATGCGCCGGGGCACTTATGACCGGTGACCATCCAAGCCCCTGGTGAAGAAGTACAACGAAGGTAAAGATAAGACGCCAGCTGCCACAAAGCAACTGCAATTAGTATTGTACGTGTGTAAGTGTAAGTACATACATGTACACTTACACTTGGTGCAGTAACAACAAAAATATTGGACTATTTAAACAAATTGTTTTTTGGCACGAGTAAGCCAGGTCGAGGTATAAAACAACCTCGCGTGAAGGCGCCTATACGGAAGGCAACGAATACTCTACAAGGCCCCACAGTGCAGTTTCTGGTGGGCAGTATATACAACAAGTAAACGTGATGATGGTTGAGTCATTGCGCAGGTAGCCCGTGTTATATGGTAGGGAAACACAGGGGCTAGGCTACAAGACGATTGTGGCTACATCTGCACCGTCTGTCTTAAGCTGCTTCACTGCCGTTAGTGAGGCCGGCGAGTCAGTGCTGCCGCGTTTGGACCGGGAGTTGGAATAGTCTTGGGGGTCAGCAATACTATCCATTTCCACACTGGACAGAGACTTATTGCTGCACAGGCTGAGACTCCGTTTCACACCACCACAGACGCCTGTGCCGGCACTGAAAATATTAAAAAGAAGATCATCAATTCGCAGAAAACCTCATCAATCTACGGCCACCGCAGAGGGCAATAATGATGGCTTTACTGACTTGAAAATACTGGCAATGCTGTAGCAGCTTACATACCGGCCAAAAAATCAGATGGCCGTAACTATGCATCACACTCTACCATCAAATTATATCTCCAACGATGACATGATGGCCAGCGACGCACGTACACACAAATAGGTAAGCACATAAATGTGAACAAGTATGCACGTACGCATCTCTCTATCTGGATAGACAGGAAGCCACATCTTACCTGTCAAGACTGTGATCGCTGCCAGAGGAGCTTAACGTTGGGGCGGTGGTTGATATGTCCGTATTGCAGATTTCACGGCCACTTTGGTCATGTTTGCTGCTTGTCACCTCATCTTGACTGGCCGACGTCTGCGCAGACATCAAATCTTTGGTCTCCTTGGATGATGGAGACGCGGATTTCCTATCCTCATCATCTTCATCGTCACTGAACGACACCATAAACTTTATGTTTGGTTTGGGCGGTTTCTGGCCGACTGGTACCTTGCGCAGGCTCTCCTCCACCACCTTGTCCAGAAGCGACATCAGGTTGAGCTTACCACTTGGTTTCTTAGGTTCACTGCCTCCGCTGGTGGCGCTAACCGGGTCAGCGGTAGTCGGAGGGTCGGACATTTTTGGACACCCTTCGTTGCTGCTGGACTTCATAAACATGAGGTCAGTGACAGTGGGGGTTTTTTTGCCGATTAGCTCACGACTGATTGCGGCTTCGATATGCTTCGCTAGCGACTGACCAAATCCTGTTTTCTTCATAACTAGTGGCTGCTTGGACTGACAGCTGGTAGACGGAGAGGCGGGCAGCCTGTCTCCTCCACTACTGTCTCCTGGACTCTGGCTGCCGACCGATGACGTGGTAGGAGACTCTCTAGTCTCCGACCGACGAGAAGCGCCAGCACCACCCGATCGAATGGACGAACTTGAACTGGCCAATGACCTATCTACGGAGTCCCTGCGAGGTCGGACGTACGTTAAACCGTGCCGATTTTTCATGTGTAGAGACGCCATGTTGTGACTCTGGAATGCAATGCTGCAGAAGGAGCAGACGTGGTGATTTATGCCAGGATGGACGGCCAGATGCTCACGAAGCATGTTGGGATCGTGGAAGTCAGATTTGCAATAGTAGCAGACGTAAGTGTTGCCACTGTCGCAGCCGTGCTCCGCTATGTGACTGTTAAATGTGTCCATACGGCTGGGACTACACTGCCACCCGCAGTAGGAACAGTGCAGGCAGTGTGGCTCTTTGGTAGAAGGAGGGAAGTTTGTCTCTCTGCCCACCCCATGAGGAGTGACCACGCTCTTGATGATCATATCCGTGATGGCAGGTTTCATGTTGTGAGCGCTGGTGAAATGGAGCTGGAACTCTTGGGTATCATAACATGAGAACGGGCAGCGGGTGCAGTAGAGCAGTACTTGTGACTTGACATGATGTTGATTGACTAACGGCTTCTCGATACTCTTGTAGAAAAGGCTGGGGTCTGAAAGAGCGATAGAGTATTGATACTAGTTATTCACTGGAGACAAAAGTAGCTCCGGAACAGAGGGAATGAGAGAGAGGGAAGGAGTGAATGAGAGATTGAGAGAGGACATAAAAAGCAAGAGGGCGGGAGAGGCGGAAGGAGAGAGGTAAAGAGAGAAAGGAGACAGAAGATGAGAAAAGGAAAGAGGGGAGGGGTTTAGGAGGGTGAAAATGAGAGAGCAAGAGAGGGGGGAAGGAGAGAAAGGAGGGGAGGCAAAGAGGAGGGAGGGAAGGAGAGATTGAGAGGGACAGAGGGAGGGAAGGAGAGATTGAGAG
>ERZ1740065.2263-NODE-2263-length-11917-cov-10.922694_pt1 | contig 11917 bp, 15 predicted proteins | sample MGYA00581738_ERZ1740065 | MGnify/ENA primary metagenome ERZ1740065 (study PRJEB43018, sample SAMN04849749) | marine metagenome | isolation source: floating plastic debris | place: Pacific Ocean | collected 2008-09-01 | study: EMG produced TPA metagenomics... | reverse complement strand
AAGTAATTTTGAAGAAATCAAGCAAAGAAAGTTGATGGTCTGTGACGTCAGAGTGTTACTATAGTCTCTATGACAATGGCTTATATGTAAGAAGCTCCATCTAAATAACATGAGACTCAGAAAGAAAATCCCATTGACCTTTCGCTGACTTGTTGATCATGATGCTCAAAAGAAATTTTGATAATGCCATTTTATTATGGTAGCTTGTGTGGGAGCTATGCCGACCAAGCTTCTTATATAAGCCATTGTTATATGGGCTATAGTGACACTCTGACATCACAGATCATCAACATTCTTTGCTTGATTTCTTCAAAATTACTTAGCTGAGGATTGCTTTGCCAACATATTCAACATCCACAGCATCAAACTAATGAATAGTATGGAGATCACTGGTGACGTGACCCTTTTTTTATGATTCTTACACTTGCTGGCCCTGGGTCTTCCCTGGGATCTGGTGGGAATAGGTCTCTTTGCATGCTTTGGAGTTGTGTCCACCTGGTTTGGAGATGCTTGCTGGAGAGTGCTGGTGAACAACGGACCAGATTCTAAACAATGAAGTTGCGGAGATGATAGCAATTGGCTCGGGTCCCTGCTAAGGCAGTAATGGACATGCTACAACATATCTGACTACTTTTCGATGATGTTTGTGTAAGCATTACCCTGATCAACATCGCTGTCATTCTCAGAGTCATCATCATCTTCATCACTCTCATAATCTGTGCTGTCATCTTCACTCAGGTGCTTGCTAGTTGTCTGATTGGAAAACACAGTGGCCCTGCCAGACGGTTTGGTCACTGCAGTTGGCTTATCGGTTAGCTTCTCTTTGTCACCTTCATCAGCTGTGACAGTCTCAAGGTGAGAGATGTGCTGCATTCACAGTGGCTTTCACATCATCATACTCACCTCTGTCATCATCAGCATTGCCAGGTATGTCAATGATGTCAGCGGCATCTGCCAACTCATGTTTGATCCACGACGGAATAGTACCGAGAGTGTCCATCTCACTGGCCTCGCTATTGGACAGCTCGTCTCCAGCCTCTCGACTCGATGCAGAGTTGGTAAAGTTTGTGTAGCTGAAACAGAAGCTGACAGGCTTATACTGTACTTATATCTGACAGGCTTATACTGTACTTATATCTGACAGGCTTATACTGTACTTATTATATGGCCGCATAAACTATAATGACTTTGAGAGATGGAAAAATATAGCTGTTGAGATAATAACGGAAGTGTATGAACAGGACAAGAGAAGATGACTCCAAATAACTATAGCAAACTTTTCAATACTGTTGCTGAGTGACTCATAATAAACATTATAAAGGGAACGTAGAGATAAATACGAGTAAAACACAGTATTACTTATTTTTCTGTGGGAAAAGTGTGTTAATACAATGTGATCATTTAAGCATAACACGGTGCAGGAGTGCAATGATAAAAATAAAAGAAAGAATATTATATTGAAGTATTACCCGGACTTTTCTTTGCTGAACATAAAATGGATAAAAAGTTACACTTGGCAGGGATCTCAACCAATAAATCTCTAAACCAGAGTACCCTGCTGCCTTTCCCTCCTCTCAAAGGACTGGTTTAAATCTCGAACACTGTGCATCCACACGACAGATTGATCACAGAGAACATGACCGTTTCTTGTCTTTTACAGAGAAGAGCCTTAATACGTGTCCCGAGATTGTAGACAACACTCTCTGGACACGTCTCAACTACCGCAATGCAACTGTATATTCACAGGCTTTCCATGTTGTGACAACAAGTCGAAGTCTGTACATCTGTACATCTGTACAGACTTTGACTTGTCATGGAGATGGCGGAATCAAAGCTTTTTATCACCAAGAGCAAGTCGCTGAAGCACCTTGTTGATCAGCGACGTATTTGCACACTTGTAACACAACTTTTTAGGGATTGATAGATTTGTAGTAGAATTCTCATGATTATTTTATAACTTAAGAATGTTGTCTAACCTTGTTCACATTCTTTATGTTTCTTTTATGAATTATGACCTCCACCATATTTGATCGACACACACACATGGAAACATAGCCAGCTGGAGATAAAGTCATTTCGAGTGGCCATTAACAGCATTGGCTTGACAGCTACATGATTTGGTGTTCATTTGAGAGCAGTGTGAGCACTGGTATGGATTTAGCTGATGACTTGCAGATGAGACTGGAATTAGGAAAACGTGGTCATCCCAGTGACCTTTGACCTAGAATTTGCTATTATAGCTATGCTATCCTAAAGTATCCAGTTTGACAGAGGTTTGAGGCTAAATATCTCTCAGAAGATTTGATCTCCGAACTACAGCATAGCTAACTTTGAGTATCACACAAACAATGTTCACAAGTACACATATGGTCAGTAGAAATATTACACAAGTGTAGAAATTTGTTCTCTAGAAGTGTTTGCATGTGAGGCGTTCTGGACAGACGCGTGTAAGGATCAGTGAGAAATATAGAGACTAGGCCTTATGTAGGTCATGTGTGTAGGTCATCATGTCATGGGTGTTGTTAAAATGTTAAATGTTAAAATGGCGAGTCTGTCTCCATGCTTGCGCACTAAGAAATAAAGGCTGCCATATGCGGCGCCAGGTTGCTCTCGGTTTCTAGGCAGGTCGGAGCACACCTGTGGCATGAGGCCCCAGCAGGAAGACTCAGCTATCTCCTACTCATGTTTCATGAGAACAAAAATTCAAACTCTCTGACGTCAAACGCCAGGAGTTGAACTAGGCGGAGAAAGATTACTAACTTTTGAAGACTTCGTTGGCTCGAGTCCCGACGCTTGATCTTTTTCTGAGCCGGAGTGACAGTCGTCTCGACTAACACCAGGATGTTCTCGCCGTGGCTATGGAAACCGGTGAGCACGACGGACTCAGACTGCTCAGACAGGAAGTTCATCAGGGGCGTTGGCTCGAGCTGCAACTGTAACACACAGAGATAGGGTGATACAGATCGCAATCAGCCAATCACAGAGACATATACTGTTTGATGATGACACGTACCTCTAGATCTTCAGCAGAGAGCCGCTGTTCAAACTGTCGATCAGAGAGAGTTTTCTCTGCACTGCCAGATAGGAGACTGGACGTGTCCACCTTACCATCATTACGGCCTACACTGCTAGAGGAGTCTGGGAATAAAGGGTGCACTATTCATAGGGAAGAATATAACATGGTCCCAAGCCGGAGTATAGTACTGCCAGACAGCAGGACACACCAGCAGCAGTATCTCAGTGCAATGGTGTGAAAGAGATAGTGGGATACCTTGTCTGTTTACACTCTGCTGCACTCCCTCTAGGCTTGTCTGGCTCATCGATCGCGATTGGTTACTACTCGCCGAGTTCTGCCTCCTCACCTCCGCCGACCGCTGTCTCTGCAGCGATGGGTTCAGCCACTTGGTGGAGTCTGAGTCAGTCTCCGCTTTCTGTCGCGAGCCCCAGAAGAGAAACTGCCCGCTGGCCAAGCTGACGACAGTGGTCAAGCTCGTGCAGCTGATTTGCTGGTCGAAAATGATAAGTTTTACGATAAGCTGTTACCAAGGAATATTCTCAATCCACCAATCTGAGCACGTACCACTGTCGACACATTGTTTAGAGGTCTGACATGGATGAGGCCTTGCTGAGGTTTGGTGTCGCCGCCACCCAACTGGCCCTCAGAATTTTTTCCGAACGTTATGACCTTGCCAACTTCAGTCAGTACGGCGGTGTGGTTCAATCCCATACTTATGGCCGTGACCCTAAACCTGCACAAATCTCTGACCAGCATTGGCGTTCTTGACCCCTCAACTTCCGTCTGCAAAATTTTTCAAGACATTGTGATACAAACGTCTCTAAATAAGGGTAAAATGAAGCACATCGAACCAGAAGGCAGCAGAGTAGATTTATTGAGATTTTTACCTTATTGAAGGCACTCTTAATTGTAGCGATGACACCTTGTCTGTTGTTGAGGCCCAGTTTGTTGTATTTGTTGTTTCCACATGCCCAAACACTGCCCACGTCGGTCAGGAACATGGTGCCCGTCTCACCACAGAACACCTCCGTGATATTCACTTGCTCTGAGAAGTTGACTTTCTGAGGTACGGCACGATTCTCTTCATTGCCGAGCCCCAGTCTACCATGGCTGCCGTTTCCCCATGTGTACGCTTCACCATTGCTGCCAACAACCGCCACGTGCTGAGGTCCACAGGCTATGGACACAACGTCAATGTGCAACAGAGCCTCGATGAGCTTAGGCTTTGACAAGGAGTTATCATCTCCATGGCCAAGGCATCCCGACTGGCCGTCTCCACAGGTGATTACTATACCGTTGCTGCTACCGAACACACTGAATCCATCCCCACAGGCAGCCCTGTAATAGGGGGAGACATAGTCACGCTTTGTCACTCAGGTAATGCTTCAACCTAGCAGATTTATTGGCAACTAAGTCAGTAGATATTCTATGGCTCTGTTGCCTAAACAAGATTACGTACCGTCTCACTAAGACAATATTGTTCCGAATCTATTCGATCAATAGATAAGGGATGTTTACTCTCAGCTCTACTTATTACTGAACCTCAGTACCTATTGCTAAACAGGATGTGTGAGGAAATGAGGCCGAGTGAATAACAGAGTGACCAGTGCTCAAAACTGAAGGAATTCTAACCAACTGACGATGTACAATGCGCTAACATGAGCAGCGTAAGTACATATAACTCAGAGTTCACCATTTATTACATCACACTCAGCAGATTATATGTGTATAGCCTCTAAGTAAAATCAATCCAGACCTCTTTAGTCATATCAGCAAGTCCAGAATTAATTGTTTTTTTATATTTGGTAACCATAATCACTTGTATTCTGTTCTCGAGAATTCGCAGGTTAGAAAACTTAATGGGAGGTACATTAGCTGAATGAGTTAGAACTCTGACAGTCGGTCAACCTGTCAGGCTACAATACTGGAGATGCAGGTTTTTCTGAACTTTGAGGAGTCACGGCTATTATACAGTATATAGTATATATATTATACAGTATATCTCATAAGGTAGTTGTCTATTTTCCAGCCCTAAAATTGCTCAAAATAACAAGTCTTGAAGGACCCTTAAGAATTCTTCAGGAATTTTTGAAGAATTCTTCAAGAACTCTCAGGGGGCAGGGAAATAGACAGTTACAACTCATACAGCAAACTCATACAGCTGGGACTCTGCTACGTTAGACTGGGACTCTGCTACGTTAGACTGGGACTCTGCTACGTTAGACTGGGACTCTGCTACGTTCGAGCTCGGCTCAGCAGGCTCTAGCTGATCAGACAAATGAGAACATTAGAAACCAATAAAAACAATTTCTGCTCTAAATTTTGGCATCTAAAACACTGGAGGGGCCTGGAAATACGTGAGACTTGACAGGTCTGAATATGTGAGACTTGACAGGTCTGAATACGGGAGAGTTGACAGGTCTGAATACGGGAGAGTTGACAGGTCTGAATACCTGAGAGTTGACAGGTCTGAATACGGGAGAGTTGACAGGTCTGAATATGGGAGAGTTGACAGGTTGACAAGTACGATTCTGACTAAGAGTTCTAATTGTAGGAAAGACACGAGGCAGCATATAGAAGCAATATTTACTTGTTTATCGATTTCCCTTTTAGTGCTTCTACCACGGTTGGGGTTGACCTTGACTTCTCGTCGCCGTGACCTAATTGGCCTTCAGTACCACGGCCATAGCTCAGGACGATACACTCATGGCTGACGAACACAGCATGGTCTCTCCCTGCGAATACCTGAAATATAAAACCAGGCGAATGATCTCTTGAATAGCTATGATCTGTTGCGTAAAAAAATAGTTATGATCAACATGACCAGTTTCAGTGACAAGTCTCGCAGTTCATGGAGATACAATATATACAGCATATACAGTAAATATTGTGTACTCTGCCCACCAAAATGCAGGCTGTAGAAGTGCATCCACAGATTTTTCCCACACCATATGTCAACAATGATAACCTTTAATTTCTGTTTACTGTGATCTATTTTTATCACATGTTGAGGATTGTAAATAAAATAAAATCGAAATTGAATCGAATACAGACTGTCACTCGTCGTCTGCGTTAGCAGCTCACTTAGTGGTAATGGAAAACTAGTGCCGTCTGAATCTCACTTCCTGCCATACAGCAAAGATCAATATCTGTTAGATTTTTGAAAAATGAATATTTGTAGGAGATGAGGTCTGCCAATTCATATTATGGTCCTATTTTCAGCCACTGCGAAGCAAATTTGCAGCAGAGAAGGAAATCCGTTGGAATCACTACAACAGCAGGAGTAGCGGCAGTCAAACTGATGCTGATAATACGGTGCTGGTTGAGAAGCCAGCGTTATAACAGACCTCTTTGATTTTAAGTTTGTTGGGGATCAGTATTCGTGAGAGGGACAAGTTGTGTGTGGTGAGATAGTAAACGATGGACAGGGTTCTCTTCTTCTTACTGTCCGCAGAGTTATTCAGCTCATCATCGGCGTGAGAGATGTTGTCTTGCGCGTGGTAGTACCGCAACATTAACTACAATAATAGCATCCCACTGTACCCATGCTGACAGAATGGACGAGGATGGTGAGCTGGGTGCAGATGTACTGGCGGTAAGAAGTCTGTCCAGAGTTGATCAGCGCTCGGACGAATCATAGGGTCCCTGTCCAGCATTTTCTCTACCAAAGCTTTGAACTCTGCACTGTAGTTGCCTTTCACGGGAGTGTAAACACCCTGTCAACACGCTGCACATCTTAGAATCAGCAATAAAAGTCAAAGAAACGAGTCGATTAAATTGTCAGATGAACCTTGACAATCTTGGTGACGACAGCTGGGAGATTCGATGCTTCAAAGGTGCGTTCCAGGCAGGCCATCTCGTACAAAATACAGCCCAGGGACCAAATGTCTGATTTTGGACCGTAGGGTTTCCCCTCACACTGGAAAACCGAAACATTTTATATCAACCATAATCAAAACAGTAAGCCATAGAGGCACAAAGTCATTATTGGAGTTTTTCTTTTGGGAACTGCCATGTTTCCTCTTGGCAATTCCCAAACTAGTTGCCGATTTTACTATTCCTTGTGTTTGAAGCACTAAAATTAGCTGGTTGACTGCTTTAGCGAAAAGTTCATTATTCAAATAGACTAAGCTTATAACCACAGAGAGCTTTGTAAATCTAGTTGGGTTGAGACGAACCATCTCTGGACTGATGTAGTAAGGGGTGCCGACTAGGGTGTTGGCAGCCTTGCCGCCTGTAGTCAACATCTTTGATATGCCAAAATCTCCAATCTTCACCACGCCGTCGTTAGTGAGGAATATGTTGGCAGTTTTCAGATCCCTGGTGACCGATAAATACGGATCAGCAGTGTGAAACGAGTCATACTTGAACCATTTTACCATATGAGCCCCTCACCTGTGAAGTATATTATGAACGTGCATGTGGCGTATTGCAGCGACCATCTGCTGGAACATCTCTAGGACCTTCCGTTCTCCTATTGGTTGGTCGCGGCTACTGAGAAACTGAGCAAGGGTGCCACCGTCGGCATAGTCCATCTCTATCATCAGGATACCATCCTCCTCAAAGCTGTCAAAGTAGGAGATGATGTTCGGGTGCTCCAGCATAGAGAGGACTTTCACCTACAGTCATAATTAATTACAAGATACAGCACACCATGACGTCAAAGATGCTGAAGCTAAAGATAGTAAGGTTGACATATACAGTTGCGTAGATGTAGAGACTCAGGTTGTAGCCGTTAGACAAGAGCAACATCAAATATCTGATTTCTGGAACCTATGGTGGTGTCAGATAGCAATGCCTAAGACAGTGGTTGGTTGGTGAACCCAGCTCTCACCTCATTCAGGGCCATCTGTCTCTCTGCCGCGTTCAGGTCGTGCATGTTGACTTCTTTCAGTATCACCAGTGAGTCATCGTCCTTCTTCCTGTATAGTACTGCCGAACCGTAAGCGCCTTTTCCAACAGTTCGAATCTTTTCAAACAAGGCCATAGTCTGCTTGCTGGAGGTCGGTCGCAGTTTATCGGTGTAGAAGTACAGCGATCCCACTGTCCTGTAAGTCAACAATAACGATTATGATGATGCCGATTGTAACGATAATGAGCCACTCCTACACTGTGTGTTATTGCGATGAGTTGACAGTTACACTACCTGTCTCTCTTCTCTTCACCTATCCTTGCTATCTGGATGTCTGCACCTACCAGGTCTTTACTAATGTCACATGGCATCTGCAACATTCGCGTTAGGATTTCAGAGAGCTGCTGTCAAACATGTCTAATTCTAACTCTATCGGCGTGCGATGTGGTCAGGCAGTGTGAAGATTTAAAAGTTATGAATTTAGTTCAGGCGCTAACCTCGATGAGCTGTGCAATTTCTTCTGCTATAAACCGGCCGTCCTGAGTCATAGCAGCGGAACACATAAGTATGTCCATCCTGGCATTGACCCATGTCCTATCGATGTGATTGTTGACTAGTGTGAGGAAAAACTCTCTGACTGACGACATCTCAATTATACTCTGCTTTGTCAGCAGCTGGGGGTAGAGAGAGCGGTAAAGAAGAGCTTAGTTGATGTGGCTAATGGTACGTCTGATTCAAAATAGCCCGATACTCACTCTCTCTTCAAGACCACATAGTGTAATAGTCTGACCAGAGCAATTGAACACCATAGCGATGCTTTCAAATTTGGAAGATCCAACACTTGTTGCAACAGTACCTATGGCAATGATTCGACATATGACTATACAGTGGTGAGGATAATGAAATCGATGAATGAAACAAATCAATCACTTACTCAAGATGCCATCCAGATCGCAATGGTCATGCTTGAATGTTACCAGTTTTACGTTTGGCAGAAGGCTTGCATGCATCACGTGCACAATTCTGAGACGGTTTGATGCGATCACAAGCCTAGCTGGCTCACTCTTGGATTTTGTCCTAGCACCTGTGATCAAATGTATTATGATTATGAAGGGGTGAAGTTCTAGACAACATGGCAGAATTGTTATAAAAAATCTCATTTACCTGATTCCTCAATATCTACAGCCTCATCCTTGATGTCAATCGCTTCATGCTTAATTTGACCGACCAAACCTTCACCATATATTTGCAGACTAACGTCGCCCTGTCTGTCGCTAGTATCATGACTTGGCGTCAAAATAACCCGTGGCGTATCATCGGGAGTTAGTTCATTAATACTACTGCTGTAGTCACTAGAAGATCCTTGAGCTGATTCCATCGTTAAAGAGTAGTTAAGCTATATGTTTGGTGCTTCAGTCATTCAGGCTTCAGCAAGGGATGTTTCTCTCTTATCATCATCAGGTACGAGCACCATCGACCACCATGTTGTTTCTTCGCAAATTATAGCCCGGCAGAGGTGGTATCTATACGTTATGATTGGCTGATGATGAATACTAGACCACGGTTCGTTTTTAACGTATGTTTTTAAAGGAAAAAATATTTAGTTATTTAGACTGTACTAAAACGTAACCCTATGTACAAAAAGTTAATTTGAATCTTAGTTGAGGCTTATCGATCATTATAGATCAAGTCACGTGAATACAACTGCGGATAGGTGTTCACGGACTTCGGTGGAGTGCCGTTTTGGGACACATAGTTTCTTACTACTGACCGGCCATCGTTTTCTGTTTGCTAGAAAAATGTCTGGTCAGAGTGTTATTGACAGGCTCAATGCAGCCAAACACAGCTTATCTGGACAAGGTCTGGCCAAAGCTATCTGCAAAGCTTCCACTGAAGAGGTGATAGGACCCAAAAGGAAACACCTCGATTGTGAGTACCGGCTGCTTCCGGATGAAAAAGCGCAGCAGTATCCCTGCCATCTATACCGAGTCGAAACTTTCCTATCACGCTTTGTTCTGTAGTTGCTTTTAGTCCTTTTCAAACAGGCTGTTAACTCTGAACCGTAATAAATGACTCGTCGATGGCACCTAGTCACAATAACAAAATATCCCTTCTCCCCCTCTCCCCCCATCTTATCTCCCCCTCTCTGTCCCTTCTCTCCCTCTTCCCCTTCTCTCTATACTGGTAAGATTATGTCGAACTCTCTATCACCTAAAAGTTAGGATTGAAACTCTATGTGCAAATATGTTGGTATATTACCCTAATCTACCTACAAACCGGCATATAAATACCGTGCTCCACCCAGTTACATACTAACTAGGCAGTCGACTCATGTTCAGTCAATGTGGATTTTGACGCTATTTAGATGTTTGTTAAAGTTGAAATCTCCTGCTACTCGGTTATCGATAGGATGTTGCATGCGTGCTATCATCAGCTTGTATTGTACTAGTAATGAGATGATTGCTAGTGCCTGCAGTTTGTTTCAAGCAGGACTCGGCATAGTTTAATCAATTCACCACTCACTCTGCTGCGCATTGAGTTAAATGCACGTACACACGCCTTATCAATGTGACTTGATCAATGCATTTTATTGATCTGCTATTAGCAGCTATATGAGCATATACATATGTGTCTGTGTTTGTGTGAACTGTGCAAAATGCTGGCTACTGCCCTTATGGCTTGTCCCAAGTGGCAGCCTAATTTTATGCTTGTTTGTATTACGATGTTCTGGAATCCCTATTTCATTCTATCCCCTCTCCCTCCATCTCTTCTCCTAACCTTCCTCCATCCTGTCTCCCTCCATCACCTCTTCCTCCATCCCCTCCCCCTCCATCCATCCTCTCCTGCAACCCACCCCATTCCTTCCATCCATTCCTCTTCTCCTCTCCCTCCTTCCCCACTTGCTCCATCTCCTCTTGCTCCATCTCCTCTTCTTCCACCCCCTTTCCCTCCATCCAATCCTCCATCCCCTCTCCCTCCATCCCCCTCCTTCCCCTCCACCTCTATCCCTTCTCCTTACCTGCCTCCATCATGTCTCCCTCAATTCCCCCTCCATCTACTCCTCCTTCCCCTCTCCTTCCACCCCTCTCCCTCAATCCTCCTCTGCCTCGATCCTCCTCTCCATCCCTCCAATATCTCTCTTCCTCTCCAATCCATCCTTTCCTGCGAGTCAGCCCATTTCCCTTCACCCTCTCATCTCAGGTTGCCACCCATGCTTATGAAGACCATCACTCATCTTCTAGATTTGCTGCAGTGCACCCATGAAGCTAATGTATCAGTGCCACAAATGGCCGATCTGCTCATTCAGAGAGCACAGATCAACAACTGGGTGGTTGTATTTAAATCCCTCATCACAGTTCACAACATCATGAACTACGGCAACGAGGTAAGCCCGCCGCTGTGACGCCGCATGCTCTCCCACACCGATACCTCACCTAACGCTTCTGTCGTCTTTCCCCAGAGGTTCTATCAGTACCTAGCATCTAATAACTGTGCGTTTCATTTGGATAACTTCATCGACAAGTCACACGTACAAGGTAAGTGATGAACTGCACTCTCCAACCTCTGAAACACTGGCGTATCGATACACTGCAGACAGGCCCCCTCTGGGCATTGATCTGTCGCGATGCTGATACAGCAGTTCTCCACGCCGGCAGTGCGGTATGTCAGGGACACTCTCACCCTGTCAAGGTTTCGGGCCCAATAGGCCCGCTCTCATGATTTTAATTAGACTCCTGGATGTGATGTCCTCGACTTTGATTAGGTACCGGCTACTCCCCTCAGTTTGATTTGATGAACTTTGTATTTCATTGTTGAGGCGAAGGCAATGGGCTGAATTAGCAGTAGCTAAGCTTACTTTTAGGACTTTGAACCACGTGCAAATGCTAAAAATTACGAATGCATGGCTACCCATCTCCTCCTCTGCCACCATCTCCTTCCATCCAACACTGTCTCCTCTCCCTCCTCACCCTCCTCCCACTCCTCACCCAACTACCCCAACACACCCAACCCAAACACACACAAAAGATTTTAGTTTTTAAAGATAGGAT
>ERZ1740065.2262-NODE-2262-length-11917-cov-12.015680_pt1 | contig 11917 bp, 18 predicted proteins | sample MGYA00581738_ERZ1740065 | MGnify/ENA primary metagenome ERZ1740065 (study PRJEB43018, sample SAMN04849749) | marine metagenome | isolation source: floating plastic debris | place: Pacific Ocean | collected 2008-09-01 | study: EMG produced TPA metagenomics... | reverse complement strand
AATATAAATAAATACAAATAAACGATACATAACAATATAAATAAATATAAATAAAGTATTTACAAAATATTTTGAACCATTAACCATTAATTTCACTGCATAAAACATAATAAATAAAAAAACAAGTAATGATTATAACCATAATGGTGCCAACATGGGATGATAACTCCCAATTTGTCAAATCAAACTTTGTGGGTGCATTATAGAGAACAAATAAGACAAACCTACCATAAATTCCTGCAGCTGCTCTTTGGCAGTCTCTGGTAGACCGCCGACGGGTTTAGAAGTGCTGAGCTGTCCGTCGATTTCGCTGAGTCGCCGTACCATGTCGTTCAGAGATGACTGATAGTCTTGAGCCTCCCTGAGAGCGTCCTCAAGCCACAGCTGCCAGTCTTTGGTCTTGTTGAGTACCGCCTCCCACCGCTTGTTCAGCTTGTCCAGGTTAGTACGGGTGGCGGCGGCATCTGCCCCGCCCTCACTGCTGATAACCTGTTGGCCAGCCTGGTTCACCTGGTCTATGGCGCTCTGGTGACTCTGGACATCATTCAGCAGAATCTGAAGAAGCCACCGTTGTCATGGTGATAACGACGCTATACTTATATCAGGCTTCTGTTGGTAAAGCATGTAAATCTACACATTATAGTTTATCCAGAATTAATGATGAGGACAAAGACCTTGTGTTTGGCGAGCTCTATTTCGATGATCTTGGGGTCGCCGCAGACGTTGGGTTGATCCTCCTCGGCAAGGATGACCTCGGTACGGTCGAGCCATTGCGTCAGCTCCGACACTGCAGCCTGGAACTGTCCGAGGCTGAGCAATGCATCCTGTAGCTTTGTCTGTAATGGATAGACACACGCTATCATAGTTGATACTACGAATACAACGATATCATTGGTCACTAGGAATCAGGTCAGTGGAAATCAGGCTACCAGGAACTAGGTCACTAGAAACTAGGTTAACTAGAAACTAGGTCAACAAAAAACTAAGTCAACTAAGAATTAGGTCAACTAGGAATTATGTTACTCCTACCTTTCTTTGGTTGATGCCATCTAGTAAGGCTTTCCATCTCTTATTTACTTCTGACATGGGCTGCTTGATCACTTTAGCCTCAGTTTCTGGCCTATCTTTGACCATATCGTTGGTGTGCTGATTGAGTGTCTCAACTTCTCCGTACTTTTCACTGACGCCATCGGTGAAGTCCTTCAGCAGCTCGATCTGAGCCTTCACAGACTTGGTATCGCCAGGCACTGGTCCCAATGCAGTCATCTTCTCCTCTTTGTCTGCAGCGAAAGAGACAAAATCGGTTATTTCAATGACGTTCATCCAGGTGAGCAGTGAGTGACAGGTAGCAGCAGGTACCCTGCAGCCAGCCGAGGATGTTGACGAGCTCGTTCTGGAATCTGTTGGTCTCATCGAGAGCCGCCTGCAGCTGCTGGTAACGCTGCTTCCACGCCTCTTTCAGCGTGTTGTACTCGGTGCTCACGCCCGACAAGCTCGTCGTCACGATTGGCTGCTCAGACTCCCCCACCAGATCAGTCAGAGTGCGACCAGTCAGCGCCACTTTGTCTACTCCCTGGTCCATGTCTCGCAGCAGGTTCTGCAGCGCCTGCAACGAGTGAGGTGGTAAGACTTCTCACCCTCTAATTCCGGCATTGAAATACTTCACTTTGTCGGACACGCACCTCTAGCTCCATCTGCTGGCGTTTGATTGTCTCCGGGTCAAGGGCAGGTTTATCCTGCACGTCTAGGGTTCCCTTAACGTCGCTCAGTTTCTCCTTGACCTCATCGAGGCCACTCCAGAAGTCTTCGGAGACGTCGAGGGTCTGCTTGAGTGCAGAGTTCCTCTTCTCAGTAGCCTGTTTCACATCGTTATATGTCTTCGTTAGATTGCCTATCTTCTCCTTCAGCTCTGCAGTAGACCAACAATAGCATGAGTGAAAGGAGATACAGTGCGCACCAAAGATACTAAATAAGTGATAGACTCGCAACACTGGACTATTATCATCTTGATGACTTGGAGTTGTCTTCTCAATATGTGGCTCAAAGATTTGGCCGGTGAAATGTGCGTCAATTTTATAATTACAAACACAACTCCTCATATTGTAAATTAGTAAGTAAGTAGCAAGTAGCAAGTAGCAAGCTGAAAATCTTGGTAAATATTAGGTGAATGATTGACTTTTAAAAGTACTTAACTTTGTACCGAAAGGCGATGATCGATGGATACGTTAGAAGTCATACCTTTCACTGACTCATCCTCCACTCCACCGGCCTCATCGATCATACGCTGGGCGTCGGCCTTGACCAGCTCCAGCTCGGCTAGCTTGAGATCCATACTAGCAATGATAGCGTGGTTGGCGTCCAGCTGCTCCCGCAGTTTACCTGGTTTGGCAGCTATAGGAGCAGCAGTCTGCACTGTCTCCTGCGTTGTCTGCAAGTCTGTGATGATGTCCTCCACCGTCTCAGAAAACTAAATGAAGTACGTCAACCAGACTGTCAACCAACGCTAATATACTCTAAACTGGAATATGGTTGGAAAGAATTCCAACTCTGTCAGTCACAAAAGTGAAATTTTGAAAGTCGTTCTTATCAAAATTATGAGAGGGTTGCTAGAAATATTTTAAGTGGAAACTCTAGTCTATGCGACGCGTTAACAGTGCGTACAAATTACGGGAGATAAAAAAGCACGATAAGTAAAAATGGCCAGAATAGTGGTAGATTCACCTTCTGGGCCTGCTCGTCTTTCTCCTTCAACTTCTCGCCCTGAGTCTTGACGGTCGACTTGATCCTCTGATACCTGTCCATGGCCTTGTCTAACTGCACAAGGAGTTGTCCTCCCTCCTCTCCTTGGCAGAGGCGGGCGAGGCTGGGTGTTATCTTTGACAGTCTGTCCATGAAAGGTTTGTGGTCCATGACGTCTTTGGCTAACGTCTGGAATGAGAGAGCAACAGTATCAGCAATGACATCAGCGACGAGGTCAGGGGTAATTTCAGCTACGATGTCACTGATGATGTCACTGATGATGCCACTGATGATGTGAAGTGGAGTGGACACTGCAAGGAGAGACATTGGAGCAGAAGACGCTACCTTTGTTGCTTGCTGACGGGCGCGAATCTGATCTGGCGTGACAGCCTTCTGTGACAATTCCCTCTCCGCCTCGTCCAGCCAGTTAGACGTGTCAGTATGCAGCTCTGTGAACTGGACAGCGAGGGGAATCGCCTGGGAAATAAACGGGAACAAATCGAAATGACTGGACTAGCCTGATAGAGATGAAGGGTATGGTAGACCGCAATTGGTTAATGACTCAGACCTGCTCTATGACACCAAGCTGGGCTGCTCCCTTCTTAGACAGCATGTCGGCCTGGATTCTCACCGACTCCAGCCTGTCATTGAGGGCGGGGCTCTCGGATATGATGCCGTCTCTTTGCAGTTTTTTCGTGGTGTTGGCCAACTGCTTCAGCCTGTTCTTCTGTGCCGACAGCTCCTCATTCATCAGCTGCAATGCAACGGAGGCAGTACAATCTCTCACATACAGCAGGCTGGGTGATACGTCGGAGAAATGTGTCAACCAAATACTTTGCATGTTTGGAGTTTTCGCCTCAGCTCATCCGGATTGCTGGAACACGGGCTATCGTTGCTGAGCCTAGACTCCGTGTCGGTGAACCACTCGGACAGGTCGTCAACACTACTCTCCAGCTGAAATAACCGGCAGACGTTACGAACACGACGTGACTCTCTCTCTCTCTCTCTCTCTCTCTCTCTCGGTGCGTTGTTAAGTACGGATCACGATGTCTGTTCGACCGTATGACACAAGTTACAGGGATCATGTCAACGACTGTCTCAGTGATGACAAAGTGTGAGTTAGAAACTGCAAGAAGGGAGATTGTTACAAGCTTCGTGATGAAAGCCTGAGGTCTACAATCCAAACGGGCAACAAGTCAAGGGCAGTCACCCCGTGTGGCCGCCTGGATTGTTACTCAGGCAGGACAGAACTGAGAATGGCTGTGTGCCATTGGACAGATTATCTAACAGATGTGCCATGTGATTCTTACATCAATTACATCAACTTGACCTTGGTAACCGTGGTAACCGTTATACTGAGGTGATGATACATCACCGCAATGCTGACCGACAACGGTACATACACATTGATGCTGAAAATGATAGTGAAACAATGATGAGGAGTTGTCCTCTCCATCTCATATTATTCAACAATGTGTCAGGCTGACAAATGAAAAAGCAGCCACTCGCACAGGCGGACAACAAGAATTTCCTACCTCCAACTTAAAAGAGAGCGAGAAACAAACATCGTTTCACTGGTTGGACATAATGCGAAGGTGGGCTTGTTATAAACGAAATGAGTTAACTGTTCCATACCTCAACTTTCATCTCGTGGGCAGCTTTCTGCTTCTCCGCTTTCTTACGGATTTGGTCACTGATCTGGGCAAACTGTCGCTGTGTTTTGTTCAGAACTTGTGAGATGTTCTCAGCTCCTTCGCCTGGTACGAGACGGGTCAGAGATGCCCCCTCCGACACGACAGTCTCGAACACAGGCTCAATCTCTGACAGCTGCTTCTCCAGTACCTGCAGACAAATTTCAAGTCTAAAAGGTCCTTCAGATCATGAAGAAAACACCATCAAATTCATATACAAAGATCAGTAAACTACAGCAGAGTGGCGACCCAAAAGAGCTGACAGAGTATTCCAAGAATCCATGTAGTTCAGCGCCAATGTATCGGTTCTGATGCCAGATAGAAAGTCGTTATTGACATTGCAAAGGAGCCTTAGCTCTTGAATTAAAAGTTCGAAATCAGTGCAGAAGACGGTGTTATGGCCAACCTCTGCCCGTAAGCTTAGGACATATAGGCTAACGCTTGTGAGTTATGAGAAGACGTCGTTATAGACTGGGACCAGTGAAGTATGATGACAGTAGCAGAGGTATGTATTAGTGATATTACAGTAAGTGATGACCATCGTAACTGACGCCTGACATTGCACAGATATTTACTGCCCGCCATCAACTACGTTAATCTTACCTCAATTCTACCGAGTAGCTGTGAACATATCACTTACACATGACCATAACGTACAACTAGGGATTATGAACATGATGGTGATTGAGCAGTGCGGTGACATACCACTACGTCAGACGATCCGTCTGACTTGGTTGATTCGATCGTCGGCTCGACCTTATCCAGCCAATCGAGGAGACGACTGCACGAATCCTGGAAGTTCTGAGCGATTGGTAGTGCTGTGTCAATCTTCTCCAGCCTCGACTTTCCCTGACTCTCCAAGCCTGGCAATGAGATTGGTTGACACTGACAGTGAGCTGTCTGTAAGCTGGAGGAGAGGCAGAGGGAAGAGGGGATGGAGGCAGGGGAAAGAGACGGGGGGGGGGATAGATGGAGGGGAGAACGGGAGAGAGGGGGATAGAGGGAGGAGAGAGGGGGAGGGGAGAGAGAAGATATTTACTATAATTTCTCGGCCTTAAATTCACCTGAGAATCTGCTCTCCACATCAGACAATCTTTCCTGGACCAGAGCCGAGTCGTCGGCATGACTCTTCCTAACCAGATCTTGGCCACGTTTCAGAACAGCCCCCAACTCCGCGGCCTTGCTGCCAACCTCCTCGTTAAACTACAATGTGACAGCTTATGACGTCAGGTCATACGCTTAATCGGACTGCGTATGTACGGGCGGCGACTACCACACCTGTGATTGATCGACCTTCTGCTGCTGCATCGTATCAAGGTCAGCAGCTATGGGTGGGGCGAGAAGCAGCTTCTTCTCAGACTTGTCCATCCAGACGAGGAACGGCTCTAGGCTGTCGTGGAACGCTTTGGTTATCTCTGAAACATTGATTATAGAACCTTAAGATCTGCATATAGGTGTCTGGATGTAAGTACAGAGTATGACTCCTACCACTGGGACAATCCCCAATCCAGCCACAGACAGTATCTGCATTTGATGGCAAGTTACTAACCTAAATTGTCATCAAGATTCTTTGACCTCTCTTTGACCTTGACCTGGAGGTCACTCCAGCGACTGAGGAGCTGGTTGACCTCGGCCTTGATTTGCTCACGCTCGCTGGCATCCGTCTGACTGTGAAGCTGATCGGCGATCTGTTTGATTGCCTCGACATTCTCGACTCGGTCTGTCAGCATCTTCTCCACAAACTAGCGACAACAACTTACCATTGAATCAGAGATCAGCGTTAGCTGAATAGTTAGAGGGAAGGAGAATACAGAGGAAAGGGAGGGGGAAAAGGAGTGGAGAGATGGAGAAAGGTGGAGGGAATACGCAGGAGAGATGGAGGCAGTAGGGATGACAGGGAGAGGGATGGGGAATTATAGGAAGGAGAAGGCGTGATGAGATACAAAGTAGAGAGGTAGAGGCAAGAGGAGAGAGAAGAGATACTCACTTTCTGTTCCTGTATCTGAGCCTTGGCGACCTTGTACTCAGATGAGGGCGGACGCTGACTGCTCACCATCTCCTCCGTCTCTCCAAGCCATGAGAGCAGTGATGTCAGCGAGTCACGGTACTTGCCCGTCTGGAGCAGTGCTGTATCCAGTCTCTTATCTCTGTCCTCAACCTGACAGCAAACCCAAACAATCACTGACAGGTCACGGAGTATATCGACTGACCAATCCGCCTGTAGGGGAGGGGGGGGATACCTGCTCGGCCAGTTTTGACCACTTCTGTTGGAGCGATTCAAGGCCAGACTCAACATTCGCCGTTGACACGCCGGTACTGGCGCTCCTCACCAGATTCAGACCAATCTTACGAGCCTGCTCGAGCTGAGACTGTATCGGCTCGATGTGATTCTTCGTAAAATCCTGGATAACACAGAACCACAGCTTCAGTATGACAAGCACAGCTGTGTTAGAGAACTCAAGATTCTTTCTATCATACGAATATCTGAAATAAAGCTATCCTGGTCAGCGTAGTATAGAAACACAGGCTACAGCATCCTAATACTAGTAGAGCAGACGTAATGGAAATATGATGAAAATGACAGCCAAATCAATTGAGAAGAAATCTTGGAGATAATCTACAACCAGCGCGGATATCAATCGATCTACCAACTCACCTTGAAGTCAGCCTGCTGATGTTTGATTGTCTTTACGTCTGAGGCGACGGGGTTGAGAGAGTTCAGCGCCATGTTGGCTCTGGCCACGTCTCTCTGGCTCGCCTGCAGCAGACTCTCGAAGTTGTCCACCTCGTCCAGCTTGTTTACAAGATTGTTGTGTCGTTGGCTAGCCTTCGCCTGCAGCTTTCCAATCTGCTTCTTCATGTTGTCTATCTGAGCCTATGGTAGTATGAACCAGCAGTTGTAACGACTGTAGCCTTAGGACCACGGCTGCTCGTTCCTTATTGTATTGTTATCATTATCATTATTACGCTTGTTATTGGTCTTATCACTGTTGTCTTATGATCATCATTATTGGATTTTTGGTAAAGTTCTTTTTCCAACCAACAAGCCTAAGTTTTCATAAATATTTTTTCCTCGGATAAACAAAGAGTTTTCTAAGATTTCCATGATTCGTCTGCTGCTGTACATATTATCGCTGTCTGACAAACCTTATATAGCTGAGGTTCCTGAACATAGCCCGAGTGTGTGAGACGTCTGCACTGCGTCTCTAACTGAGCCATAGCATCCTCTTTGCTGGCGAGCTCAGCCTCGAGAACCTTGGCCTCATCCAGCTGCAGCCTAATAGCCTGGGAGTCTCGAGAGATAGCCTCGAATCCATCGACTCGATCATCCAAATCGGACAGGTCAGTAGTAGTCGCTTTCATGATGACCTGCATATGGGATAGATACAGCCTCAGACTCCAAACAGTAGCTATGGCAACCAGTGCTGGATAGCTCTGACTTTACTGTCTTAAAACTGATGCCAACATCAACCTCCACACTAATACCAATACCAATACCAATACCAATACCAATACCAACACCAATACCAATATTAATACCAATACCAGTACTAATACCAATACCAGTACCAATACCAATACCAGTACCAATACCAATACCGATGCCAATATTGATACCAACATCAAATACTACCACTAATTTCTTTAAAACTAATTTTTACGAAGGATAGGGGTATTCCATTTGTTTTTCATGTACTACAGCTTACATTTTCTAAAATCCATCTCAATTTAAACAGACTTTCAAAGATGAACAATCAGGAATATCGCTAGAACTACGGACGTGGTATAACTCACCTGGAAGTCCTTGACCTGTTTGTTGGCCGATTCGACCTGCTCCACCCAGGTGTCTATGTTGGCGTCGAGAACGTCAAACCTGGAGAGAAGTTGTTCTGACTCCTGCGTTATCTCTGGCTGATTCTCCGACCCGTTGGCGAGAGGGCGGCCATTGGACGACGATTTGAACGCCTCCACTTTTGGCCTAAGCTGGCGCAGCTGATTCTGAGCGGTCTAGAGCACAAAGCCACAGGGTTACAAAGAGAATAATCGAAGCTAAAACACTGACGGCAGGAAAAGATTGGGCAGAAATGGGATTGTCAGAAGCTGAGTTTATCAACGGGCAGAGAGGAGAGAGAGAGCCGCGCCTGATTGATCTGACAGCCTCCATATAGTTCACGCTGGAGAGCTGATTTTCATGATGCAATGACTAGTTCATATGACGGGACCACTGCAGCCTGCGAGAGTCAAGGTTATATGAAGGTAAAATCACACCAGTTAGGACGTAACACAGTGCCAAACAAGAGCAGATCTGTGATGGATATGAAACTTGTCAAAGACTCTCGTAGGCTACCGAGACAAAGAAAAGCAAAAAAGGTAATCATTAGAAGTTAATTTCGGGGAGTTAGTGCCCCAGTACCACCATTTAACCAGGATCTGAGGCTAGACATGGAATTAGGCACAGTAATGATGGATGTAAAAAACCAAGATGGAGGGGAGACAAGAGGGCCCAGTCACCGACGTGTCTAACCTGCGTGTCGTCTTGTACCTGCGATTAAACGAGCAACAGCTGACGTCTGCACATTCTATTACTGATAGTGTCAATCGTTGAATTACGTCGGGTGTGTGAAACAGGAGCGGACAACTACTACTGGTGAGGCACGTACTAGAGTGAGTACTAGTAATAGTACTAGCGTGTTAGATTGGCGGTGAGAGAGAGCGAGCTGTTATTGAAGCTCAGTACTAGCAACACTTTACTCACTAGAAGGATAGAGGCGTCTGCCTGCCATATTGGCTTCTTTGGCTGGGTGAGGAATGGATATTGACAGCGATATTGTACAGGGTATTCCACAGCGCATGGGGAGCACAATATCCCCAACTATCACTGACACATGCATTCACGCTGTAGCGCTATCACTACAACTCTAGTATGACGTCACGTAACTGATAGCGAAGGAAGTTGACTAGTAGCGGGGTAGTAAAGGAAGGATAGGCTGTTAGAGACAAGGATAGACAGGATAGACAGATACCTTGATGCGCTCGAGGTGCTTGTTATCGTAAGCAGACGATCCCAGAGTGTTATGGGAGGCTAACATGTCCTCGCACTCCTTCACCTGTTTCGTTATATCAGTCAGCATGTCGTGCTGCTCGGTGAGTTTTACCGACTTATCCTCGAGTGACTTCACCAGACTTTCAACGTTGTTCTCCAGATGGCGCCACCTGATGTCCAGAGAGTCGACTTGACCGCTAATGGTCTCCTTGTCATCCTCAACCAGCGACAAGAACTCCTGTACAGCAAAATGTTATAAAAGAGTGAAAATGCACACGAAATGTATGGTTTAACATAGGGAAGACAACTCCTCTACCTGTGCACTGCCGGTAAGAGCAGACAACTCTGGTTTCTTACGAGCCAATTCACTCTGGATGTTGACAGCCTCACGAAGACTTGTCTCCACTTGAGTTCTGTTGGCACCAGATGTAGAGACCGGCTGCAGGCGTTCCTCTGCCATCTCTAGCCACTTTGTCATCCGTATCACATCAGAGTTGAACCTGCGGATATCGGAGCCAATGACATGAGTGTGTCTGCTAATACTGGCAAAGGTTAAAGTTCACCACTACTTACTGATCTGATTGTGAGCTGGCCAATCGTATGTCTGCTTCCCTTCTCTCAATGGTGTGCTGTACGTTACTCCACTCTTTGACTACAGCGTCAGTCTTGGACCTTATGTCAGCAGGTACTTGTGAGGTGTTCGACTCCAGTTTCTCCAGTTGGCTGTTCAGCTTTTGAATCAAGTCCGCTCGATGGGACAACTCATTCTTGAGACGCTGTATCGATTAAAAATACATATAGATATTTATTTTGACTGAGAACTGAAAAATACATCATCACTGAGATGTCAAAGGCTTCGAGTTACAAACCTCATGAGAACGAATTTGATCTTTGAGAATGTCTTCTCTTGCCGACAGGGACAGCGGTCCCTGCAGCTGCGTGGTGACTGATTGTAACCATGACAACATGTCATCACTGAGAGAGTTGATTGCTGTCTCCTGATTGGATCGTGACTGATTGTCCGAATCTATGGCTCCTGCACACAACATGGAATAAAATTTCATGAAGGTGTAGTGCGGGAGGGGGGGGGGTGGGTAGGGCCTCCGTAAATATGATCATTCAGTTTTGATATACGCTACCACGCACCAATCTTCCTCTTGAGTTCATTGAAGGGTCGAGTGACTGTCATGATCTTCTGCTTTATCTCCGCCTCTGCCACCGGCTGGCCCACTGTCTCCACCAGTTTCTTTGACAAGTCCTGTGCGTACTTCACCATCTTCTCATTCTTCTCCAACTCACCTTTCAGTTTCTACTCGAGGAAAGATTAACAAAACTATAAGAAAGGGACCACACATGCATCATAGCCCTTATCAGAGATTGGGTATTCCATTCTGACCTTGACCAGGGAGGCCTCTGTCTGTGTGTCACAGCTGCCACTCTCGAGCGTCTGGGCTTTGTCGCCAGCGGTGGATATCCACTCGTTGATGTAACCGAGTGTGTCGTAGAGGTCGGCGCTATTCTCCAGGACAACCTTCAGACTGTCACGTCTCGTCTGCGGGTACCAGAGACCGTATTACAGCAAACAGCATGGGCATCGCAGCTACTCGCTGACAATGCTGTCGAGAGGAGACAAACCTTAATTTGCTTTTCCAGGCTGTTCCAGTTCTTTGCCATTGTGTCTAGTCGGGAGTTGATGTTGTCTGCCTGGTCAGCGCCGTCGGCTGTCTTGTCGAGGATCTGAATGCCGCACTCGAGGCAGTGATCGTAACGCGTCTGCTGACTACGCAGCTCATCGTCTAACACCTACAGCCGAAACACTCAAGGTCGCAGCAGGGTCACAGAAATGGATGCAGGCAGGAAGGATGGATATCGTACCTGGACTTGATGGAGCTGCGATTTGACCATGCTGGGTTCGATGGCTATGGGCCCAAGGGCGTCTAGCATCTTCTCCTTCTGCTTGAGCCAAGTCGCCAGGAAATGAGCGCTCTCGGTGAAATGAGCCAGACTAGACTCCATACTCTCCAAGGCTATACATCTGCTGAGGGACGACTGCTGTACCCCCTTCCATCTGTCCTCTAAGACACCAGGAACCATGGGCATTAGCGGTCAAGCAGTAAAGGGGCATGGATACTGTGAATGCAGTCGGAGAGGAACTGACCTAGTTGGGCGAGTTGCGTCTCAATGTCAAGCATGCCTGGAACCGAGTCTTTGTTCACCGTCAGTCCGTACACTTTTTGTCGCAACTGCTCCAGCAGAACACTCTTCTGGCTGAAATTCTCATTGAACTGCTTGTACTCGGACAGAACGACCTTGGCCTCATTGGCATCGCGGGGTGCAAATGTCTGCGAGACCTGTCGGATTAACAGGTTAACACTTGTATGGGGGGGGGGGGGTAATAACAAGAAGGGAAGAGCACACGACAAAACACAGTAACAAACAGACG
>ERZ1740065.2260-NODE-2260-length-11923-cov-10.552663_pt1 | contig 11923 bp, 8 predicted proteins | sample MGYA00581738_ERZ1740065 | MGnify/ENA primary metagenome ERZ1740065 (study PRJEB43018, sample SAMN04849749) | marine metagenome | isolation source: floating plastic debris | place: Pacific Ocean | collected 2008-09-01 | study: EMG produced TPA metagenomics... | reverse complement strand
GGAGATGAGCAAGGATGACAAACTCAACAAGATCTTTAGTTTCAGCGTTGTCCTGTCGGCGGCGCAAACCCGGGGGCTTCTACCTAACTGTGGAAGAACGTCAGGAAACCCTGGAATATGCCTATGACTCGGCGTTGCGGCAGGCAGCTCTGGAAGCCTTTGAAGGTCGCTATGAGGCTGCAGAGCTAGGGCAAATGGTTGAAAGGCGAGGTGTGGTTGACCAGGCTAGCTCACTAATTTTAACCAATTGAAGAAGCGGCAACGAAGCACTGACGCTGATTAACACGTCTGCCTGATCGTCATCCATCCCGCAACGTCCTCGTCATCGGTAGAATGATTAGAGACACAGCCCGGCGATCGCCCATGTCGGTGGCCAAACATCACGATGTTAGAAACGCTTCAAACTGATCTTTATCAGGTCAGCCAATATGCCAATACGCTGGTGGCCAATCAGCTTACCAGTATTTCGTTAATCAGTTTAGGTGTGGTTTGGCTAGCGGGGTTGCTTACCAGCTTGACCCCCTGTACGCTCTCGATGTTGCCGATCATGGTCGGCTATATGGGTGGCTATGAAGCGAAAGGTCGACTTCAGGCCGTAGCACAATCGGCCTGGTTTGCTTTTGGTCTCGCCACGACGCTGGCAGCACTGGGGCTACTGGCCGGTGTGGTGGGGCGCGTGTATGGGCAAGTTGGCATTGGTTTGCCAATCATCGTCAGCGTCCTCGCGATTTTGATGGGGCTCAATCTGCTGGAAGCGCTGCCGATTCCCCTGCCCAGCTTTGGCAACAACGTGGATGTGACGACCCTGGGCGTACCGCTGGCTCTGAAAAGTTACCTGCTGGGCCTCACCTTTGGCTTAGTCGCCTCGCCTTGCAGCACGCCGGTGCTGGCAACGTTGCTGGCGTGGATTTCGACTACTGGCGATCCGGTTTTAGGGGGAGCGTTGCTGCTGGCGTATACCGTCGGTTATGTCACTCCCTTGGTGATTGCCGGTAGCTTTACCGCTACCCTCAAAAAGCTTTTGGAAATTCGTCGCTGGTCAGGCTGGATTACCCCGGCGAGTGGTATCTTGCTGGTCGGTTTTGGCGTTTTTTCCCTTCTGTTGCGCTTTACTCCGAGCCAGTTGGTCTAGTGACTTGTGGCCGATTTTGATGACGAGATGACAACGGGCCATCTCCAGCACCGGACATTCCTAAAACCAGTCAGATTTTTCTAAACCGATTTCAACACACTTACTTTATTTCCCTTGGCACCATGATGACGACGTTAAACCGCTGGATGCAGCGATACTTTAAACGAGAATTGCTGCCCCTGCTGGCTGATTTACGACTGGCGATCGCTCTGCTGCTTACCATCGCTGTCGTGAGCATTACCGGCACCGTCATTGAACAAGGGGAGTCCTTGGCCTTTTACCAGGCAAATTATCCTGATGATCCGGCCTTGTTTGGCTTTCTCGACTGGAAGTTTATTTTGATCTCTGGGCTGGATCACGTTTATCGCACCTGGTGGTACCTGGCGATTCTGATTTTGTTTGGGAGCAGTCTGACGGCCTGCACCTTTACGCGGCAGCTTACGGCGCTACGCTGGTTTTCGCGCACCTGGAATTTTTATACCCAGCCGCGTCAATTCAATAAGCTGGCATTGAGCGGTGAACTCAGCCAGGGCAATTTGGAAGAAATCTCCCCTATTTTGCAGCAGCGGGGATATAAGATTTTTACCCGCGATCGTACCCTCTATGCACAGAAAGGGGTGGCAGGTCGTATCGGCCCGATTGTGGTGCATGCCAGCATGCTGATTATCCTCGCCGGGGCCATCTTCGGTGGCATGACCGGCTTCTTTGCTCAAGAAGTGGTGCCGAGTGGTCAGGTTTTTCAAATTCGCAACATTTTTGATGCTGGCCCGTGGGCTGAGGCGCAGATTCCTAAAGATTGGGCGGTGCGGGTTAACGATTTTTGGATTGATTACACTGCTGAAGGGGCGATTGATCAGTTTTATTCTGACCTGACCGTAATTGACGAAGTAGGTAACGAACTCAAGCAAAAAACCATTCACGTCAACGAACCGATGCGCTATCGCGGTGTCACCCTTTATCAGGCTGATTGGGGGATTGCCGGAGTCAAAGTCAAGTTCAACAACAGCCCGGTGCTCGACGTGCCGATGGGGCCGCTGAATGAAGGCAAATCACGCATTTGGGGCACCTGGTTACCCACTAAACCAGATATGAGTGATGGCGTCTCGCTCGTCGCAACTGATTTGCAGGGAACGCTGCTGGTGTATGACAACGACGGACAGTTAGTCTCAACTGTACGCAAGGGCATGGCCACTGAGGTTAACGGGATTCAACTCTCGATTGTGGATATTGTCGGTAGCACTGGGCTACAAATCAAAGCCGATCCGGGCATTCCCATTGTTTATCTTGGCTTTGGTTTGCTCATGATCGGTGTTCTCATGAGCTACATTTCCCATTCGCAAATTTGGGCATTGGAATCAGACGGACAGTTCTTTGTCGGCGGTCGCACAAACCGCGCGCAGGTCGCATTTGAACGAGAACTGCTGCAAATTATGGAATCTTTGGAGTCGACCGAAATGTCTTCAGGTCAAGCGCAAGAAACGGCGATCGTATAGCTGTCGCTGTTGCTTCTGCCGCCAAGGGTTGAGGTAAAGCAATAAGGCTTTAGATATAGCGCACGACTCCAATAATTTTCTACGCTATCCAGGGAAAAATCCTGAACTCAGGATTAGACGGAAACTATAGAATTTCAGTCCCGCTGTTTCGAGTCAAGTCAAGATGTAGGAGCGCTTCATCGGCTGATTTTCAACCGCTGGCAAGTGTATGGCCCTGCAATAACTTTTCCATCGGAGATTTGCACTAGCGGTCCCGATCGCAAGCAGGGCGATCGCCGGAATCTGAGATTCGACAACTTCGTTCTCAAAGGATAATGGTTGCGCGGGTCTCTTGACCTTAGCCTTGGGCAGGCTCAGGGGTTTTGTCCGCAGTATCTGCAGCGTCTATGGCGTTTGCGGATAGCTGCTGTCGCTCTTGATCGAGACGGCGCTTGCGGGCATAAAACTGAATGGTCGCCGCCATAAAAACGGTTAGCCCGGCGATTAGCCAGGTTGTCGTATCCGTTGGCAGGTTGTTTTTGAAGATGACCAGCATCACGATCACTACCAGCAACAGTGTGGGGGCTTCATTCAGGGCTCGCAGTTGCTTGCTGCCCCACTTGCATTCGCCACGCCAGAGCTGTTTCATCAAGCGGCCGCAGTAATGGTGATAGAACAGCAGTAAAGCCACAAAGCCTAACTTGGCATGCATCCACCCCTGCTTAAGCCAGTCAGGATTCGTCACTAGCAGCCCGATCGCCATCGCTACCGTCACCACCATGCCCGGTGTGGTGATGATGCGATAAAGCCGCTTTTCCATCAGCTCGTACTGGGCTTTGAGAATGCCAGAGGCGGGTTCGGGCTCGGCTTCCGCTTCTACGTGATAGATGAAGAGGCGCACCAGGTAAAACAACCCGGCAAACCAAACGACGACGCCAATGATGTGAAACGCTTTGAACCAGTAATAAGCCATGGAGAAGTGAGAGGGGAATGAGGGCAGAGGACTTCAGGGTTGAAACGGAACTTTGCGAAGCGTTAAGAACCTGAAATCTATTGTGGGACAGGCGATCGCGTTTTGCCGTCAGATGTCTCTCATCTTAATGTTTTGAGAAAATCCATCTCTCAAACGGCTCCTGCCCGTGCTCTCTCTTGCTTTAAATAGAATATGAGGAATCGAGATTGATTTTCTTTTGTTGTGAAGGCCAAGCTTAGTCCTGGGCTTGTCAAACGTGGAAGATGCCTTGATTTTTGGATTTTAACTAGGTATGCTAATTTCTGTCCATACGAAAGCAGTGCTTAAGGTAATGGATACTTTGGATTCGAAGGTTCTGGCTCATTTGATGCGGCAGGCGCGCATGACCTGGGCCGAACTCGCTTCTCAGCTCGGTTTGTCGGCTCCGGCCACTGCTGATCGCGTTCGCAAACTCGAAGAGCGCGGCGTGATTCAGGGCTATCTCACTCAGGTGGATCCTAAAAGCTTGGGCTATGACCTAACGGCTTTTATCGCGGTCACGCTAGAGCATCCCCGCGATCGCGATGGCTTTTTGACTCAGGTGCATGCCCTGCCAGAAATTCAAGAATGTCACCATGTCACAGGTGATGACGACTACCTGCTGAAGGTGCGCTGTCAGGGGACTCAAGGGCTGGAACGGTTGATCACGGATGGTCTTAAGCAGGTGGCCGGCGTGGCTAAAACCCGCACGACTATTGCGCTTTCTACGGTTAAAGAGACCATCGCGCTGCCGATTCCCCGTAGCGATCTGGTTTGAGTCGATTACTGGGGCGGAGAGCCGGATATGGAGTCGGTCAAGGCGATTGTCGGTCCCAACGGTTTGGCCTCCATGTCTGGTTCTTGTATATCGCCAGCCGCAGTTTGAGTCGATCGCCCCAAATGCCTGAAATCACCATGAGATCGGCTCTTTAATTCTGACTTGTATGTTGAGTGTTAGAAGCAGGAGACCGATTCTGACTAGGGTTTTTGAGCTTCCGACTTCTGTATTCCGAATTCTGCTATCGGTCTCGCATTTTTTCTCTTAGGTTATCGATCACTTCACCTTTCCTTGATTTCCATGCTTTCTACCTTTTTTACTGGGCTCACGCTAGGACTGGCGATCGCCGCCCCCGTTGGGCCGATTGGCATTCTGTGCATTCGGCGCACCCTAGCGATGGGTCGCTGGGTCGGTTTGGTTTCGGGCTTAGGGGCGGCGACGGCGGATGGGTTGTATGGCTGCGTCGCTGGCTTTGGACTGACGGCAATCGCTGACTTTTTGATTGAACAGGCTGTGGGGTTGCGAATTTTTGGGGGCCTCTTTCTCTGCTATTTGGCTGTGAAAACGTTGCTGGCTAAACCAGCTGAGCCAGCTACTGTGCCTATCGAAAACAGTCAAGAAGGCTCCTTATCTGAACTGAAAATTTCTGCGACCGGACCGCGATCGCTGTTCACGGCGTATGGTTCAACACTGTTGTTGACGTTGACTAATCCGGCCACCATCTTTTCCTTTGTCGCGATTTTTGCGGGGTTGGGCATGGTCGAATCAGCGTCAGACTATGGTACATCCGGCATTTTGGTGCTCGGCGTGTTCCTCGGGTCGGCCCTCTGGTGGCTGTTTCTCAGTGGTACGGTTAGCCTGTTGCGCACCCGCCTGACTACAAAGCACATGCGGTGGCTCAATCGCCTGTCTGGCATTATTCTGTTGGCGTTTGGCATTATGGCGTTGACCTTTTGGCAAAGCAACGGATAGTTGGCGGAGATGCCCTAATCGGGAGGGGCAATATTGTGCTGCATCTCGATGCCGATTGTGTGAATTGTGGGATCGGCTTGCTGTGCCAGCCGCCGCGACGGTCTGCTGTTCGGTATGGCTGCGATTTTGACTGAGCTTGTGTTTATCTGCTATGGGAGTGATCGGCCTCTCAAAGGCTACGATGCCCTGCATCATACCCGTGCGAAATTTGCTGGAGAGGCTTTGCCAGTGCGCGTTGTCGCTGGTACCATAAACGCCGATTTCGCCAGTCATCTGTCCATCGCCTCTGGTGCGGCATCGAAGGTTAGGAGGTGAGGCTTGCTGTAAGTGTGAACGGCAATGTAGTTCTAGGTGGGCACGCTTTCCTGGATGACATAAGCATATCGGGTTCATTTGAGTGCCCGTCTAAAATAATTCGACCCTTTTAAGCTAAGTTGAAAGACCTGCCGCACCTAGTGCCATGACCGTCTCAGCTATTCAGTCGTCCACTGCTGACGCCACTCCAGCTTTCGGCTATCCCCTTAGCATCGCACCCATGATGGATAGAACCGATCGCCACTATCGCTATTTCATGCGGCAAATTACGCGGCGGACGCTGCTGTATACCGAAATGGTGACGGCTCAGGCGATTATGCATGGCGATCGCGATCGATTGCTGGGCTTTTCACCGGCCGAGAAACCGTTAGTACTGCAGGTAGGCGGCGATGACCCGAATATGCTGGCGGCCTGCGCCCGTGCGGGCGCCGACTATGGCTATGACGAAATCAACTTGAATGTCGGCTGCCCGAGCGATCGCGTGCAGAGTGGCAATTTTGGCGCTTGCCTGATGACTCAGCCTGACCTCGTCGCTGACTGCGTGGCGGCTATGATCGCGGCGTCGCCCCTACCCGTCAGTGTCAAACATCGCATCGGTGTTGACGACCTCGACAGCTATGAGGCCATGGCCCATTTTGTGGAAACGGTGGCCGCTGCGGGTTGTCAGCGGTTTAGTGTGCATGCTCGCAAAGCCTGGCTGCAGGGCCTTAGCCCGAAAGAAAATCGGGATGTGCCACCCTTGCGCTATGCCGATGTTTATCGTTTAAAACAAGACTTTCCGCAATTGTGGATTGAGATCAATGGCGGCATTAAAACCTTGCCGCATCTCCAGTCCCATCTCAATCATGTCGATGCGGTGATGGTGGGGCGCGCTGCCTATGAAACGCCCTATCTGTTCGCTGAAGTTGATCGCACGGTGTTTGGTGAATCGGTAACGGCCCAATCGCGTACTCAAATCGTCCACGCTATGCTGCCCTATGTTGACCAGTGGACGGGGCAGGGACTCAAGCTCAACAGTATTACTCGCCACATGCTGATGCTTTATCATGGTCAACCCGGTAGCCGCATCTGGAAGCGCTTGATTACTGAAAATGCTTGCCGGGCCGGAGCCGGTAGCGAAGTGTTGCAAGCGGCCCTGGCTGAGGTTGAGCACGTGGATACTAGTGTGCGGCTGAGCTATCCGGTTGCAGGCAGTCACTAGCGATTGGCGTGGAGCGATCGCCAACCGTTTTCTAAGGTGCATCATCAGTTAATGACTAAACCTCTTGGGACAAGCAAGTTTTCTGAAGGCTGTGGGTGGCTGATACAGCCTAAAACGCTTTGTTGGCTCAATTGCCTCTGCAATATGGTGAAATCCTTCTCCTCAATGGAAATCTCACAAGAACTTAGGGCAATCTAATCACAACTTATGGAATCGATCTCCTGATTCGACATGAATACCCGCGATCGAACCATTCCCCTCTTACCGGGTTACAGGATCGTTGAACCGCTCTCGCAGGGAGCACGCACTGAAGTCTACCGAGCGCTGAACCGTGATCAGCAGTCGGTGATCATCAAGGTGCTGCATTCCGAGCACGCCGACATTAAGGAGCTGGTTCAATTTCGTAATCAGTACGCCCTCGCTCGTTGTCTCCAACATCCCAATATCGTGCATCCCCTCGCGCTAGAGCGCCACGATGCTAGCTATGTGCTGGTGATGCCCGATGAGGGATTGATGGCGTTAGATGCCTATCGTTCGCAGCATCCCTGGGGCCTGGCTGAGGTGTTGGCGATCGCGCTGCAGCTGACGGATGCTCTGCACTATCTAATTCAGCAGCGCGTCATTCATAAGGATATTAAACCGAGCAATATTCTGATTCATCCCGAGAACGGACGAATTCAGCTGATTGACTTTAGCATTGCTAGCCTGCTGCCGAGAGAACGGCAACAGTTGGCGAGTCCCACTGTGTTGGAAGGTACGCTGGCCTACCTGTCACCAGAGCAGACGGGGCGGATGAATCGAGGCATTGACTATCGCACCGATTTCTATGCGCTTGGCGCCACGCTGTTTGAGCTGTTGACCGGTGAGCCCCCCTTTGATCCGCAAGATCCGATGGAACTGGTGCATTGTCATCTCGCTCGTCCGGTGACCTTTCCGGCGGCGAGTCAGTCCACCATTCCTGAGGCCGTGCAGGCGATCGTTCTAAAGCTGATGGCCAAAAATGCCGAAGATCGCTACCAGAGCGCCCTCGGGCTCCAGTATGATCTCCAAATCTGTCAGCAGCAGGTGCAAACCACGGGAGACGTTGTCGCCTTTGAGCTGGCTCAGCAGGATATTGGCGATCGCTTTTTGATTCCCGAAAAGCTCTATGGTCGCGAACGGGAAGTCAACTTGCTTTTAGCGGCCTTTGAGCGCGTCATCCAGGCGAGATCTGAACTGATGCTGGTGACAGGATTTTCGGGTGTGGGCAAAACTGCCATCATCAACGAAGTCCACAAGCCGATTACGCGCCAAAAGGGCTACTTTATTCAGGGCAAGTTTGACCAGTTCAATCGCAATGTGCCGTTTTCGGCCTTTGTGCAAGCCTTTCGCAACCTGCTGGGACAACTGCTGGGCGAATCGGATACGGCTTTACAGGCTTGGCGAGCAACAATTTTAGAGGCTGTGGGCGATCGCGGCCAGGTCATTATTGAGGTAATTCCCGAATTGGCTGCCATCATTGGCCCGCAACCGCCGGTGCCAGAGCTGTCGGGCAGTGCGGCTCAAAATCGCTTTAACGCCCTCTTTGGCCAATTTGTGCGGGTCTTCACGACGCCAGCACATCCGCTAGTCATTTTTCTCGACGATTTGCAGTGGGCTGATGCCGCGTCGTTGACCCTGCTCAAGTTGCTCATGGCAGAGTTAGATACCGGCTATCTACTCGTGTTAGGTGCCTATCGCGATAACGAGGTCTTTCCGGCGCACCCGTTGACGTTAGCTCTCGACGACATCAAGGGGCGTGGCGGTGTCGTCAATCGACTGACGCTGACGCCCTTGGTGCAAGCCGATATTACCCACTTGGTGGCAGATACACTGCTGTGTTCCGTTGAGATGGCGGCACCACTCTCGCAGCTGGTCTACCAAAAAACGCAGGGCAACCCGTTTTTTACCACTCGATTTTTGCAGGGCCTGTACGAAGAGGGCCACCTGGTCTTTGACGGTGACGTCGGTCATTGGCAGTGTGACTTAGCGCAAGTGCGACAGTTGACCTTAACGGATAACGTCGTTGAGTTCATGGTGGGGCGGTTACAAAAGCTGCCCCCAACGACCTGTGCAGTGCTGATGTTGGCTGCCTGCATCGGCAACCGATTTAATTTACGGACGATCTCAATTGTCCGCACCTGTGACCCCGAGCAAATTGCCAAAAACTTGTGGCCCGCCCTACAAGAGCACCTGATTATTCCGGAAAGCGAGACCTACAAGTTTTTTCAGCAGGGTGAATCGGGCGAGATCCGCAACCGCAATCTGACCGCCAGTTATCGCTTTGCCCACGATCGCATTCAACAGGCCGCCAATAATCTCATTCCTCCCGAGCAACAGCAGGCCATTCATCTGCAAATCGGTCGCATGTTACTCGGCGATACGCCTGACCAACAAGCAAATTTGTTTGAAGTGGTGAATCATTGGAACTTGGGTCGCGAACTGCTACGGCCTGACGAGCAGCAGCAACTGGCTCATTTGAATTGGTTGGCTGGACGTAAGGCCAGAGCGACCGCGGCCTATGAATCAGCGCTGGAGTATTTTCAGGTGGGGCTGTCGCTGCTTGCCAGCGATGCTTGGAAAACGGCCTATCAACTTACCTTAGATCTGCATGCCGGAGCAGTCAAAACGGCTTTTGTCTGCGGTGATTATGCACAGATGGAGGCCTGGTCAGCGATCGCGCTACAGCAGAGTCGCACGGTGTTAGATCAGGTCAAGTTTTACGACGTTCAGATTCAAGCTCAGATGGCCCAGGGCCGACCCGCTGTGGCGATTGAAATCGCTTTGACGGCTTTAAAGCTACTGGGTACCCCATTACCAGAAGACCCCACACCCAGCGACTTGCAAACCGAGTTGAGGGCCACCAAAGCGCTGTGGTCTGGGCAGGCAGTGGCTGATTTGATCAATTTGCCGCTCATGACAGAGCCCGAAAAAGTGGCGGCGATGATCCTGCTGTCGAGCATCTTTGCACCGTCTTTTATTGCTAAGCCAGCGATTTTACCGTTCATCGCCTATCGCCAAATTCAGCTCTCCATTCAGTTTGGCAACTGTGCCCAGTCAGCCTTTGGCTACGCTAACTATTCAGCCATTCTCAGCACCGTTTCTCAAGATTTAGAAGCGTCCTATGAGTTCGGTCAGTTGGCGATTCGGTTAGTGGAAAAGTTAGATGCCGAAGACGTGAAGGCTAGGACATTTAACCAGGCCGCCATTTTCAGTATGCATGGCAAAGTGCCGCTACGGGCCGCTCCCCCAGTTTTGCGAGAAGGGTGTCAAAGTGGCATTGATCAGGGCGATTTGGAATTTGCTGGCTATGCGGCCTACAACTGGTCGCAATATTCCTACTTCAGTGGGTTAAATCTAGTGGAACTGCAGCAAGGGGCCAATGCCTATGGCCTGTTGTTAGAGCAGCTCAACCAAAAAATATCGCTGGCCTGCAATCAGCTGGTTCACCAGGTAGCTTTAAACCTGCTTGAGCCTTCCCCCGATCCCTGCCTGCTCCAGGGCACTGTCTGCGACGAGCAGCAGGTCTTAGCCCAATTTATCGAGAACCAAGTGCTATCGGGGGTGCAATATCTGTCTCTACACAAAATTGTGCTGCACTGCTTGTTTGCAAGATATGAGGATATCGTGGCCCTGATTGACTGGGCAGAGCAGTATCTCAGTGCCTCAACTGGCATGATTTCGGTGCCGGTCTTTCACTTTTTTGCCACGTTAGGGCGGCTGCAAGTCTATGCTCAACGGACACCCGACCAGGCCTCTCCCCTATTCCGCAAAATTCAACATGGGTTGGCAGAACTGCAGCGGTGGGCCAGTCAGGCTCCCAGCAATTTTCAGCACAAGCTTGACCTGATTTTGGCGGAGCAGCATCGTGTCCAGGGCGATCGCTACGCAGCTGCCGACTACTACGATCGGGCCATTGCCGGTGCGATCGCGAATGGTTATCGACAAGAAGCTGCCTTGGCCAATGAACTCGCGGCCGAGTTTTATCTCAGGGGCGATCGATGGCAGCTTGCTAGGGTCTACTTGCAAGCTGCCTATGAGCATTACCGCCAGTGGGGTGCGAAGGCCAAAACAAGTGACTTAGAGCAGCGCTATCCTGAACTTTTGCGGTCTCTGTTGCCCCTAAATCGGCCATCTCCAGACCTGGCAACTTCTCCGGTCTCGACGGATACTACGCTGACGGGGCAAACACCGCCCTTCGCCATGGGGTTGTCAGATCCGGCAGATATCAATAGCACGTTCGACTTTGCCACGGTGCTCAAGGCTTCACAGACGCTCTCGGGCACGATTCATTTAGAAGAACTGTTGCATCAGTTTACGCAGATTATTCTGCAAAGTTCGGGCGGCGATCGCTGTGCACTGATCTTGCCCAGCAGTGAGGGCGACTGGCAGGTCAAGGTGCTGGCGACAACGGAGCAGGTAGAACTCCGTAACGACCCGCTAGAAGCCTATCCGCATCTGCCTCTTAGCCTGATTCGCTATGTCAAAAATAGTGAAGAGCGAGTTGTCGTTAACGATCTGCAGACAGCGTTGCCGATTGTGGACGACTATTTGCGTCAGCACCAGCCCAAGAGCGTACTTTGTCTGCCCATTCAACATCAAGGGCAGCAGATTGGGCTGCTGTATCTCAGTAATCAACACACGAGTGAGGTTTTTACTGAAGATCGTTTGACGGTGTTGAACCTACTCTGTGCCCAGGCGGCGATTTCCTTAGAGAATGCCCGCCTGTATGAACAGTCTCAGCGTTACGCCCAGCAGCTCCAGCAATCGCAAATCCAGATCGTACAGAACGAAAAAATGGCCACACTGGGCAACCTGGTGGCCGGCATTGCCCACGAGATCAATAACCCCGTCGGCTTTCTCAACGGCAGCATCGGCAATGCCAAAGACTATGCACAGGATCTGCTAAAACACATCCAACTCTATGAACAGCAGTATCCTGATGCTGCTGACTCCATTCAAGACAGTGCTGAAGAGATTGACCTGGCATTTTTGCGGGAAGATTTGCCCCAGCTTTTAGACTCGATGCAAGGGGCGACCGACC
>ERZ1740065.2259-NODE-2259-length-11925-cov-4.156108_pt1 | contig 11925 bp, 10 predicted proteins | sample MGYA00581738_ERZ1740065 | MGnify/ENA primary metagenome ERZ1740065 (study PRJEB43018, sample SAMN04849749) | marine metagenome | isolation source: floating plastic debris | place: Pacific Ocean | collected 2008-09-01 | study: EMG produced TPA metagenomics... | reverse complement strand
CAACTACTAGGCTAATACTGTTCTGCTGCATAATATGGATAGCTTTAACGGCGTAATCTCCTGTTACTACTGATTTCGGCTTACCGGACATAATATTTTGCGCAGCTTCCGTCATGTCTATTCCCTTTTCCATTGCCCGCCTCAGGTCTCCATCGGTTATGATGCCCACGAGTTGGTTTGAGTCGTTGACTACCGCTGTTGTTCCTAACCTTTTTGATGATATCTCAACAATTACTTCTTTGATAGAAGCCTCTGTAGAAACAGAAGGCACTTCATGGTTGGGATAGATATCATCTACCTTCAGATATAGCTTTTTACCCAATGACCCCCCAGGATGAAACTTGGCAAAATCTTCACTTGAGAAGTCCCGCAATTCTAAAAGACAAACTGCCAACGCATCGCCAAGCGCCAGATGTGCCGTTGTGCTTGTAGTTGGAGCGAGATTATTTGGACAAGCCTCTTCACCAATGGTAGCGTTGAGTACATAATCAGCCTGCCTTGCAAGGTAGGAATCAACATTACTAACCAACGCTACTAGTTTAGATCCCGTACGCTTCAAGAGTGGAACAAGTACTTTTATCTCCGCGGTATTACCACTTTTAGAAAGGCATATAACAATATCGTCTTCCTGGATCATTCCCAGATCACCATGAATAGCATCTGCCGCATGCATAAAAAGGGCAGGCGTACCGGTAGAATTGAGTGTGGCCACAATCTTGTTAGCAATAATTGCACTCTTCCCAATTCCGGTTACTACTACCCGTCCGGGAGAGTTAAATATTTCCATTACACAATCTTCAAAATCTTTGTCGATTTGTTCTGTAATTTTCTGGATGGCTTGCGCCTCATTAACAAGAACTTTTGTGGCGATACTCTGAATATTTTTTACTAACTTCAATTAGAATAGATTCTTTTTCGATCAGCCCAAAGATAAAGAAAAGGGTCAGGAAAGCACGTTATACAAATACTATAACGAGCGGTGACAGAGTGACAGTTAAAATCTATTGGAGCACAAAATAATTGATAATGAGCGATGTGCTTGTAGAAAAAAAAGACTTAGTTAAAAGTAAGCTAAAAGAGGTTTTTGGTTACACTCAATTTCGTGGCAATCAGGAAAAAATTATACGCAATATCCTAAAGCCTGAAAACACATTCGTAATAATGCCAACGGGTGCCGGCTAGTCGCTTTGTTATCAATTACCATCGTTAATTACCGATGGATTGGCAATTGTCATTTCCCCATTGATCGCGCTTATGAAGAATCAGGTGGATCAAATGAATGCGTTAGGAGTAAATGCACAGTTTCTAAATTCTACGCTTACAAAAAGTGAAATAAACAGGGTTAAAAGAGAAAGCCTGGACGGATCTATTAAACTTCTTTATGTAGCGCCGGAATCGTTAACTAAGCAAGAAAATATCGACTTCCTCAAACGGGTGAACATCTCATTTGTAGCGGTTGACGAAGCACATTGTATCTCTGAATGGGGCCACGATTTCAGACCTGAGTACAGAAGAATTAAGGAGATTATAGGAATGTTAGGAAGCTTACCTATAATCGCTCTAACTGCAACAGCGACGCTAAAGGTTCAAACAGACATTCAGAAGAACCTGAATATGGAGGATGCCAACATCTACAAGTCCTCTTTTAATCGTACAAATTTATTTTACGAGGTCAGGCAAAAAAAGCATGCTAAAAAGCAGCTCATCCAATACCTGAATGGACACAAAGGTAAAAGTGGAGTCATTTATTGCCTCAGCCGCAAGAAGGTAGAAGAAATAGCCGAGCTTCTTAATGTAAATGGCTTTAATGCCGCTCCCTATCATGCCGGATTAGACGCCTCCGTAAGGGAACGTAACCAAGACAATTTCTTAAACGAAGATGTAGATATAATAGTAGCCACCATAGCATTTGGAATGGGCATTGATAAACCCGACGTTAGGTTCGTAATCCATTATGATGTGCCAAAATCATTAGAAGGATATTATCAGGAAACGGGGAGAGCCGGACGGGACGGCCTTGAGGGAAAGTGCTTAATGTTCTACAGCCACAACGACATCAATAAGCTCGAAAAGTTCAATAAGGACAAATCCGTACAGGAGAGGGAAAATGCGCGGCTTTTATTACAGGAAATGTCTTTCTATGCGGAGTCACCCGTTTGCCGAAGAAAACAACTACTCCATTATTTTGGTGAGGAATATGATGTTGAAAACTGCAGAAAATCTGCAGGTTGCGATAACTGCCTACATCCGAAAGAACAATTTGAAGGCAAAGATTTTGTTAAAACAGCTGTAGAAGCAGCCTTACAAACCAATGAACGCTTTGGTTTAAACCATCTTGTTCATGTTATTAGAGGGATTAAAAATGACTATGTCAACTCTTATCACCATGACCAACTTAAAATCTTTGGCAGTGGCGATAATGAAAGCGAGGATCTTTGGAAATCTGTCATTCGCCAGGCTTTGATCTATGAATACCTAGAAAAAGATATTGATAATATTGGCGTCCTAAAAGTGACCTCAAAAGGGAAGGCCTTCGCAAAAGCTCCGACATCTATTATGTTGTCCAAAGATCACGAATACGAGATTACAAATGAGGAAGAAGAAGGTAGCGACAGACCTCCTCCGAACGCAAAAGCGTATGACGAGAAGCTTTTTGGTATGCTTAAAGCATTGCGTAAAAAGGTTGCCCATGAAAAAGATATCCCTCCTTATGTCATATTTCAAGATCCTTCCCTTGAAGAAATGGCCACTACCTACCCTACCACAGCGCAGGAGCTTGGACAAATTAATGGCGTAGGTCAGGGCAAAGTTCAAAAGTTTGGAAACCAATTCCTGAGCCTCATTAATGAATATGTCGATGAGCATGAGATCATTCCCGCATCAGATGTAGTGGTTAAGTCTTCGGTCAATAAATCGAAAATGAAGATCTTTATTATTCAGCAGGTAGATCGAAAAATAGATCTGGATGAAATTGCCGAGACCAAAGGCATTCCCTTCGGCACACTACTTTCTGAAATTGAAAACATAATTTACTCAGGCACAAAGCTGAATTTGGATTATTACATTGATGAGGTGATGGATAATGACAAACAAGATGACCTTTATGAATATTTCTTGAACGCAGAAACCGATAGTATTTCAGCGGCATTGGTGGATGATGATAACTCAGACTATTCGGAAGAAGAAATACGTTTAATGAGGATTAAATTCATGTCTGAATATGCAAACTGACATTCATTGTAAGACCATTCTTTCTTTCAAAGTATAACAATAACTTAGCGCGTATTTTAAGTAAAACCGTATGAACATTCTGGTAATAGGGAGTGGTGGAAGGGAGTATACCCTTACATGGAAAATTAGTCAAAGCCTTCATTGTGAGCGGCTTTTTGTAGCTCCCGGAAATGCTGGCACCGACCTTATAGCAGAAAATGTCGAAATTGATGTAAACGACTTTAAACAGTTGGGCAACTTCGCCGCGGAAAATGATGTAGAGCTGGTTGTAGTTGGACCGGAAGACCCTTTAGTAAGCGGCATTCGAGATTACTTCGAGGCTGATGACAGGCTGAAAGAAATTGCCTTGGTAGGCCCTGGCCAGGATGGCGCTCAACTTGAAGGCAGTAAAGACTTTTCAAAAGTGTTCATGCAAAAAAATGGCATCCCTACAGCCACATCAAGAACGTTTACTTCTGAAACTATTACTGATGGACTTGAATATTTGGCAGGCTGTAATATGCCCATTGTACTTAAGGCTGACGGCCTAGCTGCAGGCAAAGGAGTAATTATTGCAGAGACCCTCGAAGAAGCGCAAGCCACGCTAAAATCAATGCTGTTAGATAAGCAATTTGGTAATGCCGGCAGTAAAGTACTTATTGAGGAATTCTTGGAAGGCATTGAGCTATCCGTTTTTGTGCTAATGGATGGTAAAAACTATGTTATACTTCCAGAAGCAAAAGATTACAAACGAATAGGTGAAAATGATAGTGGCCCGAATACGGGTGGAATGGGGGCAGTATCACCTGTAAGATTTGCCGATGCGGATTTCATAAAAAAAGTTACAGAAAAAGTAATTGAACCAACGGTAAAGGGACTGCAAAACGAAGGTATCGACTACAGAGGCTTCATTTTTATAGGATTAATGAATGTAAATGGCGAGCCTTTTGTAATCGAATACAATGTACGGATGGGTGATCCTGAAACGCAAGTGGTTATACCTCGCGTAAAAAGCGATCTGGTGGAACTTTTGATTAAGGCTGCAGATGGTAAACTGGAAGGATATAAGCTAGACGTAAGCGACAGGTATGCTTCTACCGTTGTCATGGTTTCAGCAGGTTATCCGGGCAGCTATGAAAAAAATAAATCTATTCAAGGATTGGCGGATGTCACCAACGCACTGGTTATTCACGCCGGTACCAAGCAACAAGATTATGAAGTTTTGACAAATGGCGGCCGGGTTTTATCGGTCACAGGCTCTGGAGAATCACTATCGCAAGCGCTGAAAGCTTCATATCATGGAGTGGAAAACATTCATTGGGAGGGCGCTTACTACCGTAAGGATATTGGTAAAGATATTCTCAGGCTTCAATTAGATTAACTATCTTTAATCGGATCGTAAAACAAAGAAGGGCAAATGGGTTGTAGCAGTTGTGCCACGGCAGATGGAAAAGTAGCAGGATGTAATAACAACGGGGGATGTCTTACAGGTGGATGCAATAAAATGAATGTGTTCGACTGGCTTTCGAATATGGATCTACCAGTCGTGGATAAATTTCCCTATGTAGAAGTACGATTTAAAGGCGGCCGAAAAGAATTTTTTAAGAATTCCGAAAATCTGAATTTTATTACAGGAGACGCGGTAATAGTTGATGTACCTAATGGGCACCACCTCGGGTACGTTTCATTACAGGGCGAACTTGTCCGACTGCAAATGCAGAAAAACAAGATCAAGAATTATGATGAAATCAGAAAGATCTACCGGCTAGCGCATCAAAAAGATCTTGAAAAGTATGGGGATGTCTGTAAACGTGAGGCGCCAACACTTTACAGAACGCGACAGATTATTCAGGATCTAAAGTTATCAATGAAGCTGTCTGACATTGAGTACCAAGCGGATAACTCAAAGGCCACTTTCTATTATTCCGCTGACGAACGTGTTGATTTCCGAGAACTTATAAAAATATTAGCCACTGAATTCAAGATCAGGGTAGAAATGCGTCAAATAAGCTTAAGGCAAGAGGCAGGTCGGTTAGGTGGTATTGGCTCATGCGGACGAGAATTGTGTTGTTCTACCTGGCTCTCTAATTTCAAAAGTGTTTCTACAAGCGCCGCTCGCTATCAAAACTTATCTTTAAACCCGAGCAAACTCTCCGGTCAATGCGGTAGACTTAAATGTTGTCTCAACTATGAGCTGGAAACTTATATGGATGCGCTTGAAGATATACCCTCTTTAGGACGTCCGCTGCAAATAGAAAAAGGTAATGCCAAACTGCAGAAAACAGATATTTTTAGGCGGATAATGTGGTTTGGCTATGACGACGAAAATGCCTGGCACCCAATACCTGTGGATAGGGTAAAGCATATCATAGCGCTAAATAAGAAAGGAAAAAAACCAGCCTCGCTACTGGAAGATAATGTGCCAGGCAAAGACGATTCAGCGCTCAACAGCGATCTCGAACTTCTTGATAATAAGTTTAAGCAGAGTCCAAAGAAGAAAAAGCGTAGGAATAAACGCAGAAACTTCAGAAAAAGCTCTGAAAAAGACCAAAAGAATAAATGAGGGCTTTTTTTTTCTTAATTCTTATTATGCTGGCGCTCCAAGCATGTGATGAATCCCGTATATATGAGCGAAACATAGACCTTCCTGATAAAATATGGTTATCCGACAGTACTTTGAATTTCAAATTTGAGGTAGACTCCAACGTGCAAGCCGTTAATATTTATTATAATGTAAGAAATAGTCTCTCCTATCCTTTCCAAAATCTTTACATAAAATACACTTTACAAGATACTCTGGGAACTATCTTTAATCAAGAGCTCGTAAACCAAAACTTGTTTGATATAAAAACCGGAAAGCCCTTTGGGTCTGGTATAGGCGATGTGTTTGACCATCAGTTTGAACTACTAAGGGATTTCAAATTTGAGAAGCATGGGAAATATCAGGTTAGTATTCAGCACTACATGAGACCCGACACGCTGAGGGAAATTATTTCTGTAGGGATAAGATTGGAGCATTCTACTCTGGAATAATCAAGTATATCAATGATCATTTGCGATTATCACAACTACTTCTAACTTTATCTTTTGGATAAGTACCTATGAGAATTATAATAGCTGGCGCCGGAGATGTGGGCTTTCATTTGGCAAAGCTTTTGGCCTACGAGGAACAAGACATCATTCTTATAGATAAAGACGCAAACACTCTAAAGCAAGCTTCCCAAAACCTTGACGTAGGCACTATTAAGGGCAGTTCCACCTCTTATAAAATTCTTGACGAAGCTGGCATTCAAAATGCTGACTTGTTGATAGCCGTCACCTCATCCGAAGAGACAAATCTGACTACGGCCATAATAGGGAAATACCTAGGCGCCAAACGTACCGTAGCACGTATTGAAAATGTGGAGTACCTGCTAAATAAAGAAAAGCTGGACCTCAAGGAATTAGGAATAGATGAAATCATTTCTCCGGAATCTCTTGCTGCGAAAGAAATCAAGAGGTTACTTAAAGAGATCGCACTTACAGATACTTTCGATTTCGATGAAGGAAAACTCTCACTTATCGGTGTAAATGTTGATGGAAACAGTCCTATTGCCGGTAAAACACTAATAGAAACTGCGCACTTAAATCCGAATCATAACTTCGTTACCGTAGCTATTCTTAGAAATAACGAAACCATTATTCCAAGAGGCGAAACGGCCTTCATGCAAGGTGATCATGCCTATTTTATCACACAACCCGATGGTGTAGATCGTGTGCTATCCCTCTCCGGGAAACGGAAGCAGGGCGTAAAAAACATCATGATACTAGGTGGAAGTAAGGTAGGCTTTCATGCCGCCAAGCGTTTGAGTCGTAAGTTCAATGTTAAACTAATTGAGAGTAATAAGGAAAAGTGCTTTGAATTTGCTGATCAACTTAAGAATGTGATGGTGATCAACGGCGATGGGCGCGATGTTGACCTATTGGAGGAAGAAGGCATCCAGGAGATGGATGCATTTATTGCGGTAACAGGAAACTCAGAAACGAATATTATTTCATGCCTGGTTGCCAAAAACCATGACGTAAAAAAGACGGTTTCACTTGTAGAAAATATAGACTACATCCATTTATCTCAAAATATTGGCGTTGACTCAATGATCAATAAAAAGCTTATCGCCGCTAACTTCATTTTCAGGTACATAAGACAGGGCGATGTGATCAACCTCACCAGTATACATGGGGTAGATGCCGAGATTTTGGAATTCATTGTTAAAGCAGAGTCCAAAATTTCTGAAAAAATGGTCCGTGATATGGAGTTCCCCAAAGAGGCGATTATCGGTGGAGTAGTAAGAAATGGAGTAGGTTATACGGCTATGGGCGACTTTCAGTTTAGGCCTAAAGATCGGGTGGTCGTACTTTGCAGGCCACAGTGCATACATGCCGTTGAAAGCTATTTCATGTAATGCGATTTTATCTACTCCTCATAGGAAATATCCTGGGATTGCTATTATTTCTTAATGGCTCCTTTATTTTACTATGTATCCCATTTTCAATTTATTACAATGAACCCTGGCTACCTATATTGGCTTCCGGTTTAATAACTTCTGCAGCCGGGGCAGTCCTGTGGTATCTGACAAAAAAGAATAAAAATAAGGAGCTCAGGAAAAAAGATGGATACTTAATAGTAACACTCGGATGGTTCTTTATGTCGCTGTTTGGCACATTGCCTTTCGTCCTGTCCGGCGCTATTCCTGACTTTACAGATGCCTTTTTTGAAACTATTTCAGGTTTCACAACCACAGGGGCGTCTATTCTAACCGATATAGAGAGTACTCCTAAAGGCATATTATTCTGGAGAAGCTTAACACAATGGATCGGCGGAATGGGGATAATTGTTTTGGCTGTCGCTATACTACCGCTTTTAGGAATTGGAGGTATGCAGCTTTTCATAGCAGAGGCCCCTGGAATAAGCCCGGATAAAATGAAGCCTAGGATTAAGGACGTTGCCAAACGTTTATGGTTAATTTATTTAGGACTCACATTTGCCGAAACATTACTACTAATGGCCGGTGGAATGACATTCTTCGATTCAATTAATCATGGGCTTACCACTATGGCAACTGGAGGATTCTCAACGAAAAATGCGAGCGTAGCGCATTATGATTCTGCTTATATTCAGTATGTGATCATTGCCTTTATGTTCCTGGCCGGAACTAACTTCACCATAACGTATTACGGACTCAAAGGAAAGTTCAGAAAAGTATGGGAGAATGAAGAATTCAGAATGTATATCATAATAGTTAGTTTGTTGGCTGTGATTATTTCTTTTTTCGTGTTTTCCCATGATTGGGCCGGCTTTGAAAAATCGTTTCGCGATTCTCTCTTTCAGGTAGTTTCTGTATTTACAACCACTGGATATGTATCAGCCGATTATACTACATGGGCGCCCTTCGTTACAATTATCTTTTTTTTATTAATGTTTTTAGGCGCATCCGCAGGATCCACTGCCGGAGGAATAAAAGTGGTTCGCCATACTCTATTGTTTAAGAATAGCTTCTTAGAAATGAAGCGTCAACTGCATCCGTCCGCGGTTATACCTGTACGCTTAAATAACTCAGCAGTTAGCCGAGACATTACCTATAACGTATTGGCATTTGTCATGATTTACCTCCTCACTTTTAGCGTGGGAGTTTTTCTGATTTCTTTTACCGGTGAAGATTTTAACACAACTTTGGGCGCTGTGGCAACCACATTAGGAAACATAGGTCCTGGACTTGGCGAAGTCGGACCAGTAAATAATTTTGCTTCTATTACACCTTTTGGTAAATGGGTACTCTCTTTCTTAATGTTGCTTGGGCGGCTAGAGTTGTTTACTGTGTTAATTCTCTTCAACCCTAATTTCTGGAAGAAGTATTGAGTATAGACCACAAAAGCTTTTTAAAACTTTTGTGGTCTTAAAAGTATTATTCCGTAAGTGTAACTGTTCTTTCAACAGTATTAAAAGGCCCGGGTACGTTATTCCCTTCGGCATCTATCAGCTCCAGCTTCACGATTACTTCGCCCAGGGGCAAACCTTCGATCTGATGCGGCGCCCACTCGTCAATCATGAATTCTTCACCGTTTATGGTAGCTCTAACTTTATACCCGTCAGCCGATAAATTCACATTTAATAAATAAAAGTCCAACAAAAGATTTTTTGTATCATCCCCGGAATAGGCGCCCTTTGGCCTGCTATAAAACATATGTGGAGCTTCGAAATCAACTTCAGCCGTCTCTGCCGGATTGCCCACAGTTACCTGTTTGACCACAAATGCATTGGGGTTTTTAACGGATTCATGATAGGATCTCGAAAGAAAAGCAAGCAATACATGATTACCCTCTTCCAGGTTCTTATTAAACTGCGACTCATAATGCGCTGAGTATGGTCCATTATCAACAATAAGATGAATGTGTTGCCCTTTACCAGAGTTAGCCAGGCCTTTTGATCCGGCATCACCGGTTTGTGCACCTAATTCATAATTCTCAACTGTAAAGTTGAAGCTAACCGCTCCTGTATCTAATGGCGAGTCTCCAGGAGAAACCATGGCCAGTGAGGCGTCTGCATACTCCGGAGAACCAGAAACCTTTGATAGCGTGATTGGAGCCGGCGCTTCTTCTGCAACTACTTCCTCCGTATCGGCTGATTCTTCCTGTTTAGGCGCTGAGCACGCAAATATGGCACAGCTTACTATAAGTGTAAGGAGCTGTCGCTTACTAATATTATAATTCATATTGAGTTGTTTTAGTTGAACTTGTTACAAAACTAAACATCCTAAACTATTTGACACAGCTTAGGACGCCCAGCTAATGAAATAACAAAAAAGCCAGCGCTTTGGCTGGCTCTTTTAACTTATTTTTCACAGTCTGCATGAAGATAGACCATGACACCATAATAAAGTCTTACTCGATTTTCTTCTTATCGAGATCTACCACTACAGGCGATGCAATAAAAACGGAAGAATAGGTACCTACTAGAATACCAACAAGGAGAGCAAATGAAAACCCTCTAAGTACCTCCCCACCAAAAATAAAAAGAATCAAAACCACAATTAGCGTAGTGGCTGAAGTAATTAAAGTACGATTAAGCGTGCCATTAATTGCGGTATTAAATACCTGTTGACGGTCACTGCTTGTACCCAAATTCAAAAACTCCCTGATTCTATCAAATACCACCACAGTATCATTAATAGAGTAACCTATTATAGTAAGTAACGCTGCCACAAACACCTGGTCTACTTCATATTTAATTCCCAGAAGACCGGCTATAGCAAATGCTGAGATCACAAAAGCCGTATCATGTACAAGCGCAATAATAGCGCCTGTGCTAAACTGCCACTTTCTAAATCTAATGAGGATATATAAGAAGATGATAACAATAGCGAATATCCCGGCTTCATAAGATGACTTTTCAATATCGTCAGCTATAGTTGGACCTACTTTAGACGACCCTGAAATTATAAATCTACTATCGTCTAGCTGAGCATCATTCTCAGTATATTTCAAGTCTGTAAATCCTTCTAAACCAGCTATAAGAGCATTTTTCACTATACTGTCCGCTTCGTCTCATTCATCATCAATTAAATATGAAGTAGTGACCTTTACAATATTATTACCACCGAAGTTCTTTACCTCTGTTCCTGCATTCTCAAAAGTGTTACTTAAGGCAACCTTCATTTCGGTTGCCTCCACAGGATCTTGAAAATTCACAATATAAGAACGACCACCTTGAAAGTCTACACCAAGATTCAATCCTTGTATGGCTGTAATTGACAAACCTAGTCCGATGAAAATAATCGAGAATAAATAAGCAATTCTTCTTTTACCCATGAAATCTATTCCAAGATGAGATAATAAACCGGCAGACAATGGCGTCTTAAATGATACCTTACTTTCATCTCCTTTTCTTGTCATCCATTCTGCTACAACTCTGGTAATATAAACGGCAGAAAAGAACGAACAGAAAATACCTATAATAAGTGTTATCGCAAATCCCTTGATCGGACCTTGGCCTAGAATGTAAAGAATAAATGCCGTCAAAAGCGTAGTAAGGTTGGCGTCGACAATTGAGCTAAAAGCTTTCTTATACCCGGTAGTAATAGCTTCTCTAAGTTTGATACCATTCCTCATTTCTTCACGAATACGCTCAAAAATCAGGACGTTAGCATCAATGGACATACCTATAGTTAACACAATACCAGCAATTCCGGGTAGCGTTAGCGCACCATTCAGCTGAGCCAGAATCCCGAGGATAAAGAAAATGTTAAATACCAATGCAATGTTAGCACCAACACCACCCTTAGCGTAGAAAGCGATCATAAACACCACTACAACCACCAAACCCGAGAGTATGGAAATAACGCCTAGGCTTCATGCTAATTGCCCTAATGTTGGCCCTACAATCGCTTCTTCAACAATACGTGTAGGAGCCGGTAGCGATCCTGCCTTTAGGATGTTTGCAAGGTCTTTTGCCTCATCAACCGTGAAATTTCCAGAGATCGAAGAATTACCATTAGGAATCTCCCCATTGACATAAGGGGCAGAATACACCAAATTATCCAAAACAATCGCTATTCTGCCTTGTGGGTTTTTACTGGCTGCCTCTCTTGTCATTTTAGCCCATACACGGGTGCCCAAGGCATTCATTTGCATACTTATTGCAGGCCGGGCATATTCATCTAAATCTTGCCTGGCATCTGT
>ERZ1740065.2258-NODE-2258-length-11931-cov-11.867380_pt1 | contig 11931 bp, 7 predicted proteins | sample MGYA00581738_ERZ1740065 | MGnify/ENA primary metagenome ERZ1740065 (study PRJEB43018, sample SAMN04849749) | marine metagenome | isolation source: floating plastic debris | place: Pacific Ocean | collected 2008-09-01 | study: EMG produced TPA metagenomics... | reverse complement strand
AACACTAACACTAACACTAACACTAACACTAACACTAACACTAACACTAACACTGACACTAACACTAACACTGACACTAACACTAACACTGACACTAACACCACTGCAACTAGCAATTAACATTCATCAATCAGCAATCGGCAGCCAGCTAACAGATAGTTGCATTGAACTCCATGCATGCAGCAATCTTCGACTGATCGTCCAACAGGCGCAGCCGGAGAGCTAATGGGATCTAGAAATGAAATATACATATACTGAGAAATGGGCTTTCACTGATACTGCCGTCACCAAACATGCGTAACCACTCACCGTATGGTTGGCTGGAAAGGGAGGGAGTTCAAACATAAGGTTGTAACGTTGTCCGGGTGTTGTGGGGCATCTCACTCCCTGATTGCAAGCATCCGGGTTGGGAAGTTTGTAAGGCCTCCAGGGAAATCTAACAATATTTCATGGCTCTCGATTGTCAGGTTCCTTGTCACAGTATCTACAGATAAAATTTGTCTTTCATATCATTCAAAAATCACTATTCGTTGTCTGATAGCAATCCTGCGCACCACCGAGCTGAAATATTCATGATTTAAAGGGGTTGGGAAGAGATTACAGTACTCAGCCAGTGGAAATAAAATGCAGTGTATGTGAGAATCTCCAAACTCCAAATACCAACAGGATGTTTCCACAGTCTTGCAGTCAGCATATTCTATCACATATCTACCACAGTGTGCAATAGCCTGCCCGGGTCCACGTTATAGCTAGGCTCTGCCCTTGTAGTTGGTATACAAAGCTATGACATATTCTCACCAAAATTGCTAGCTTTGTACACCAACTATAAGGACTGAGCCTAGCTATTACATAGACATGGGCAGGCTATTGCACACTGTGGTAGATAAGTGATAGAATATCATGACTGTAAGACTGTGCAAACATCCTGTTGGTATTTGGAGTTTGGACATTCTCACATACAATGTATTTGATTTCCACTGGCTGAGTACTGTAATCTCTTCCCGACCCCTTTAAGAACTGGTTCGTACATGACAGGGCTACCAGCTGGATGCAAGACCTGCATAAAAGTGTACGTTTAAATGGCCCCGATGCCATAAAGCGATCTTATCTTCTGTTCAGGCCTTTATCTTAATCTAAAATATAACAGATGGCTTTTGTCATTCTCCCGTTGATATTCGTGCATCATTACATGCGGGAGTGTGCGAGAGTGAGCGTGGATAGGCACTGGAGTGAGAGCCGCTGGGCGTGGGAGTGTGTGCGAAAATCGACAGGCGAATGACAAAAACCTATTACAGTCCATATCACTACATCTGAAGCGTTGATGACGCTTAGCATCGTTTCTGAGCAACACAATATAGACAATATAAAAGCCCATTACAATTACCACTAGCACCTTGTTTCAATAGTTGCTAAACAGCCTGTCATGGCTGCAATAAGTAGAAACCCGCAATAAATCTTGACAGCAAAATAACTTTTTTCCAAGCAACTGTATGTTACCTCCATAATTACAGGCTAATTTGATGTTCTAGAAGAAGTAAATATAATCGTATCGACTACAGCAGCATTTTCGTTAACATATCAATTTTCTTTGCTTACTTCCTTCCAAGTTACTAACCTCAGAATTATTTTATCCGCGTATCACACATCTCCCTAGTGAGGGTCTCGGGCGATAAGCTGATAGTTAGTGCTATTGCAGGAATGTTACCATCACAGCGGTGGTGGCGGTTAACTCTACTGATTGGATCCGCGTCAGTTACAATGTATGATTTTGATTACTCACCCGCTTCCAGCTGAAGCGTGAGCATGACGCTACCTTCTGTAGGGAAACTGCAGTTACCCAGTAATTTGGGCCCGAAATTCGCAGTGATGATGCGCACACTGTTCTCAGATTCTGGAAAGTGTAATGTCTTCTTTTACACACAGTGGAAACCACAAAAGCAATCCATCTGTGCGCAACACTTACCGCAATTACCATAGGATGATTGAGTCCCAAAGCGAGACAGAAGCATGTAGATCACACCGGAGAGATAGATCTCAAACATGCCTGCTGTGTCAGGGGACAACTCAGTGAGAATGAACTGCAACTGGTTGATAATTAGTAGTAATCAGCACTCAACGCCCAGTCTGCGCTTGTAACTCCTTATGGTTTCTCTGTTGTCAACACAAATCAAACACAAATACATCTTAGCTGTGGCTGTTGACAGCCTGTTGAGGCATTAACGAATAACGGTCTGTCTGATAGGCTCACTCCAGAGCGTCAGGGAGCGAAATCTTGAGGATGTTTTCGGATAGTCGATTTAGCGTCGATTTAACCGTAAAAGTGCAACATTACGCGCGGATGTTTTGGGTACCAAACCGATGAGTCGATTTGCTACCGTCGACTTAGCTAGCAAGCTAAATTGACAGCTGAAAGCTAGGTGACTACTGAAATCAACGGATCATCGATTTGGTTTGTCCTTACATCATCACAAGACCTGACTAGCATGAACACCTACTGGTCAAAGAACGCAGTAACTTCTTACAGCAGAATATGGGTGTCACTTCACCTACAGAGGTAATACGGATTTATCTGTTACACACTGTAATAAGGATTTTCCTTTTCAAATTTACAAGATTTTACTTGGTAACTTAGTCCTTTTCTCCCTCTCCCTTGCTGGCACTCCCTTCCTCTTTCGTTCCTTTCCTTGTTCTCCCTCCTTCCCTCTCTAAATAGCTCCCTCCCTCCTTCATTACCTCCACCCATCATTCTCTCCCTCTCTCCCCTCCCCTATATGTAGATAATCCGAGTGTCCCTCCCTATGTATCTCCACGTTCTCTCCCTTTCCCTTTCACCACTCTGCATGTGCGCTTTGATTTCCAGTCTCTTTCTCATCCTCTGTCCTATATGTCACTCTCCTGCACTATCTTAAATACCTTTATCCCTAGTTTTCCCCAAAGTCTTGCTTCGAAGCTCAATCTCCTTCACCATTACTGATAGGAATTACTCGGGAAACTGAACCATGGATGACCGCCAGCAATCCACAAGACTGAAAACCGAAGAGACATTGACTTCAACTTGACAGACTCTTTGTCGTACGGCTATTTTTTGACCCGTATCACTTAGAATTCTTTACTCATTGATGAAAGCAGTAGACACGCACTCTGAAGCATTCTGAAGCTCATTGAAGTCGATTATTAGCAAGACAATTCCTTCAACTTATAATAACTGTGTTGAAAGAACAGCCTTTTTTATTGGAAATTTTCGCAGCCCAATGTTAAATCAGCTAGGTCCACCATTTTATATAGTGTGGAGAGAGGGATGCCAACTGGGAGTTACCCTCTCTGTTTTAAACGTAATAGATAGCCTTCCAGAGTGTTCTGGAGGCTATATAAGTGAGATTGAGCTTTATTCTGCCCCTTTTCTGCTCCTGATTTTCTTGCTGGCTGTGACCCCTTTCCTCCTGGATGGCTGAGTAAGTTCTATCGTTTGATTTGTTCTTTGTTATTAAATGATAGAGTGTTTCCGAATAGCTTGCTTTAGTGCTTGTGGTCACTCTTGCACTGAGGTGCAATCCCACACCTAGTGCCATCCTCGCACAACAATAGTCTTGTAGAGGAGGCTCTCATCTATGCTGTGGGCAATTTTCATCTGGATAAAATGCTAGGAACTATCCCTTGCTATGGAAATGGCTGGAAAGATGCATGTGACCATTTTCAACAGGGTTATTCTCAGTTGTTTTTATGTCCGAATTATGAGGTAATTGCAGCACATTTTTGGACTGGATCGAGTACTACTGATGTGAGAACAATAATTGAAATGGCTTTAGATAACTGAGATTCTACTCTGTGAGGGAAGGAGGCTAAAACTGAGAAGTCGAAAAATGATGAAAGATGGATCATGGCGCCCTCCATCACAAATTTCTATGCAATGTATATTTAATGTGCCATTAATCTATGTTCCTTACCGCGGAAGCAATTACGGTAGACTGGAACTTATTTGTGAGAGAAGATTTTTTGGAAACATTCAAATTCGCAAAATGATGGCAGTAAAAAATTTTCAACGTTTATATAGTGAATATAGTCATGATGAGTTTTGGCAACAAAGTTGCAAAACATTTTCCCATCAACGTTTCCTGGTATGTTGGCAAAATGCTGCGTAAAATTATTCTGTCTATAGTAAACATGTTCAACCGTATTCATGGCTATTATATGTTAGATTGCACATATTTAAATAGGCAGATGCAAGTGTCAGCAGACCAAGAGCATCTAGGCCACCCAGGACGTTCATATGCAAGGCTGTAGCACTGGCTTTAAGCATCATGTACAGGAAGCATGTAGGAGTTGAACCCACAGCAGAGCTGTAACACGAATTTCCCTAGAAGAAGGTGCCAGAACCACTTCTGGTCTATCATCTTATTTGGAGAAGAACATGATTCCTCCTCTGGTAAGGGGACCATGCCGCATAGCCTTACCGATCGAGAGCACATCGATGGCTTGCAATTGACGCAAGTTTGCGACAGATCGATTAGCTATCTGTTAAACGCCGTAAACCTTTGCTTCCGCTCCCGCGTGACTTCAAGCCAAGGAAACCGGGTGCCCATGCCTGCTAAGTGGAAACCAAGGCCCCACGAGTAACAGCAATCATCACTCCAAGCCAAGTGTGCGCTTATAGCCCCGTTTGATGTCTGTGTTTTCAAAACGAGTGGAACACAAATATATCGTAGCTGTGGGTGTTCACAACAGGTTGAGGCATTACAGAATTAGAATCCTGGCCTGTCTGATAGGCTCACGCTTTGTTTTAGCTGCATCAATTTCTTATGGTTGCTGCTGCCAACAGCGAGGTCATGACCCTTGCCTATATGAATATATGTTTGTGTCAATAGAGATTAGTATTCCTCTACAGATCTAAGCTATCAGTGCTGACAGTATAAACATGGAACACAGAACCATAGCAGCTGATACCCCAGAGTGTCACTGAGAGAAATTTCAAACCTTGGCCTCCGCTTGGGCGGCCTCTATGTACATCCCTTCCCTCACCTCCCTCTTCTCTCTCCCCAGTTTAATCAGATTAAAATTCTTGCGGAGAGGTAAGTGTCTACTGTCGTTTACACCTCCCAAAATAATGTTCCTTCTTCGAACATGACGGTCTATCATACATTCTTATTTACAGTTTTACAATCTCACAATCCATGGTTTTTAACTTTTTGTTACGGTGTACCTGTTAATATTTATACATGAGATAAACATGAAGTGCCGTGAGCTGTTTAAACTTTCATGAATGTCTCCTAGTTGATTCAGGTTCCTGTATGCACTCCATTCGTCTGACCAGATTCGAGAACCAGGAAGACAATGGCTGGTTATGATGAATTGCAACGTCTGCCGGTCTACTGCTCCACTATGTAGAACACAAGCCTTGGCGGATGATACTGCAGTGGTACCATTCCAAACACCCAACGAGTAGAAACTCCATGATCCGATGACCCACATTGTACTGCAGAATAATGCGGTGATGAGTTGGTTGCAAATGTGACATGGCGAAGGATCTTATTCAGGTTCACTCACTTTCCAGCGATGGAACATACTTCCATTCAATAGCTATGGTATGCCCAGGACTGCCCAACTTTCCAACTGGTTCTCAATGCTGGAAAAATAAATAAATATTAGTAACATGTTTTGAATTAACATGAAGAAAAAACCATTCTGTGGTAAGTAATCAAGACACTAAATTCTACAATGATGACAATCATTGTTGCATCTGACAACACTTGAACTGCTTCCTTTTCCTCGTGCTCGTGACGAATCTAGGCTAAACTGCTGAGATTATTATTATCATGTAAGAAAATATGTCAATCAATAGCTGCATATATCTCACAGCTATGAAGCATCAGCTCTCAAATTCATCACTTTTCATAACAGGGAGTCTCGTGCCAAATGACGAGACAATATTTTGTGAAAAATTCAATTGATAAGTGTTGGACTCTTTAGTTGAAAGATTGAAGTTCAATACCAGCAATTTGCACTGAAATATCTCATCTCTGTCAACCGTTTTATGCTAATTTTAAAATCTAAACCCATCTATGTTTCCAGTTTTCATTGAGACATACCTGTTACTCCTTTGCTCACTTTAAAATTGGTGCGTAAGTAAACAAAAATGAGTGGTATATCGGCGTATTATTATTAGGAAGGGAAGGGATGTACATGGGAGGGGATGGTAGGCAGGTATAGGGGAGGGGAGAGAAATAAAAGTATATGATATATAAAGATACTTAATTTACCTTTTACTCTACTAGGGAGCTTTGAGCCATTCTTCTCGGCAGATTTTTTACAAATGGATGAGCTGCCGCGTGCTGGTTGTAAGTGATGACTCTCTACCCTTCTGTCTCCAAGTCAAGCCAGTCTCCCACATTCACCAGCTGAGTCTTGGCTATCCTATGGCAAACAGGCTTTCCTCAGTGGAGATAGATAGCATAGCCTAGCTTTCTACCATTACCACCAGCTTTTTTTGCAGATAAGCCAACTGGGAATAGTAGAGGCTTTCAGTTTCCCTGTCATCTGGGAGTAAAATTGTGAAGGAGATAATTCAAGTAAAGATAACCTATCGAACATCAGCTGCATTGAATCATACTGGCTCATGCAAGTCTTAATCTGGTAAGAGCAGTGGGCTGGGTATATACGTATTGAGGTAGTACAGCAATCTCCAATTTGACCTTCACCCTGAAGGCTTGCGGCGCTTCACTAGACTTAGGGGGGAAGTATGAGTAAACAATGTGCTATTTAATGAACTAGAATGCAGGCATGAGAGCAGCAGAGTGACGGCAGACGCTGCGAGTACATGGTGAAAGGAAACAACGCTGCCCGACAGTACGCTTCTGGTGGCAGAGTCGTGCCAGCGAGCAAGATGACACCTGTGGGCCACTAACTGACGCTCATGAACACCTGCTCCCACTTTATTGGGAGTTTGCTGGCAATGCATATGGAGCCTAGGCTTTCAAAAAGGCGGGAGCTTGCAGACAATCGTGCAGAACGACTGTTGATTGACAAAACAAGAGGCTTTCCCATTAACTGAGTACGGAATTGGTGAAAAATGCTTAGTTTTTTCCTGACTTCCGATGCTGAGGGCAGTTGATGCTGACGATGAAATGAGGACTTAAGTAATCGGTTGAGACTTTGACTAGTTCCTGCGGGATTCCATTCCATCTATTATACGTGACTTTCGTAGAGACTTCTGGGGGAGTGGAAACATGTCCGAAATCCAATGCTTCATAACAGCACTATGTCGTATCGTGACAAACACTCTGGTTTTTGACATAGATTTGAGATGAAATATATTACCAAGAGATTGAAGGGAATCAGGAACTGAACTGACAGATTGAACTAACACTAACACCAACACTAACACTAACATCACTAGCAATTAACATTCATCAATAAGCAATCGGCAGCTAGCTAACAGAGATTTGCTTTGAAATGTATGCATGCAGCAATCTTCGACTGATCGTCCAACAGGCGCAACCGGAGAGCTAAGGGGGTCTAGAAACGAGATATGCAGATACTGAGAAATGGGCTTTCACCGACACTGCCGTCACCAAGCATGCCTAACCACTCACCTTACGGCTAGCTGGAATGGCAGGGAGTTTGAACGTAAGGTTGTAGCGTTGTCCGGGTGTTGTGGGGCAGCTCACTCCCTGATTGCAAGCATCCGGGTTGGGAAGTTTGAAAGGCCTCCAGGGGAAAAATAACGATGTGTCATGGCTCTCGATTGTCAGGTTCCTTGTCACGGTATCTACACGGTATCTACACGGTATCCACACGGTATCTACACGGTAGCTACACGGTATCTACACGGTATCTACACGGTATCTACAGATAAAATAGGTCTTTCATATCATTCAAAAATCACAAATATTCAAATATTGCGAATATTCATGATTTAAGAACTGGTTCATACATGACAAGGCTACCAGCTGGATTCAAGACCAATATGGATGCAAGATATCACATACCTTCCTAGTGAGATCAGCTAATGCCTACGCAAATTTGTCGGTGATATCACCATTTTTATTGATCTGTCGCCACAACACCTAGTATTTACTATCACTTAGGACTAATCTGATCCGTGCTACTGTCTGCATATCTCCTTGGACCAGGAGCAAGGATATCCGAGCGATAGTTAGTCCAATCCCAGCAATCTTACCATCACAGCGGTGGTTGCAGTTAGCCTTACTCACTCACTAGTTTTCCATGAGACGAACGAATTCGAATTCTGACCGCATTCGATGGAAACTTAAGCCCGATTCACACGGACGTGAAAATAGCAACGAATGAGGTGGACAAATGAACAAATGAACAGATAGCTGGCCACACACTCCTTTGCTCGTAAACTTTAGCCAATCATTGACAAGCTTTGCATAACACGCTGTTGACTAGTGCGCTGCGGTTGAATGCATCCAATCAGCTCACAGTATGAGGAGCATTCGTTGACGTCTGTCCACAGACGGTCAACAAGTCGAGCATCTAGTGAACGACTCAACAAACGCATTTTACGAATGGAATGCAGAAGTATTTGGCGTTCGTTTGTTGCTGTTTTCACCTCGAAATGAACCGGGCTTAAGAGTGGTACTGGGTGGTACGAATCTATGAAGCCAAATCCACCTTGGTTTATGAAACCACTTTGGTTTAGATCCATCAATAGATGCAATGCATGGAAACACGGATTCGTGATGAATTCGAATCCATAGCTCTGCTCGGACTAAGCTAGCTTGCTGATTTCGTTGTTGTTGTCGTTTATAACTTTTATTGAGGTTTTCGTTGAGAAGTAATTCTGTCACCCTCATTTTGGACTAAAGCTGTCACACGTTCAACCGGTCCTCTTTATTTGCCATAATTGATCATCGCATTTGAGAAGAACATTGTCATTCCAAGACCATGTTCGCTAGAATTACTCAAGAGGACAGCTATGGAACTTGCTTATCTGTAAACAGAGACCTAAAATACTCGCATATTCGAGTGATAGCCATTATTGAGGATGCTTTCTCTTTGGCTTGTTACCACGCTGTGCACGCTTAAGTTGAATGCTAGTAATTGCACTGTTGTATTGGTCTGCCACAGCTACCATTATTGTCAACTATTGCTGTAGTAAATTTCAGCTCAGTACAAAGCAAACTCTACGCCTTATTTCATACATGTCCAGCTATTTACAAACGTAGGCAAGTTCAAATCTACACTGACCGTAAAACTGAAAACAAGCTAATTTGGCTCGCCATAATTTCATGCAGGAGCTGACAACTCAGTAGAGAGCGGTTCATCACATGGAAACAGAGGGCAATGAATTCGAATTTATCATAACCCCATCAAGCTTGATGTATTCGCATCCCAATTCGATGCATGGAAAACTAGTGACTGGATCAGCATCAGTTACAATGTATGATTTTGATTACTCACCCGCTTCCAGCAGCAGTGCGATCATGAGGCTACCTTCTCTAGGGAAACTGCAGTTAACAAATGTTCTGGGCCGGAACTTTGCAGTGATGATGTGCACACTGTTCTCAGATTCTGGAAAGTATATCGTCTTCTTTTAAGTGCATTGGAAACCAAACAAGCAGTCAGTATGCGAACAAAACTCACCACAAGTATTGTAGGGGAATCGTGTCATACCATGAGACAGAAGCGCGGCAATCGCGCTAGTGACCAAGATCTCAAACATGTCTGCTGTGTCAGGGGACGACTCAGTGGGGAATGAACTGACAGCAACTGATTGATAATTAGTAGTAATCAGCACTCGAAACACCGGCTGCCTTTATAGCCCTCTATGGTTTCTCTATTGTCAACACAAATCAAACACAAATACATCTTAGCTGTGGCTGTTGACAGCCTGTTGAGGCATTAACGAATAACGGTCTGTTTATTAGGATTACCCAGAGCCCCATAGGGCCAAGTGTTCGGTTTCCACTCTGGCGGCGGCTTTTAGCTCAGGAAAGCCGCTGACAGCCAGCTTAGTTTTCTTTTGTTGCTTTCCTGCTGAGCCCAGTGTATTCAAAGCTGTCCCAGGCATTTCATGGCTTTGGCTCATTTTGTTTGAAAACCCCCTGGTATTTGTGTTAGCAGTATAATATACCCTCTTTCAAAGACTCTCTACACCTGAATGACAACAGCCTCCAGGAAAGCAATAGCCACACCTGAAGCCCTTAAAGCCCCAGCAAGCGGCAGCTAACAACCAGCGGCAGCTAACAACCAGCAATCCATAACTGGTCAGGAGGCACCGGTGTTGCTTCAGAGATATAATTGTTTCTGTAGTAGTTGTTGAGCAGACTTACTTGCACACAGGCAGGATATTCTGCTATAAATTGGTCGAGCAGCAGCACTATCAGACAGGCTATGGCAAATGGAATGGAGCGAAACCAGCACCATGGCATGTTGGATCATATTTATCTTTTTGAAAACTACAGTGGCTGGGATATCTTCTCTGTGATATTGCCTCTTGAGAAGCAAACGGTGTCCGAGTTTACCTGATCGCAGTCAAATCATACAGTGTTACCACAGTAACAAGTCGCACATTAGCTTTGGCTCCCTGCTCATGTTAAACTGGAGGGTGCATGTTGCTGTTCCAGTCTGCTTGCCTAGGACTGGCTATCTGGGTACCTGCTGCTTGCCTAGGACTGGCTATCTGGGTACTGGCTGCGCAGCTTGGTGGCTGGCTGCGTGGCTTGGTGGCCTGTTGGGCTTGGGCTTGGTGTGCTATGCATGCACTATGGTTGAATTTTTATCAGTAACTTTCAGGCACTCTCGGGACAGGGTGGGTCTCCTGACCAGTTTTCCTTATTTATTGACATGTTTTACTCAGTTTAGTTACCGTGGCAGCCGCAGTGCAGGCCAGCGAGGTAATTATAATATTGTTAATGTAATGTTTTCTTCCCCTTGTTTTGTTTCCATTTTTATCTCACTGTTTGATATTAGTCATTCTCCTCTCAATTTCCGCGAGCACTCCCGCGCCTACCTGCGCACCCCCCCCCACACTCCCGCTCACGTGTGCACACTCCTGCAAGTGCTGATGCACAAATATCAATGGGAGAATGACAAAAGCCCACTGTTTTACTCATTTCAGGTTCAGGGATTCCTTGGGCCACAAATATATCTTGTCCATACAAATCACCCAATATCCAGTGCAACACTTTACTCTGTCGCGTTACTGCCACAATTCATACGGTAACAAATGTCAGAAGGTAGCTGATCAGCAAGTAAGCAAGCATCAATCATCAGCATCATCGCCATACCGTTATCCCCTCCCCCTCACCCTGACTGTAAGACGCACGACAAACGTATGGGGAAATCTGCGTGTGCCAATTTTTCCCCAGGATAGACGCAGCAGCTAAATTTTGATGAATAAATTATTTATGACACTCTTATGTCTTAGAACTGTGGATTTTTCAAATAGCTTTTTTTCTGAAAAAGAGTGAGTGAAAAGCTTCATAATAAGGAATCAATACTGAATTCTTACTTTTGTTTCGAGTAATCCTTGTTTGCATGTCACTGAATTTCCTTTTAACAGCCATTTTCTCCTCTCAGCGCTACCGCGATCATGATTCGTTTGGGATATTACTCCGTAAGTTTTAGTTTGTAATAGGTTTTGCGACATTCTTTAGTACTGCATTGTCTGTTTATCTCTCTAAAACTATGGTTACTTGTAAATTGATGCATGGTTATTGGTGTGAATATGAGTGGTAAATAAAGACACAGAGAGTATGTCATCTACTTGCACTTACATTAAAGCATTGTTGCTGGTCCCTGCAGAATGCGATCGTGAAGAGAAGGTAAAGAGAAACGAAACCCAATATTTTTTTTGGAAAGAACTGCAGTACTACGGTCTCTAGTCTCTAGTGTCTAGTGTCTAGTGTTATTTGGGCATTTTTTACTCTTCTATCGGTAGGCGCGCTGGTTTTGTAAATGCCGATGTTA
>ERZ1740065.2256-NODE-2256-length-11932-cov-13.274059_pt1 | contig 11932 bp, 11 predicted proteins | sample MGYA00581738_ERZ1740065 | MGnify/ENA primary metagenome ERZ1740065 (study PRJEB43018, sample SAMN04849749) | marine metagenome | isolation source: floating plastic debris | place: Pacific Ocean | collected 2008-09-01 | study: EMG produced TPA metagenomics... | reverse complement strand
CCTGGTAGCTCCACGGAATGCCAGGTTTTGACGAGCAAGATGCTTCACAGCAATCGCAACATGCTGAAGCATCTTGTAGTTAGCAGATTTCTGCCTGGTGAGCTCAATACTTAGTATGTCGTCTACTGGCTTGCAACCGTGGCGATTTAGGGCTGAGAGGGCCTCAGCATGAGAAGAGGACTGGCCATGGATTTTGATTGAGTGGTGACCATCATTCCAATAGCTGTACCCTTTCACAAAGGTATCCTTCTTCCTCTTCTCAAATCGTGTCAGCCCTGCCAAAATGGAAAGTAATTCATCGTAGCATTGATGGTGATGGTAATGACCATATGATGAGCTATAAACTACCTTGGTCCTCAGCAGATTTACAAATGATACAGACTATGTAGTCCTCACTGGTGTTGTACGACAACCAGGGGAATTCTCTAAACCACTCGTGTCTGCAGCGCCTACTTCTCTCATTGCCTCGTTTCCCACTTTTCCTTGAGGGAAATTGAAAGGTGGGTGGTGGATGGTACACTTCTTTGAGAACTTCTCCTGACATTGAAAGGTCATGGTGAAACCGCTATTGCCATTTGTTTCACAAATACAAGGAGGAAGAGCCATGGCATGACACCTATGTCGCTAGGTGATCCAGACTCGCACTCGTGAACAATCAGACCTGAGCTGCTCTCATCTTCTTCACTGAAGCTGACAATTGTTATGCTGCCTTTCACACCCACAGCTGACCAGGATGAACCTATGAGAAAATAGAAAACATGTACTCCAATATAGAGGAAGGGTATGTAGGACTGAGAAGAATGAGCACTGAGATAGAAAGGAATAAACTAGAAAACAAGCATGAACAAGCAGAATTGAACATAAAAGCAAGTCATTTTCAGCCAGAGCCAAATCTACCATGATCATAAGTTGTATCCGATGTGGAGGTGGATGGGGTAGCATCATTGATACTACAATGAAGACTGCTCCTGAAACATTTATCATGCTGTGCTACATAGATTGCTCTATCTGAGATGGAAACCTAAGTTGGCAAAACTTATCCATATACTGAGGAAAATATAAAGCCTCTCACCTGAGGGGTTCTGCCTGCTCTGTATAGTTCCTCTTCAGGAAAGAAAGAATTGAAGGCTGCTTCTTGCTCATTTTTACCGGCAGCTCCTCAAGAGGCTGAAGGAGCTGACAGCTAAGACCGAAGAAAATGCAAGCGATGCGACCTTGACCTAGCCTTCGCGTGTTTAGACATTGACCTCTAACGTTGTCAACTATGGTTATCCGATCGTTATCCAATCATTATGGGCCACCGCAAGAGATAGTTTAGCCTGCATTTGGAAACCATGTAAACAAACGATCGTCAGTCAGTGAAACCAGAAAAAAATGTTTTGCCCATCAGAAATGTTACCCCAGTAGTGCCTGTCTGCCGTAGGAAAGTATACGGCCCTGTCTGTTACGCCATCTGTTTTCACTACTATTGCTGATGTTACATCCGGCCTATGCGAATGTCAAGGTCTGCTTTTTGTATGGAAATAGGAAATCGGTGAATAAACAGGCTTTTTTACTCACAATTTATTACTAGTTTCAACATGGGTTAGTGGCAGTCTCAGGGTTCCCAATTGCAATCCACATAACGCACGCCCGCGCTTCATTGACTACACAGCATACAACCAGCTTATTCTAGAAATACATCAATTAATACAATGAGTCCGCTGTTCTCCTTGTGTCTCATGTGGAACTTCTCAAAAAATGAGATCGACATGTCCAGTAAATTTTCTTCTTCCTGTTCATTCCTGCCTATGCACAATGGAGTTAGTGCTTACATGGGATGGTATTGCTTTTTCATCGTACTGCTGTCAATTGTGACTATTAAATCTATGTTTTGAAGTTTTTGTTGGTATTTACGCACTGAACCTTTCCTTGCCGATATCAGCAGCTTCAGTAAGTCATATTTTTAAGTAGACGCCTTGTTTTGGTAATTTCAGTTCATAATTCAAATCTTGGGATGTTTACCTTCATACTTTTTCTTCTTTCTTTTCTTATTACGCTTTGCGTTCTCCTGTGTCACCAACTCTACTTTTACATGTTTGCACCGTTCATTCTTTCTTACGAATTCCGATTCCTACACTTTGTTTGTGTTTGTGTTTGTGTTGTAGTTCATTTCTGTATTTTTCTTCTACGTAAATTGGAATTTTGTTCTTCTCTGGTTCAGTGGCTCCATCATCCGTGAGTATGCCTTCTCATGCTCCTTCGACATCATCCATAATCAGTAAGTAATGGTGTGTGTTAAATACATAATCTTTGTACATTGCTCTTGCTTTTGTACACAGAACATTCAAATTATCATTGGTTATAAGATGCTTCAGGCCCATCGCTTCACATCATGCTTATTTACATGCACAGCTGCCACCAATTCAAAGATTCCACTACAATGTTTTTTCCACCATACCTAGGTACTTATGTAATTCATATCGTTGTTTGTCTGCTCATGGTTCATACCAAATTAATCTCAGCTCCATCACTTCACCGCTGTATTAACATCCGCCACCGCTGCCGAGTGCAATGTCCCTTTGCGATAGAGTCCATCTACATATTCTGTCCAACGTGTGAAAACTTTCTTTGGTGAGTTTAAACCGACTTTTGAAGTCACTGCTGCTGTTGTTGCTAATACCTCTGCTCTTTCCAGATGTACATATTTCTTTCAGCGCTGTCATTTAGCCCACCTGAAGTTGTCTCCACTGTCTCTCCTGCCATCACCTCCTTTCCATGCGGGGACCATCTCTCTCCGACTGACCGACCCTCGTCACCAGGTAAAACCATACGGACAATGGAGACAATGGCGCAACTATGAAACGCCTGTTTAAATAACATGTGCCCTTACATTGCGGGTCGTGGAGACACCTCAACCACTGGCTTCTCATCAACATCAGAACCAAAAATAAGTGGTCTTAAGAGAAGCTCACGCATATTTCATTACAACATTTCATTATTGCTATGATTTCAGCAGTTCTCAACAGACGTTTAATGTCGCCGGAGCTCAGGCTAGGCTGTTGGTGATGTTATTTGACATCACCAACAGCTATAACATAGGTCATCTGAAGGTCATCTGAAGATGGTTATTGAAAATGAGATGCCTGGTTCTACAATAATCGTCACTTCTGATGGTTTGAGTCAAATTAACTTTTAATTATCTCACTTTTCTCACCAGCCTATACAACATTGCTTTATAATCCATTAGAGGACGAGCCGTATAGTCCAGCGGTCCAGCTAAAGAATGTTTACATGAATTGCTGGAGGCTGATCTTTGACGGACAGTACAACGTCATCAACACTCGTGCTAATGTTCAGGACAGCGATACGGAATGTAGATATGAAAGTTCACAACTAAGCGGACATGACTAACTTTACATAACTGAATATTTGTCACCTTTGTGTTGCAGTTGATGACAGGATGTCATGTACTCGTGACATGTCATCCCCTCCATGTGCTCTCCCACGTACTGCTCAAGCGCTCTCAGTGTCCAGTAGTAGTAGGAGCCGGTCAGACGGACGGTCTACACTTACCAGTTGACGGAAATTTCAGAGGTCAGTCTGAGTAACAATTCCTAGCACACCATCGTATGCCAATGTGTACCTTGCAGTTTTCTGTAGTGGCTGCAGTGGCATTGTGTCAGTGGCTTCACACCAGGAAAGTCGCTAGCAGAATTGGATCGGTGCATCAGCATTTTCAAATGCTGAGTAAGGATAGGCAGACAGTGCATCGGTTTAAGCACATCTACTACATGCCTGTTCAGAGCAAGGGCCCTTACAAAGAGGTTAGTACCGCTGTGTGGCATCATCCATTGACTTATAGTCGAATACCTAGATACTTGTGCACTTCCAACGCTCAAATTTGACGTAAAACGGATGTCAACGACTCATACACAAAAAAATACAATAAAGTTGGCAATGACGTACAGCACGAACAGTGCTGCGCATTGAAACAGGAACTTTGAAAGATGTGTAGCAGCAGAAGAAAATAAAAGAAAAGGAAATACTGTCAATCAAAATCATATGTCTGCAAGGAAATTGTTCATCATATTCCGTGTACGAAGCACGAATACAAAGGTGAAGGTGAAAAGTGAAGTACATGTAAATTGCATCTAAGCAATTACCAAACTAAGCTTGCTAAAGGTATTTTACGCTTCACAGTACGCATTGATTGACCACAACTTGGACAAACGCACTTATTACACAAAACTCTGTGATGCGCAAAATGTAAATAGAAGTATTTGATTCTTACTGAATGACAAAGGAGTAAATACGCTCGTGTAGTAGCAGGGAATGCTATGGTGAACAGGAAATAAAATAACACGCGTGGAACAATATTCCTCTTCATCACCGGTGCAGGTGACAACGCTGTAACGCCTCGATGAAAGCGTCAGAACGATGTGAAAAAGTGTGCTTATTCACTGAATTTGTACCTACGTACGAAGAGTGGACGATGACATTTGACATCCGCATTCGCCCAATGTGACATCAGCGATAGTTATGACAACAGACGGTGTAACAAATGCGTACATACATTGTATAGTAGTACTGCCTAACGGATTAATATGGACTTTGACAGTACAATCATCTGCGAATCTACCAGTAGAAGAGTAAAAAAATGGCAACTTATTTTCGGCATAGCCTGCTTGACCATGTGTCAAAGAATTTTCTGAAGATTTCCATCTCTCAGCTGTGCGCTTATTGCTGCCAACAAATCTATGCATGCGTTTGGTGAAAGTCTAATCTACCCTCCAGATAATTAGGTCTGATATATGCAAAACCCAATACAACGGCAGGCATGAACTATATATCAGCCATATAATATATTGGTCATTTTTCAACACAAACAACCGATCCCTACTCAATACATCTAGTTTCCTGTACGTTGAAAATGACGACTCACCTCTTTGTGTCTCTCACACATCACTCTACAGCAGTCCTCACAGTATATGACACCTGCAATTGCCTCTCCTCTAGCGTGACAGGTGTCACATAGCCTCTGCAGGTCACTCATTGAGGATTCCTCACCAGACAGCGTCTCCAGATCAACACTCGGATCAAGTTTCTCTCTGTATTATTGAGTGAATAAACATTCACCACTGTAGCCTAGTATCATATCAATGACATCTGATCTACATACCTGCATGTAGCACAGACAATCTCTCCTTTCAAATCCTTATCAGCCTTCAAACACGGCAGGCAGAACTTGTGACCACAAGGCAGCCTCCTCCTGTCCACCATCTTTTCTATTCCTTCCAAGCAGTAGCCGCATGATTTAGTTTTAGGCGCGATATTGCTAGATTTCTCGGTCATCGTACTGCTCCAAATCTGAAGCTGTAACTCTTGGCAACATTCGTAAGTGAATGCATATCAGCCTTCTAGCAGGACTTTCATGATCTTAATTGCCGGAGCAGAAGAATAATGAAATCTGAATTATTCCGCTGGCTTCACTCACACAAAGATTTTTATTATGTTTAGTCTTATCAAAGGAATGCATTCAATGAGGGATACTCAAATCTTTGCTGCTAACTCCAGCAGCTCTATAGGCAGTGTGATTTTCTTACCACATACTTTGTTCCTGTATGAAGGTCGTATTGTTATGTTTCTGCTTACGTTTGCTCATGCAGTGCCTGATAGTGATCGCGATACCTTATCCTCAATGCTACAGTCACTAAGGCAGTTGTCTTCCTCTGACTATGCTGATAACCGCACATATGGACCAGCACATCGAGTAGTTGACTCACACCATTCCGCTTTAGCACAGCTTAGATATCACATAAGCTGCATCGGATGAGCCAACTCTCAAATTCCCTGAATTCAGAAACTATCCGATCTCTTCAGATCAGATTGAATAGTGTCTTAAACTGAAGAGGTTGAGTCTTCATCTGTATGTTGGACAGTGCTTTGTGCAGTGGTTTACCTCTCTCTTGTGAAATGAGCTTTTGAATACCTCCCAAGATGCTTAGAGATGTACCTGACCCGAGCTCATATCGCCGACCCAAGCGGCAGATGAATCACACCAAAAAAACAATCAGTTACTCCAGGATTAAGTAGCCAATTTTTCTGTGATGCGACTGAGTTCCAGTCTCCATTGGAGTGACAGACCTGTTCCAATATCCGATAATCATGAAGACTCACTTGATATGGATTTATGTAGTATCAAACTCTTCCAGTGATTATTCAATATGGGAATAGCCTCCATCATCTCAGCTCCGCTAATGTTACTAATACTGAAATTCCGCCTCTGTTTATCTGCTGCTTTGAAGCACGAGCAGACAACCTCGCAGTACAGAAACCTCAAAGAAGCTACATATCTTCCTTTCTGCTCAAGCCGTAGGATCATTCAATGCTGCTTAGGAAGATGGCTATGCTGTTATTTATCGCCAAACATGAGAGAACATTACAATGAAACAGAAACTTACAATACGAAGAAGTAGTTTCAGTTTGGTAAGTTATATTATAACGGGAATGATTGTTTGCCATCATGATCATCGTCACATGATGAGTATATTTGATGATCCTAAAGACAATCCACCTGTCAGGATTCAGCTAACAAACTATCATGTATTCCTCAGTCAGATGATAGCTGTGACTGTGTGACAGGTGGAGTATTCGCTGTCTTGTGTTGATATGTCAATAGCTGGTTGTGCTACCTGAGAGTTTTCCTCCCTCTGTGTCTTCCGGTACGACTGCCATGGAGTAGCCGGTAGAGAGAAGCAGGCTTATTTCCTCTGTCTACTTGGACAAAGATATTCCTACTACTCACTGTTATCAAAGCAGTGCATTGAATCACCATCTCTCAAGTCTTTGTTACTACATATTTTATAGTTTATACTAAATAAAGTTGTACTGAATACGCCAGCATTACAGGCATTGTGACTCCTCTTGTATTCAGCCATGTCATTCTATTGAGCTTTCATGTATTGTTATACTTGTGTTTGCATGTTGTTTGTGTTTTTATACCTCCAGCAAGGCGAGACAATAATAATCTAGTGATAGCAATGATCTTCTGTATTGTCGATAACAGATATGACATGCAATAACTTGTAAAGTGACAGAAGTACAAGTTGAGCAAATCGAATGATAATGAGCAAATATTGAAGCCGCAATATTTGGTTTGATACCGATATGTCTGGGTGGAGGAGCAGTAGTTAGATTGATAAACTGTGATAGTGGAAGCTGAGTCAGGTTTGTGTGATGAATCTGTTCCTTGCATAATTTCCATCCAGTATTCTACTAGTGTAGATAAGATGAGCAGACAAATACATAACACCACGGAATGCTGGGCTGGCTTTCCATGCATTGAATTGGGATGCAAATATATCAAGCTGGATGAGATTATGTTGAATTCGAATTCATTGCCGTCTCTTTCCATGTGACAAACTGAGTTCTCAGCTCCTGCATCAAATTACAGCTAGCTGATCAAACGTGTGACAGCTTTAGTCCAAAATCAGAAAGCTAGCTTAGTCCCAGCATAGTTATGGATTCGAATTCATCATGAATCCATGTTTCCATGCATCGCATCTATTGATGTATCTCATCCAAAGCGGTTTCATAAACCGGGGTGAATTTGGCTTTGTAGATTCAAACCACCCAGTACCACTCTAAGTTTCCATGCATCAAGTGCGGTTAGAATTTGGATTCGTTCCTCTCATGGAAAGCCAGTGACACATCAATGACAGGTGATATGATTTAGTAAAAAAAGGATATTCCAAGTACAGAAATGCGACAAGTTACATCAGAGGTCAGCAAGCGGGACAGTTAGTAGAGCAGTGTGTAGGAGTTGTGCTTCCTGGGATGCTTGATTGGCATATCAGGCATTGTATTGTGATGGTATGTGCTGCTGCTGCCCTTCAAACAAACCATGGCCGTTTTAGAAGAATACCACAGACTAAAAGTTACAGACTAGCCGGTGTCATACGGCAGGTCAGTTTTAAAATACCCATATCCATTCCCATTGTCTTGTGAAGTTACCTTAAATATGAGTACCAAAGATACCATATTGGTGTTAGAGCCTCAAACTACCAATAGAGCACCGCTGTACCAGTGTAATACCAGACTGATGTACCGATGTAATACCAGACTGATCTATCAGTGCTATCAGAGTCTCTACATTGGTTTAAGAATATCTTAAGTGAATATAAGAAACTCAGGTTAGTCACAGTTCCTAAACCCTCTGTGAGTGACATCATACCTACTGACTGACCATCGGAGAGATCAAATATTTTGAATGATGTGATAATGATTGCCATACCAGAGAATGTGTCGCAGTAATAGACTGAGTGAGAGGTAGCAGGTAATACTCACACTGCAGTAACTGTAGCAGTCAGATCAGTTCATATATGTAGACAGTTTTCTCTGGCCATCTGCAGACAGCCAATGACCTACCGCATACGCTCAGACCCCATACAGCGTGTTTATCTCTGACCTCATTGTCTCCGATGTTAGTGATCACATGACATGTACAACAAGTCAAACCAATCAGTGCATGTCATAGACAGAGATAGTCACTCTCGTCGTCAGTCAGTCAGTCAGGCTGACCTAGTTATTGTCACTGTGTATCGGCACATATATAACATAATATGATAATAATAATCATAATAATAATATTGATGATAATAATGACCTGAGATTATAAAGATAACTTCAGTTTGAAATGTCCCAACGAAGTGTGTACCGCTCTAATCAGGATAAATTCAATAACAAAAGTAGGTAGGGCAACTCCTAATACACTCAGTTCACTTTACCAGAACTGAATAGATAGAACTTATTTCTTCTCCTACTGTTGATTTCGCCACCAAGTTATCCTAGACAGTGATGGTCTAGCGTAACAGTATACTCATGTCAATCAATGAAATAAAACTGGAGCAATGTGAAAAATATGGGTGGGTTTAATATGTAAAGATAGCTTTACCGGCATCTCTATCCAGTATGGCAATCTGTACAGTTTTAGACCATCCACCGACAGCGACGTATACTCTGTCAGCGTTGTCACATCAGATTGCTCTAGGCCCCTCTAGACTGTCAGCAGACCAAATAGAGTGTCCTGTACTCATGTCTATGCAGGACACTGTACCATTGCATGACACTATCACAGCGTCATGACGTGACGGCATCACACACAGCCATGTCTGAGCAGTGCTCAGTATAGGACAGGGTATGCGTCTCTCCACCTCAGCAGTCAGACTGTACTGTATGATAGTCTTGCTGTCTCTGTCAGCTACAAGTACAGTTTCCTTTCTCACTGCCAGCTGATTGACAGCTGTACATCTCGCGTAGTGTCTCCATGACCAGATAAGCCGGTAGTCTGAGTCATACACCCTAACTGATCTGTTCTTTCTCTCATGGATCAGTGTGTAGATCTGATCATTACAGACAGACACGCATAAAGCATATCCATCCACTGATGAAACACGAAACGACTCACCTCTATTCTTCACCAAGCATAGTTCACTTCCATCTTCCACATATATCTGACCGTTACTGTAGTGTGAATAACATGCGTCACCGACACTAACTCTCCTTGTCAGTCTCATCCCGGTGGGCGGAGCCTGTAATGATGATGTAATCAGCCTCTCTGACTTTCTCAGTGTCATTTCGCTTTGTCTGTGTTTATCTGTCACGTAGAATCGTCATTTACGTACAATATAGTCATAATGTTAGTGCATTCTAACTGGATGCCTTAAGTTCATCTCTCATACAAATATAGAGGCAGAGCTGCTATTTACCTCACATCCATATGGATACAGCATAGCGCCACGGCACATGTAACTCAGCTCTATACACAATGAAGGCTACAGCTGCAGGTTCTGTTTTCCTTCATTACGCGTCGACGAATCAGCAAATAGATAAATAACCAAGTATCCTCACAATACCGAGAGTAGGTACTACCAAGTTTTCCCATCCTATGGACCCGTGTCTTAGATGCGGGGGAAGACAACTACAATTATTCTGAGGTTGAGTTATCCAAATCTCTGAAAAACCTCAGCAATCTCCATCTCTACTGCCATCAAATAGTAGGGAAGTCATGTCATACACATGCATTGAGGTGTACAGTATAAGCTCATGGAAGAGATGGTGGGAAATATCAATCAATGTATTGGTCAAAGCATTCATCACGTGTGCTATTCGTATGAGCAGATACCTTGAGCACCTCGACTTCAAAGTTCTCAGATGTTTTAAGTGCTACAACTATTAAACGGTTTATTGACAAATTAACAAAATTTTTTGCATATTGTCCTATAATAGTCCGATAGATTTGGAACGCAAAACAATAAAGCAGAGGTACACTGACTGCGTTGAAATGAAGCTACGAAGAAGATGGATTAGAGACACTCTGTGGAATACCTCTCACCAGACACACCGCACTGGTCCAGTGATGGCTATAGTATGCACTTGATATACTTTACAACACGTTTCCTACCATAGTTATATCGCGTTGATCATCAGAAATAACGATCACATCATATAGGTGGTATTGTTGCGATAATTGGGAGAAAGTAATTAGGCGGTAGGATTGCATTTGTGGTATTTCCAAAGACGCTACCTGCATATTCCAAAGTTGAGCTCAAAGACAGGCTTACCATCAGAAGATATGATTAAACCAGACAGGTGCCTGACATGCAGCTCTTTAATCTGCTTCTGTGTGTCAGGGGAAGATGACTCCTGTACTGCTCTTACTGCTGTCAACTGAACAACAGAATAAACAAAAGTCCATCTTCTGCGAACATGCGACCTCCAGTAATTTGTCATCAATTTCTCCTTTTCTGTACCCCCAATGCGCTGCTATACACTCACTGCTCGGCTTGATGACTTCATCCTCTGTATCTGGGCAATCAAATGTCAGGCAGTAGTCATCTCCCCTATCAGATAGCCGTCCATGTGAGACGTTAGCTCAGTATCTCTCGAGCGGTATTCGTCTGTCACCTTCCTCTCTATCTCCTCATACTGCTCTCTGATGGCTGATCACTACAGTGATGATGAGTCGTAGCAGACAATGTCATCTGTCAACACTGCAGCATTTGACATGATGCTTCCAGCAGAGTATGTATAGGGAAAGACAACTCTCATTGACCTGTTCATCTTTGTGTCTCCTCATCTCCTCCAAAGTATCATTGTACTCAGTCTCCAGTTGTCTCAGTAACTCTTCGCACTTCTTCATCTCGTCTTCCGCCACTTCCTGATGCCTTTTCAAACCGTCCTTGCTAGACTGCAAACGCCTCTTAGCCTCCTCATATGCCTTCTTAACAGAAGCCAGCTTGTGAGCGCCACCTGGTGGATTGATAGGATCGGCTTCGGTATTCACCTTTCATTGCGTCAAAAACATTTCATTCACACAAATCTCACCTTCACCCCATCCACCCATAGCATCCAGACAGTCAGTACAGAACAACTGTAGACACTGCAGGCAGGCTATCTTGATCAGAGAGCCAGGATGAGAGGGACGGTCTATCTCCTTCTCAGCATCTCCCTGATCAATATACTCTGACACTGAGACTGTGTGGTGATCCGGGAGGCACTCATTGTGATACTGAAAGATATATGGAAAATGTCCCATGCTACTATTTGAGGAGTATTGAATCCACGGCTAAATGGTTCAGTCACAAGTGGTCAGACTTTCCCAGCAATTTTTCAATAGTTATTGCCTCCCTAATCACACAGACAGAGTCACAGCCTATATACAGCGTAATCTATGAGAGACACAGTGACTGAGTTACTACTACTCAACACACAAGCCAGCTTATAGATGACGAAAACTTGCTTCGTGACTTACTTCCCCGAATGCGCCAGAATTCCCTGCATGTTTCCATCCTTAAATTGTGTTCTGTTTGCTCTCTCTCTCTCTCTCTCTCACCACACTCTCTCTTTGTAGTCTCTCCTCACTCTCCGCGCACAGACTGTTTTGTTGAGT
>ERZ1740065.2255-NODE-2255-length-11934-cov-12.445997_pt1 | contig 11934 bp, 10 predicted proteins | sample MGYA00581738_ERZ1740065 | MGnify/ENA primary metagenome ERZ1740065 (study PRJEB43018, sample SAMN04849749) | marine metagenome | isolation source: floating plastic debris | place: Pacific Ocean | collected 2008-09-01 | study: EMG produced TPA metagenomics... | reverse complement strand
CTTGCCCCTCGATCTCTCTACCTATCTATTTCCCTCTTCCTCCCCCCATTGCCCCCTTCCTCCTTCGACCATTCACTCCCTCCCTCTCTCCCCTTCACTCCTTTTTCTCCTCTCCGCCTCTCTCCTCCCACCTCACTCTTTCTCTTTCAAGCATGCGAGTGGCGACGACACTTTTAAGTTCTAGAACACCATGAAACATGCTCTCAGAGTGTTGAAATTTGAGAAATTTTTTCCGGGGAAGACCCCTGGACCCCCCTCTGGTTGGACAGGATGCCACTATAGACCCACATCAGTCCTTGCAGTACCATTCTATGCACCTTCTTTGCACCCAGGTGCTACGCTGCACTTTGCTCAGTCTCAGAAATAATGTGTTAGGATTTTTTGGGTTAACAGGTTGAGACCCCTGAATAATAACAATTCTAGTCTTAGATGTTGGCAGCTGAGCCAGACAAACAGATGGATACTTGACATTGACAGGGAGGTCGTAGCATTCATAAACCCACTGAAACAGTGTAAAGGCTGGTCCACACTAGACATATTTTCACGCCATAGTCATGCTCGCGACAAATTCCTTTCTGGCAGTATTGGCTCGTCCTATTCATATTTCTTAGCTCTAAGGATTGATGACATGAATGATGCTCTGGAGAGAAGATCAGTTCTTGTAGCTCACGCGTCATCGTCGACCAATGAGAATCTGTCTGCTCTTCTGATCCCAGCCTCCACTCTAACAGCCGACGTATAGCTCAACATTAAATCACCTCCGTTCATTCCGCTTAAGGAGCAGAGAATCGCCGACTGCCAGAATGGAGCATTCAGTGAAATCTGCAGTAAGTACGGTCACTGCCTCTCTCTACCCTGCGCGCTGCCTCTCCCCACCCTGCGCGCTGCCTCTCTCCACCCTGCGCGCTGCCTCTCCCCACCCTGCGTGTTGCCTCTCTCCACCCTGCGTGCTGCAGACATGTGCAATCAGTTTGTTTTACAGCTCGTCATTGCCGCACTATTTGCGCTGTATATAGTGCCCATATCCAAGTGCCGCTCCCGTCAGCCAAAGGGAAGGGCACGCTCATCTATGAGTACCCACAACAACCAGAGGACACCTATACTAAGGAAATATTTCCGTTCACACAAAGGTTAATAGTTACCAATCTTTCACTGCGTTTCCTATCTATGGACTCACGGACACGTTTCTGCCTGACTGCCACTTGAATCAACTGAATTTACAGAATTTAAAAGTTTGAAACGAAGTAACGCTGCACACTAGTTGGTGACCCGAAGTTGGTGTCTTCATATAATTGAAGTTGAAAAAGATGAACAAATTGATGTGGAATGCTGCCATAATGTTTCACCCACTTTTCATTGAATTTTGGATCATCTTCAATTTGCTGTAACAGTTGTCTCGTGTAAGAATATCCCCGCCCAGTGCGTCGCGGATGGAGCAGAGAAAGCTTGCGTGTGCCCTCCGAAGCAGATTCTTGGGAGTGGTGGAGCGAAGTGTGTTGGTAAGATATCGCTCTCATGATCACTCACACATACATATGGGACTCGGTCTGTCTGGCGCGGCCCCTCACACATATATATGGGACTCGGTCCGTCTGGCGCGGCCCCTCACACCCACTGTTTATGATTCAGCTGATCCGTGTGAGACTAAAGCCTGTGAGGAGCAGTGCGTTGCTGAATCCGGCGTCGCGAAATGTTTCTGCCCTGTGGGACAAACGGTCAACCCAGAAAATGACACTGAATGTGTGGGTGAGTTGATAGTTTATCACCCGAATCCAAACATGGCCGCCTACCGACTCTACCGTCTGATTACTGCCCATCACTCCGTCTGACTCTACTTGACTCCGAGTCGTTCCACCTCCATCTGCTCTGCACCTAACCTCGTGATTTCTGTCTCCACCCACTCTGTGCATCTACGAATCTCTCCATCGACCCGCCTCACTCTCCATCAATCCTCCCTGTTACCTTCCATATGCATAGACTACTATCCGGGTTTGTTCAGCCGACGTTGTGTGTCTGACAGCCTGTGATTGGTCAATCTCTCTATCAATGGATTTATGTCTGTTGTAGAGGTGGATCCCCCTAAGACATGCACTGGTAAGTTAATTTATCTTTCATCGCTCTCATTCCCTCTCAGAGTCTACCACTGCGTCAGCCTAGCAACCGATAGTGAGAGTAGATAGGGACAGTAAATACGCCATATATATATTAGAGTACCTATAGTCAGACGAGGTAGATAGAGAGCTAGTAATCGTTGAGTTTAGTCAGCATGACAGTGATGCTTTCTCAAATCACTGTAAATAGTCAAGATGTTGCCATAAATATTGAACAAGAAAAAATGCATTCACAACAAGGGATTTCTGACTCATGTCACGTCTCACATCATGAATAGTGTCATGTCCCATGTCACAAATGATACTTAAATTGTTGTTTTTCAGCCACAGGTCAGGTCACGACAGTGTACAAAGGTAGTCCCGTCTCTACTGCGACTAGGCCTGGGTCTGACGTGGATCTAATGCTACCTCTAACCGTGTGCAGCATAGTCAAGTTCAGTAACAACACTAATCCGAGTCAGCTATTGTACGTCGTTCTCCAAGGTACCGCAACTGCATGCACTAGCAAATCATGTTATAACTTGTTAAGGAGTGTATATGCATGCCCTGGTAGTATCACTATTGCCAGGTGTCACAGAATCCATGTACAAGACACAGAATGGAACGGATTAGCAGTAAAGCGTGTGTGCAAGTAGCTAGGTCTTGGACTCTTCAGCATCTGTATTGATATTTATATAGGTTACTGCGTTTGGTTTCTTGCACCCTTTGACCCCTCAGACAGTGGGTTAGTTAGCTTCTAGTCACAAACAAAGACTAAGACGCATCATCTCCTTTGCTTTTCACTATTTTGAGGAATGTTTGTCATTGCTTTCCAGCTCGTAGTTGACTGCCAGCAGTGACATCACCTAATCATATTGCAGCGAGTAGTTTCTTCTTCATCAACTTGGACACTACTTCTGGTACGCTGGAAAGCTTGGAAGATCTTTTTGTACAGGCCCCGATACCTGGCCACATCAGTTCCAGTTTCTTGTTTGAGCTACACAAAGCATGCTTCGTGTACACTCCTAATACTGGAAACTCAGGCTCATCTCTATCTGTAAGTACAGTTAATTGAACAAACTCAGTTGCAGAATCATGTCTGGAATGCACATTTAGTTTTATCAAAAATGGGTTACAGCATAGGGTTATGCATAGCTCGCTATTGTAACGAGAGCCACAATAATGTCTGCTGTCTGGATGTGACACAAACTCCCTTGGAGTGTCACAAACTCCCTTGGAGTGACGCAAACTCCCTTGGAGTGTCACGAACTCCCTTGGAGTGTCACGAGTCAGATCTGTCGGCTGATTAATTTTCATCACTGCCTACGTCACAGGTTTTCAGCTGCCGTTCGTCTCCATGAAGGAATGGCGATATTTTAGTAGTGAAAATGAAGAAAGATGTCACTGCTGTACAATGATGCCTGTACGAGCCTTCATTGTACAAGTATATGAGTAGAACTGTGGCACCATCTGCGGCATTGTTGTGCTTGAGATAACCAACTCATTGTTCACTATAGATTGAGTCAACCCTGTGATCTATGGTAACATAAGCTGTGCATGGTCATCTAGGAGCGTTTATGACCAAATAGATGAAGAATTCATCTGTCCATACGCAACTCTGTCGACAGGCGACTCTGTTTCGTGATTGTAGTACTATGCGGATACTGATAATGATGGAAAGCTGGAGTTCCTCTCTACACTTGGTTCCACTGGAAGGATTCTGGCGGATACAAACTTTGAAGTTAATCTTGCTTCCGCTAGTGGTACGTTGTTCTGATGTACACTGAAACACTTACTCCTCAGCTGCATCAAAGCTTCACTAATCATTCCGGCAACTGAATTCTTATCAAGACTTCAGCCTGCATGAGTTGAATGGTCTTCGCTTTATGCTGTTCTGCAGGCAGAGAAACAAATAATCGATGAAATATCTTTGCTCACATCCATCATCATGTCTCCTGTCAGTTTACCAAACGCTGTCTGCTTTTATGATATTAGACTCGTCTCCAACAGCAGTTGCTTATGGCGCTGTGTGGAACAGATACCTTACAGAGGTGGAACTCCACAACATCGGCTGCGGAACCGAGGGAGAGCTGCTGAGGTATGAGAACTTCACAGTGACCGGTGAGTTCTCCAACACCACGTGTGATTGTTGCACACTTCATGGGACCCGGCAGCCTGTCACTAACTGCTTGATATGAGTGTTTACTGCTTGACATGCTTACTTCACACAACCTCAGTGAATAAAATGAGATGAGAGAGTTTAACGCTCACATCTATTGTCACTGGAGACAGCGTGAGATCAGCCTCTAACTGTGACTCTGGTAGCGGTCGTCTTGGAGGCTGAGAATATACCATCAGAAGCAGGTCAATGGAGACTGGTGTATTATGACTGTCAACGGTATTCTATAGTTCCATTAGTATATTTCTTTCTGAGAATCACGGCTTCTCAGCAATCTCTACCTACTTGGTGTCCCTTCGAGTTCATACACCAGGAATAATTGACGTCACGGTTTCAGTAACTGTGAGTTATGGTCGCGTCCAAGGTCTCTATACCATCAGTCACTCGTTTTTCGGGTTGCCTAAACCTACTATACATACAATGATTGATACCTGCAGTTGCCAATTGCCTAGTGCCTTCAGGGACGGGTCCAGGATCCAACAAAGAGGGTGCCCGCAGTTCCTGACCATATGAAGAGGGTGCGCGCGCCTCTCTGAATCCGCCTCTGGCCTTTGATGTTCAATAGAAACGTGTGAAGTACAGCTGGGTCGTGTTGTACAGACAATGTAATAAAACATCTTCTAGAAAGAAACTTTTGCATTCTTTTGAAATGGTGGTAAGTTGACTGCACTACGAGACATGATTGATCAATTGATTGATCAATAAATCGATAGATCGATTGATTGATAGGTCGATAGATTGATTGATAGATTGATTGATAGATCGATTGATTTATAGATTGATAGATTGATTGATCGATTGATAGATTGATTGATTGATGGTACTATGGTTGGTCTGAGCTATGAGCAACACTGAACTGAATGAATTCTGACTCATGGAATTCAAACATGAAAGTTGTTGCATAGATGAAGCAGTCAGAACAAATCATTTGACGTCAACATTTTCATTGTGGACCTGCAACTTCTCTTATGAGATGAGCAGATGTAAGTGCAGCAATGAGAATACGAAATGAGTTATCGAAATCTCAGAGGCAGTGAGAGACTCGATATGGTCGACAACTCATGAGGCACAGCAAGGCCAGAGTTGTCTGCCCTCCTCTGTACACTAAAGGCTTGACAGTCGGTACTAGTGATATGAATCGTTGGCTGGGTTTTATGTCTTGTGCAATGAAAGAGCAGCTCCTTTCTCGTGATCGAGTTAGTATTGATGGCGCCGCTGAAACCAGGCTGGTAGGAAGAAATTATGTGGGGATGAACAGGAAGATGATGGTAGTGGGATTATGTATACACAGACGTAGAATATCCAGTGAAAGGCTGTACCTCCTCAATATTCTATATTATTTACATGAATTTTTGACCTTAATAAAGATCAAAGACACAATATCCATATGTCTATGTGAAGTGACAATATCGCTCCTCCGTCTGATCGATCACATGTCAGGTTTGAGTCCCACGCGCTGGATGTCTCCATTTACTAGCCGCTGCCTGATATCTGCCGTATTCGCCGCTGACGCCATGTCCAGCTCCGCTCTCTCCGTCACTTTAAATGCCCAGAGGAGCAGTTTGTCTAGTCTGTCAGTGTCAATCTCAGGATCGGTCAAGGTCACAGCCCTCTGTAGCTCCTCGACCTCCACAGTCCTGAAAAATCAGTAGATTTATCACTCACTAGTCACGTGACCAGACAACCAATGCTTGCTACACACGATAGCAGTGGACTATCACATTGAGGTCTTGACGTATCAATGACCTAGTACTCTCTGCAGCCAATGCTCTACATATGACCTCTATCGACTGATTATGGCTTATACTGACCTGGCCTGACTGATCATGACTTATACACAGACTGATCATGACTTATACAGACTGATAGTAACCCAGTATGACTGGCTATGACTGAGTATGACTGAGTATGACTGAATATGAGCTGTAAAAAGGACTCACTCAGACTGGATCTCCTTCAGTATGTCAGACACGTAGCTAACTTTGTCCTCTTCCAATCCTCTCTTGATTTCGTTGACAAATGGACCAAACTTTCCTTCTTCATCCTAAATGGGTCAGTATGAGTCGGTACATAAACAGACAAGCTCTGCATATGACACTCATGTCTAAAAGAAGCCAAGGCAAACCTCAATGAATAAATTGTTGAACTCAATGATATCAGCCTCCTCTGAGAGCTGGAGTTCCTGCTCTGCTGCTGCTACAAAGTGTTCGATTTCCGAGTCCGTCTTCTCTTCATAGAACTCGGTGAGTGCCATTCTGAATATGTCCTTGGTAAGGCCCGTCTGCTGCTGCCCTGAAAGCCCCAAATACTCTGTTCTTATTGACTCAAATACTCTGTTCTTATTGGCTCAAATATTCTATTCCTATTGGCTCAAATACTCTGTTCTTATTGGCTCAAATATTCTGTTCTTATTGGCTCAAATACACATTGACAGCTATGGCATGTTTTCTACAGATCTTTGAGACTGAACTGTCATATTGTATGCTTACCTTCAGCTGTCTCTGGCTCAATGTACTTCTTCAGGTGCCCAAATATGAGAGAAATGGTTTCTAGTTGGTTGTGGTATACCTTTTCATCAATCTAGAACAGAAAACACGATCTAGGGAAGCGGCCACAATGCAGTGGGCGATGAATAGATGTGGGATGTCTTATCCGTACTTCCTGAGACAGAACTCCGAGGAAGATGGCAATCTGCTCGTCGTGAGAGAAGCGCTGACAGGCGTCGTGGATGTTGTAACTCCACTCGGTGACCATCTGCTTGAGAGGGTACCTCTCCTCCAGATACGTCACCAGAAACTCCGACAACAACGGCCTCTGGGCGCCATCAGCAAACTGAACAAAACAATTTGTATTAAAACTCGAACTACATCATGATACCTGGTTGGTCTGAACGAAAATTCAAACTGGCTGATGATCTAAGCTGGTATAATAAGTAGGAATGCATAGACCTCAGCTAGACAGGATTTCCTGGCCTGGGAAGTCCAACGAGATAATTGTATAAATTGATGGGCTAAACTTCTTACCCTTTTGTTGTCCTCGATTCTCTGTTTCCAGATGTCTGTGATGAGGAGGCTCGTCTCTCTCTTACCCAGATGCCTATTCCTGACTTGACCCTCAAATCTCAGGTATGCTGGAACTTCTGGACCCGTACCCTGTCAAACGCAGCACAGATAACATAACTCCACTGAGAGAAGCAGAGAGCCTGACTCTGTCTCGGTACCGCCACATCCAAGACTCTCAAAAGTGAGAATGTGGTGTTTGGCAGTGAAGCTCAGCTTGTTCTATGTTTTGGATACAGTAAGTTTGTTATGATGTGTTTGTTTAAAACATGAAACTGCTAGTCTGCTTCTATTTTGATGATTAGATCTGCTTGCGACATTGAATTCAACTGACCTCGATTGGAGCTGGGTCAATGAACTCTACCACTTCTATGGAGGGCGTATATACTGAGCCCCGTACAAGTATGATTCAGTTCATGAACCCGGGCCATTACAAATCCCCTGACCTAGGTCAGCTTGAGTGCCGTATAGAATAGAATACCTATCTAACTGCATGGTGATATTCACTGCGCTGGCTGACACTCAGCGTTGCATCATGTTATAGGTCAAGGTCGTAAATGCTCTCACCTGGCCCTCAAAGTATTCGGCAGTGCCCAGATCTCCTTGTGAAAGTCGCTCCAACTCTTTCAGTAGCGTTTTAACGCGGTCGTTACTGCTGACACCCTGTGACAGTGTCTGCCATCTTGCCATCCCTGTATAAGTAAGTGTCAATTACCAAAGATGGCTGATTGGACTCATCCACAACTACTGACACACACAGAGTTTCCCCTTTACTCGGCCAAGGCATGCACTTCTCTCTCATTTGGCCCCTTTGTCGCAGATGTCTCAGGCCCAAAACTGCAGACTGCAGTCATGAACGGCAATGCAAAGAGCATCGGACCAAATGAGGAAAAAAATCATACTAGTCCTTTTGCTAAACATTGGCATCTTAGTAAAGAGTAGAATTTTTGGTGATTTGTGGCGGAAAACTTGCCTCCCTGTATGACATCAGCGCATCTGTCCCAGTCAGGTCGGGGAGTAGAAGTGCGCTTCAATCTCTCCACCTCGGCAAAGAAGTCATCTCTCTGCTTCAACACCTGCTCGTGTACTTGTTGGAGAACCCTGAATTCGAGCAGTCATGTTTTTAGTCTTGCTCGACGCTAAGAATATTCACAACTTGGCACTCACTCGTGTTCGGATTTCAGCGTGTCTGTATCTTTGCTCTTGAGTTCGAACTGTTCCTGCAGAGTAGCCATCCTCTTCTCCAAAAGCTCAAAGTCCCGTCGAGGAGTTTCATTCGCGTGCTTTTGCAACAGAGACTCAAGATGCTCTCTTGCTCTTTTTTCATCTTTCAGTGCACGTCTACAGATCGGTTAATTCAAATTAATACACCCTTGTTACTCATCACACATTCCCAGTTATATGTAGTTGTCACTAGTAATTGCATGCTGATTTTTGCTTCTTGCTCACTGCTTATTGCTAGTTTCTCATTGCTTATTGCTTGCTGCTAGTGACTCATTGCTTATTGCTCATTACCAGTTGATCATTACTTATTACTTATTGCTTGTTGCTCATTGCTAGTTGCCCACTGCCCATGACCTGTCTAACCAATGAGAACTAACCTGAGAGCTATTTTGATTGTAGTGGGATCCTCTCCCGACTGGTATTGGCTGGCAGCTTGCTCCTGCAGCCGCAGATCTTCTTGTCTGTATCGCAGCTCATTTATATCAATCACCAACAGTTTCCGCGCATCAGCCTGGAACGAAAACATGCCAAACCGTCCACAAGGCAGTTGGTTTAGAAAGAGGGGAGGGGTAGTCTAACCACTTGACAAGTACCTGATCTCTGTAGTGAAGGTACTGCTGTGCTAACTGCAGCTGAAGCTGTTCCACCTCTGATTTTAGGTCCATCTGTTCGTACTGTAAATTATTGATCACCATCTCCAGCTGCTGCTTCTTCTGTTTTAGCTGCATGAGTGCTGCAAAGGTAGAGGGTCAGAGGTTAAATAAACACCCCAGACCAGCTGCTGACGCTGCACAGCTCTCTATACCTGGCTTGTCTGTGTTCTTTATTTCATCTATTTTCCTTTGGCATTTCTCGGTCGTGGTGATGAGCATTTGTTTTAGAGGTTCGAGTCTGCGGATAGATTCTCTGTTATGTGTCAGCATCAGTTCATATTCTCTCTTGATAGCTTGCAGCAGCGGCTTGAATGTCTTAAACTCATCCATGAGATAGTCGAAGACCTCTCTGTAGACCTTGAATGTAATACTGCTGTTACCATCTCATACTAATGATAATGGCAATGGTAGTACTAGTGACTGATGGCTGGTGGATGACAATAATAATAGTAATAACGATGTTAATTATGGTGACATTAAAATAATCAATAAGACATGAGGATTTAACTCTGGGAATAACACACAATGTGATATCCATATTGACTGGTTGTCTCAGTATGGGATACAAATATGTCGATTGGCTGGGAGAGAAAATACTGTCATTGGGTGAATTTCCATGTTAGCAACACTTTGTATACTCCAATACTTGCTGTCTATTGCAATTGACTCTAGGTATAACTTAAAGGTAATGCGAACTTATGGTATTATTCTGCAATCACCGGCAATAGTTGTAACGATATGTCAGATATGCTGCCTGCGGAATGAAGTCCCTTCTTACTTGTAATCGTAGTTCACTAGGCTCGACTTGTGACACTCCTATAGTTCGCAGCTTCAGCTTCAGATACGATTCCATGTCTCCAAGAAGTTTCGGTTTCGGTTTGATCTGTGGTTTTCCTAGTTTTTCCTCATCAATGACAACTAACTGTTTGTTTTTTGAGAGCGTGACGAGACGTGTGCCAGAGGAGCCTGTTGTGTGAGCTGGCCATGTATCCAAAGTGCCTGACTTTGTATCAATATGAGGCTGCAGGAAAGTGTTAGAAGTTCAGATGTCTGAGCGTAAGAGAACACACAATCAGTCGTTTTGAACGCTTTGAGCTACCTTAAGAGTATCAGCTGAAGGAAGCGCATGCTTTATTCCTCCCAGAATATAGGAAGGACCACTTTTAAATGGAATTTGGACAGGACTGTACCTGTACTTTGGGTTCTTATCAGCACTACTTCCTCTGTGAGAAATGGAAAATAGTTAGATTAGAACCTTATTGTCTGATGCAGTATTGACGATCCTTATGTGGCACTTGCAATCGATCTATGTTACAACATTTTTCACACATGATTGTATCAGACTCTGTTACTTTTACCTGCTACTGTCAAGCGGAGGAAGCCTCTGAAATTTCTGCAACTGGAGTTGTGTATCCATCGCCCGGTGAGCTGAAAAGTCTTATCCAGAACGAAGATTTAGGATATGCTGGACTCACAGGCCATTTGGATGAAGACAGCAGTTCTACACACAGTTTACTTTGTGATGTTCATTATCACTATCGAGAATCAGCTCGATTATCGTAAAACTGAACCGGTAATTACTCGGCCCGGCTTTAATTGCCCTAGTTCCAAACGTAAAAGTGAAACTATAACGTTCTAATTCAATTACTTGTAATATAAACAGACGCACCGCAGAGCATTAATTTCTATGAAATAGGTTTATCCGGTTGACCTTGTCGTATACCCGCCAGTTTCGAGCTCATGTCTTCTGAAATCGGAAGGCATTTCCCGAGACAGGCTCTGAGACGGAGTTGTCTCGCTGCCAGAAGTGACCTCTTTCTTCAGAAGTATAGCCCACTATACTAGTAGATGACGAGGCTAGTCATCCTGTAGTTTCATATCATTAAAATGGTCAATACCATGGACTACTCTTCACGATCGATTGAAAAATGGCTGCTAGACAAACACATTCATGTACCCTCCGGTTGGGTTCAAGAGTGTACAGAGTTTCTGCGATCTGAGGTACTGTTATTGCACTCTGATTGCCTCGATCTCATACTGCATTACAAAGAACGGTATCTCTATGTGTATGGGTGTCATCATTACTTCTATATTCGTACATGCTGTGTGCCACTATGACGCAGGGTGTGCCCCAGAGTAACATGCTTCAGTCGATAATGGAGCAATGGCAGATGGGAGACTTAGCCAACTTGCAAGAAGAAATTATACGTCAAAACATGTGTAATGGGAAGTTTGTAGGGACACATGCCTTGCAGGTCAGTCTGCTCTGTTTTCAGTTAGTCTGAAGGCGTGTTGTGGTATGTGTGTATGCGTTTGCTTCATGATGAAGGTGAACTATGCTGTTGACATCAGCAAGTCGAGTTACAGTCAGCTGAGAGGCCTTGCTGGGGTGAATGATAAGAATCTCGATATTCAAGATCAGGAGAATAACCAACATAAGGTGAGCCCTCAATAGATCAATCTACAGATTCTCTTACATCTCATTCTGTGGTCAAGAGAAAGTGCTGTACTGAGAACGCATAGCGAGCGATCTTTCCTTACATCCATGTGTTGCTGTTACTACCTGATATCTGATGGGTGGTGCTCCTTTAGTCCTATATTAGGGGTTGCAGGGACTTTGTATCGTGTTTGCGACATCTAGGGCTACATCTGGCCTCTAACTGAGCCACTAACCGAGCCACTAACCGAGCCACTAACCGAGCCACTAACCGAGCCACTAACCGAGCCAC